>Ga0207103_10147_pt2 | contig 19323 bp, 12 predicted proteins | sample Alteio_BWMinHeat_81_FD_153546 | JGI IMG/M metagenome (GOLD analysis project Ga0207103, IMG submission 153546) | Enriched cells from forest soil in Barre Woods Harvard Forest LTER site, Petersham, Massachusetts, United States -... | ecosystem: Environmental > Terrestrial > Soil > Temperate forest >...
CTTTTCGGCCCGCTCTCGGCGGCCGGTACCTCAATCGTTGTCATTCCTTAGCTGCGGAAGTACTTAAGCAGGTGGCCCAGTCCAAAAAAAGTACAGACACAGGTAAAGCTCCAGATCGCCGCAGGCAAAGCAACGCCGGCGCCGCCGGTTGGTCCGGCGCTGGGACAGGCGCAGATCAACATCATGGAGTTCTGCAAGCAGTTCAACGCCAAGACCAGCGGCAAGGACCAGGAAGGCTTGATCATCCCGGTCGTGATCACGGTCTATACCGATCGCTCGTTCACCTTCATCACCAAAACGCCGCCTGCATCCATTCTGCTAAAGCGCGCTGCCGCCGTTGCCAAAGGCTCCGGCGCCCCGAATAAGGACAAGGTGGGCAAGGTCACGGAAAAGCAGGTTTCCGACATCGCGAAACAGAAAATGCCCGACCTGAACGCGGCCAGCCTGGACTCTGCCATCAAGAGCATTAAGGGCACCGCCCGTTCGATGGGCATAGAAGTGGTAGCATAAGGGAACAGGGTTTCAAGAGAGGCGTTTCAGGAGAAACGCTACAAAGAAATGCGTTTCAACTGCGGATCGTCGCAATTAAGAAGGTTTTGAAACGCTTTTTCTTGAAACGGCTTATCTGAAATCCATTTTGTCGACACACTACGGCTACACAAAACAGCGTGTAGCGGTGGGAGACAGGAAAAATGAGTAAAGCAGGAAAGAACATCACGAAAGCCCGTGCCGCCGTTGAGCAGCGTCCCTACAAGCTCGACGAAGCGGTGCCTCTCCTCCAAAAAGTTAAGTTCGCCAAGTTCGACGAGACCGTCGAGGTCACTCTGCGTTTGGGTGTCGATCCCAAGCATGCCGACCAGATGGTGCGTGGCACGGTCGTGCTTCCCCACGGGCTAGGCAAATCCAAAAAGGTTCTGGTGATCGCCACCGGCGAAAAGGTTCGCGAAGCTGAAGCGGCGGGAGCCGACATCGTGGGCGGCGAAGAGCTAGTCGAAAAGATCCAGAAGGAAAATTGGACCGACTTCGACGCGGTGATCGCCACGCCCGACGTCATGAAGTCCGTCGGACGCTTGGGAAAGGTGCTCGGCCCGCGCGGCCTGATGCCGAATCCCAAAACAGGAACGGTTACTTTCGACGTTGCCGCCGCGGTGAAAGAGATCAAAGCCGGTAAGGTCGAGTTCCGTACCGACAAAACCGCGCTGGTGCATGTGCCGGTTGGCAAGATCAGCTTCGAGCCAAAGAAATTGGTCGAGAACGCGACCACCGTGATCTCGAGCGTGATCCGCGCCAAGCCCGCCGCGGCGAAAGGCAAGTACATCAAGGGCATCACGCTTTCCTCCTCGATGGGCCCCGGAATCTCGATTGATTCCGCACCGATTGAGGCAGCGGCGAAAGCGTAAGAGCATTTTGTGATTGGGTGATTTCGCGATTTTCTGAGTTTCAATCACCCGATCGCACAATCACGAAATCACCCGATCACGATTCGGATTGGGACTGAAGGAATGATTAGCATGGCTGTCACAAAAGCAAAGAAGACAGAGCAGGTTGAGAGGCTGGCTAACGACCTCAAGCAGGTCAACAGCATGATCGTGGGCACCTTTGGCAACCTCACGGTTGCGCAGGATTTCGAACTGCGCAAAACCGTGCGCGCCGCCGGCGGCAAATACCAGGTCGTCAAGAACACGCTGGCGCGCCGCGCTGCCCAGGGCACGAGAGTAGAGGAAGCCCTCAAGAACCTCAAGGGCGTGAGTTCGATCGCTTACACCAAGGGCGACCCCGTGGCATTGGCGAAGGCGCTCACCAAGTACGTCTCCGACAATCCGGAGTTCGCGTTCAAGCTCGGCGTTGTCGAGGGCAAGGTGATCTCGATCAACGAGGTCAAGGCTCTGGCCAAGATGCCGAGCAAGGAAGAACTCTATTCGAAGCTGCTCTTCCTCATCAGCGCTCCGGCACAACGTTTGGTCACGGCGATGAACGCCGTCGGACGCAACTTGGCGGTAGTCGTGAACCAGGGCGTCGAGCAGAAGAAGTTTGGCGAGGCAGGAAGCTAGAAAGGTTTCGCCGCCGCGTCAGGAGTGCTCAGTCTGGGGCACCCGGAAACCTGAACGCGACCGGCAACTCCTCGGCGGGAGCCGACGAGCGCAGTAGGCGGGAAGTTTGGTCTGCGGTTCGGAGCGGTTTTGCTTCGCCCGATGACCCGATCACCCGATTTGGGAAAACAGTTTAGGAATTTGAGGAGATTAAGTTATGGCGGATATTCAAGCATTGGAAGATCAGATCGTTGGGTTGTCGCTGCTCGATGCTGCGGCGCTCGTAAAGAAACTGGAAGACCGTCTCGGCGTTTCGGCTGCTGCGGCGGCTCCGGTGGCCATGGCAGGCGGCGGTGCGGCTGCGGCTGCGGCTGCTCCGGAAGAGAAGACCGAGTTCACCGTGGTGCTGACGGGAGTCGGAGCCAACAAGATCAATGTGATTAAGGCTGTACGCGAAGTCACCAGTCTGGGTCTGAAGGAAGCCAAGGACCTGGTCGATGGCGCGCCGAAGCCGATCAAGGAAGGCATCAACAAGGAAGAAGCCGAGACCATCCGGAAGAAGTTCACGGACGCCGGCGCCACCGTCGAGGTCAAGTAAGCGTCGCGCGTTTGGGCGCAGGGTCGAGCAACGACGTGAATTTTGCGTCGAATGCCCGGCCTGCAGCATCGGTGCGGGTAAGTTTTCGGCGGCGAAAATGGGGGGCTTCCCTATTTTCGCCTGATTTTCTCCCCTTGTTACAGTCGCTATAGCACGTTTATGACCACACTTGCCAAGTTGTAGGTTGTATCGGCTATAATGATTTGATTCGAGGCGAAATTCGGAATTTGATTAGAGGCACAAGGCAGCGCGGGCATAGGGTCCGGTGTCTCATGTGGCTCATTGGGATTGAGTTCGCGGCGCGGACTTCACACAGGCCTTAAGAACTGGCGCGGGAAACTGACAAACTACATTCTTTTTGCGCTCATCATGGCGCCTGCGCAGAGCTTTGCTCTCGCGTAGGTGCCTACGTGTCTGTGTGTGCTGCTTCGCTTTTATATAGCTCAATTCCCGCCGTTTTCAAAATGATTTTTTTCTCTACCGGATTCCGGGCGGGTCGGCAGAGGAAACTACAGTTTTGCTGCATCTCGACTTGAAGCTTGACGGCTTCAAGTCTCTCCGTCCGGCGACAGATACGACACATACATAAACGAGCGCACGCGATTCCCGCAGCGTGGGACACGCGAAGCGCCAGGGCGAACCGGTCCGCCGCCTGCGGGCGTGGCGTCGCCAAGAGGAAACAGGAGTCACATGCCGAACATTAACCAGCGTGCTCGTCGCACCCGTCTTGACTTCAGCAAAATTCCAGCAACCATCCAGATTCCGAATCTGATTGAAGTGCAGAAGCGCTCTTACGACCGTTTCCTGCAAATGGATAAGCTGCCCAGCGAGCGTGACGACAGCGGGCTTCAGTCCGTCTTCCAGTCCGTTTTCCCGATTTCGGACTTCCGCAACGTTTCGCAGCTCGAATTCGTCGACTTCGCCATCGGCAACTGGGAGTGCAAGTGCGGACACCTCAAAGGTCTCCATCACCTGCGCACCACCTGTCGCAATTGCGGCGCCACCGTCATTACCGATCCGTTCCACCCGGGCGAAGTTCTCTGCGGAAAGTGCGGAACATACAACGCCAATACTCCCGACTTCTGCAACAAGTGCGGAGACCCGGTAGGACTTCAGCTCAAGTACGACGTGAGCGAGTGCGAAGAGCGCGGCATGACGTATTCCGCGCCGCTCAAAGTCACGATCCGGCTCACCATCTTCGACAAGGACGTCGAAACCGGGGCCAAAAGCATTCGCGACATCAAGGAACAGGAAGTCTTCTTTGGCGATATTCCGCTGATGACGCAGAACGGCACCTTCATCATCAACGGCACGGAGCGCGTTATCGTGAGCCAGTTGCACCGCTCACCCGGCGTGTTCTTCGAGAGCGCGAACAACCGCACGTACTTCCTCGGCAAGATCATTCCCTACCGCGGCTCCTGGGTGGAATTTGAGTACGACCAGAAGAACATTCTGTATGTCCGCATCGACCGCAAGCGCAAATTCCTGGGAACGATCTTCCTCCGCGCTCTCGGCCTGCGATCTGACGAGGACATCCTCCGCACCTTCTACACGGTCGACAAAATCGCGATTCGCGACAAGAAGATTTACTGGACGCTCGAGCCGAATATCGATCGCCCGACGAACCTGCTCGGACTCAAGCTGGCGCATAGCGTCAAGACGAAGAGCGGCGAAGAGATCGTGCACTCGGGGCGCAAGATCACGCCCTCGGTGCTGAAAGAAATCCAGAAAGCGAAGATCACGGACATCGAGATCGACACTACCGATCTCGAAGGCGCATTCACCGCAGCCGATGTGGTTGACACCAGCTCCGGCGAAGTCCTGCTCGAAGCCAATACGGAACTCACCGCCGACAAGCTCTCGAAGATGATTGATGCCGGTATCACGGAGCTGCATCTGTTCTTCCCCGAGCGCGACGACGTAGGCAACGTGATTTCAAATACCTTGCGCCGCGATTCCGTGAAGACGCCGCAGGAAGCGCTGATCGAGATCTACCGCAAGCTCCGCCCGGGCGATCCGCCGACGCTCGACACCGCAACCTCGCTCTTCCACGGCATGTTCTTCGACCCGCGCAAGTACGACTTCTCACGCGTAGGCCGCTTGAAGTTCAACATCAAGCTGTACGAGAAGAACGACCACACCTCTCTCGATCAGCGCACGCTCGAACCGGAAGACTTCTACGCGACCATTCGCTACCTGCTCAAGCTGCGCAAGAGCATCGGCCTGGTGGACGACATCGATCACCTAGGCAACCGCCGTGTTCGCGCCGTAGGCGAGTTGATGGAGAACCAGTTCCGCATCGGCCTTGTCCGCATGGAGCGCGCCATCAAGGAAAAGATGAGCGTGTACCAGGAGATGTCGACGGCCATGCCGCACGACCTGGTGAACGCCAAGCCCGTGATGGCCGCGATTCGCGAGTTCTTCGGATCGTCACAGCTCTCCCAGTTCATGGATCAGACGAACCCGCTGTCGGAGATCACGCACAAGCGTCGTCTCTCCGCCCTTGGGCCAGGCGGTCTGTCGCGTGAGCGCGCCGGATTCGAAGTCCGCGACGTTCACCCCACGCACTACGGACGCATCTGCCCGATTGAGACGCCGGAAGGTCCGAACATCGGACTCATCTCGTCATTGTCGTGCTATGCGCGCATCAACGACTACGGGTTCATCGAATCGCCCTATCGTCGCGTGAAGACCGCGAAAGTACAGGACTTCATCCAGATCGTCAACAGCGGTGACAGCGAGTACCGCGTAGGCGATCACGTCGAGCTGCACGAGATCGAGAAAGTCAATGAAGAGCTGAAGTCGAAGCGCAAGAAGCCGGCGGATTACGAGCCGTTCTCGTTCTACCTCTCCGCCTGGGAGGAAGATCGTCACGTGATCGCGCAGGCCAACGTGGAACTCGACGATAAGGGCCGTCTGGTGAACGAGCTGGTCAACGCCCGTAAGGCCGGCAACTTCGTTCTGGTTCCGCGTGACGAAGTCGATTACATCGATGTAAGTCCGAAGCAGCTTGTCTCAGTCGCTGCCTCACTGGTTCCCTTCCTCGAACACGACGACGCCAACCGCGCACTTATGGGCGCGAACATGCAACGCCAATCTGTGCCTCTGCTTCGCGCGGAAGCGCCGATCGTGGGCACCGGAATGGAAGGCGTCACCGCGCGTGACTCGGGAGCTGTGGTTCTGGCCCGCCGCAACGGCATCATCGATTCCGTTGACTCGGAGCGCATCATCGTGCGCGTCGAAGGCGAGCATCATCCCACGCAGTTGTCGCGTGAGGTAGGAAGCGACATCTACCAGCTCATCAAGTTCAAGCGCTCCAACCAGAACACCTGCATCTCGCAGAAGCCGATCGTTCACAGGGGCGACCGTGTAGTGAAAGGACAAGTCATTGCCGACGGTCCTTGCACCGACATGGGCGAACTCGCGCTTGGACGTAACGTGCTTGTGGCTTTCATGCCATGGCGCGGCTACAACTTCGAAGACGCGATCCTCGTCTCCGAGAAGCTGGTGAAAGAGGATTACTACACCTCGGTTCATATCGAGGAGTTCGAGATCGAAGCGCGCGATACCAAGCTCGGTCCCGAGGAAATCACGCGCGACATTCCGAACGTTTCGGAGTCGGCGCTGCGTGACCTCGACGAGAGCGGCGTAATCCGCATCGGCGCAACCGTCCACGCTGGCGACATCCTCGTGGGCAAAGTCACGCCGAAGGGCGAGACTCAGCTCACGCCGGAAGAAAAGCTGCTGCGCGCGATCTTCGGCGAAAAGGCCGGGGACGTTCGCGATGCTTCCCTCACTTGCCCACCGGGCATCGAAGGGACGGTCGTCGACGTGAAGATCTTCTCCCGCAAAGGTCAGGAGAAGGACGAGCGCGCGAAGGCTATCGAAGCCACGCAGATCGAGAAGCTCGAAAAGAACCTCGCCGATGAGATTCGAATTCTTACCGACGAGCGTCTCAAGCGTCTCGAGAACATCCTGGGCGGCAAGGAGGTGCAGGCCGATCTGCACGACGAGCGCACCAACAAGCGCCTGCTCACAAAAGAAGCCGTTCTCGATCGCGAGACCATCGAGCGCATCTCGACGCGCAACTTGAAGCGCATCAAGTACAACGACAAGGACCCACGGGTCAACGAGCAGATCGACGAGATCGAAGAGATGACCTCGCGCCAGATCGACGTGCTGCGCAAGATCGTCAACGAGAAGATCTCGAAGCTGCAGAAGGGCGACGAACTGCCGCCGGGCGTCATCAAGCTGGTGAAGGTTTACATCGCCATGAAGCGCAAGCTCTCGGTAGGCGACAAGATGGCTGGACGCCACGGTAACAAAGGCGTAATCGCGCGCATCCTGCCCGATGAGGACATGCCGTATCTGCAGGACGGAACGCCGGTTGAGATCGTTCTTAACCCGCTCGGCGTGCCTTCCCGTATGAACGTCGGTCAGATTCTCGAGACTCACCTGGGCTGGGCCGGACACGACCTGGGCAAGCGCATCACGAAACTCTTCACCGACAACTCGCGCGAAGAGATTATCCGTCGTGAAATGAAGCAGATCTTTAAGGACACTCCGTATCTGAAGTCGATCGCCGATCTCGATGACGACACATTGGTAGCGGTGGCGCAGGGCATGAAGAAAGGCATCTTCTTCGGAACGCCCGTATTCGACGGCGCGACCGAGAAGGAAATCAAGTCATTGCTCGATCAGTCTGGTCTGCCGACATCGGGCAAGACCGAATTGTTCGACGGCATGACGGGCGAAAAGTTCGAGCAGCCGGTCACCGTTGGCTACATCTACATGCTCAAACTCTCGCACCTGGTCGACGACAAGATCCACGCGCGCTCCATCGGACCGTACTCGCTCATCACTCAGCAGCCGCTGGGTGGTAAAGCGCAGTTCGGCGGACAGCGCTTCGGAGAAATGGAAGTATGGGCGCTCGAAGCATACGGCGCGGCCTACATCCTCCAGGAGCTGCTCACGGCAAAGTCCGACGACGTATATGGCCGCACCAAGATTTACGAGGCCATCGTGAAAGGCGAAGCCGCCATCGAGCCGGGCGTGCCGGAGTCGTTCAACGTTTTGATTCGTGAATTGCAGTCGCTGTGCCTTGACGTAGAGCTGATCAAGTCCAAAGAGCGTCCAGTATTGGCAGCAGCGGCAGACTAGTTTTGGCGCGGAGCATCGTCACTGGGCGCTCCGCGATGCATTTTGAAGAAATACATACGGCGCGTTGATAAGCGCGCCACAACTCGGTTCTTCTGTCATTCCGAGAGTGAATGACAAAACGAAACGGAGGACACTTTGTACCGTTCGAGCCCGTTCGACCTAGGCAACAACATCACCGATTTCGACAGCATCCGCATCAGCCTGGCATCGCCGGAAAAAATTCGGAGCTGGTCGCACGGTGAGGTTACCAAACCGGAAACCATCAACTACCGCACCTTCAAGCCGGAGCGCGATGGACTTTTCTGCGCCCGCATCTTCGGCCCGGTCACCGACTGGGAGTGTCTCTGCGGCAAATACAAGCGCATGAAGCACCGCGGCGTGATCTGCGACAAGTGCGGCGTAGAAGTCACGCTCTCGAAAGTCCGCCGTGAGCGTCTCGGACACATCGAGCTCGCTTCGCCGTGTTCGCACGTGTGGTTCTTCAAGGGTCTGCCGTCGCGCATCGGCCACCTGCTCGACATCTCGCTGCGCGAGCTCGAGTCGGTGCTCTATTTCGAGTCCTACGTGGTCCTCGATCCGGGCGATGCTCCTGTAAAGGAAGCTGAGGTCATCAAGGAAGAGGCCAAGTTCCGCGAAATCGATCAGCAATTCCGCGCTACCGGCTTCAAGGCCATGATGGGCGCCGAAGCAATCAAGGAGCTGCTCAAGCGCGTCGAGGTCGACGAACTCTCGACTGAACTGCGCGAAAAAATGAAGCACGAAACCTCGCTTCAGAAGCGCCTGAAATATGCCAAGCGCCTGAAGGTAGTCGAGGCTTTCCGCAAGTCCGGCAACAAGCCGCAGTGGATGATCCTCGACGTAATCCCGGTTATTCCGCCGGAGCTGCGTCCTCTGGTGCCACTGGACGGCGGACGTTTCGCGACCTCTGATCTGAACGACCTTTATCGTCGCGTCATCAACCGCAACAACCGTCTCAAGAAGCTGATGGATCTTCACGCTCCGGAAGTGATCGTGCGCAACGAAAAGCGCATGCTCCAGGAAGCGGTGGACGCGCTCTTTGACAACGGACGCCGCGGTCGCGTGCTACGAGGAGCAAATAATCGCCCCCTGAAGTCACTTTCTGACACTCTCAAAGGCAAGCAAGGACGCTTCCGACAGAATCTGCTCGGAAAGCGCGTGGACTACTCCGGACGTTCGGTGATCGTCGTCGGCCCCGAATTGAAACTGCACCAGTGCGGCTTGCCGAAGAAGATGGCGCTCGAACTCTTCAAGCCCTTCATCTATCACCGTCTCGAGCAGACCGGGCAGTGCACGACCATCAAGCAGGCCAAGGAAATGGTCGAGCAGCAGGATCCGGTGGTTTGGGACATCCTGGAAGAGGTGATTAAAGATCACCCGGTCCTGTTGAACCGCGCCCCAACCCTCCATCGTCTAGGCATTCAGGCGTTTGAGCCGGTTCTGGTGGAAGGCAAGGCCATCAAGATTCATCCGCTCGTCTGCACGGCGTTCAACGCCGACTTCGACGGCGACCAGATGGCGGTCCACATTCCGCTCTCTCCGGAAGCGCAGGTCGAGGCCAGCGTGCTAATGCTCGCGTCGCACAACATTCTCTCTCCCGCTTCGGGACAGCCGATCACCGTCCCGACCCAGGACATGGTGCTTGGTCTGTACTACCTGACCAAAGGCCGTCCCGGCGCGAAGGGTGAAGGCCGCTCGTTCGCCACGGTCGATGACGTTCTGCTCGCGCTCGAAGCGCAGGAACTTGAGACCCTCTCGCCGATCCGTTTGCGTTATACGGGCGAAGTGATCGACCTGACGAATGCTTACGATGATCAGGACATCCTTCACACTGAGCCGACCAACTACGAGCGCCAGTTCCTCAACACGACTGTCGGACGCGTGATCCTGAACGATCAGCTTGCCAAGGGCATGCCGTTCATCAACGGTCTGCTCAAGAAGAAAGGCATCGGACAGCTCGTCAACTACGCGTATCTGCGCTTTGGCCTCGAAACCACGGTGAAGATGCTCGACGGCATCAAGTCGCTTGGCTTTAACTATGCCACCCGCGCGGGATTGTCGATCGGCATCGACGACATGGTCATCCCCGAGGACAAGTACACGCTGGTAAAGGACGCCGAGAAGCAGGTGATCGCAGTCCAGCAGCAATACCTGGACGGCGCCATCACCAATGGCGAGCGCTACAACAAGGTCATCGAAATCTGGTCGGGTATTACGGAAAAGGTTGCCGACGAGATGTTCGAGGTGCTCAAGCAGCAGGACAAGGAAGGCGCGATCAATCCGATCTACGTCATGGCCGACTCCGGTGCTCGCGGATCGAAACAGCAGATTCGCCAGCTCTCCGGAATGCGCGGACTGATGGCCAAGCCCTCCGGCGAGATCATTGAGACGCCGATCACCGCGAACTTCCGCGAAGGCTTGAACGTACTGCAGTACTTCATCTCGACGCACGGCGCGCGTAAGGGTTTGGCCGATACGGCGCTCAAGACCGCCGACTCCGGCTACCTCACTCGTCGTTTGGTTGACGTGGCGCAGGACGTGATTGTCTCCGAGCAGGATTGCGGAACGCTCGACGGCATCTACGTCGGCTCGATCGTCGAATCTGGCGAGATCATCGAACCGCTGCGCGACCGCATCGTCGGCCGCGTATCGCTCGAGAAGATCAAGGACTACGAAGGCAACGTGATCGTCGACGTAAATGGCGAGATCACCGAGGACCTCGCCGGCGCGATCCAGGCTGCCGGCATCGAGCGCGTGAAGATTCGGTCAGTGCTCACCTGCGAGTCGAAGCGCGGCGTCTGCATCATGTGCTACGGGCGCAACCTCGCCTCGGGCCGCATGGTCGAACTTGGAGAAGCCGTCGGCGTAATTGCAGCGCAGTCCATCGGCGAGCCCGGAACGCAGCTCACCATGCGTACCTTCCACATCGGCGGTACGGCATCGCGAGTCTCCGAGCAGTCGCGACTCGAAGCCAAGAACAACGGCTCCGTGCGCTTCATCAATCTCCAGACCGTCAAATCGAAGTCGGGCGACCTGGTGGTCATGAATCGGGCGGGATCCATCGCCATCGTCGACGACCGTGGACGCGAAAAAGAGCGCTACTCGGTCGTGTACGGCGCCAAGCTGAAAGTCGGCGAGGGCGATCACGTGCAGCTCGGACAAACCCTGGTCGAGTGGGATCCGTACACCTTCGCGATCCTCACGGAAATCGGCGGCACCGTGCAGTTCAAGGACCTGCAGGATGGCATCACGCTGCATGAAGAAGTCGACGAAGTCACTGGCTTGTCGCGTCACGTGGTCGGCGATTCGCCGGACGAGAAGCGCCAGCCGGCGATTGTGATCAAGGGCGGCAAGAATACCCGGCGATATCTCATGCCCAGCCGCGCTCACTTGATGTTGCGCGACGGCGATGAGGTTCACCCGGGCGACGTGCTGGCCAAGATTCCGCGCGAGAGCACCAAGACCAAGGACATCACTGGCGGTCTGCCGCGTGTGGTAGAACTCTTCGAGGCTCGCAAGCCGCGCGAGACGGCGATCATCAGCGAAATCGACGGCGTAGTGAAATTCGGCGAAGTCTCCAAAGGACAACGCAAGATCTACGTCACCGCCGACAACGGCACCGAAAAGGAATACTCGGTTCCGCGAGGTGTTCACATTAGTGTGCAGGAGGGCGATCGCGTAAAGGCGGGCGAACCGCTCATGGACGGTCCGCTCAATCCGCACGACATCCTGGCCGTGCTCGGCGAGAAAGAACTGCAGGGCTACCTGGTGAACGAAATCCAGGAAGTCTATCGCCTGCAGGGCGTGAACATCTCCGACAAACACATCGAGACCATCGTTCGTCAGATGATGCGCTGGGTGAAGGTCGAAGACGTGGGAGACACGGCATTCCTTCTCGAACAGCAGACCGACAGGTTCCGCTTCCGGGAAGAGAACGAGCGCGTGATCGCCAACGGCGGCCGCCCGGCAACGGGACGTCCGCTGCTGCTCGGCATCACTAAGGCATCGCTCTCGACAGAATCGTTCATCTCGGCCGCGTCGTTCCAGGAGACCACACGCGTGCTCACCGAAGCCTCGATCCAGGGCGCGGTCGATCACCTGCGCGGACTCAAGGAGAACGTCATCGTGGGACGGCTCATCCCTGCCGGAACCGGCATGGAGTACTACCGCAACGTGCGCCTCTCGCCGGAACTCGAGCAGGCCGCAGCGAAGGTACAAGAGGAAGTCTCGCAAGCCTACGCCGAAGCCGAACGCGCGCTGGAAATCATGCGCCAGGAAGGCGAAACGGAAGAACTGGCTGCGGAGTAACCGCCAGCTGCCAGCGAACCGAGGCGCGGAGCACTTGCTCCGCGCCTTTTCTTTTCCCGCACAGAACACCTATGTCAGCAGCACCCGAAACGCAAGTTCCTTGTTTGCACTTGCTCCTCCGCGCGAAATTAACTTCTCGATTTATTCCTTGAATTCCCGACGAAACGCGTCGATCAATAGGCGTTCACGGCGGCGATCTACCGCCTCGCTAACCGCCTGCCGGATGCGCTCGCTATTCTTGTGCACTGCAAGAGCGCTGATCACATCGGCAGCACTCTCGATTCCTCCAAGATCGAGCAACGAAACCAAGAAGTTCAGAGCTTCTTCATTTCGCGAGGTTGCGAGCGCCAGCAACAGCGTCTTCCTGAGCTGCCCTCGCACCGTCCGCTCCCACTTCTTTTTAAGAACATCAATCGCTTTTGGCAGGCGTGACGCTCCCAGCGCCAGGATCGCAGCTTCCGCGACGACGCTATCGTCGGAGTCGACATACTTCGCCACAAATTCCACAGAGGTATCCCGGCTCGCGAAAAGCAGGCTAGAGAAACACTCTGCGATCACCTCGATATCGTCGTCGCCCAAGAGCGTCTTTAGACGAAGTACCAACGCCCCAGATTCTCCCCCATTGGTGGCTAGAGCCTTCACCGCTCCGACTCTCGCCGGAACCTCAGGGTCGACCAGAAGGGACACGACTTCTTCCAAAGCTTGAGGATACGTCGTCCTGACCAACGCTTGCGCGCAGATGCCGCGCAGCGCCGCCGCCACATCCACGGGAGGTCCGAACGAGCCTTCCAGTTGCACGTGCCGGATGCCAATCCGATACACCTCGGGTTCGCGGTAGTCCATTTGGTACAGCGCAGCAGCAATCTCGGTCAGCGCCGCGTTGCGTTTGTCGAGGCGTTGGGGATCCTTCATCAGTCGCTGGAAGGTACTGACCATTTCCGGAATCAGCGAGGCGAGCCCTCGTTCGCCCGCGATCTTCGCCGCTTTTGCCACGGCAAGGTTCGAGCGGTTAGCCAGATACGGCTTGAGTTCCTTGGCCACGATGCTATCGTTCGCACTGGCCTTCAGAGCACTTAATCGCTCGAGCGCCTCCTCGGTTGGATCGCGCTTGCTCATTGCGCCATGGTATCAATGCGGGGTTTGGAAATGCATTCCTATAACGGGAGGACCTAAAGGGTTGGCTGCAGCCGTCTACAGCGGAGATCAGTAGAGACGGGGCATGCCCGGGCATGCCCCGTCTCTACCGTTACTGCCAGGGAGAAACTCGAAAAGCAGCAATGCGAGCACGTAACGCTTACTTGAACTGGCCCATCTCGTCGGCCGACGGACCGTAGACTCCCGGCAAAATAACGTCGTTCAGCCGCAGATACACCGTGAGCTGCGCGCGATGGTGCACTTGATGGCAGATCGTCGTCTGCAGGAGTCCGTTCCGTACACCGGCGAATACTTCCTGGCCCTTGAATGTGAGAGACCATCGCTTTGCCAGATGCTCGTCGGAAGACCTGGCGATAGCATCATGGGCTTCCGAAGCGCGATCCTCGAATCCGGCGAGCAGCTCGGCGCGCGTAACCGGCGAGAAGGGTTTTTGTTGTCCGGCGGTGAGTTCCATGCCTTCGGTTTGGATGATCGTAGTAAGAAACCTAGGCAGATCGCCAACATGCGCTGCCAATCTTCCCAGCGTCATGGACTTGTCATGCGGCTTCCAGCCGAATTTATCTTCAGGCACAACTTCGAGGATGCGGCGTGTGTTTTTCATTTCCTGGTCGTAGTGGGGCAAAAGCAATTCGCTGACTTTCATAGTGCCGCACAGCATATCACAGAATACGAACAAAAAGCGAAGAACGCTACGGATTACTCCGCCTTTTTGTTTTGATGGCTCTCGTGCGATCCCATGCCTGAATATATGGATAGCCACAGGGCAAGCCCTCCATTTACTCTCATCCACAATGCTCCGGATGCTCGTGCTCTTCCGGCGCGCGGCCTGGCGCGCCTTCCAGCATGACGCCTTTGCCACCGCGAAGGCGGCGGCCTATTCGTCGATTCTCACGCTGTTCCCCGGGTTTCTGATACTGGCCTCCGTCCTTGCCGTGTCGCACCAGACGGCAAAGTTCACGCGGGAAATCTCCTATGCTATTGGCAGAGTTCTGCCCGCGGGCACGAACGCGCTGGCATTGGCGTATTTCAACGCCGGCAAGATTCGGCCCAGAAACGTGATCTTCTCCGCGTCCCTGGTGATGATCACTGCAGCGACTGGCGTGTTCGTCTCCTGGATGTCCGGATTTCGCCGCGCCTACGGCATCGCGGCCAATCCCTGGGGCTTCTGGAAAGAGCGCGCCATGGCATTGCTGCTGATTCCTCTCTCCATGGTGCCGCTGGGATTCGCCACCGTGCTGGTCGGATTCGGGAATCAGCTCCAGAACTGGCTGGCGGCCAAGACCATTTACGAATTGCGCGGCGCCGTTCTGTTGCTCTGGGTCTGGGGACGCTGGTCGATTGGCGCGCTCACCAGCATCGCGGTCATCGCGCTGATCTATCACATGGCAATTCCCAGAACGCAATCCTGGCAACGCGTGCTGCCGGGCGCGGTGATGGCCACCATTCTCTGGTTCGCCGCCACGATCTCCTTCGGATGGTACGTCACCAACTATGCCAATTACGAAGTCATCTATGGATCGCTGGCGGCCGTGATCGCTCTTCTCGTGTGGCTCTACATAGTCTCGATCGTCATCCTCATAGGCGCCGAGTTCAACGCCCTGATTTTTCCCAAATCCGAAACGTGAGTGAAGAGTGAACACGGAGGACATGGAGGTCACGAACGGATTCTCAAATTCGGGCACTCCGTGTTCAGGTTTTAGACGCATCCGCTTAGCACCCACACTCATCGCGACGAAATGATTTAGCATAGAAAAGAATTCCAAAGAGATGACTTCCCCCTCCGTGGTTGCACCGAGTGCTCCAATCCGACGCAGGGCCAAGATCGTTTGTACCTTGGGCCCATCCAGCAGCTCTCCCGCTCTCATTCGCGACCTCATTCGCAGCGGCATGGACGTCGCCCGGCTCAACTTCTCCCACGGCACGCTCGACGAGAAGGCCAAGCTGATCACGATGGTCCGCGAGGTCGCCGCCTCGGAGTGCCGCGCGATCTGCATCCTGCAGGACCTCCAGGGCCCAAAGATCCGCACCGGACGACTCAAGTATCGAACCCCCGTTGCGCTGAAAATCGGATCCAAGATCACGATCACGGCTCGCGAAATTCCCGGAACGCCCCAAATCATCTCCACAACTTTCAAGACGCTTGCCCGCGAAGTGCAGCCTGGGGCACGCATCCTGCTTTCTGACGGACTCATCGAGCTACGCGTGCGCGCGATTCACGGCGAAGACGTCGAGTGCGAAGTCATCAACGGGGGCATGCTCGGCGAGCACAAGGGCATCAATCTGCCCGGGACAATCGTCAGCGTCCCCTCGCTCACCGAAAAGGACGAAAAGGACCTCGAGTTCGGCTTGGCGCATGGTGTCGACATGGTTGCCGTGTCGTTCATCCGCACCGCTGCCGACGTGCAGGCTGTGCGCGAAAAAATCCGCGAGCTGCGCGGCAATGTCTGGGTAGTTGCAAAGCTGGAAAAGCCACAGGCGATCGAGCACCTCGAGGAGATCCTCGACATTTCCGACAGCGTAATGGTCGCCCGCGGCGATCTCGGTGTGGAGATGCCGCCCGAAAAGGTCCCGATCATTCAGAAGCACGTCATCCGGCGCGCCGCCGCCCGCCGCAAGCCGGTGATCACCGCAACCCAGATGCTGGAATCGATGATCGAAAATCCGCGGCCGACGCGCGCCGAAGCCAGCGACGTCGCCAACGCCATCTTCGACGGCAGCGACGCAGTCATGCTTTCAGCCGAGACCGCCAGCGGCAAGTATCCTCTAGAGGCGGTGCGCATGATGGCGAAGATCATCAACGAGACCGAAGGACAAATGGCCTCCGAACTGCCGCATCGCCGCCGCAACAACGGTAAGCTTTCGATCTCGGAGACGATCTGCGAATCGGTAGCCCACGCCGCGCAGGAACTCGACATGCGCGCCATCGCAGTCTATACCGAGACGGGAACCACCGCGCGGCTCATCTCGAAGTATCGTCCCAAAACGGACATCTATGCGTTTTCCTACGTGCCCGCGGTCTGCAATCGCGTGAACCTGCTGTGGGGCGTAACCCCGGTTATCTGCGACCACACCCCGGTGACCGACGACATGGTCCGAGGCGCCGAGCGCCTCCTCTGGCAGCGTGGAGTAGTCCACAACGGCGACGTGATCGGCATCGTAGCCGGCACGCGCACCTCCAGCGGCTCGACAAATTTCATGCGCCTGCACGTAGTAGGCAGCATGGACTTCGCCTTGGATGGCTCCGGCGCTGGCGAACGCCGCAAATCCCCCCGAACAGCTGGCGCAAAAGGCACCCAGGAAAAACGCAAAGGCTGAACCAAGTACACGTGGATCCGGCCGCCGCCGACACCCCATCAGTCGCAAAATCGGCGCCTGCTGGGGCCCCGTACTCCGGCCGGGTGTTGCTTTTAGCTTCCAGCTACCAGCCTCCGTCAAGAACCAAAGCCCACGCGGATAAACTCGGATTCAAAGGATTCACGCGGATCAGAAAGGAGCGTCCAAAATCCCGTGTTTCCAGCCGCCCCCAGCCGGGCCTTTGGTGTTGATGTTGGTTGTTGTTCCAGGACCGTCGGCCGCCTTACCGGTGTTGGGGTTGAGTTCGATCCGGCCGAGTGCCGAATGCTCCCTTACACTCTCTACTCATGAAGCCCGCAGCGCTGGGAATCCGCATGCACTCCGGTTGGGGGGTGCTGGTCGCAGTAACCAGTTCCGGCGAGATCGTCGACCGCCGCCGCATCGTCGTCATCGCGGATGACATCGCAGGCGGCAAACAGCCGTTCCACCACGCGGAAAGAATAGGACTGCCAAAGGCCGAGAAGTATCTGGCGGATTACACGAAGCAAACCGATGAACTCGCTCGCAAGGCCATCGCAGAGGCAATCACAGAACTGGAAGCCAAAGGATTCAACATCAAGGCTGCCGCCATCGTGCTAGCCTCCGGACACACCCTGCCGCCGCTCCCGCAGATTCTCGCCGCGCACCCGCTCATCCACACCGCCGAAGGAGAACTCTTCCGCGACAGCATCCGCCGCGCCTGCGAATCCCTGAGGATTCCCGTAATGGGCTGCCGCGAACGCGATCTCAAAGACGGCAAAGAATTGCCCGCTCCTGTGATCCAAACCATCGCCAACGCCGGCAAATCCCTGGGCCCACCTTGGACCGCCGACCACAAATCCGCGGCCGCAGCAGCCTGCCTCGCTCTTAAGAAAACCGGGGATTGAACACGAAGGCCAGCAGAGGGAGAATCCAGCAGAAAGAACCCAAGCAAACATGGATCCGGCCGCACCTGGTCGGGTGTTGCTGTTAGCATCCAGCTGCCTGCTTCCGGCAAGAACCAACAGCAAAAGCCTCACGCGCATAAATATGGATTCAAAAGATTCACGCGGATCAGAAAGGGACGTCCAAAATCCCGTGGTTGCGTCAGCCGCCCCGGCCGGGTGTTGACGTTGCAATCGACTTGGCTGAATCCTGACTACTGAGTACTGACTGCTTTTCTGCTCCCCCGAACTTAATCTCCCACCGTCTCGTATACATAAACATGCGCCGCGCACGCCGAATCCTCCTGGGCTGGACGATCGGCTACGTGCTGTTTTCCGTTACAGGGGGCATGATCCTGGCCGAGCTCCAACTGCATCCCTGGAGACGCCCACTCTCCCATACCGAGCAGGCCGCAAACTTTGTCCGCACCCACTACGGGACTGAGCTTCAGAACATTGAGATCACAGCGCCTGACGGAACGACTCTAAACGCCTGGTACGTGCGTCCTCAGAAAGCGAACGGTCGCGACATTCTCATGCTGCACGGAGTGACCGACAACCGCGAAGGCGTCGCCGGCTTCGCTCCCACGTTCCTCGATCGCGGATACAGCGTACTGCTTCCCGATTCCCGCGCTCACGGCGAAAGCGGAGGCACGCTGGCAACCTACGGGCTGCGCGAGAGTGGCGACATCCATCGCTGGGTCGCTTGGCTCTATGCGCGCCAGAACTCGAAATGCGTCTACGGCTTCGGCGAATCGATGGGCGCCGCGCTGGTGCTGCAGAGTCTGTCGCAAGAAGACAGCTTCTGCGCGGTAGTTGCAGAATCGCCGTTCTCGAGCTTCCGCGCCGTAGGCTACGAGCGCGCAGCGTTCTACTTCAGAGCTCCATCCTGGGTCGGACGCACCGTGCTGCGTCTTCCGGTAGAAGCCGGAATGGGCTACGCAAAATGGCGCTACGGCCTCGACTTCAGCAGCGACAGCCCGGCAGAAGCCGTCGGCTATTCCACAACGCCGATTCTGCTAATCCACGGCACCGACGACATCAACATCCTTCCCCACCACTCTGATCTCATAGCCGCCGGATCTCCGTCGCACGTAACGCTATGGAGAGTCCCCGGAGCAACCCACTGCGGCGCGTCGTCAGTAGAACCTGAGCTGTTCTGGACCAAGGTCCTAGCCTGGTTCGACACCCATCGCAAACAAGCCACCGGAAAAAGCGGCAAAGGCGTAACCTAAATAACAGCAAAAAAACAGGGGGAGTTTTCGAAAACGGTCCGAAAAGCGTGGAATTCTGCCCACATTCTGCGAATCTGCGCAAAAAGCAGGGAATGGAATTCTGTGGATTCCCACCAGCCTCTTGTCGCGAATGGACTTATCCCCTTTTGTGGCAGGCTTCAGAATTAACAGGGAAAGAACAATCTCAAATAGCTAGCCGGCAAAGGAGAGCCGGCACGCCCCCGACCGGGTTTTGGTTTTGATCTTGACCTTGCTCCGTCATCAAGGCCTGCCGTTGGCCGAAGGACCTTGTGTTCTGCCTTTTGACGACACGCGTTATCATTTCCCACCGTGACACGAACTCTAAGAACTTACCTTCTCCCGCTCCTGCTCACGACGTCAGCGCTTGCGCAAACACAAGTGCGAATCTCCTCTGGCATAGCTGCGACAAACCTTCTGGACAAAACCGATCCGGTATATCCGCCGATTGCCAAGACCGCCCGTATCCAGGGAACGGTAGTACTGGAAGTGGGGATCGATTCCGCCGGTGCGGTATCCGACGTGAAGGCTGTCAGCGGCCCACC
>Ga0207103_10169_pt1 | contig 19257 bp, 24 predicted proteins | sample Alteio_BWMinHeat_81_FD_153546 | JGI IMG/M metagenome (GOLD analysis project Ga0207103, IMG submission 153546) | Enriched cells from forest soil in Barre Woods Harvard Forest LTER site, Petersham, Massachusetts, United States -... | ecosystem: Environmental > Terrestrial > Soil > Temperate forest >...
TGCCGGAACGGCTAATGAGACCCAGAGTCGGCTTGATACCGACGAGGCCATTCGCTGACGCGGGGCAGACCACTGAGCCGTCGGTCTCCGTGCCCACGGCCAGCGCGCACAGATTCGCTGCCGTTGCTGCACCAGAACCGGAACTCGATCCGCAGGGGTTGCGATCCAGCGCGTACGGGTTCTTCGTCTGCCCGCCGCGGCCGCTCCATCCGCTGCTGGAATGGCTGGAGCGAAAATTTGCCCACTCGCTGAGGTTGGTCTTGCCCAGAATCACCGCACCTGCTTCGCGCAATTTCTGCGCCACGAAAGAGTCCCGCACTGGTTTCGACCCAAGCAAAGCCAGTGACCCCGCAGTGGTCTGCATGCCATCGGCAGTGTCAATGTTGTCCTTGATCAGCACAGGAATTCCATGCAACGGGCCGCGCACGCGTCCGCCAGCGCGCTCTTTGTCGAGAGCAACGGCGATGGCCTCAGCGTCGGGATTCACCTCGATAAGACTATTCAGGGCTGCGCCCTGTTTGTCGATCTCTTGAATGCGTGCCAGAAACTTCTCGGTGATGGAGCGCGCAGTGTACTTTCCGGAAGCCATTCCAGCTTGCAAATTGGCGACCGTGATCTCGTCCAACTCGAAGGGTTTGACCTCAATCTGCGGACCGGCGGGTTGGGGTGCGGCGGATGACTTGACTTCGCGGGCTCCCGCGAATGCCGGCAGAAGCATTGCACCAACACCACCGGCGAGACCGGTCTGCAAAAACTCCCGTCGCGGGCGGGAACCGCACTCTGGAGCCTGTGCACTATTTCTTGTCAATTCAACTTCTCCTGATTTTCTGATTGATAATCGGTGAAACGGGATTATAGGCGATTCGTCAATCCCGCGTGTCAAACTCCTTAGAGAAGTTTGCGGGACGAACACATTTGTTGGTTGTCGATGTTACTGAAAATGCAGATGACACCGCGACGCCGTCGCCCAGGAACGTCTGTGGTCAGGTGATGGTTTGTGAGATTCGGTTCGCCTTACGGAGTAAAAAGACCGCTGCGCGCTATTTCAATTCCAGTTTCTTGCGTATCCTCCGCAGTTCCATGAAGCACAGGGCTGTTGTCGTACAGATGACGCAACCAAACATGATCATCACCTTGACATCCATGGGGGCGGGCTCCCTTCCCGCTGCTACTCGTACAGCACAATAAGCTTATCTGCACCAAACCGCCGTACTATAACGAAAGATACAGCAAAATACCACGATTGATGTTGGCATTCTAGCTACACCGGCATTCGCTTGAGGGGCTTTGCGCCCGAGCCAGCGCAATGCAGTGATCCGACTCCTTGTTTCGCACTTGCCTTTTTATGGAAAGCAGGTTAAATACTTGCAACCGTATGTTCAGTAATCTGCGCTTCTTCGCTCTGATCCTGGTCATCTGCTGTAGTTGTGACTTCACTCAGGCCCAATCTCCGAAAGTTGATCCCAAGCCTGACTACTCGAAGGAAGCCTTTGTAGTTGAGCAAACCAGTTTGCGGGTGGATTTTGAAAACGACGGCACGGGCAAGCGCGAGTCCCTCAGCAAGATACGCATCCAGTCCGATGCCGGCGTGCAGCGCTACGGCGTGCTTACCCTCCCCTACCAAAATTTGGTCGAGAGCCTGGACATTGACTATGTGCGCGTCCACAAGCCCGATGGCACGGTGGTCAGCACACCCGCTGAAAACATCCAGGATATGCCCACGGAAATTACGCGCCAAGCCCCCTTCTATAGCGACTTGCACGAGAAGCAAGTAGCTGTAAAGGGCCTCCGGGTGGGGGACATGCTGGAATTTCATGCCACCTGGCAAGTTACAAAACCACTGGCCCCAGGCCAGTTCTGGTACGCCTACAACTTTTCCCATGACGGAATCATTTTGCAGGAAGAGCTTCAGATCAGCATGCCAAAAGAGCGGGCCATCAAATGGAAGAGCACAAGCCTGAAGCCGAACATCACCGAAGTCGGTGCCAGGCGGATCTTTTCTTGGACAAGTTCGCAACTCACCCACAAATCATCCGAAGAGGAAAAGACCGACCAGGAGGAAAAGTTGTATCAGTTGGCTCGGGGGAAACTTCCGGCTCCTGAGGTGCAGATTTCCAGTTTCCAGAGTTGGGAGGAGTTGGGCCGCTGGTACGGTAGCCTGCAAAAGGACCGCGTGAAGCCTACGGACGAGATACGAGCAAAAGCCACCGAACTCACCAAGGCGGCGACCGATGATACCGCCAAATTGCGCGCACTGTACAAGTATGTGAGCGCCGAGTTCCGCTACATCGGGGTCGCTTTCGGGATCGGCCGCTATCAACCGCATAGCGCGGCAGATGTATTGAGCAACCAGTACGGCGACTGCAAGGACAAGCATACTCTGCTGGCCTCCCTGTTGGATGCGGCCGGCATCAAAGCGTATCCGGCACTCATCAATTCCGTTCACGAAATTGATCCGGACGTGCCTTCGCCGGCACAGTTCGACCACATGATCACAGCGGTGCCGCAAAAAGACAAAATCCTGTGGCTGGATACGACCTCGGAGCTAGCCCCATTCGCATACTTGCTTTCTCCTCTCCACGATAAGCCAGCGCTCGTAGTCACAGAAGACAAGCCGTCTTCGCTGATAACGACGGCGGGGGAATCACCGTCTCGGCCATCCCAAAGCTTCTCCATGGACGCTAAGCTGAGTGAGAACGGCACTCTCGAAGGCAAGGTTCTACAGGAAGTAAACGGGGCAGATTCAGAAGTGATCATACGCCTGGCATTCCGTCGCGTGCCTCTCCCGAATTGGAAAGACCTGGTGCAGCAGATGTCATACGCCGAGGGGTTTGCCGGGGATGTGAGTGAAGTGACTGCGGGAGTACCGGAAAAGACGGAAGAGCCCTTCCACTTCTCGTACAACTACAATCGCAAAGATTTTCCCGACTGGCCGAATCGCAGAGTTGCCGCTGCCCTGCCTCCCTTCAGCCTGCCAGCACATGACACCCAGCCCGCGCATCCGATCTGGCTGGGAGCGCCGCAGGACATTCACTATGAGTCCCACGTGCAATTGCCGCCGGGATATTCGCCGCAGCTTCCTGCAGCCATCAATTTGAATGAGGATTTTGCCGAATATCACGCTTCCTACTCGGCCAAGGGGAATGTTCTGTCTGCGGACCGCAAGTTGATCGTTAAGCTGCAGGAAGTTCCGGAGAAGGAATACGAGACCTACAAGAAATTTAAGAAAAAGGTCGAGGACGATTACAACGACTACGTCCCCTTACTTTCCGGCTCCAGTACCACCGTCAGAGTGCAATCGAACACGGTGCTGCCGCGCCGGGCTGGAGCTTTTGAAACTGCCCTCAGCCGGTTACCCGACAGCACTGTTCCGGAAGCCTCGAGCCAAACCTCCTCGGCGCAGGAAGCGATCGCGCGCCGGGACCTGTCGGCTGCGGTTTCGTCCTTAAAGGGCGCAGTCGCGGCGGACCCCAAGTTCGCCCGCGCCTGGATCCTGCTGGGCAGTTTCCAATTAGTCCAACGTGAGGACGATGAGGCTGATGATTCCTTCCAAAGCGCGCTGAAGGCGGATCCAAACGAACCCATCGTTTATAAGGCTATCGCCTATGCCTACATGGGAGCGCGAAAATTTGACGACGCTGTCACCACGTGGCAGGACATGATCAAAATTGATCCTAAAGATGTCGACGGGCCCACCAATCTCGGATTCGCCCTCCTCGGCGAAAAGCTTTATGTGGAGGCTGCAGCTGCCTTCGAATCCGCTGCAAAGCTGGGGAACGCGACGGCGGATCTCCAAACCAATCTCGGCGTTTCCTACATGCACGCAGGAGACAGCGCCAAGTCAGTCGCTGCTTATCAGAAAGCAGTCGAACTGGATCCGAAACCAGTTCGGCTCAACGACATTGCCTACACAATGTCGAACGAGAACGGGGACCTGCCTGCGGCACTCGACTTTGCGGAACGAGCAGTGCGCGGCCAGGAAGAAGCCACCCTGAAGTTTCAAGCCGCCGACCTGCAACCCGCAGATTTGACCCTTCCAATTGGCTTGGCAGCTTTTTGGGACACCCTCGGATGGGTCCATTTTCGCATGCGACATTTTGACCTGGCCGAGAAATATCTGGATGCGTCGTGGGCCCTGGACCAGGATTCCCAAGTGGCCGGTCATCTCGGCGAGGTTTACCAAGCCCAGGGGAAGAGGTCGGCCGCCTTGCACATGTATCGGCTGGCGCTTTCGTCCGCCCCGGACCAGACTCCCATCGATTCTGCCGGATCCGGGTTGATTGAGTTCATGATGGACATGCGCCGGCGTATCGAGGACTTGGGTGGAGATGCTGACACGCCCCTAACTAAAGAAGCAGACGAACTGAGGGTCATGCGTATTGTCCACCTGCCTCGAGTGCTGCAAGGGACAGCCGTGGCCGAGTTCTTCTTGGTATTTGCACCCGATTCGAAAGCGCCGGGATTCAAGATTGATGCACTCACCTTCGTCAACGGCGCTGAGAAAGTCAAAGCCGTCAGCTCCGCCCTTAAGCCGGACTACTTCAAAGTAGTCTTCCCCGACCAATCCCCAATGCGCATCCTGCGCCGTGGCGTTCTTGGCTGTTATGAACACTCGGGGTGCTCCTTCGTCCTGACGAACCCCAGGGATGTCCACTCGGTGAAATAGAATCTGATGACTCGCTCTTCTCGAGCCATCCCTGTTGGTCGGCCTGATTTCCTCGCCGCCCTTCCCTTTCTCCCGCTTCACGTTATATTCTCAAGCGGTTTCATTTACGGATTCTTGCGGAGGCATTGATGGGAACTCATACCAAACCAGAAGGCAAAGTACGTAGTTTTGGCGCGAATATCGAAAGTGACCTGGCTTCGCGATTTTTGCGTGTAGTAGAAGCCGCGGCCATTGCCTCGGCCCATACTATGGGGCAGGGCGAGCGCAAACTCTCCGACCAGGTGGCCACTGAGGCCATGCGCCAGACCATGGACAGCATTCCCATGCGCGGCACCATCGTGATTGGCGAGGGCGAACGCGACGAAGCTCCCATGCTCTACATCGGGGAAAAAGTGGGCGCGGAGTTTCCCGATGGCCGCGAGGTCCCTGAGGTGGACATCGCCGTGGATCCGCTCGAAGGCACGAACCTCTGTGCCACGGGATCACCTGGTTCCATCACAGTTCTGGCGGCGTCCGAGCGCGGTGGGCTATTGAACGCTCCCGATTGCTATATGGAGAAGATCGTCGTCGGCCCTTCTTGCAAAGACGCAGTGGAACTGGATGCGCCCGTAGCGCAGAACCTGAAGAACATTGCCAAGCGCCTGGATCGCGACGTGGAAGACTTGGTCGTGATCGTGCTTGACCGGCCGCGACACGAGAAGCTGATCTCCGACATTCGCGCTGCCGGCGCTCGTATTAAGCTGATCGGCGATGGAGACCTATCCGCCGGAATCGCCGCCGCGGTCATCGGTACTGGCGTGCACGCGGTCATGGGTTCAGGAGGGGCACCCGAAGGCGTCATCACCGCGGCTGCTATCCGTTGCCTTAACGGATACATGCTGGGCCGTCTGGTCATTGATACTCCGGAACTCGAGGAGCGCATTGCCCGCATGGGCATCAAGGACAAGCACAAGATTTACGAAGCCGAAGACCTCGCCCCGGGCAAGCAACTGATCTTCGCCGCTACAGGAGTCACCGAAGGGGCTCTACTCAAAGGCGTCCGCTTCTTCGGCGAAGGAACACGCACGTCGTCGGTGATCCTCACCTATCGCACCGGCAAGGTCCGCTTCATTGACAGCATTCATCTGGAGAAAGGACCGGATGTGAAGGTGAGGTTCGCGTAGGAAAATCGGTGACCTTTTCGTCTTAGGTCCCAGACAAAGTCACTTTGCGAATGGATTCTCAATCCGCAGGCCTTCAACGCTACGGCCGTGCTGGAAATCCTCGCTGTAGAGAATCTCGCACTGGCCTTCTAGTGCGGATGCGATGATGATGGAGTCATACCAGGCAAAGTGGTATTTCCCCTCGATCCGTAGAGCCTCGACATACAGCGCTGAGGAAGAGTGAACCGCTAGCAGCGGACGGAAAACAGTAATCAGATATTGTTCGGCATCGGCTCCGTTCATCGGACGCGCAAAACGGCGAAATGCCACATTGAAGAATTCCTGCACAACCTGATAGCTTACGATTCCCTTCCCGGTATCTACTGCGTTGCGAACAAGCCGCGCCGCCGTCTTCGCTTTGGCAGGCGCAGTCTCGTCGAAGGCATATACAAAGATATTGGTGTCAAGAAAGAATTTACCGCTCATTCATCTCGTCCCGGGAATAAGGGCCTGCCGAGCGAACGTGACGAAGACGCCGCATTAGCGCATCCACCGCCGCACCGCCTCCGGCCTGCGCGGCATATTGTTCCAGCCATTCCCGAAAGGCTGCATTCAACGTCTTATGCTGCGAACGAGCTACCAGCCGGGCTTGCTCGATCAGGTTTTCATCGGCGCTGAGAGTAACGTTTTTCATACGAATGCAGTGTACACTATTTTCGTGTTAACTTCAATCCTCAGTCTTTACCAGTTCTGCCAAGCGCTTAGGTGCGATCAGAACGTAGCTGCTCAACAGCAGTTCCTTGACCTCATCCCAATCGATCTTCCTCACGTCCAGGCGCAAGGCGACCCAGCCTTTCGATGCGATGTATGCGGGTAGATAGAATCTGCGAGGCTGCTCTTCAGCCAGGGCCTTGTTGTCGCCGGGCAATACCTTGCCGGTGACGGCGACAATTCCGTCACCGTGATGGTCGTTCAGAAAGTAGGCGAAGGTTTTCTTGCGGACCAAAAACTGTACGTGACTTCCGCAAATCTTTCGCTTGGCCTCCGGGAACGCAAGCGCGATCTTGGTCAGCTCCGTAAGGCGCAGATCTTTCATGGGCCACTTTGTCATCGCGATTTATTCAAATTGCTTTTTTCACGTCCGCAGGAACTTTCGGGCTCGCAGGAAAATCCAGCGACGCACCTTGGAACAGCGCGATGGTCTTCTCATTTCGCTTGATCCCATCGTGTACGGCGATGGTGTGTGGCTTGGTGGCCTCGTAGCTTTCCCACAGTGAAACGCCGGCATAGGCGCCGTCTTTGCGAAGAATGTAGTAAGTCATGTCCACGAAGCGCAGCTTGTTCATGTCGCCGTTGTAGTTACGAACAATGCGCCGGAGCGCCTCCAATCCAGCCTCCTGCGGCGACATGCCCTGCCGCATATTTTCGACGATGGTGTGTGCGCCCGCCACTTTGATGTTCTCTTCCCCGCTGCCAGTCGCGCCCGCCGAGCCCACGTCCTGATCGGTGTAGCAACCGGCTCCGATAATCGGCGAATCGCCGCAGCGTCCGGGCAACTTGTAGGCCAAGCCACTGGTGGTGGTGCAGCCTGACATCTCGCCCTTTTCGTTCAGCGCGGAGCAATGAATCGTGCCGGTAGGCGGAAACAAAACTTTATGCACCGCTTCGCTTCGCAACTCGGGCGCGATGCCGAGATCGGCGGCGCGCTCTTCCAGACGACGAACGCGTTCCTGATGGATATCGAAGTGAAGATCAGCCTGCGGCTTGGCGTCCGGCGCCTGCCAGTGCGGATCGGCTAGGCCCGGCCCCCACCAGTCTTCGGTCGAGTGATATTCCTTCCACAGCAGCCAGATTTTTCTGGAGTGGTCCGTCAGCAGGTTTTCGCGGGGAAAGCCCATCGCTACGGCGAAACGTTCGGCGCCCTCGCCGACCAGCATGACATGGCCGGTATGTTCCATGACGGCTTTGGATACGAGAGAGACATTTTTTATGTTGCGTACGCCGCCGACTGATCCCGCCCGCCGCGTGGGCCCGTGCATGCAGCAGGCATCGAGTTCGACTACACCTTCTTCGTTGGGCAGGCCGCCCAGTCCGACGCTGGTATCGTTAGGATCATCTTCCGGCCCTTTGATCACGCGCATGGCGGCGTCGAGCGTGTCGCCTCCGGCGGCAAGAAATGCGTAGGCATCGTCAAGGTAGTTGTAGCCGTTGTGCGCACACACGATGATGGGACGCTTGCCGGCAGGCGCGTTTGACTTGGGCTTCGCCGAATCCTGCGCGTTGGCGGTCTGCTCCGTTAAGCCTAGTGACAATGAACCAACGACAGCGGTGGTAAGAAAATCGCGGCGCGAGACGGTCATCGATCCCCCTGGAACAAATGAACTGTTGCGTCCGCCAGCATAGCATGGGTCCCCTACCCCGAAGCGATTTGCTGCCGCGAGCATCTGTAGGCATAATTGGCACGCGGTTCAGTGGAGGGTCAAATGGAAGGAACACAGTTTAGATATGTGATCAAATTCGTCGCCGACATGAACCAGTCCGTGAAGTTCTACCGCGATATGCTCGGTCTTCAACTTAAGTTCGAATCACCGGGCTGGAGTGAGTTCGTGACCGGCGAAACCACTCTCGCGCTGCACCCGGCCTCCGAAAAGAATCCGGCTGGCAAGGTCGAATTGGGCTTCACTGTCGCTGATGTGGAGGCTTTCTACCGGGACATGAGCGCGAAAGGCGTGCTCTTCAGCATGCCGCCAAAGAAGCAGGATTTCGGCGGGGTGCTGGCGCAGTTCGTCGATTCTGAAGGCACACATTGCAGCGTAGGCACAAAGGCGGCGTAGAAGCTTGATCCCACCGGATTGGGGCAAATGATTGTGACATCATGCATATGAACCTGAGACCACAGCCTGACGCAAACTTTTCATTGCTAAGACCCGGGGCACCCGGCGGAGAACCTTGATGGGCGTAATCGCGCTGATGTCGATTCTATTGTATGGTGGGCCGCTCGTTGCATTGGTAATTGGTGTGGCCGTAGCTGCCATCCGTGGGCACCCACGTTCTGCTGGCCGCCGTACTTATGCCATTGCCGCGGCCCTCTTGGCGCTGGCAACCGTTGCCTTGTACTTATACCTGCGAGCTAACCGCAACCTCGAGGACCTCGACCTTGTAATACCTTTTGTCACCATGGTGGTCACCGCTACAGGTACCACCGCATGTCTGCTCGGTGTCGTCTTTTATCGCGTGGCCCATACCGGACCCAAGATCCACAGCGACCTTAGCGGAAAGACTTAGTTATCGTTCCGGTGGTTGGAATGGGCCATCGGTCCCCCGGGCCGGAAGCCTACCGATGGCTTTTCGGGGAGGCATTCTTGGTCTCGTTTTGTGCCCGACGCTAGGCCGCCCGTGCTTCCGACTTCGTGGTATCTGGCGTCGTTTGCAGTTTTATTCGAAGTACCTCTTGAAGTAGCCCCAGGTGTCTGTATTCAGTTTTTCGTTCTGACCGAAGCAGTCGAAGCGTTGCCTGATGTCGTCGTCCCGTTGCTTGCGATTTGGAGTGTTTCACGATGCTCTCCGATGAATTCGCTTACGTCTTGTGGAATTGATTCCCTAACGGCAATCGGATACTTCTTGGCGACCAGAAGCATAGTCTCCGATAAGCACTGGGTCAAAGGAAATACAGCAAATACCGTATGGTGCCGAATCCATCTTTAGGCTAACAATATGTAACTTCGGCATACCATCCGGCCTGCATCGTTTGGGAGAACGTTGCGGGCCTTTTCTATCGCGGCCAGCGTTGTTCTTGGATAACTTCTTGTGATGCGGTCGTTGTCGATTGGTTGGGGCGGGTCACCACCCTTGCGCCCTTGGCAAAGGTGGGAGCTTATGCAGCTTGCGTCGGGGTTTTTATTTCCGGCCCGTTCGAATGAATGATTCGAGTGCAAAGAAAAGCTGTGATCGTCGGCCTCGTCGTTCCCACCTTTACAACGAACGTAAAGATGGGCCAGCCACGTGGGGGAAGTATGCGCAGAAATGTCTCGGATCCGCCTAACGTTTTGCGGTGGGCAACCGTCTAAGCGGGCTGAGGTCAGGCTGAACTGCCGGCTTGACGCTCGCTCGCAATCAGCGGCGGAGAGCAATGATCGCCTGGGAGGAACTACCCTGTGAAATCAAAGTTGGTGGGAGCCGTGTTGCTGTGGTTATTAGTGAATGCTTCGGTGTCATTCACTCAGGAAGCGCCTGATCTATTTCAGGGATACGAGGGCGAATGGAATCACGTGTCTGAGCAATTAATCTCTCTGGCCGAAGCGACGCCGGTAGAAAAATTCACGTGGCGGCCGGCGACGGGAGTCCGCTCCACCAGCGAAGTGTATATGCACATCGTGCGAGCAAATTTCCTGATGCTGAACGCGATCGGCGCTAAGATGCCCACTGACCTTAAGGACGGGATGGAAACGGCGGTGACTTCCAAGGCCGACGTGATTCGCTGGCTAAAGCGCTCGTTGGAGGCGGTGAAAAAGGCTCGCGCTGCTGAAACCCCTGCGGACCTGCAGCGAAAAACGAAATTCTTCACTACCGACACGACAGTGGACGGCATCTTCCTGCGAATCATCGTCCATAACAACGAGCACATGGGCCAACTGGTTGCGTACGCGAGGATGACAGGCATTGTGCCGCCGTGGTCGAAGTGATTTAAGAGTTGGATGTTGCGCTCTCAGTGGCCAGAGCTGGAGCGAACCACTGAATGATTCGAGTGCAAGGAAAAGCTGTGATCGCCGGCCTCGTCGTTCCCACCTTTACAACTGACGTAAAGGTGGGCCAGCCACTATCCCAACCACAAATCTAAATCAACCTTTGTCAGAGTCTGACCCCGTTCCGGTACACTAGGGCCGGGAACAACTTTTAGTCCTGTGATGACGAAATCTATGCCAACTTTGAATCCTGCTGCTCGTGCTGATGGGCGGGTGGGCCACCTTTGCGGTTTTGGCAAAGGTGGGGACTCATGCAGCTTGCATCGAGATTTTATCTCGGCTCCGCCCTACTAATTGACTTCAGGCGTTAAACAAATGCGGCGGCCGACCTCGACGTCCCCACCTTTACACAGATCGTAAAGGTGGGCCACCCGCGAATGCGCAAAGAAGTTTTTCAATTAGTGAGGGTTCCAAAATCCCTTTCCTGAATTTTGGAACCACCTCTGGCGAACCGATACAGAGTTCCGACACAATCTCCATTTCTTGAGAAATCTTCCGCCATCCTCGACACTGTCCGCAATGCACTGCTATCCTGCGGGCGTCTAGGACTCTGATCCCGAGATTTTATCTCCGGCTAGCGCATCAATCGGGGTTTGGCACAACTTCTGCGATAACTTCCGGATTGCCGACCATCCGTCTGGAATCCCGTTTGTCACTTCCCACGCGCCAGTTTCAGGCAAGACGAGGATTCGAATGCCGCGATGATGCGGGGCCGTGTGAATAGGACGAGCCACCAGACGGAAAGGGCGATGGGAATCGCGAAAATAAGCAACACAATTAGATCGAGTTCGCGCACTTGTTCGCCCGCATTCGGCACAGCCTGGGTCGGCTCAGATAGCCATAGGCCTGCTGCCCACACTAGACCAATGATGAATAGGGAAAAGAAGGCCGTTCCGGCAGCGGAGATCAGAAAGGCAACTCGTGCCCACGGGCGCGTGAGAATGAGGTTGATTGCGATAATCATCTGCCCAATAGAAGCAGCAAGAATCACCAGATAGAATGGCAGGCCCCAGGCGGCGATGGTGGCCCCGCCGTAAGGCACAAACACGAATACAAAGAGTACGAACGCGCCAAGAGCGATGAGGACCAAGTCCAAAATGATGGCGAGAGTTCCAGCAAGCCGTATGGAAAAATAGGCGTCCGGATGGGGAAGCATGACGCCATTATGTCATGTGACGCATCGAAAGACTAAACCAGGAAGGCCTCTGGCGCGAATTGTGAACGTCTTGAAGAAAAGAGCGGCGATCGTAGAAAAGGCCGACGATGAGGAAGGCGGTGGGGATAGTGGTGAGGACGGCAGATTCCTACCGAGCGAGGAGGACGAGCCGAAAACTCGGCGTCTTGAGGAGGCCTATTTGTTAAACCATGCACCCAGCTGGAATACGCGGCGCATGGAGAAGCATAAATTGGCGCAGGTGTGAGGGCGGGTGGCTGGCCCACCTTTGCGATTTTGATTTTGGCAAAGGTGGGGACTCATGCGGCCTGCTTCGGGACTTTCATTTTGGCCCCGCGTTAGGTTGACCTCAGTCGCTAAGAAAAGTTGTGGGGGCCGACCTCGTCGTCCCCACCTTAACAACGAACGTAAAGGTGGGCCAGCCCCCGTATTTCGTCGAGACATGATCTTTTTCCCAGACAGTCGCAGTGAAAGTTCCCGTCGGAGTCACCTGCCCACTACCTCCCACAACTACGCTGCTTGTGAGCAAGACAGTTGGATTCTTATCACCCTTGTTCTGACCAGTTACTGTGAGCGTACCTTGAGAGGTCTTGCGGTTATAGACGATAGTAATCGTGGCTGGCCCACCTTTGCGGGTTTGGCAAAGCTGGGAACTTATGCAGTCTGCGTCGAAGCTTTTATCTGGCCTCGCCCTTCTGATTGACTTCAGGTGCGAAGAAAAACTGTGGCCACCAACCTCGACGCCCCCACCTTTACACAGATCGTAAAGGTGGGCCAGCCCCCAAGCGGCCTTTCGTGTTGGTTAAGCCGAATCCCCAGTTGGTGGTGATGTCGTAGGTGTATATCTCGGGCAAGGAGCCGTCGCTGAAAGTCTCGCTACCCAGACGATGCAACGCGTCCCAGTTATAGGTCGTCGTTACCGTGCCGCTGCTTGCATTCGGTTTCGGCGCAGTGCGCGTGGCCATGTCGCCCGCGCTGCCCGTGTCATAAACGTAGGAGACAAGCCCCGACTCCGGATTGGTTTCACTCGTCATCCGCGACAGACTGTCATAAACAAACGAACGGGTTTGCCCGGAGGAATTAGAAGACTGCCCCGTAGTTGCGGAAATCAGATTCCCTAAAGCGTCGTAACCGTAGGTCGCCAGAAAACCGCTAGCCGAGACATCGAGTCCACAGGATGAAATCGTGGCGTTGTTCGCCTGTTGCACCGCATTGATGCCATCGCATACGTACTTCAACCGGCCCAGACCATCGGTCTGTAAGGCCTTTTGCACGCCTGATTCATCCAGTACGTACACGGCGCGGCCAGTGTACGTTTTGGTGAGATGCGTGTTGTCAGGATTGGTTACCTGCGTCACGCGTCCCAGAGCGTCGTAGGCATAGCTGGTAATTCCATCGGTCGGGCCCGACGTGGAGCGATGCGGATTACTCTGCGTGGCTTTGCGTCCGTCCGCGTCGTAGGTAATGTCCACGGTGTCGGTATCCACCGGGTGGCTGGTCCACCCGCCCGCCCGTCGATGAAGATTATTCAAGGCGATGTTTTCTTCTCAATCACGAACGGCGGGGATAGAACCGATTGGCCAAAGTCATGCCATGTGTAGCCCAATCGAAAGCGGACGCGGTCTCCCCACGCTCCTCCGTCATGTGGCAATAGGGCGCGGCAAACTTCGCGCGCTAGGCTGGGTTTAATTTCAATCTTCTTGATGTCTGGATTGTAAAACTGGTCCAAGTCATGCTTAACAAGTACACGCCACTGTCCTCGTCGCGCATCCCACTTCTCCACCGAGCAGTGGAAAAAGGTTCCTGATCCGACATAGCCGCCTGGCATCTGTATAGCCTCAATAATAACTGGCGTTTGGGTCCGAAGTTCCCCGAGATAAAGCCTTGAAGTCGAAAAGAGTCCCGTCGGGTCGGGATTACTGCTTACTGAGATAACTGTTTGTTTTCGACTAGATTCCGTTCCATATGAGAGGAACGCGAAACTCAACAGGGTTACGTAGTACACAATGCGTCTAATCATGTTGCTATCCTAAAAAGTTTAGCTAGTACGATACCAGACCGGAAAGATTCACATCGTTCGGCGTTGTATGGCCGATTCTCATCGGAGCACCCTCTGCCTGTCGAACCTGATTCTCGATCCTCACGGCATCTCCGTCGCTATCTTCTCCACCGTGATACCAAACGCTGTCTACGTGCCCAAGCTCATGAATTAGCACTTCAGATAGATTAGCCTCGGTGGGCTTTCCACCCTCTATTAGGGTTCCGGGCACGTGCCCAAGGTCATCGCTTGTCACGTAAATGTGAGCGATTCCAGGTATAGCGAACGTACCCGCAGGGCTCATGTGATTATCTGCAGATCCAATGCTGGTATTCATGACTTTCGTGCCTGGGCTCACAAACTGAATCGTGGCAACCGCCTTGTCATTGATGATCCCGCCAAGTTTATTTGACACCGCATTGATGCTGTTGAAAGACGCACCTTTACCGTCCGGTCCGTTTTTATAGATTCCAACGTAGTGCTTCCCATCTTTTGCCAGATTGTCATACAGATAGCTGCCTGCCTTACCCGCTGCCTTCTGCAATGCTTCCAGTTGTCTCTTCCGCGCCTCATAGGCCCCTGCGAGTTCTATTGCTTTACCGGTTGGATCGACATGACTCATTGGATTGTTGTTGACATACGCATACCGATTCCACGTTTGCGGGTTCCTCGGGTCCACCGCCCCTATACCCGCCGGATCGGGTGTTAGCCACCGCCCTTGCGTCTTCCCGTATTCGCGCGCTCCGAAGTGGTCAGCATTACTTTCCGAATCCCAGAAACCGCCCGCATAGCCCACGAAATCCAGAAACGGACTCGTCGTCTTCGTGAATCCGTCCCCAAACGGCAGATTGCTTTCCGTCCGCACGATCGTCGCTGTGTAATCCGTCGTCACTCGCGGCGTCCCCAGATGGTCCGTGCGATTGAAATACGTCGTGTTGTTCGCATACGTGAACAACCCTCCGTTTACCCGCGAATGCGACGCGCCCTGATACTCATCCCATGGCGTCCCGTCGAGATTCAGAAAAAAATCATACGTCACTCCACCCGATATCTTCTGCACTCGTCGCCCTAGCCCATCGTAAGCGAATGTCGCCCCTTCCCCTTGAATCAAATTCCCGCGATCGTCATACGTCCAGCACGGCGTGGGCGTGCAAATACCGTCGCTCGTCAGGTTGCCGGCCGCATCATAGGTATCGCCGACGATCTGGTTGTGGCTATTGAAACTGTACTGAGGCTGCGGCCCGCCGCCGGCAGTCGCTATCTGTTTCCAACGGTTGCCATACTGGTCGTAGCTGTAAGTGAAGGCATTGCCATTGCTCAAGTTCGAACTCGCCGCCAGGCGGTTGGCGGGTGGCCCACCTGTCTTTCTCAGCGGCGGGATGAGGAAGACGACCGCCTCACTGCCTTGGCGGCGTATGCTTTGAATACCGCGTATTTGCGATGCCTAATTTCATCGGGGTAATCCGGTTCGTAAGTTCCGGTCAAAAGAGCCAGAACTGGTCGGGATGCCTTTTGATATTGAGTCAGTTCTTTCCGTAGATCGGGAATCCCACTTTCCTGTCCGCCTTCGAGCGTCGTGACCAGAACGAGGCCAAGCTTAGAGCAATCAGGGCTCCATATATTGGAGCCTTCCTTCATTGAAGTGATGTGGACATCTACCGTAACCGATTTTCCAATGAACGCTTGCGGAGATTTCAAGAGTTCGCACAACGTGGCAACAACAGGTTGGTCTGGATGACCTCCTGTCTGAGCTTGCAGGCTGGCAATGCAAGCAGCCCACGAAACTAGAAAAGCGAGGAGTCGCGTCACATTCTTCATGGAGTGAATGGTTCGTGATGCAACCAAAGGTTCTGATCGTCCACTTCGTTCCCACCGTTATAACGTAGAAGTGCCCTGCAGCAGATCTCTAACGCTCGGCTCTAAGTCCTCCACATGGCGATACAGCTTCCCCTCGAACAGGAGATAACCCTTCGGAGTGGACGCTAGTTTTTCCTCGCGCCATGGGCCGGGCAACGTTTCGCCATTAAGGGCAACCGTCCTACTGACGAGCCGGTACTTAACTTGGCCGGGTAAATGGCCGTCCCATTCTCCCAATGAAACGACTTGACCGTCTCCGTGGCTGATCGTGAGATGATTGGGCGCTCGAAGAACAACACCTCCGATCAGAGCGAAGCGGCTATTTTCATCGAAGTAAAGAACCATCGTTGCTGCAGTCTCCAACTTTGGATTCACACTCAGCGGAGCGTGTTGCCATTTCACATGCACCGGTAGCCAAGCCCCTGTTGGCTTGACGCCCTGGCCGAACGCAACGCAACTCCAGAGAAGAAGCAGGATGATCTTCTTCATGGCTTATCCGTTGGAACGTCTATGGCCGCTGGCAGTAACTGACTCCACCTGCTCATTGACGGTTGCACGCTCTATAAGAGGTAGGTCTCGCGTCCGCCTTCGTCATTTCCTCAACCGAAAGGAGCTCTAGCACGTCTAGCCTGTAGCGGCAGCAGAGCTGGTGTCCAAAGTAATGTCCTGGGTCTGTAAACACTCCCACGACTATCACTCGTGCCTGTTTTTTCTTCTTAAGTAGCTTGGTCAGCTTCTTATCAATCGAAGATTTGAACTGATACTGGCTTTCATTGAATGTCGCTTGAACTATAGGATGTGTGCCTTCCATCTCCGCGGGCGCTGGTCTGCACGAATCGTCCCTGAAGATCTCAAGCTCCTCCATGTCACTTGCGAGGGTCGCCTTCAATCTGACTACCCTACCAGCATATTCGTTTGGACGTGCTACCAAGTCACACAGGGTAACTGGTAGTTCTTGAGTGTCTAGCTTTGTATCCTGCGTCGAGGCCGTTAAAGTGCCGCCCATAAGCGCGAGAATTACTACCAAAATCGAATACATGATTTTACCTCAATCCTCAGGGGGAACCGGATCACCCTGCGGGAAACGAGTATTGTTTGGAAACAACGGATCATACAGGTTATCCCGGTAGGCAGGGGAATTATGAATGAAGTTAATGATCTTATTGACATCGTTCGGCCCAAAACCGTGCTCATGGTTTACACCAGCTCCCGCTCGGTATGCGTTGAACTCCGTAACTTCGTGAGTTGTATTTAGGCTTGGATCGTACTTACCCGACCCGAAGTCATAAGAAGTTAGGAAATTAAGATCGTCTGCTACGTGCGTGCCTTCATGCGCAATTGTCTCACGCAGGCTGCCCCCTTTGAGATTGTTGTTGAACGTCACCTCTATATCGATCAATTTGCCTTTGCCGCTCTCAGATGGATTGACTGCTCCCTTTATGTTCGAGCCGAGATTAGCAAAGTTAACGTGAACACCGTTTTCTTGACCAAAATTACCATATGCGTCTGCGCCTGCCCGGACCCTCGAATTTTTGGAGTTCAAATCTTTTTGTCGCGCTTGCTCGAACCTAGCGATCTTCTTAAAACAAGATATTTGTACTAGTGCACATCCGCTCACATACTTGCCCGTGGGGTCGGTAAGACTCATTGGATTGTTGTTGACATACGCATACCGATTCCACGTTTGCGGGTTCTTCGGATCCACTGCCCCTATGCCCGCTGGATCCGGCGACAACCAACGGCCTTGGGTTTTTCCGTATTCTCGCGCCCCAAAATGGTCGGCGTTACTCTCTGCGTCCCAGAACCCGCCCGCATAGCCCACGAAATCCAGGAACGGACTCGTCGTCTCCGTGAATCCGTCTCCAAACGGCAGATTGCTCTCCGTCCGCACGATCATCGCTGTGTAATCCGTCGTCACCCGCGGCGTCCCCAGATGGTCCGTACGATTGAAATACGTCGTATTGTTCGCATACGTGAACAACCCTCCGTTTACCCGCGAATGAACCGTGCCTTGATACTCATCCCAGGGCGTCCCATCGAGATTAAGAAAAAAATCATACGTCACTCCACCCGATATCTTCTGCACTCGTCGCCCCAGCCCATCGTAAGCGAACGTCGCCCCTTCCCCCTGAATCAGATTCCCGCGATCGTCATACGTCCAGCACGGATTGCAACTGCCGTCGCTGGTCAGGTTCCCCGCCGCATCATAAGTAAATCCCACAATCTGGTTGTGGCTATTGAAACTGTACTGAGGTTGTGGCCCGCCGCCGGCAGTCGCTACCTGTTTCCAACGGTTGCCATACTGGTCGTAGCTGTAAGTGAAGGCATTCCCATTGCTCAGGTTCGAACTCGTGGCCAGACGATTGAACGCATCATAAGTGAAGTTCCAGTCTCCCGCGGTCGAATCGTTGTAGTAGTTCACACTGCCGTTCCCTGTGTATCCCAGGTACAAAGCGTAGTAGGTCGGAGCGTCGCGGCGGTTCGTCAAACGGCCCCGGTTGTCGTATATGTTCGTCCGGACAATTCCGTCGCCATAAGTCCCCTGCGTCAGTTCCCCCAACGCGTTGTAGGTCGCGTTGCTATACAACGTGCCCGGATGCGTCGTGTCCGAAAGGGAGCTGGTGATCCCGGTCAGCTGCCCGGCGGCATTGTAGGAGTTCGTCCGTCATCTGGCTTGTGATCTCTGGGAACCTCATCGATACTCTCCTTCCCAAGGTCAAGGTTGTATTTCGACCGGAATCCCGACTGGAACAAGCGGCCAGATTTCTTCGATTTCTGCGTTGGTCACCGCTATGCATCCCGCCGTCCAGTTCACCTGCCGATGTAATGACCCAACCCAAGCGTATTTCGATTCGAGGCCATGGATCTCCACATCGCCTCCGGGATTCACTCCCAGGTCGCGCGCTCGTTCTCGATCTGAAGCATTTGGGTAAGAGATATGAAGAGCGAGATGGAATCGGCTCTTGGCGTTCTTCGAGTCGATCACATAATCGCCCTCGGGTGTTTTTTTGTCGCCTGCTTTGACCTTGGGCCCGACCGGATTGCCGCCCAGCGCGACCTTGTAAGCTTTCAGGACCTTGCCGCCGCTCAGCAACTTCAGCGTGCGCTGGCTTTTCACGATAACGATTCGGTCGGCCTTTTGCTCGCCCGGAGTAGCTCTACTGGCACTTACCGACCCCGCTATTGCCAGCAGAATAGCGGACAGAACCAGGATTCTGCTATCAACGTGTCGGCTTCGGAGATGGAGGTGTGGAGATACCGGATCGCGCAGAGAGACGAACATATATCACCTCTAGGCCCTTCACGACTACTATCCAGATAGTCGCGTTTATCACGACCAAGAGCACCGTTGAGAATATGCCAATGCTCACCAGTGATAGGCGGCTCTGCCAGAACAGCTTCTCTACAATCCAGGCACCAAGAAGATTGCCGGGGAACAACGCCAAAAAAGCGGTTCCCCACAACACAGAGCTAACCGCAGACGGAGGATGTTCCCACAGCCATGAGCAGCCTATTCCCAGCAACTGCACAGCTGAAAATAACACGATGATCCAACGTCGAAAACGCATTTTAGTTCTCCGGCTCCGGCTGAGCGCTGATGATAACCTGGTTGCCACTAGGGTTAGGCATTATCTCGT
>Ga0207103_10170_pt1 | contig 19240 bp, 13 predicted proteins | sample Alteio_BWMinHeat_81_FD_153546 | JGI IMG/M metagenome (GOLD analysis project Ga0207103, IMG submission 153546) | Enriched cells from forest soil in Barre Woods Harvard Forest LTER site, Petersham, Massachusetts, United States -... | ecosystem: Environmental > Terrestrial > Soil > Temperate forest >...
GCATCAGGAAAGTTTCTTCGTTGCTCTCCTCGGAGAACCCAAAATCGCTTGCGCGGCAATCGGCGCATTGACGTGGAGAACCTGCTGTGAAGATGTCGCGTCGTTTATTCCTGAAGAGCACGTCGCTCTCTCTTGCAGCGGCCTGTGCGCTGCCCCATTTGCTAAGCGAAGAAGCGCCTCCTCCACTCGAAGAATTCGGATATGGAGACGTGCAGCTCTTACCGAGTTTGGCGCAGGCACAATTCGAGCAGACGCAAGCCGTGCTGCTGCAGATGAATGTCGACAGCCTGCTGAAGCCGTGGAGGCTGCGTGCGGGACTGCCTGCTCCCGGACCGGAGATGGGCGGATGGTACGACGAAGTGCCACTTCTAAAGACTCCCTCGGGCGGACATGGCTTTGCTCCGGTGCACTCCTTCGGGCAGTGGATCTCGGCGCTCTCGCGAGGGTACGCAGTCAATCGCGATCTGGCAACGCGAGCCAAGGTTGAGCAGATTCTGGCGGGCTACGAACCGGCAATCTCAGGACGCTTCTACACGAACTGTCGTTTTCCAGCGTACAACTACGACAAATGCGTTTCTGGGTTGATTGATGCCCACATGTTCTGCGGACTCGATGCCGACCACAAGTTGCTGGACCTGACGACGAATGCTGCCGAGCCGCATCTTCCACCGCGCGCGCTGGACCGCGGCGAACCGCAACGTAAATGGCGAAGATCAATCGGCGAGAAAAACGGCGTCGACTACGACGAGTCGTATACTCTGCCGGAAAATCTATTTCTTGCCTGGCGGCAGGGGGCGGGTGAGCGATATCGAACGCTCGCCTCCCGGTTCTTGATTGATGACACTTTTTTCGACCCACTCGCAGCCGGCAAGAACGTGCTGGGCGGGCATCATGCGTATAGCTACTGTAACGCGCTCAGTTCCGCCGTTCAGGCGTACCTTTGTATGGGAAGTGGAAAACACCTTGCTGCGGCCCGCAACGCATTTCAGATGATTGAGGAAACGCAAAGTTTCGCGACAGGAGGCTGGGGTCCGAACGAAGAGTTTGTGGCGCCTGACAGCAGCGCGCTCTATGCGAGTCTGACCGACACACATCGTGGGTTTGAGACTCCATGTGGCAGCTACGCGCACTTCAAGCTGACGCGCTATTTGTTGCGCATCACGCGCGACGGCCGCTATGGCGACAGCATGGAGCGCGTTCTCTATAACACTGTATTAGGCGCCAAACGCCTGGAGCCTGACGGACGGGCCTTCTATTATTCCGACTACAACAATCGCAGCAGCAAAACGTATTTCCCCGATCGGTGGCCCTGTTGTTCCGGAACGCTTCCGCAGGTCGCGGCTGATTATCACGTCATGATCTATTTCCGGGATCCGCGAGGACTCTACGTCAACCTCTATCTGCCTTCACAAGTTCAATGGACGACGGCTGACGGTGCCCAACTCTCGCTCACGCAAAGCGGGGATTATCCAAATGATGGGCGCGTGCATTTCCAGTTGAATGCAAACAGAAGTGCAACGTTCACACTGTGGTTACGCATTCCTGCATGGAGTGCTGTCGGTACTCGTACACTCCGGGTCAACGGTGCTCCTGTAGCCTTGAAGATGAATTCGGGTTTCGCGGCCATCGAGCGCACGTGGGTAGATGGCGACCAGATCGAATTGACACTGCTGATGCCCTTGGAACTGGAGTCGATCGATCCCGCGCATCGCGACACCGTCGCGCTTGTGCGCGGCCCCCTCGTGCTGTTCGCCTTGGATGAGGATCCACGTTTGACTCGAACGCAAGCACAGACAGCTGAGCGCGTTCCAGACGGCACTTGGCATACAGCCGCCGGAGTTCGCTTCGCCCCGTTCGTCGCGATTGACCAGGAAACTTACAGGACGTATTCCAAGCTGGGATTCGAGTGACGCTAATGAGAGAGTCCGCCGCCTGATCAGCCGCCAGGGTGGGATGATCTGGAAAACTGATATGAAAGATCATCGCATAAACATGGATCTCATTGCTTCGGGCGGTGTTGATCTCGGGAAAACGACTCTTCATCTCGAGGCTCTGGACAATCGCGCATGATTCAGGCCGTGGGAACGGGTTTGTTTCCAGGGAACACGTGTTAAAATCGGAAGTGATTGTAGGCGCGTAGCTCAGTTGGTTAGAGCGCTACCTTGACACGGTAGAGGTCAGGAGTTCGAGTCTCCTCGTGCCTACCATTTCTTTTCTTCCAGTTAGCACGTCTCTCCTCCTGCACCGTTCAGGTTCAACCCGTGACCTTCTGTATCGCGGCACTTCCGATGCTGGTTGCGTTTTCCATCTCCACCGTTTTTTCCACCTCCGACAGCAGGGAAGTCATAAAACGGGCTTGAGCAGCCCCCTTCTCCACCAAATACGGCTCGGAGAATGGCTAAGCGGTCACCGCGACCAGCAGGGTTAGCGTCTTTTCTGGTTCTCACATTTACGTGCCTCGATCTGATGCACCCACTGACCAGACCGCCGGTGTCGTACTTCACTTTGACGGAATGACGCCGTGCCAATAAGCATTGCAACTTGGTCCGGCGCGGCATCCCATTTCAGCATCACACAATTAAGACGGTTTACGGCTCTCCTAAAGAGATGACCAATTATCTGCCTCCGAACCGCAAACGGGGCTTGGGGAAAACCAAGCAAGTGTCTGTACGGCAGCTATTGCAGCCCCATGCAGGAGCACTTGTTTTAGGCTTACTCGCTGTTCTCGGAGAGGGTGCAGCCAACCTGCTGCAGCCATGGCCATTGAAGGTCGTGCTGGACGATGTCCTGCACTCACACAGCGGCAATGCCAGGGTCATGCTATGGGTCCACACACACATCGGTACCGACAAAATGGCCATGCTGAAGTTCGCATGTATTGCCGTGCTTCTGATCGCCATGCTTGATGCCGTGTGCACCTACGGCGAGAAATATCTGACCACCAGCGTCGGCCAGTGGGTCACACACGATTTGAGACGCAGCGTTTATTCGCATATCCAGCGATTGTCGCTGGCTTTTCATGACAATAAGCAAACCGGCGATCTTATTAGCCGTGTCACCGACGATGTCGACAATATCCAGTCATTTATCACCCAGGGGTTGCTTGGGATCGTTGTAAATCTGATCACGCTTGCCGGAATGATCAGCGTGATGTTCTACCTCAACTGGCGCTTCACGCTCATCGCGCTTTCAGTGGCTCCCCCCCTGTTCGTCATTGTGTACACCTATACACGACGCATTAAAAAGGCTTCGCGCGAAGTGCGTAAAAAGGAGGGCCAACTCACGTCGGTAGTGGAAGAAGTTTTGTCTTCGATCCGCGTGGTCAAGGCATTCGCACGCGAAGACTACGAAATCCGGCGGCTGGAGACTGAGAGCCTGGAGCAAGTAGAGACCGCCTTGCGTGCTCGCAACCTAAAGGCGAAGCTCACTCCTATTGTGGACTTGGTTGTCGCCGCGGGTACCGCGCTGGTGCTGTGGTATGGAGCGCGACTGGTAATGAGCGGCAGCCTTTCCGCCGGATCTATGGTGGTGTTCATCCTGTATCTCGGAAAAATGTACAAGCCGATGCAGGAGCTTTCAAAGATGACCGACACCTATTCTAAGGCTGCGGTTGGCTATGAACGCCTGCAGGAGGTACTGGCGACACACCAGGAGATCCACGATCTGCCGCGGGCAATACGCGCACCAAGACTGCGCGGAGAAATCGAATTCGAACAGGTTTCGTTCTGCTACTCTCCCGAGGTTCCGATCCTCAAAGACATAACCTTCAAAGTGGAAGCAGGACAGATTGCGGCCCTGGTCGGCCCGACAGGTGCGGGAAAAACAAGCATTATCAGCCTGATTCCGCGTTTCTACGACCCAACCAGCGGAATCGTGAAGATCGATGGTATGGATGTGCGGCGCTATCGGCAGAAGTCGCTTCGCGAGCAGATCAGTTTTGTCTTGCAGGAGACGATGCTCTTTCACGCGCCGGTGTGGCGGAACATCTCTTACGGAAAACCGGGCGCCACCCGCAAAGAGATCATTCGGGCCGCTGAACTGGCTAATGCCGCCGAGTTCATCGACAAGCTGCCCGAGGGCTATGACACGGTGCTGGGTGAGCGCGGTATGACGATATCGGGCGGCCAACGGCAACGCATCGCAATTGCACGCGCAGTGATTCGTAACACTCCTATTCTCTTGCTCGATGAGCCGAGCTCTGGATTAGATGCGGCTTCGGAGATGCTGGTTTTTGAGGCGCTTGATCGCTTGATGAAGGACAAGACTACCATCGTAATCGCTCACCGGCTCTCCACGATTCGCCGTGCAGACATCATCTATGTTATCGAGGACGGGCGCTTAGCGGAGAGCGGAAACCATGGACAACTGATGAGACAACGTGGCCTCTACGCTGAACTCCACGATTTGCAGTTCGCGAACCCCGCAGCTTAGATATTCTGCAATTCGGTAATGCGAGCCTCGACCGCCTGTGAAAAAGACTGTACCTGATCGGGTGAGTAGCCTGCAGCGCGGAATGCATCCTCAATTTGCGCAGGCGTGAGTTGCGCGAGTATCGACGCAATCCATCGCACATGGTCGCGAGGAATATGTCGGCCGATCCACCGATTCCGCATCTGTCCCCAGAAGAACGGAAACTCGAAGAAGTGAATGATTGAAGGATGCGTGGGGAAATTCAAATCCACGTGCTCGTTGCCTACACGCGACACGAACTTGTGCCGCTTGTACGCGCCTAAATTGCTCTTCGACATATTCGAGCTATAGCTCTTGCCGGACGTGCCGAACGCAGTGCCGACGTCGCTTACCTCATACATCTCACTGCCTGGGCGGTCCTTATCCGTCAAAATTGCGTTGTTATCATCTTTCAGGTCCCAGTTGCTGATTAGCGCCATCATGACGCGTAAGCCATCGAATTCGCGAGTAGTTTTGAAGGGGTTGTGACGCCAACTCCAGTCGCCGATCTTCTTTTCACCTTCGAGATGGCGCTGCAACCGAGCGCTCTCCAAGTGATCGCCGTTCATAAACTCGCGCCCTCGCCGCAGATGTTCCGCTCCACTGACTTTTAACTCGGGCAGATAGTAGTTCTCATTGGCAAAATATCCGACTGCCCACAGCAACCGACTCGCCGCAACCTCCGGCTTGCTCTCGATCCCCAATTTGATCTTCCACTTCGTCCCTGCCTGATCCTCCACATCCAATTTTGGATTCGTACCGCCCTTGTCCTCTTCGAGAAGCTGAACTGGTGGCTTTGGAAGCTGGTCCTTACCGCCAACACCATAGAAAAGGTTGCGACTGGCAATATCACCAGGATCCGTCCATAACACGCGCTGGCGGGTAATATCTTGGGCAGCGGCATACGGAGCGCACAGAGATAAGACACAAACCAGGACAATGAAACGCGGGAGGAGCCGCTCCAACAGCCCGGCCGCTCCGCTGACCGCATTCTGCCTTTGCTTACATTGGCCGAGCACTCTCACTAATAATGCGTAAGTAGCTGGAAGCGGTTGCCTCAACGGTTCCAAAATACGCATCCAACCAGAGCAGGAGGTCAGAGCGGCTCGTGCAATTGCTGATCCAGCCAGGAGAGGGCGTGGCCCCAGTAGTCAAAGCCATGGATAAGGCCAAGAAGTCGATCGAAATTCTGATCTTTCGGTTTGACCGAGGTGAGATCGAGAAGGCTTTGGTCAACGCTGTCGAACGGGGGGTTTTCGTGCACGCGCTCATCGCGTTCACCAACCGAGGTGGCGAAAAGCATCTACGCCAATTGGAAACGCACTTTCTGGCGAAGGGCATCACCGTCGCGCGAACGGCGGGGGACCTGGTGCGATATCACGGAAAGATGATGATCGTGGATCGTAAAGAACTCCACTTGCTCGCGTTCAATCTCACGCATCTCGATATGGACCACAGCCGCAGCTTCGGGTTGATCACACGAAACCCAAAACTCGTGCAGGAAGCGGCAAACCTCTTCGAAGCCGACACCAAGCGACAGACCTACATGGCCGGCAGTTCGCGGTTCCTTGTCAGTCCAGTGAATGCGCGCAAAGAGCTGGAAAAATTCATCCGCGGTGCGCGCAAGGAATTGCTGATCTACGACCCCAAGATCGGCGATCGAGGTATGTTGAGGCTTTTGGCAAAGAAAAAGGCGGATGGCGTCGACATTCGAGTAGTCGGCTGTGTCTCCGGCGGACGGCTTCCGGCTCGCGAGCTAAATCGTATGCGACTGCACACCCGAACTATCATCCGCGACCGGCACCAGGCTTTCATTGGTAGTCAAAGCTTGCGGCAACTAGAACTCGATGCGCGTCGCGAGATCGGCATCATCTTTCGCGACTCGAAGATCATAAAGGCGATGGTGCGCACCTTTGAGGAGGATTGGTCGGCATCAGAGCCGCCAAAGGAGCACGACGCACCGGCTGTTCAAGCTGCCCGGAAAATGGCCAGGGTCATTTCAAAACGGCTTTCCGTCGAGCCTGTTGTCAAGCAGGTGATGAAGACAATTGAAAAGAACGGTAAGGATGCGAAGGCAATTGAATCGACACTGAAGTCCGTCGTGAAGGAGGTTATGAACGAATCAATGGACAAGGCAGCCGAGGAGGTCACACGAGATCTGGAGAAAGAGAGCGCATGAAGCTCCGCATAGCCAGCATCGCAGGCTGCATTGTCGTTCTTATCTGCTCGGGAAGAATCGCGACAAGTTTCGCAAGCCAGCCCCGCGATGATGAGGTCTCGAAGGAATTCACGAACCGGGTGCATGCTTACATTCAACTTCGAGATGCGCAGGGCAATAAGCTCTCGAAACCAACGTCGTCTGCAGAACAAGTCACGCGTGAGCGACGCGAGTTTGCTGACCGAGTTCGCGTAGCGCGAGGGAATGTGAAACAGGGAGCGATTTTCGGACCACCGGTTGACGCCTTATTCCGCAAACAAATAGCTGACACTTTTGCCGGACCGAACGGAAATAAGATTCGCGCAAGCCTTCGACATGCAGAACCGGTGCGCACGATGAACCTTGGCGTGAACGATTTTTATCCGTCAGGGATTCCGTTACAATCCACGCCGCCTTCTCTATTGCTGGACCTCCCTGTTCTTCCGAAGGGTTTACGGTACCAAATCGTGGGACGCGACCTCGTCCTGCTCGACACCACCACCAACCTGATCGTAGACGTGTTGCGCGATGGCATGCCAGAAAGCTAAACGGCACTTCCTGGTTGCGGCGGTCTGTCTTTTCATGCTGGACGTGAGCGGCCTGGCCGAGCAGAACCAGATCACCCTGCCGCTATCCAAAGACTCGGTGCGCTTCGCCGTGATTGGCGATAACGGAACTGGCGAGGCTCCTGAGTTTGCTATTGGCAAGCAACTGGAAAAATACCGGCAGGCAGTTGGCTTCGATTTCGTAGTTATGTTGGGTGACAACATCTACGGAGGTCATCGACCCGTCGATTTTCAGAGAAAGTTCGAGCAGCCCTTCGAGCCACTACTTGATGCCGGAGTGAAGTTCTATGCGTCGCTCGGGAATCATGACGATCCGGACGTTGAACGCTTATACAAGCCTTTCAATATGAGTGGAAAGCGTTACTACAGCTTCAACAAGGGGAACGTTGCTTTTTTTGCGCTTGACAGCAATTACATGGACCCCGAACAGTTGCGCTGGCTGCAAGCCGAACTGGAACAGTCCGCCAAGAGGTGGAAGATCGCATTTTTCCATCACCCGCTTTTCAATGCGGGGAAACACCACGGTCCCGATCTCGACCTACGGTCCCAACTGGTGCCGCTCTTTCTGAAATACAACGTCAACGTTGTCCTATCAGGCCACGAGCATGTGTATGAACGACTTCGTCCGGAAAATGGTATCTACTACTTCGTGCTCGGCAATTCCGGTAAGCTGATGCGAAACGACGTGGGCACTTCAGACCAGGTTGAGCGACAGCTTGATACGGAACGCAGCTTCATGATCATGGAGGTTGATCCTGACACGCTCTATTTCGAAGTGATAACACAGGCAGGCCGAATCGTTGATAGTGGAGCTATACCATACCTTAAACTGCAATCCAAATAGCGCTGCAGGAAGCACTTCGCAGGCCTCCAAGAGCCCTCGATACGCGACGTCGGAAATGGGCGGGCAGGCCGAATTCTGGTTTTCGATTCAAGTGCCTCACACTAGCTCCTTGATGGTCGCAATCCGGAAGTAATCGGCCGCTCACCTATTGCGTAGGCACGAAAGGATTGTCATGATCGGTCGATGCAAACTGTCTTCGAAGCAGCAGGTGGGACGGAAGGTCTGCGCCGTCTTGCTTACGCCTGGCATAAAAGAGTCATGGCCGATGAAGTCGTCGCTCATGCGTTCAGCCATGGTTTCCACCCTCAGCACGTCGAGCGACTGGCCGCGTATTGGTCCGAGGCCCTCGGGGGTCCAACTGCGTATTCAGATTGCTATGGTCACGAAACCACCGTCGTCAAGATGCACAGCGGGAATGGGGAGCACGATGAAATGAATCGTCGTGCGATTGCCTGCTTTGACTTGGCTCTGGCCGATGTTGGATTAGCCAACGACCAAGTTTTACGACAAGTGCTGCACGACTATTTCGCCTGGGCGACCACGACAACGATGTCCCGCTATCACCGGTCCGCCGATGATGTCCCAAACGGACTGAAAATCCCACACTGGTCATGGGAGGGACTCCAGGAGTAGCAGTCCTGTTCAGCGTGCTGCACAGCCTCATTCGAGTAGAGGCCGGACTTGTGTCGATTACTTCCGGATTGCCCGTCAACTGCAGGAGTGTTGGTTTTCGGAGTCGCGCTGGTCGCAACCGCTCAGCAACCGACGGAGCCTTCCTCATACCCCAATCCGGGCAGGCCAAGCTTCTCTAGCCCAGCGACGATCACGCCGGTTGGTTCTGTTTGTCGTCACTCGATCGTGGCCTTCCATGTCGGCTTCCCTCAAAAAACGGGCGTCAGCGTAAGAAGGCCACGTTTGGTCTTCGGTTTCATTGCGCGCCCGTATCCAGAATAGGACATCCCGGAAGGAATGACTCTGAATCTGAGTTTCCAATATCTGTGTTCCTGTCCAGAGAAGGAAACCTATGCAACGTCTGGCCGGCAGCATCCGCAACCTCGCCGTCGCAACTCTTGCTTTCGCATTGGTCACTTGCCTGGGGCACGCGCAAGTCAACGTCACCACCTATCACTACGACAACGCTCGCACTGGCCAGAATACGCACGAGACCACACTCACCCCAGCGAACGTCAACAGCAGTCAATTCGGCAAGTTGTTTTCGGTACAGGTAGATGGTTTGCTCTACGCGCAGCCGCTGTATCTTTCCAACGTTAGTATCGGCGGAGGCGTGCACAACGTGCTCTACGTCGCAACCGAGCACGACAGCGTGTATGCGATTGACGCGGACAGCGGAACCACCTACTGGCAAGTCAGCCTGATCCCCGCTGGCGGCAGCACATTGAACAGCAGCACCGACGTTGGTTGTGCCGGAATTGTGCCTGAGGTCGGAATCACCAGCACTCCGGTGATCGACGCCGCGACCGGAACGCTTTATGTACTGGCGCAAGCGAAGCTCAACAACTCCGCTGTGCAGTACCTGCATGCGCTCGACGTAGTAACGCACGCTGAAAAGTTCGGCGGCCCGACTCTGATCCAGGCAACCGTGCCGGGCACTGCCTCTGGAGGCACAACCGTCAGTTTTGACGCTAAACAGCAACTACAGCGGCCCGGCCTGCTGCTGGTAAACGGCCACGTTGTGATTGGGTGGGGTTCGTATTGCGATCACACTCCGTACCACGGATGGGTTATGTCGTATAGCGCTTCCAATATCGCCAACCAGGAGGCGGTCTTCAACAGCACGCCCAACGGCGTGCAAGCGGGGATTTGGCAGAGCGGGGGCGGCCTGACATCCGATGTTGTCGGGAATATCTATGTCACGACAGGCAATGGCACCTTCGATGCTAACGACTATGGCGACAGTATCATCAAACTCGGGCCGCCCAGCGGCGGATCGTTTCCTGTCCTCGATTTCTTTACTCCTTCCAACCAGACCAACCTCGATTCTGCCGACCTCGATTTAGGGTCCAGCAACGTGCTCCTGCTGCCTCCGCTAGCCAATGGCAAGCAGCTTATGACGCAGATGGGCAAGGAAGGGAAAATGTATCTGCTCGACTCCGCGAACATGGGCAAGTATTGCAACGGATGCAGCAGTGACACCAACATTCCCCAAGAGGTGCCGGGAGCGTCGGTGGGAATCCGGAGCACTCCGGCCTACTGGAATGGAAGTGTCTATTGGGGCAGCGCGAGAAGCGGAGTTCCCGACACCCTGAAAGCATTCTCGTTCAACGCAAACAACAGTGGATTGCTCTCAACCACGCCGACCTCAGAGACAACGAAGCAGTTCTCGTTTTCCGCGCCGTCACCTTCTGTCTCTTCGAACGGAAACACTAATGGCATCTTGTGGGCTTTGGACAACGCCACTTCCGCCAGTTGCTGCCAGGTGCTGTACGCATACGATGCTACGAATTTAGCCAATATGCTTTACAACAGCAGCCAGGCGCCCAACAATCGTGACGCCCTCAGCGGTTTCGTAAAGTTTACGACTCCCATCATTGCAAATGGCCATGTATACGTCGGCGGCAACAATCTTGTTTCAGCGTTCGGCTTGTTAAGCATAAAGGCTGCAACTCCGACCTTCAGTCCAGCGCCAGGCAGCTACCCGAATCCAGTCACGGTTACGCTTTCGGACACAACCGCGGGTGCGGTGATTCATTGCACAACGGATGGCAGCGCGCCGACTGTCAGTTCACCGGTGTGCACTACCGTTAATGTTTCGACGACAACGACCCTGAGTGCGATTGCGACCGCACCTGGATTTAGTTCCAGTTCGGTGGCCAGCGGCACTTACATCATCGGATCAGGCGGCGGTTCGATCAACTACGGTTCCGGATTCACCACGACTGGTCTGACCCTGAACGGCAGCGCGAAGCTGAACGGCACGCGTCTGCGACTCACTGACACGGGAACGAATGAGGCGGGGAGCGCCTTCGCAACCGCGGCCGTCAACATTCAAAGTTTTGTCACCGATTTCAGTTTCCAGCTTACGAATGCAACTGCTGATGGATTCACTTTCACGATTCAAGGGAACAATCCCACGGCGTTGGGTTCTCCGGGTGGAAACCTCGCGTACGGAGGAATCGGCAAGAGCGTCGCTGTCAAATTTGATCTGTATAGCGGTGCGGGAGAGGGACCGAATTCGACCGGCTTATACACCAACGGCGCTGTGCCCACGGTTCCGGCAATCACCCTGGGAGGTGGTGTCAATCTTCACAGCGGAGATCCATTCAATGTTCACCTCAGCTATGACGGGGCGACGTTGAAGATGACCATCACCGACGCCAACAATTCGTCGTTCAATTTCAGCACGAGTTGGTCAGTCAATATCCCAAGTCTGGTTGGCGGAAACACAGCGTTTGTGGGCTTCACCGGCGCAACGGGCGGAGCCACGGCCATTCAGGAAATTCTCAACTGGACCTATGCTCCGAATGTTGCCACTGCCGCGGCGACTCCTACGTTCAGCCCAGCTCCGGGCACTTACAGCAGCGCGCAGAGTGTTTCTGTTTCAGATACCACGCCGGGCGCCGCAATCTTCTACACCGTCGACGGCAGCACGCCGACCACTTCTTCGACGCCATATAGCGGACCAATCGCCATCGCTTCGACGACCACGATCAAGGCGATCGCCGCAGCCAGCGGATTCACGAACAGTCCTGTTGCAAGCGGAACTTACGTGATCGGCACCATGCCTACAGCTGCGACCCCGATGTTTAATCCGGCTCCGGGGACGTACACCGGCCCGCTCACCGTCACGCTGTCGGACACAACTGCAGGTGCGGTGATCCATTGCACAACGAACGGCACCATGCCAACGCCGACATCTCCGGTGTGTACTACGGTCATAATCAGCACGACAACTACGCTGAGTGCGCTTGCCACCGCAAACGGCTTCAGTCCGAGCGCCGTGATCAGTGGCACGTACACGATTGATTCCGGTGGAGGTTCCATCAACTACGGCTCGGGCTTCACTGCGACCGGGCTCACATTCAATGGTCTTGCGAAATTGAACGGCACCCGTCTACGGCTTACAGATGGGAAAACAAACGAGGCCGCAAGCGCCTTCGCAACTGCCGCCATCAACGTTCAGAGTTTCACCACCGACTTCAGCTTCCAGCTCACAAACCCAAATGCCGATGGTTTCACCTTCACGATTCAAGGTAACAAGCCCACGGCTATTGGTTCTCCGGGCGGAAACCTCGGCTATGCAGGAATCGGCAAGAGCATCGCGGTGAAGTTTGATCTATATAACGGCGCGGGAGAAGGACCGAACTCGACCGGCTTGTACATGAACGGCGCTGTGCCAACCGTTCCGGCGATCACCCTTGGGGGTGGTGTGAATCTCCACAGTGGGAATCCATTCAACGTCCACATCACCTACAACGGGACTACGCTCACGATGACCATCACCGACGCGACTGTGTCATCGCGGACATTTACTGCCAACTGGACGGTAAACATCCCGAGCATTATCGGCGGCAACACGGCGTTTGTCGGCTTCACCGGTGCCACAGGAGGTGCGACGGCTATTCAGGAGTTGATTAGCTGGACCTACACTTCGGGCAGTTAGCCAGTCGAAAAAAGCATGCGACTGGCCGACCACCCAACCATGAATGACCTTCTAGTACGTCAAGCGCAGGCGTACTGAAACGCTACGGGGCGGCGTAACTGCCGTTCCGGAAAAGAGACTTGCAAAATTGATGACGTTCACGCGGTTGTTCAAGTTCGCCGCTTGGACTTGAAACGAAGCTGTGCGCTGCTCTTTCGAGTATAGTTCGATCCCGGCAGCGGCACTCACGGAAAGATTCGGACGCACACGCCCGCACCGTAGTTATCTAAGTGTTCTGCGGTTTCACCGTTTTGCATGGGGGATGTCGTTTTCGAAACCTCGTCAGTACAGGCCGCCATAACGTCATCAGCGGCTAGATAACCAGCAAATAACCACCGGACAAGCGAAGAGCAGCACAGATGTTGTGAATCGCTTACCCCAGCAATCTCAAACTGAGAAGGAATTGCTGTCAGGATAGAATTGGCCGTATGTGCGGCCGTTACCGGTTATCTCGTCGCAAGGAGTTCATTGAGGAATATTTCGCGACCGACCCTAGCCAAAGTGACTGGAATCCTCGCTACAACATAGCTCCCACTCAGCCCGTCTTAACGATCCGGCACGTTGGGAGAGAGCCGGTTCGTGAGCTGTCAATGATGCGTTGGGGACTAATACCTTCGTGGGCTAAAGACCCGGGGATAGGTGCAACGATGATCAATGCGCGCGCGGAAACAGCCGCCAGCAAACCAGCATTCCGGGATGCGCTTAAACTTCGGCGATGCTTGATCCCTGCCGATGGCTTTTACGAGTGGCAGAGAATATCTAAAGGGAAGCAGCCCTTCTGTTTTGAAGTGGGGGATGGAGATCTGTTTGCGTTTGCGGGTCTCTGGGATCAATGGAAAAGTGCGAACGGCGAATTGGTGGAGAGCTGCTCGATTCTGACCACCACTCCAAACTCCGTAACAATAGACATTCACAACCGCATGCCGGTGATCCTTCGAAGGAATGACTATGATTTGTGGTTAGATCCGAAGACGAGAAGCCTAACGGCGATCAGCGAACTCTTGAAGACGTTTGATGGCTCCCGAATGAGACGATATCCAGTGAGTCCTCGTGTAAATGCCGTACAGAACGACGACGAGGATTGTGCGATTCCAGTTCAACTAAGCGAGTATCCAATACAGACCTCATTACTCTGATTATGGACATCCACCTGATCGATGGCACGTACGAATTATTCCGCTACTACTTTGCCGTACCCGCCGCGTCAGATGTGAATGGCCAGGAAGTCGGGGCCGTGCGTGGCGTCTTGAGCTCCGTGCTGTCTATGATTGAACTCGGTGCAACACACATCGGTGTTGCCACTGATCACGTGGTGGAATCTTTTCGAAACGATCTCTATCCAGGTTACAAGACTAGTGAAGGAGTTCCGCCGGAATTGCTCTCACAATTTCCGATCCTGGAGGAAGCTCTCGAGGCAATGGGAGTGGTGGTCTGGCCCATGGTCTATTACGAAGCCGATGATGCCCTGGCTTCCGCAGCCGGCAAGGCGGCGCAGGATAGTCGCGTCAATCAAGTCCTGATCTGTTCGCCCGACAAGGACCTGAGCCAGTGTGTTGTTGGAACACGAATAGTTCAACTGGATCGTAGGCGCGACATTCTGCGCGACGAAGCTGGGGTGATTGCGAAGTTCGGTGTAACACCAAACTCAATACCAGACTTCCTAGCCGTCGTCGGGGATAGCGCGGATGGGTACCCGGGAATACCCGGATGGGGAGAGAAGGCGGCTGCCGCCTGCCTGTCTCGCTATCCACATCTCCAAGACGTGCCTAAAACTTGGCAAGAGTGGCACTCGTCAATTAAAAAGGCGCGTTCGCTATGCGATTCTCTATTCAGCCATTGGGAAGATGCCCTGCTATTTCGGACTCTTGCAACTTTGCGCCTCGATACGCCTGTGTTTGACAACATTGATGCTCTCCGATGGAACGGCCCGCGTAGTGAGTTCGAAGCATTATGTGACCGATTGAAAACTCCAGCGCTGTTCCCGCGCGCAATAGCGGCCGGAGGAGACAAGCGTGAACGACTCAAAGCCTGAGCCCAATAAGGAAGGCAGTGCGCCCACAAGTCAAAAAAGTCGCAGGCTTATTCGCGAATACTTTTGCGTTGTGTCCCAGCAAGGGCCCGGCTGGCCGCGTTAAAACCGCACATTCCATGTACTCCTCCTCCTGGCGGCGTCGAAGAGGAACAGATGTAGATGTCAGGCGCAGAGGTCGCGTAGTGGGAGCCTGTAGGGCGAAAAAGAAACTGCAACAGATTTGCCGCGCCACCATTGATGTCCCCCCCAATCAGGTTTGCGTCCATCGCTTGCAGTGCTGCAGGAGAGAACACTCGCCTGGCTAAAACGCAATCCTGGAACCCAGGGGCGAATCGCTCTATCTGACCTTCTAGCCGTGGCAGCATGTCAAATGTCGAACCGTTCGGCACGTGGCAATATGCCCAGGCCGTGTGCTTGCCTTCGGGAGCTCGCGAGCGATCGAATAATGATGGTTGCGCGAGCAAGACAAAAGGACGCTCCGCGTGATGACCGTTTCGCATTGCCTTTTCCGACTCTGCGATTTCGTTAAGTGTCCCGCCGATGTGAACGGTTGCGGCACGTCTGCAGTCCGTTGCTCTCCATGGAATCGGCTCACGTAGAGCATAGTCAACTTTGAACACTCCCGGACCATAGTTCCAATGCTGCAGCCGTCGCCGATATTGTTGGCTTAGATGTTCGCCGCCAATTTCTATCAACTGGCGCGGTGTTAGATCGCACATCGTAAGGTCGGCCTTCGGCAGGTCTGCAATGCGTTCGACTCGACTTGCCGTTTTGACGCTTCCTCCCAAGCTTCTCAGATAGCCGCAAAGAGAATCCGTGATCAATTGCGAACCGCCGCGGGGAATGGGCCAACCGACCGCATGTGCCGCCGCGCCGAGAATGACGCCAACTCCGGAGCTTAGAGGTTCATCGAGGCTCAGGAGGGAATGCGCCGCCAGTCCTGCAAACAACGCTCTCGCTCTCTCTCCCCGAAACTCATAGTTCGCCACCCACTTGGCGGGCGGAAATGCCCGAGACGCCAGTCGCGCCATTAATAATGGGCGATTCGGAAACCTGATGAGAGGGCTTAGCAGATCGGGCGCGATCTCAAGCCAATGATCTACGAGTGGTGAAAGCAATCGTCGCCACGCTCTTCCATCTTCGCCCAGGTTCGCTTCGGTGGCCTCGATGCTCCGTTCCAATATGGCCGCCGTCCCGTCATCGAACGGATGAGCCAGAGGCGATGTCGGATGGATCCACTCCAGTCCATACTTGGGCAGAGGAAGGGAATTGAAGAAGGGCGACCCGACAGCCATGGGGTGAACCGCCGACCCGAAATCGTGAAGAAATCCTGGCAAGGTCAGGGGCAACGTTCGGGCGGCGCCGCCAGGCTGAGATTCGGCTTCGAATACTTGAACTTGATATCCAGCCTGGGCCAAAACGATTGCGGCGGCCAGTCCATTCGGCCCGGCTCCAATCACGTTCGCGGTGCCGTTCATTCTTTCGAACCCGCGGTTGTCGGCCACTCGAGTACTATCAATTTTCCGTTCTCATCCTGCGCGAGGGTGGGCGCGTACGTGCCGAGATATTGCCGCTTCCACCAATTGCCGGTCGCGCGCTTTTCTTCCATCGACGTGAACCAATACTGCCACAATGCCGCGCGTACCTGTTTCGGCGGAGCATTCGAAAAAGGATTACCGCGGAATAAGTTAAGGACGTCATGATCGTTATTCAGCAGGCGCTCTTCGGTGCTCACGACGAACATGTTGTCGCGCCACGATCCGAGTGAGGCAAACCATAAATTCCAGTCGAATCGAGGCTGATAGGGTGCGTAGATACCTGGTGCTTCATTTAGCGCTTGCGGCTTGTAGCGGAAAGGATAAGCAATCCAATCTTGTCCATCGTTGGATCCTTGAAATTCGATTTCATACCGACCCCTCGTCATCACTGCGAATAGTCCGTATCGATTCGCAATGCGGAACGGCTCGAGCACAGCAATGGGAGATCGTGGGAACGGCACGCCGGGCCATAGTGTGCGAAGGAGTTCCACCGTTGTCGCATAGAAGATCCACGACAAGACCACGGCAGAGACGACGATTTTGAATGTACGAGCATATGAGCTGATTCCCTCGAATGCACTCTTGGCTGGTTCCGGTGCACCAGATAGCGCTGCTACTGGCTTAAAGCGAAATCTCCTACCGAGCAGTGGGGCCAGAAGTCTGTCGTCCAGCAGCAGGATCCCCATCGATAGCACCAGGTAATTAAGAAACGTGTAATTTGCGGTGAGGATCACGACGAGCTGCCAAGCGGTTGTAATAAGGAAGCAGACGATTCGGAGTCGGCGTCCCATAAACATCATCCACACCAACCCGAGCTCCATTACGAGTGTTGCTAATGCCGTCAGCCAGTGGAACCAGTGCGGGAGGTGCTGGAGGTACCATCCAATCCAAGTTGGCAGCGGACCGTTTTGATAGTACTCATCCATCGCCGTCAGGTGCCGCCACTGTGGATCGCCGCTGACGAGCTTAACCAATCCCGATCCGAAGTAGATGCGAAACCACTCCCACTGCAGCAGAAAGAGACTGGCACGTGAGGGAGGAGAATTTTCTCCCCAACCGGGTCTAAAGCCCGATGGTGCGAAGAAGATGGACAGAAATCCGGCTTCGAGCAGCATTCCGTCTGACTGATAGCCTGAGAAGTCCTGGGCAGCGCTGACGAAGGAGAGAAAGCATAGAAAAGAGATCACCAACATCCCGCGCGGCCAGATGTTGAAGGCGAGCAGTAGGGAAGCGACCATACCTAAGATGCACAACCCTATCAGCGTGTGTGACCCGCTTGATAACCATAGAAGCGTTGGCGCAAACCAGAGCTTTAGGCCCCCAACGGAACATGCAATGGCGTCTAGATAAGTGCCCGCAGGAAGGATTCCATTAGCACCGATCAGTCCCTTGATCTGGAAGGCGAGGGAATAAAATGCAGAGAAATAAATCAGTCCGAGCGCGCGAAGAAATATCCAGCGCGGAATCAGTCGATCGACGGCGCCTTGCTTTGAATCGAAGATCCAGCCAATCGCGGACACTCTCCGACTCCAACTGATGATTATATCGATCAAGCTGTGACAACGCCGCGCACGAATTCTTGGGTCACGCAGTTGTCTGACATTGAGAGTTTTTTCGAGCGCTGACGACGAACTGGTAGAGCGCTGCTCATGCCACACAACGTGGCACTGCTCGGTTATACGCAGCAAGGATTTTCGAGGATTGAAGCCGATTTCCACGCTTCAGCCCTTGTTACTTCGGTAACTTACGGATCATGTCAATTGCCCTCACAATTCGTGCAAGGACGTGGGGGAATTTTGTTGAATTCAGTTCAGATCGGCACACCGCTTGTACGCGGAGTCCCATTGCTGTGCGTCTCGGACCTGACGGTTCAGTACGCAGCCAATGCCTCACACGATCCCGCCTTACGACAAATCAAGCTTGAGATTAACAACGGGGAAATTGTCGGCATCCTTGGTGAATCAGGTTGTGGAAAAAGCACACTCGCCCTGGCGATCCTCGGCTTGCTCCCGAAGGGCACACGGGTAGATGGCTCAATCAACTTTCGCAGTGAAGATCTGACTGCGCTCAGCGAGACCGCGTTACGCAAAATTCGAGGCGCGAAGATATCGCTCATCCATCAGGAGCCAGGAAGTTCGTTAAGTCCAGTGATGAGGGTTGGCAAGCAGATATCCGAGGTACTACGCGCACATACGAAGTTCAGCGACAGTGATCGAAAAGAACAGATCCAGGCGGTGCTTAGTGAGATTGGTCTGTGCGATTTCGACCGCATCTACAACGCCTATCCACACCAGTTGAGTGGTGGCGAACTTCACCGGATTGCCATCGCGCAAGCATTGGTATGCGGGCCGGAACTGCTAGTCGCAGACGAAGCGACGCGCTCGCTGGATGTTGCGCTTCAGCTTGAGATTCTGCACCTTCTGCGCGAGATCAACCAGAAACGTGGGTCCGCACTGGTTTTCATCACCCATGATCCAATGCTGCTCGCTGGCTTCGCAGATCGATGCCTTGTGATGCACGCGGGTGAAGTTGTCGAAGACGGAATCATCAATGATGTTCTTCGTAGTCAAAGGCACCGGTACACACGTACGCTGCGGGCGTCTGCTACCGAACCCTGCCACGCGGTACAGGAAGCCTGACTATGAAAGTCGAACAGGCATTCCGGCCCGGCAGTGTTCCCCTCCTCCGAGCAAGTGGCATTAATAAAAAATACGTCGAACGCGCGCCATTCTCCCGTAGGAAGGTTGCGGTTGAAGCGTTGAAAGACGCGCACCTCGATATCCACGCGAACGCTGTGAACGCGCTGATCGGCGCGTCTGGTTCAGGTAAGTCGACCCTTGCCAACTGCGTGGCGATGTTCGAGACACCGGACAGTGGCGAAATCTGGTTCGACGGGCAAGAGATTACTCGTTGCGGACGGAGCGAGTTGCGGGCGTTGAGGCCGCTGATTCAGA
>Ga0207103_10153_pt1 | contig 19162 bp, 15 predicted proteins | sample Alteio_BWMinHeat_81_FD_153546 | JGI IMG/M metagenome (GOLD analysis project Ga0207103, IMG submission 153546) | Enriched cells from forest soil in Barre Woods Harvard Forest LTER site, Petersham, Massachusetts, United States -... | ecosystem: Environmental > Terrestrial > Soil > Temperate forest >...
TCCTTGAATAATGTCACCCGGAGAGGAAACCACCGCAGTCGGGCGTACCGGAATAATGTTGTACGTGAAAACCCCTCCGGCTGTTGTCGTTACGGGTTCGCCGGGGTCGGTAACAGAAACAGTGACTGGGCCCGCCACCGCCAGATTATTTGCGAACAGGCGCACGCGGGCGCCGATCGAGGGCGGGTTAGTCACCGTCCCCGTGGGAATGGGAAACAGCACTTTAAGCTGGCCCGCAGCCGAGTTAAGGATTGTTTGGCCGTTCGTTGAGTCCGTCAACGTGATGATGGAAGCCGAAGAAATATTTGGCGCATTCAAATAGATGTCCCAATAAAAGGCGCCCTGCGGTGCGATGGTCGGGCTGATTCCGTTGAAAGTAATTGGGCCACCTTGCGTGATGGTGATCGTGCCGATGGCAAAGCGCGTGGGGTCCTCGACAGAGGTAGCGACGATGGTGACGTTTGTAGGCGTAGTGCTGGCCTTGGCAGGCACACTATCAGTAGGCAGGGCCGAAGGAGCACTGTAGATCCCATTCGCATCAATCGAGCCGCATCCCGTGGCATTGCCACTAACGGTACAGGTGGGAAGCCCGGCATAAATGTTGGGGGTTGTCGGAGTGGTGCTGCTCGGAGTGGTCTGCGTGAGAGACCAGGTTACACCTTGGGTTTTGAGGTCGTTGGTGAGGACCGCAAAGAAGGGCTGCTTCTCGTTGGTGGGCACGGCGGCAGTGATGGGAGTGAGACTGACGACGATGCCGGAATCGATGGCGAGCGAAACGCTGCCGGTCTTGGCGGTGTTGGCCACAGCGTTAGCCGTAATGATAATAACCAGAGTGGGAAACTTTGCCGGATCGGGAAGAATCGACGGTGCGGTGAACGTCGCGGTTCCGGTCATCTGCTCGTTCGAAAGGGTGCCCAGGGACCCGTCCGTGGGGCAAGTGATTGCGGTCGCCGGCTTCGGGTTCGGGGTAGCAGTCGTGGCGGGGGGCGTGGTGGTGTACGTGCAGCCCACCCAGTTGACATTCGTATTCGTCGCGCCGCTGACCGTGGCGGTGAGGGTGGTTGACTGGCCCAAAATGAGCGTCGGGCCGACAGACGAACCGATATTTACGGTAATCGCAATGGCGCCGGTGTTTTTGCTTCCGCACCCGCTCCATAGCAGGCAGGGCGCCAGAATCGCCAGCGTCAGGTACCTTGAAATCTTCCGCAACTTCATTTCCCTCGCCTCCCCAAGTTCACGCGCGCCACGAAGATGGTGCCCGCGCCGGCCTAATTTCTCGCAGACCGTTGCAATTTTTCTGCCGCTGCTCGCGGCTAAAACGTTTTGCCTACCGTAAAGCGAAATGTCGTTTTAGGCTCGAAGTAATTCAAGCGCCCGGGATTCTTTAAGAAATCCAATTGGCCTGCTCCCACGATTTGGTTTTCCCAGAGTCCTGGAACCAAGCTGTCAAGGGTCTTCTGCCAGTTGTCCATCGTGGTCTGGTTAACGAAAGGATCTGGCGCAGCGATTTGCGAATGCAAGCGGTTCAGATTGTATGCGTAATAAATGCGGAAAGGTGCCTGCACGATCGGAAGATTGACGCCAAACTCGATGCCTACGGAGTCTCTGATACGGAAATTCGTTCCCGGATAAATGCCGAGTGTCCTCGCCAGTGGAGCGGTGGGGAATTGGGAGGTTATGTTCTGAATGCCCGTGGGATCCAGGTGCAAAGCGCTGGTTTTAAGAATTCCGTCCGTTCCAGCGTCGGCAAACAGAGACATGCTAACCGGGCCCGCAATGGGAATGCGGTATTCGACGTTGCCGGAGGTTTGATAGTCGCCGCCGGGCAAAGTCGCGGTGTACACCAGAACGGGAAGAGAAAACGACCTCAGCAGCCCCCCGGAAAGGGGATCGTGATAGGAGAGCGTTTGCTGGCTCACCGTCGGAATGAAAACAACCGGCGAGATAGACCGAATATCGAATCCGCGGACATCGTTTTCGCCGCCCATATAGAAGCGGCTGAACGGGGGCACTTCGCCGCCGCCGTATCCGGTGACATAGGCGGTAGTGAAGTGCAGGCCGATGGCGTTGCGGCGCTTATTGATAGGGTGGAAATACTTGATATCGAAAACGTTGGTGAAGGTTTTTACGTTGCCGCCCAAAGGCCCACCCTGAAAGGACGAAGAAAAGTAAATGCTTTTGCCTTTGGTTGCATTGATCGGATTGTCGATGGTGTTGTAGCTGATCGAGGGCGTGATGGTGCTCGAGACAATTCCGTTAAGGGCGCTGGGCCCCGCGATGGCGCGGAATTGCAGCTGCTCAAACAAGAGTGTGGAGGCCGCATTGAAGGCCGTGATGTTGGTGCGCGTCAGTCCGTAGGAGAGGCCTAGCCTGGCGAAAGAAAATCGCTTGAGCGGGTAGCTGGCGAACGCCGTGAATCCGGTGCTGTTCTGATCGTAATTCTGGATGAACTGCGGATTGACGCTGACCTGCTGCCCGAGAAGCTGCGCTTCCTGTTGGGCCTGATTGAAATTGTATTTGCTCGAGAAGACCGTGAAGCCCGTCGAAATGGGGCGGTCGAAGAGATAAGGTTCCGTGAAACCGAATTGCAAGGTGCGTTGGTAGGCGCCAAATTGCGCCGACAACGTGAGCGTTTCACCTAAGCCCAAGAAGTTGTTGGTCTGATAGGTGAGGCCGATAAAGCCGCCGGCCAAGCCGCTGACGCCACCTTGCAGGCCGATGGACTGTTTGCCCTTCTCTCTGAGCTTGAGATTGATGTCGACGGTGCCGTCTTTGCTGTTCTTCTGGAGCTCGACAGCCTTGTCCGCTTCTATCTTGTCGAAATAGTTGAGCTGGTTGAGCCGCAGAATACTGATGTCCCAATAACGTTTATTAAAGAGCTGTCCTTCATCGATGAGCAGCTCGCGGCGAATAACCTTGTCGCGCGTCGTGGTGTTGCCGCTGATATTGATGCGACGGACATAGTATTGCTTCTGTTCGTCAAAATGCAGCGTAAGGTTGATCTTTTTTGCGGCGTCATCAATGTCAAAATCCGGCTCGGCGGTGAAATCGATGAAACCATACTGGCCGTAAGCATCGGTATAGTTCTTCAGGGCTTTGCGGAGCTTGTCCACATTCAGAATGTCGCCTTCCTTCATGGGAAAGAGAGCCTTCAGCGGCTCGACCTTCAGCGACAAAGCCTTGTCTGGATCGGAACTGACGATCTTGAGCGTTCCCATCCTGTACTGTTCGCCTTCTTCGATCTTAATCGTGATATTGACGGCTTTCCCGACGTGCGGCTTCAGACCCGGCAGCGGAACACCTTTATGTGGAACATCCACATTCTGCAAAACCGGGCCATTCGGCGCTACTACAACGCGGAAGTAACCGGTGTCCTGATACAGGCCGCGAACGCCGACTTCCAGATCTTCGTTGAGTTTTTCGCGGTCGTAGGTCTTACTTAGTACGGGTACATTCCAGAAGTACAGCGGAATTCCGTAGGGGCGATCGTGCTTCATGGCCCGGATCAGCCTGCGGTCGCTGAAAGCGTGGTTGCCCACAAACTTGATCTTGCCTACTTTAACTTTGGGACCTTCGTCGATTTTGAAGACCAGGATTACAGCATTACTCGAGGCGATGCGTTCGTACTGCGGAGTCACTTTCGCAAATTGTCGGCCGTGCTCGCCCTCGAGTTCCTTCAGCACCACTTCGGCTTTTTTGATTTTGGTGGGGTCGAACGGGCTTTCGACGGACAGTCCGACTTTGCGCTCCTTGAAGCGGTCGAGAATATCCGATTCCGAAATCGAGTGATTGCCTTCGTAGCGAATACGGCGGATCTGCGGGCGTTCCTTGACATCGAAAATGATGATCTTGCCGTCCGGCTTGTCCGGTGAATCTTCGACCCGCAGCTTTACATCCTCGAAAAATTGCGTGTTCCACAGCGCCTGAAAATCCCGGCGGAGCGTCTCTTCGTTGTAGGGATCGCCTTCCCGGCTGAAGATGCGCGCCTTCAAAGTGTCGCTACGAATTCTGCGGTTGCCCAGGAATTCGATGCGCTCAATCACGCCTGGCGTCTGGCTGGCCGGTGTTTGTTGCGCGCCTTGTTCGGCAGCTGTCGGTCCGGTGGTCGTAACTTTTCGGGCCCCCGGGGAATCATAGGGAAGGGACAATAGTTCCATGTCCGCGGATGCAGACGATCCCGCGAGGAGATTTTTTTGCGTTGCTGCTGGTGAGCTGGCCGCGAGCGAGAGAAAGAACGCCGCGATCCAGGTGACCCGAAACGCCAAAACTCCAAACGGCAAACAGACTCTCCTATAAGCGGCCAGTGAGGTCGTCAAGGCCGCGCCCCCCGAAACACAATTTGTTATTCTCCCGCCGAACCCGGTGTGGGCTGGTCGTTTTACTGACCCCGACCTGGTCGAGATCATCACCCGTGCGTTGTGTCAGATTCGCTAGTGGATAACCGGGGTTGCCTCAACCACGGGACGGAAGGCCAAGGCTTCTCCTGCGACGTAAATTTGCAGCGTCGCAGGCCTCTGGATTCCTCCCTGGATGAGAGCCTCTGAGAGCGGATCTTCGACATACTTCTGAAGAGCCCGCCGGAGCGGCCGTGCCCCATAGTTACGGTCCGCACACGTTTTCTCGAGGATCCACTGGCGCGCTTCCGGCGACAGCACCACCTGCACCTGCCGGTGAATCAGCGTGTCGTTCAGCTGGCCCACCAGCAAATCGATGATGCGGAGTAAGTCTTCGTCGCTGAGAGCGTTGAAAATAATCACTTCGTCCAGACGGTTGAGAAACTCCGGATTGAACGCCCGTTTTACTTCGTTCATCACCATTTCTTCGATGGACTTCTGGCTCGCTTCATCGGCGCCCGACTGGAATCCGATGGAGGTGCGCCTCTGCAAATGCCGCGCGCCGAGATTGGAGGTCATGATGATGATGGTGTTGCGAAAATCCACGGTGTTGCCGAGCCCGTCCGTCAACTGCCCGTCTTCAAACACTTGCAGCAATATGTTGAAGACGTCCGGATGGGCCTTCTCGATTTCATCCAGGAGGATGACCGAGTAGGGCGTCCGGCGGACTCGCTCTGTCAACTGCCCGCCTTCTTCGTAGCCCACGTACCCTGGAGGCGCGCCGATGAGCTTCGAAACGGAGTGCTTTTCCATGAACTCCGACATATCGAAGCGCACCAACGACTTCTCCGAACCAAACAAGAATTCCGCCAACCGCCGCGCCACTTCCGTCTTTCCGACGCCAGTGGGACCCAGGAAGAAGAAGCAGCCCACCGGGCGCAAGGGCGACTTGAGGCCGGCCCGGCTGCGGCGAATGGCACGCGCCAGAGCCGTAATTGCTTTGTCCTGGCTGATGACACGCTTGTGCAGTTCCGGCTCGATGCGCAGGAGTTTCTGCTGCTCGTCTTCTTTAATGGAGGTGACGCCGATGCCCGTCCAGCGCGAGACCACTTCCTCGATATCCTCGCGGGACACGATTCCCGTCGAGGCATCGTCCAGCTTGTAGCGTTCGCGAAGTGCGCGCAGGTTTTCCTTTTCCTTGCGCTCTTCCTCGGAATAAAAACGCGCCTTTTCGAATTCGTGATTGGCGATGGCCGTTTCCATGCGATGAGTGATGAACTTTACGCGCTTCTGGACTTCTCCCACTTCTTCGGGGACCGTGGCCTGCCGCAGCTTTACGCGCGCGCCGGCTTCGTCGATCAGATCGATAGCCTTGTCGGGAAGAAAACGGTCTGGAATGTAGCGATTCGAAAGATAAACAGAATAGCGCAGCGCTTCATCGGTGTAGCTGACGGCGTGAAACTTTTCGTAGCGTTCGCGCACGCCCTGGATTACCTGGACGGCTTCTTCTTCATTCGGTGCGGGAACTTTGACGGCCTGAAAGCGCCGCTCGAGCGAACGATCCTTCTCAACAGACTTGCGATACTCGCCCGGCGTGGTTGCCCCGATGCACTGAATCTCTCCGCGCGAAAGCGCCGGCTTCAGGATGTTCGCGGCGTCCAGCGAGCCTTCCGCGGAGCCCGCGCCCACCAAAGTGTGCAGTTCGTCGATAAATACGATGGAGTTCTGGCTCTCCATCAATTCTTTCATGATGGTCTTGAGCCGCTCTTCGAATTGTCCTCGGTATTTTGTGCCCGCGACGATCAAAGAAAGATCTAGAGAAAGGATTCGCTTGTCGGCCAGGAAGGGCGGGACGTCGCCATCCGAAATGCGCTGCGCCAAGCCTTCCACAATGGCGGTTTTTCCGACGCCGGGCTCGCCGATAAGAACTGGATTGTTCTTTGTCCGCCGGCAGAGAATCTGGATCACGCGCTCGACTTCGCCCTCGCGACCGACCAGTGGATCTAGCGATCCTTCGCCGGCAGCCTGTGTAAGGTCGCGGCTGAATTCCGCCAGGAGGGATGTTTCTTTGGGCCGCGCGGCGGTCGTCTTCTCGCCCGACGTGCGCGCCAGCTCTTCCCGCAAGGTGGACAGACGCAGCCCGCGCTCCATCAGGATTTCCGCACCGAAGCACTTTTCTTCACGCAAGATCCCGAGCAACAGATGCTCGGTCCCTACGTGTTTGTGACCGAGCCGTTCGGCTTCTTCCGCCGACATGTTCAAGATGCGCTTGCACTCGGCGCTCAGCGGCACTTCGACAGAGGTCGAGATGCGCTCGCGAATCGTGATGCGCGCCTCGATCTCTTTGCGGATCGATTCGATCGATCCTTGCTGCCTTAAGAAACGGTTTGCCAACGCTTTGTCCTCGCGCATCAATCCGAGCAGTAAATGCTCGGTCTCGATGTACGGGCTGCCGTATTGGCTGGCTTCGTATCGTGCGAAAAAAATGACTCGTCGCGCTTTTTCTGTATACCGTTCGAACACGTTAGCTCGCTTCTCCCCCGGGGGCCATGCTCGCTGAGGCGCGGGCCTCGCGAGTTTGCAGAACGCCATGTTCAAGTCCGAGTACCCGATCGCACCGCGCAGCCAGCCGAAGATTGTGCGTCGCGATCAGCGACGTCAACCCGTGCGTGCGGTGCAGCCGTTGCAGTAACTCAAACACGGCCCAAGCATTCTGCTCGTCCAAATCTCCGGTAGGTTCATCTGCCAGCAGCACGGTCGGCCCGGTGACGAGCGCCCGGGCTATCGCGACGCGCTGTTGTTCCCCTCCGGAGAGTTCCCCTGCACGATGATCGGCCCGATCCTCCAGGCCAACCTCCGCTAGCCACTTCCGCGCCGTCCCCAGCGCCGAAGTGAAATTCTCGCCGCGCAAGAGCAGCGGCATGGCTACATTTTCTGCAGCCGTAAAATCAGGCAACAACTGGTGGCGCTGCCAGAGAAACCCCACCGCGCGGTTTCGAAACTCAGCAAGCGCCGCGTCATCATCATTCGTTTCAATGGCTTTATCCGCGAAGTATACTGTACCGCTCGTTGGCGTGTCTAGCGCAGCGAGCAAATGCAAAAGCGTACTTTTGCCGGCTCCCGAGGGCGCGACAATGGCAACCATCTCTCCATGCCGCAAACTCAAGTTCGCGTCGGACAAAACTGCCAGGCTCTGCTGGCCACGTCCATAAACTTTCTTTAGGCTCCGCGCTTCCATCACCACCCGAGCCGCGCCTTCTGCGCCGGAAGAGCTCCGAACTACCTGCGTCGCGTTGTCTTGCGCCATGGTCATTGTGCTCTGAAGACCGACCCTCAATTGCCCCGGAGATCCTTGCTGCTCCTCTTTACTTAGATGCAACTCATACCATTGAAGTGCTCCCCCGGCGAGCGCGCCGTCGGCGGGCGAGATGGCCCAAGAGTTTCCTGTTTCTGCCAAATGCCTGCCGCGTCGCCAAATGGCCTGGCCAACATCCACATTGGAACACTCTTAAGCTGCTTTTTTTCAATAGCTTGAAATGGGCTTAAATTCCTCAGGGTGGCGACGGTGACACCCTCATCTCGCCCACTTCGTTCTCGACAGTTATACGAGCACACCATGCGCCAAAAAACCCGGCCTAAGACCTTATATATTCAGCTCCGCCCAGACTGCTTACTCATAGCGGAGAATCTCGACCGGCAATAGCTGCGCCGCTGCTCGCGCGGGCAGAATTGTGGCGCCAAGCGAAATACCCATGGCCGCCACGGTGATCCACACACCATCGAGCGCGCTCGGATGAAACGGCACATAGGAAACGGCATAGACCTGCGGATCGAGCGGAATCAAATGATACGTTCCAGCGACGAGCGCGAAGGCATAACCTAGGGAAAGCCCTATCAGCGTGCCTGTCGATCCGATCGCGATTCCCTGCCACAGAAAAATCTTTCGGATTTGCTCGCGGCGCGTTCCCATGGACATCAATACCGCGATGTCGCGCGCTTTGTCCGTGACCATCATCGAAAGGACCACGAGAATATTCAGTCCCGCAACAAATGTAATCAGTCCGATAAAAATCGCGGTGACCAGTTTTTCCAGCCGGAGCGCGCGGAACAACGCGAAATTCTGTTCCATCCAGGTGCTCGCCACATAGCTCTTGCCCGCGATCTGTCCCGCCTGCCGCGCAATCTCGCTGGCGCGTTCCGGATTGTCGAGCCGAAATTCAAGTACGTTGACCACGTCGGTGGTGCCGGCGAGGGACTGCGCCGCCTGCAATTTCAAAAAGCACCAGTTTCTGTCGTAATCGTAAAATCCGGAATCGAAAATCCCCGCCACCCGATAGCGCCGCGTTCTCGGAATCAAACCAAACGGTGTCAATCTTCCTTGGGGACTGGTGAGCGTCACGTAATCGCCCGGCGCCATCTTCCAATCGGCGGCTAGTTCCTTGCCGACGATCAGCGAATCGATACCCTCCGCATCCGGCGTGAAATCCAGACTGCCCGCGACGATCCGCTGAAGCGCCTCATCTCCGCGCCGTTCGCGCTCGGATAGGACGCCTTTCGCAATCACGCCGAGCGACTCTCCGCCGAACGTCAAAAGCACGGTCTGATAAGTTGCAGGAGTCACGGAGCGCACTCCGGGAATCGCGCTGAGCTTTGCCGCGAGCGCTTCATAATCGTGAATCACCGAGCCCGGGCGCGTGAGCGAAACGTGCGCAGTGACTCCCAACAAGCGGTCCTGCAGCGTCTCGCGGAAGCCGGTGTTCATCGCCAGGGCGATCACCAGTGTCGCCACACCGGCGGCCACGCCAAGAATCGAAAACAAAGTCACCAGCCGCAGCACCGCGGGCCGGTAAGGCGACCGCAAATACCGCCGCGCCACGAACCATTCAAATCGCATGGGTAAATCGCATTAGAGAAAGGATACTTTAGGAGCCGCCTGCATCGGTAGCTGAGTCTCGCCCTTCTTGGCGCCCTTCGGGGCGCAGCAGCGGGAACAAGATCACGTCGCGTATGGACTGTGAATCCGTCAGCAACATCGTAAGCCGGTCGATCCCGATGCCTTCGCCGGCCGTGGGCGGCATGGCGTGACAAAGCGCGCGGATGTAGTCGACGTCTAGGTGCTTGGGAACTTCTTCGCCGCCCCGCGCGATTTGTGCCAGGAAGCGCCGCTCCTGCTCGGCGGGATCATTTAGCTCGGAAAAGCCGTTGGCCACTTCCATGCCCGCGACATAAATCTCAAATCGCTCTGTTAGAGTCGGATCCTCCGGCTTCTGCTTGGAAAGCGGCGAAATATCCGTCGGAAAGTCGTAAAGAATGGTCGGCTGGATCAACTTATCTTCCGCCATGGTTTCAAAGAGCAACCCCGTCCACTCCCCATCCTTCAACGTGTTCTTCGAGGCAGCGTAAGGCGCGCCCGCAGCTTTCGCCCAAGTGTTATAGCGCCCGACCGCCGCCGGCGGTCCACCCGCCGCTCGGAGTTCGGCTTCGCTAGGAGCGGGGCCCGCCGCAGCAGGCCAGTATTTAATGATCGCTTCGCGCATCGTGAGTCGCTCGAGCTTCGAAAAATCCAACTCCTGGTCCCCGTACTTGACCACGGTTGAACCCGTAATGTTCATCGCCAGTAGGGCAAACAACTCCTCATTCATTTCCATCAAGTCCCGGTAATTGCTGTAGGCCTCATAAAACTCGAGCATTGTGAATTCCGGGTTGTGTTGTGTCGAGATCCCCTCGTTGCGGAAATTTCGATTGATCTCGTAGACGCGGTCAAACCCGCCAACGGTCAGCCGCTTCAGGTAAAGCTCCGGCGCAATGCGCAGATACAGATCGATATCCAAGGTATTGTGATGTGTGACGAAAGGCCGCGCCGCTGCGCCGCCGGCGATGGCATGCATCATCGGCGTTTCGACCTCTATATATCCGCGCGCATCGAAAAAGCGCCGCAGCTCCTGAATGATTCGCGCGCGCGCCACGAACACTTGCCGCGATTTCTCGTTGGCAATCAGGTCCAGATAGCGCTGCCGGTAGCGCAGTTCGACGTCCGTGAGCCCATGCCACTTTTCAGGAAGTGGCAGTAGCGCCTTCCCAAGGAACGTAAGTTCCTCGACCCAAATGGAAAGTTCGTTGGTTTTTGTCCGAAACAGATGCCCGCGCACCCCGATCAAATCCCCAAGATCGAGCAAGTGAAATAGGGCAAAGCCGCGTTCACCGACAACGTCTTTCTTTACATAGATTTGAAGGCGCTTGCCGGAACCCTGCAAATGCGCGAAACCCGCCTTACCCATCAGACGCAAAGAGACCAGCCTGCCGGCTACCTGGACTTCACGCTTGTCCGTTTCGAGCTCGACGGCTAATTTCTCGCCATACTTCTCCACCAGGGCCGCTGCCGTATCCGTCCAGCGGAATTCTCTCGGAAACGCCTCATATCCAAGCGCCTGAATCTGTTCGAGTTTCCTTTGCCGTTGCTCAAATTGGTCCCGAGGTTCAAATTGCAAGGCAGATCCTTTCCGCACAATCCGAGGCGAGTATAGCGGTCACGGCCTCTTGGGGGCAACAACCTCGGATTCCCGAACTCTCGTTCTGGCCGTTTGGACACAATTCCGGACGAACCACCCCACAAGAAAATCGTTCTCCGGGAATTAGAATTTGCTATACTCACCGTCCTGTCCCTGGAGACCCTGTGAGAGACCGTGAGCGCTCCCCCTCAGCCCGCGGCATGACCGTTAAAGATGACTGGCGAGCTTGGTTATCGCATGAAAAGGACCGGGTGTTCCGTACCCAGGTCCGTCAGCTGGAAATCTATTACAACATGTTGAGCGTCTCGCTGGATGAAGCGTTAGCCCTGCGTCAGGGCGGCCGCTTGGCCAAGGCTAGCTTGGCCGTTTGCGTTACGCCCGATCTGTGTAACCGCTTTGCCCACCCACTGGTGGGCTTGTTGTGGGCGCTTAGCGAACACGCTAAGCATCATGGAACAGTTCCCAACGCCGCGCCTCTCGACCCGGCCAATTTCCAAGGGACCCGCGGCCAACGCGTCGCGCGCGTTAGCGGCTTACTTTGCCGCGTTGTCTTTAGCGAACGCATGCAATTCCTTTATAAGATCAGCACTCTCGGCGAGATGGTGGACGATCTCAACCGCGATTTCTGTACTGCCGCCACAGAAATTGCCAAGGGCACCGCGCAGGATTTCGACTCCGAATGGCAGGCCATTGACGCTGCCCATTACGACCTGAATACCTGTCTCCGGGAAGCTATCGTGCTTTTAAAGTCCTTCCTTATGGCTCTGCCCGATGAAGAACTAGAGGCCTTTCAGGCCCTGGTTCGTACCCAAATGGGTGTCCTTAAGCCCAAAAAACTGACGATCGCGCAACGTTTGATGCGCCATAGACGAATGGCCCCAATCGGGGGACAATAAACTGGCCAGCCGTCAAGGCCGGTTGCCCGGCTCCCGTAAGCCCGGGAATAAGATAGTTTCCCCGCTTGTCTGATTGAGTACGCCAGTTCTTGCGAGGACAACTCTAGGAGGTATTCGGTGCATCCGAGACGTTGGATGTGCCGCAATTGGACCGTTGGCCCGAAACAGACCAAGCGAGCCCAGTTTGTCGACAGCCTTACCGTCGCCTAATCGGGTGAATGCCACGCAGTCACCAAGATCGGCGACTGAAGCGGAAGCCATCCGTCTGGCCCAGGCCGGAGACGCCGCGGCGTTTGAGCATTTGTACCGGCTCCACAACCGCCGCGTCTATGCCTTGTGCTTGCGAATGGTTGGCAACCCGTCCGACGCGGAAGACCTTATGCAGGAAGCGTTTCTGCAGCTCTTCCGCAAGATCGGGACTTTCCGTGGCGAGTCGGCTTTTTCCACTTGGCTGCACCGGATGACGGTGAACGTGGTCCTGATGCGGTTGCGTAAGAAGACGCTCCCTGCGGCTTCTCTGGAAGAAACGACGGAACCCGATGAGGAAACAGGCGGCCCAAGAAAAGACATCGGTGCGCCAGATTTGCGGCTCAGCGGAGCCGTGGACCGCGTCAATCTGGAGCGCTCCATCGAAAGGCTTCCGCCTGGATACCGGACCGTCTTTGTCCTGCATGATGTCCAGGGATTTGAGCACAACGAGATTGCCGGCATCATGGGTTGTTCGGTAGGCAATTCGAAGTCGCAGTTGCACAAAGCGAGGACGCGTCTGCGCGAGCTGCTGCAGGAAGATTTGCGCGATCAGGCTCGAGCAGAACGTCACGCTGCAAAAACGCAAGCCGAGCTCAGCGATTGAGCTAGAATGTAGCCAACTGTCTGACCCGGGGAAGCGTCTTATAGAGTAACGAACAGTTGAGCGGGAAGGCTACCCAGGTCCTTAGCTAGCCGCGGAGCGAAGTGCCATGCAGTGCAAAGACGTTGAACTTGTTCTGGAGCAGGAAGGGCTCGAGCCGCTTCCCGATGAGGCGCGCGCCCATTTGGCCGAGTGCCGGGATTGCCGCAACTACATCGCAGATCTCACGAGCCTAGTTGACGCTGCGAAGAAGTTGCCGCAAGAAATCACGCCTCCAGATCGCGTGTGGATTTCTCTTCGCGCGCGGCTCGAAGAGGAAGGCATTATTAGGACTCCGGCGGACGTCCACCCCCTCGAGCGGGCGTCCTGGTGGCAATCGATTGGCGCCTTTTTCAGTAACCGTGTCCTGGCTACTTCCATGGTTGGCATCGTCATCGTGGCAGCTGCTGTATTCCAAATCCGCAGTGACCGAACGACGACTGTGCGGGAACCTCTCCAGTCTGTCCAGAACTTGCCTGCCCATGCAGTTCCGGCAGGGGAGTTTGCCGGCACCGCACAGGCACTGAACGATCAGGAGCCAGTCGCCACCGGTATGATCCTCACGAGCACTTCCCCGGTGGACGCATCGCTGCGCGACAATCTGAAAAAAGTGAACGAATTTATTGCTGACTGTGAGCGCCATCTCAAGGAACAGCCGCAGGACGAACTGACACGCGAATATTTGTCCGCCGCTTACCAGCAAAAAGCCGAGTTACTCTCCGCGATGATTGAGCGCGGAAGGAGCATAAACTGACATGTGTATTCGAATGATGGAGAGGACCCCGGCCCAGCCGGGCACTCGGGTAAAGCGAAGCATCTTCCCGATTCTAAGCGCCGGACTTTTTCTCTGGAGCGCGACGCCCGCGCGTGCCGCCGGAACCGGACAAAGCGTTGAAAAACAATTCAAAATTACCGGACGTCCGGTAGTCGTGATTCATAACGTCGCTAACGGCCGCATTGAAGTCAAGTCCTGGAAGAACTCCGAAGTTGACGTCGTCGGCACGCAGTCTTCCAATAAGGTCGGTTTCGATATCGAGCAGGTGGGAGATCGCATCGACGTTACGGCGACCATCCTCGAGCCAGGCGCCCAGCCGCTAGAACTCGAAGCCAATTTGCAGCTCACCGTTCCGGAAGAAACCGAGCTCCAGCTTAAGACTGAGACTGGCTTAATTTACGTTGAGCAAGTCATGGGCGACATGAAGCTTGAAAGCTACGCGGGCGACGTCCACCTGAAAGAAGTTTCCGGCTACATTATCGTCAAGACCACCAGCGGCTCCCTGGTTTGCACGCAATGCGCCGGCAAACTCGATTTCAGCTCCATCGGCGGAAACGCGCAACTGCTTCAGCCTCAGTTGAACAACGTCAATCTTATGACCACCACGGGAAACATTCTCTTCGATGGCGATTTTGTTCGCACCGGCCTGTATTCCATGAAGAGCGGCCGGGGCCTGGTGGAAGTGCGTTTCTCCAGCACGGATTCCTTTGATCTGAAGGCGCAGACCGCCACCGGCACCGTCGATAATCAGGCCGCCGCTTTTCTCAAGCCCGATGCCCACGGCGTAAAGAGCCTGCCCTCCAAGTTCGTGCACGGGCTTATCGGCACGGTCGGTATGGGCCTCGCGAAAGTCGAACTTTCCTCCTACAGTGGTACAATCCGCATCATGAAGCGCGACTAATTGTTCGCGCTCCGGATTAGCCGGCCCTTCGTGGCCGCAGTTTCGACAGAACCGTGACTCAAGCGCCCTTTTCGCGTGGCCCGTCCTCACGCGCCCAGCTACTTTGCCTTGCGGGTTTTATGGGTTCCGGCAAGACTACTGTCGGCACTCTCTTGGCCCGGCAGCTGGCCTGGCGCTTCGTCGACTTGGATGAACGCATCGAGCAATCCTCCGGCCTTGCCATTCCGCAGATTTTCGAGCGGCTCGGCGAGCCTGCCTTCCGCCAGATCGAGGCGGATCAATTGCGCGCCGCTCTCGGACGCGCTGGGGAACTCAAAGAAGCGACGGTCCTGGCCCTCGGCGGCGGAACCTATGCGCAACCCGGCTGTCCGGAGTTTCTCCGCAACGCCGGCATTCCGGTTCTGTGGCTCGATTCGCCCATCGACCTTCTTCTCTCTCGCTGCATGACCATGACTGGCCGGCCGCTCTTTCGCGATGAAGCCAGCTTTCGCGCACTACATGCGCAGCGTCTTCCTTCTTACCAACTGGCGGACTTCCGCGTAGACAGCTCCGGCGACCCCACTTTGGTCGTCGCGGAAATCCTTCGCCGCGGGATTGTGATGGCAGGTAGCAGCGAAGCACATCTCGTCGTGGAAAAACCAAATTCTTGACTGGCGTTCGCTAGAATAAGCGTCGGGGATTTCTTCTCCGCAAAATTTGGTCGTGCTTCGCAGCCCGCTGCGAAGGAGGTTCCATGGACAAAAAACTTTCTGGGCTGCGGCCCAAGGTTTCGGTGTCTCTCGGTGTCGCTCTGATTCTTGCTGGCGCCATGGCGGGCTTTACCGCTCAAAAAAAGAATTCCGCCGCGCCGGGCGCCTCTCTTTTCGCTCAAGACAAAGGCAAGCTCACCATCAAGCTTGATGGTCAAACCGTCGGCCATGAAGACTTCGAAATCACCCCTTCCAGCGGCGGGTGGCTCGCCAAAGGCGATGCGGACATTAAGACATCGAAAGGCCCCGCCAGCAAAGTTTCCGGCTCACTCACTCTCGAGCCCGATGGAGCTCCCATCAGCTACGAATGGACCTCGCAAGCCGAAAAGACCAACAGCGCCCATCTTCTCTTCACCAATGGGCTTGCGAAAATGACGCTGCAAATGCAGGGCGCACAGCCCTTCGATCAGACCTTCACGTTCAACACGCCGCTCATCGCTGTCCTCGATAACAACCTCTATCACCAGTACGCCGTCCTCGTCCGCCTCTACGACTGGTCCAAACGCGGCCCACAAACCTTTCCCGTACTCATCCCGCAAGAGCTTATGCCCGGAAACGTGACCGCCGAATCCACCGGCTCCGCCAGCATCGACGGAAAATCCTATGAGGGATTTCGCGTTACCACCACGGACCTCGAAATCGATCTGTATCTCGATTCCACCCACCGCATGATGCGTCTCGAAGTCCCCGCGGCCAAAGTTTCTGTCGTCCGCGAGTAGCCGATCGCTCGCACCATTTCACCGGCCCAAGAATCCTACGGCAAATAAAAAAACGCGGTGTGACCTCTCACAGTCACACCGCGTCAATTTGTGCTCTGCCTTGGAAACGAAAACCTATCGCGCTAGAGGCCTCTGAAACACCGGCCCCATCCCTGGCCGCCGCAGCACATAACCCTGCGGCTGCCCATGGGAATGCGTCAGCACATGCCCACTAGAATGGCCGGCACCGATATGTCCCTGGTGCCCGTTCCCGTTGCCATTCGCCGGCGCGGGCTGCGGCATCCGCGCCGGATTACCGATAGGGCGGAGAATAACCGGCGCTGCATGGACGTGATCGCTGATCGCCTGCAGCCTTTTCAGGATGGACTGCCACTGTTCCCAATCCAATTGGCGCAGGAACGGCCGCAATCCCTGGATGAACGGATCCTCGAGTAGTGCTTCGCCGTCGGATTCCGGGATAAAGAACCGGTTCAACCCAACATTCAGCGCCTCGGAGATTTTCTCTAGCGTGCCGAGGCTCGGCGTCATCTGGCCGCTTTCGATACGGGACAAGTAGGAGCGCGACACCTTCGAGCGCGACTGTAGCTGGCTCTGGGTCATCGTGCGCGATTCGCGCAACTGGCGAATACGCTGGCCGATATTCTCGACCGTCTGCTGGTTGGCAAACTTCTCGGACGTGGGTTCAGCGGCTTCTTCCTCCGGAGGCGCCGGTGGAGGAATCAGGAATTCCAAACGCTGAGGCAAGGCGCGCACACATCGGCGGCAGTTTCCCGTGCGCGTCCGGTATTGGACGAGACCACATGTCTTACAGCGAATGACTTCCCTATCCATTTCGAACGAGCTCATCGTTTCTTTTTCTGTTGTTTGCACAGACACCGGTACTCCTCGCTGACTTTGTGCGGCATGCGGATAGAGGGAAGGGACCCCGGAACGTCGTTCAGGGGAAGGCAGAAAACTGGCGCGACCGGAGTATTGAGCGAGTAGCCATTTTGTGTCAAGACTATTCTTGAACTATTTTTGCATATGCAACTTCCTCATCGATTTTGTACGAGAAATTTTCGCCTGTACCTTCGGTCAGTTTCCGCTTAACTTTTTCTAAATAACACAAGCCCTGGTGTACCTACTCGCGAACCACCTTGCAGCTTGGGCCCCGTTCCCACTTCCCAAAATGGCACTGCGACCCCGCCCCGTCAGGCGGTTTTGGCGCGAGCAATTCCCGCATGTTGCTTTCCCGACGCCCCCTACACTCCCGCGTCCTAACCCCTTGTGGCGTTGTACGATGTTCCCCGCGCACCCCATCTTGGCTGTCGACCCGGAGAGGCATGCCCGAACTCCCAGACATCGCCATCTACATCGAGGCACTCGAGACCCGCATCCTCAAGCAAATCCTCGAATCCGTGCGTATCGTCAGCCCTTTCCTCCTACGTACGGCATTTCCGCCCATCACCACCGCCTCCGGCAAAAAAGTCCGTGAGCTCCGGCGCCTCGGGAAACGCATCTGCATCGGCCTCGAAGACGACCTTTGGCTAGTCCTCCATCTGATGATCGCCGGCCGTCTCCACTGGCGTCCGCTCACAGCAACCGCCGCACGCCCCAAAATTTCCCCGCCGCGCGGTCTCGCGGCCTTCGACTTTCCGAACGGCTCACTGCTCTGGACCGAAGCCGGCTCACAGAAGCGCGCTTCTCTTCACGTAGTCCTCGGTGAAGACGGCCTCGGCTCTCTCGATCCCGGCGGCCTCGAGGTCCTCGACGCCAATATCGACCGCTTCGCCGCCACGCTGCTCTCCGCCAACCATACTCTCAAACGCGCCCTCACCGACCCTCGCCTCTTCAGCGGCATTGGCAATGCCTACTCCGACGAAATCCTCTGGGAAGCCAAACTCTCGCCTCTCGCTCTGACCCAAAAACTCTCCGACCCCGAAATCCGGCGCCTCTTCGAAGCCATTCGCTCCAGCCTCGCCCGCTGGACCGACCACCTCCGCGCCGAAAACGCCGGAAAATTCCCCGAAAAAGTCACCGCCTTCCGCGAAGGCATGGCCACCCACGGCCGCTACAAACAACCCTGCCCCCGCTGCGGAACGAAAATCCAGCGCATCCGCTATGCTTCGAATGAAACCAACTACTGCCCCACCTGCCAAACCGCTGGCAAGCTCCTCGCCGACCGCGCCCTCTCCCGCCTTCTCCGCGAAGACTGGCCGCGCTCCCTCGACGAACTCGAACTCCTCACTTCCAAACCTAGATAGTCCCGGGTGGTCGAGACTTCCGTCTGTGCACTCCACCGCATTTGCTAAAATCTCTCCCGGACCTCACCGCTCAACAAACAGGAGAAAGCACATGCCCACACCTGCAGAAAACCTCGCCTTAGCCCGGCAATACCTCAAAACCATAGAATCCGGCGGAACGGTCGACGAAGTCGCACAATTCTTCGCCTCTGAAGTGATCCTCGAAATCTTTCCCAGCCGTTTTTTCCCCGCGGGCAGCCGCGTCAACCTCGAAGGCATGCGCTCTGCGGCCGAGCGCGGCAAAAAGGTCATGGCCAGTCAGTCGTACGAAATCAAGAACGCCCTCGCCGGGGGCGACCAAGTAGCTCTCGAAGTCGAGTTTCTGGGCACGCTCCTGGTCCCCTTTCAACACCTTCCGACCGGCGGCCAAATGCGCGCGCACGTCGCGATTTTCCTCACCTTCAAAAACGGCAAAATCACTTCCCAGCGCAATTACGATTGCTACGATGCGTAGGACCGAAAGGACCACATGAAAGTAGTCTCGCTGAACGTCGGCTTGCCTCGCGATGTGCTCTGGCATGCGCGACCCGTTACGACCGGCATCTACAAGGAGCCCGTCCCGGGGCGCGTCGCCCTACGCAAGCTGAACCTGGACGGCGATCGCCAGGCCGACCTCACGGTCCACGGCGGCGCCGAGAAGGCCGTATACTGCTACCCCAGCGAGCACTACGATTATTGGAAAAAGGAATTGCCCGGCCGTGAAGTCCCCTTCGCTGCCTTTGGAGAGAACTTTACTACCCAGGGACTGCTGGAAGATACGATCCGTCTCGGCGACACGTTCTCCGTCGGCTCCGCGGAAGTAGTTGTGACTCAGCCTCGCCTTCCGTGTTACAAACTGGGCATCCGCTTCCAGTCCGACGACATGGTTAAGCTCTTCCTCGCCAGCGGTCGTTCGGGTTTCTATCTGGCCGTCCTGCGCGAAGGAGAAGTCGCCGCCGGAGATGAGATTAGACAAATTGCGCAAGATCGGAACGCTGTCCCGGTATCGGAAATCACTCGGCTGTACATCGCAAAAAGATTCAGCGGGGAAGACGTGGCTTCCCTCGGCCGCGCCCTGCAAGTTGCCGCGTTGCCAGAGAGTTGGAAATACTACTTCCGGGATCGCCTT
>Ga0207103_10173_pt1 | contig 18866 bp, 15 predicted proteins | sample Alteio_BWMinHeat_81_FD_153546 | JGI IMG/M metagenome (GOLD analysis project Ga0207103, IMG submission 153546) | Enriched cells from forest soil in Barre Woods Harvard Forest LTER site, Petersham, Massachusetts, United States -... | ecosystem: Environmental > Terrestrial > Soil > Temperate forest >...
ACACGTATCCAAAGCTCTCATAGATATCCTTCTCGCCGCCGGTCTTCAAATCCTCCGCTTCGTCTTGTCCCTTTTGCAACCAGCCATCGTAATGATACCGAAATCATGCCAGCCTCCGACCAACGCCGAAGAGACGACGCCAAGAACTAGGTTCTTATGGGTGCACGGAATAAGGCCCCATATGTGTCTGTTCCTGTTCTAGACGGCCCGAAAACCATCCTAAAGTATTAGAAGAAATACTTCAAACAACAAGCCCATAATGAGGTCTTCGTCCTTTTGCGCCAAGGCCAAGGCTGGTGCCGTCGCCTGGGGCGTACTCGTCGCATTGGTTTCTCGCAGTCCATCGTAGATAGAGAGCTCATCGAAGGGCCAGCACCCCACTTCCCGCTCGGCCATGTCCCGCAGCAGTTCAAGCGTTTCTCATAGTTCAGCCAATCGGGCACCGAGTTCAAGAAACCGCTCTAGCGTTCTTTTCCTGGCCCCACCGGCCCAAGAATATCGGTCTAAATGTCCCAACACGTCCAGGACAAACGTTGCACAGTTGCAATGGGTCGAGCAAGGGAGCCCGCTGCAGACGTCACACTTCGTCCTCTGAAGCCGGCGTTTGGTGGTGGGTTTCGGTGGTGTGCGGATCATGGTCTTTGCCATTCGATTGCTTCTCCTTGTTGATTATGGCTGGCTTCGCGGGAACAATCTGAGAAAGATCCCGGTCGGGCTGCGGCCACGTGTGTGGGTTCCAGAGAGAGGAGTAGGGGCAGTTGACTTCGGCTATACTCCAGAAGAAGTTGGACCTTCGCGGAAGATAGGTAGGTACTTTGGGCAAATGTTCACCAGCAAGGTAGAGCTGGCTTGAATGCTTCGGTTGGGACCGGGCCAGTCTCCTGACCCGTCTGCTGATCCATTGGTCTAGCTCCAACCAGTTGTTCGCGTTTACAAATCGGTGTTGGTGATGGAACCGACGATAGAAATCGCAGAGTTGTTTCATCCGCCAGGATAAGGTCGATTCCGATTCCAGGATCGCCACGATATCAGCTCTCGCCTGGGCGAGGACGCTTTTGGCCACGGAGATCTGCACCTCTTGATCCCGTACCGCGATCCGGTAGCCAAAGGCCTCGTTGCCGCGTTCACGTCGTATGTCGTGCGTTCGCGCATTTGGACTCGTCCCCAGCGCCATCCAGGTGCGCCCTCTGCGCAAGAACCGAAACCTGCCGGCACCCGCTAGTTTGCGTGACCGTTTTGTACTCTCCTGTTCCAAGAACCCGTAGTGACCGTTTAACTCATGGTCAGACGGTAATCCCGCTACCGTCTCAATTACTCGAGCTGCTACACGGGCGCGTGCGCCTTCCACGTAGTATGTGGAGAAAAGCTCCTCCGAGTCTCCTATTCGGATCCCGAGGAGCCGACAGCCCTCTTCGAAAAGCGGTATCGTCGGGCGCTCGAGCGTACCCTGAGCGAGGTGGTAATAGCCGTGCTTGTCGTTCGAGAATCGATAGAACTGGGCTAGTATGTCGAGGTCGTCATAGTTGTAACGCCAAAGATGATGCATCGATGATGCATTGGAGCTAGGACCAAATCATACGAGAAGGCATTGATTACCGGCTCAAGGTACACAGGATTGTCCGATCGTTTTGGGAAATACCGCTTCGCGAGTTGGGTCGCGTATTCGACCACGAGATCATGGCTGACAAAATGATCGACGCTGCCTCTATACCAGATGAGCTGTGCTTGCAGCCTTGCGAGTCTTCTCTCTACTTGTGTCAAATCCACGACTACCGAAAAAGCAAATGACATGCCGCACCAATATGATCACTCAGACGCTCTGAGGCGCTCTTTCTTATGACGATGATATCCACCATATTTCGCAAGCATTACGGCAACTACTTATGAGCTAGACATGCAGGCGCATTTTTCCATTGATTCAAACCCCCTTCAGGCGTATTGATATCCTGGGAACCTTAGGTCGGAGAGACCTGACTTGGGGTTCTGACGCGCGCCGGCCCAGTTGAGTTTTACTGGCGCACATCATCAAGCGTTCTTTGAAGTTCAGTCGCTTGAGGATAGTCCAGCTGCGCGGGATTGGCGCGGAAGCCAACCGCGACGGAGGACCTGACCCGTCTTCCTTCAGACCGCGTAGCCAGGACATGGGAGAGCCGGAGTTGCGATTAAAGTCGCCCGTCCGGTTCGGGGAGCGGGTTTACCAGGCTACCCTTCTGAGGCCAGCCTGCCCTTTTTGGGTAAGGCTGGCTTACTGGGGTTTGTGAGGTAGAGTCGACTCCATCAATAGCCAAGCTAGTGCGCCTGGATAGGGCTGATGGCATCGCACAGACACCGTGCCCCCGGGGCTGTGGTCTCGGCTGACGCCGAGATCGAATACCGGGAAGAGTGGCGGGGGGCGCTCGGACAGAAAAGGCCTTGCGTCTAAGCACCCGTGACAAAGCGGCGGAAGCCGCAACTCTTGCTCGTATGGTGACGAAAGGAACCTGGGCATAAAGCTGTCTCCGCTAGTACCCTCAGCTACGGTAGCTCGTAAGGGGAAACAGTCCAGCCGGGACTGGAGCGAAAACGCGAAGATTGCGGAGCGGCACACCGGGCACCTGTAGCGAGCTCGACGTGCCATCAGACCGAATCGGGGATCCGTCGTTCTGGCCTGGATTGGCAACCAGGTCGTGAGGCGGACAGAGGCTCCATAGTAACCCAGAATAACCGGGAACTCCGGAAAAGGAGCAGCGTGAGGCGGCTGGTCACCGTCGAGCGCGTCAGACAAACCGGTGAATGGTTCTGCGTGCCATCTGGCAGGTAGGCGGGGCGAAGGGAGCTACGTCCTCAAGCGTCTCCGCAGTACAGCGGTACTCCGGAGAACGCACAACAAGCGACAAAGGAGGAACTTCAAAATGGAAGGTCTCAACCACCGTTGGCGCGGTGGCTAAATATCCGCCACGCAAAAGGAGGGCAGCATCACGCTGCCCTCCTTTCCACAACCCGACTGCGACAGGTTCTCTTGCCGCAGTGCGGCCCAGAGGCTCCTGGTAGCCGTCTATGATTGCCGTTGAGGCGGCGTGAGCGTATATGATGGCCCGATGGACAAGCCGGACGAGCAATTGATCGACGCGATCCTTGCAATCGTGGATCAGGCGGAACTGAGGGCAGCCCGACGCCGGCGGGCCGCAAGCTGCTTAGCCGGACGCGATTCCGGTTCTCACCATCGCCTCTACTGGTTGGCGGTTTCGGACTTGGGTGCTGAGAAAGGGTGCGTAGAGTGTGAATGTCCGACAAGCGGCTACCGCCTCTCAGTTCCAACGTTCGTTGAGAGGATGGTCACCGACGAACCTGAAGCGGAGGATTTGAAGACCGGCGGCGAGAAGGATATCTATGAGAGCTTTGGATACGTGTCCTTTGCCGACGAAATGCGACTGCGCAATGCATATAGCAGACTCGTCAGCCAGACCCAGGAGGAGCTGAGGGAACGTGATGCGATTTTCCAATATGTCGAGATCGAGGCGTGGTTGTGCGATCGGCCTGAACAGCGCGGGGCGGCTGATGAGGGAATGGTGGAACGAATGTATGGGGTCCAGTTGTGGGCGGGCGAATCAGCCGAGGCGGACACTATGAAACTCGTTTGATTTGCGACCGCCGGCTAAGAGACGAAAACCAAGGCCTGGGCCCGCAAGACAAAGCCCCGCTCTTCCCAAGGCCAACCAGGACGAAGGGATTCCGCGCCTTCCGCCGCCGTGCCCGTTGCGCGCCGTTTTCAAAACAGGTGGAACGAATTCTGGCACACCCCCACCCCTTGCTGAGGTTTCCTATGACGGACAGAGTGTGGCCAGATCACAACCATTCAGTCTGGCCTCCGCTTGAGAGAGTGGCGGAGATGCGTCTCAGGACTGCGAACTCACTTACGACTCTTTGAGCCTCGGAGGTCGTCCTCTATCTATGAACATTACCAGATACACCTGGCCTGGCCAACGCCTTGGCGGATACGATGAAATGTAATTCCCGTTTTGGGGTACTCGTCGCCCAGGCCCACCCAATAAACGCTGGGCTACAACGAAGAACGGAAGAGCGCCAGTGCACGAACCCCAATGCCACACCACGTCCCCACCAGCGCGACGCTACACTCGGAAACGGAGTTCGAGAGCCCTCGGCCTAGCGAGCCTTACTGCCCAGGATTCCGCCGCCGGTCCGCGTCTACCCTGACTCTCTCTGTCGCCCGTCTCCGCGGCTGTGGCCCGTCCTTTGCCCCAGCTCTTAGCTGCCGGCTCGGAAGGGGTAGCCGGACAGAAGAATTGAGTTGATTTAGCAAGAGGATGACTCCTAGGCGGTTTCCCCTAAGCCAACGGTGATGGAGGTTTGGATGTCTGTCGATATCGAGCGAGCTGAACACGATTTTCTCTTGGTGCGCTTGATCGAGCAACAGGCCCAATTGCGCGAAAGCATAGACGCGCTCGCGAGACTTCTTGAGAACCTCGGCAAGCAAGGATTGCCGCAAGCCGTGCCAAAAACGTTGACTGTGAAAGAGGTGGCGGAACTCATCCACGTTGAAGCCGGCACCGTACGTAACTGGATGTCGGCCAGGAAAATACCGTTCCACCGGGCTAATGGCGCGGTCTTTTTTATTTTCGAAGAGCTAATTGAGTGGACTGCTTTGCAGGCCACAAAGTAGAATTAGGGCAATTTCCTGCGCGACGGCTCAGCTCGGGAAAGGAACAAGAAGAATGTCAGTGCGTAAGAGAGAGAGAGTCTGGTACTACGACTTCATGATAAAAGGAACTCGATACATTTCCAGGATTGCCGGCGCCAGAAGCAAGGCCGAAGCTTTGCTAGCTGAAGGGAAAGCCCGGCATGAGGTTTACCAGGGAACTTATGGGCGACCCAAGGGAGAAGACGTTTTCATTGAATATGCCGAGAAGGTCTATCTCCCGTGGGCTCGCGAGAACAAGCGCTCCTGGAGGAGCGACGTTTATCACGTTGCAACATTCAGGGCTTATTTCGGTGAGAAGCGGTTTAACAACTTAACCCCCATGCTTATAGAGCGCTTTAAGCGCGATCGCCGTGGGAGTTCGACGGTCCATGGCAATCGCAATGGGCAACGCAAGGAGAGGAAGGCTGCCAGCGTGAACCGAGAGATCGCATGCCTATCTAAGATATTCAGCCTGGCTGTTCGGGATGGGCTGGCGGGTTCCAATCCTTGTCTACAAGTGGGGAAGCTCCGCGAGGCTAACAAGCGCTACCGTTATCTCACCGCCGAAGAGGAAAGGGGCCTCCTGGAGGCTCTGTCAGGGCCGAGAGTCCACCTTCGGCCGCTGATGATCCTTGCTCTCGAAAGCGGCGGCAGGCGGGGGGAGTTGCTAGGACTGACATGGGATCGCGTGGATCTACCTCAGGATGTGGTGGTTTTTGCTGACACCAAATCCGGAAAGGATCGCACGGTCCCTCTGAGCGACGAGGCTCGCAAGGCCCTGCTCGAATTGAGGGCCTCGAGTACATCGGAGTTTGTATTCCCGAGTCCCAAGACCGGCCGTCGGATCACTGATGTTAAACACAGCTTCAACGCCGCCTGCCGGCAGGCAAAGATCGAGGACTTCAGGTTCCATGATCTGAGGCATACATTCGCAACTCGGCTGGCGGCAAACGGAGTCGAGGCCTTCACAATTGCAGCACTTCTGGGTCACGCTGATCTCCGGATGACGTCACGCTATGCGCATGCGACCAATCCGAATCTGCGAAGAGCAATCAAAGGGCTCCGGCGTACGAACGTGGTCAGTATTGAGGAGCGCAGGGCGGGAGCGTTTTAGGATTTCCGCCAATATTCCGTCAAAGTCGTTGGCCAAAACTTGTAAGTGGTGGAGCTAATCGGGATCGAACCGATGACCTCTTGAATGCCATTCAAGCGCTCTCCCAGCTGAGCTATAGCCCCACTTTTCTACAAGTCACAGATCAAAAATCAACCTCTCAAACTTCCAATCAACCGCTCTTTAGCGATGTTCTGATGCTACCACAGGTCACTCGGCTAAGCAATGGCGAAGGATCAAAATCAATCAAATCAATCAAATCAACCAAATCAACGAGACTGGTGTCCAATGGCCTGCTATCGGGAGTTACCTGGTTGACCACTGGGAGCCAGGACTATACGGGAATCAGCTCCGATGTGGGACAAGCTTCCAGCTTGTCTCTGGCCTCGGCGGAGCCGAATGTTTGCAGCGGACCGAGCCCATCACTTGGCCGCTCCAGTCGGAGCCGAATGGGTTGTTGGCCCAATAGGCCGCCGCCCTATCAAGCCCAATATGTCAGTAGCCCACCAAGCCGTCACATTCGACCCTCTCGTTCTTTGGTCTCCGGCCGGCAGGGCTCAGACGTTAGCCTCTCTAGCGGCCTCTTGATCGAATCCTTTCTGCAGAAGGACCAACATGAGTTCAGAAGGACGGATTGACCTGAGATTGACTGATGTAGCAGAGGCGCTCATCAAGCAACTGGACATCCATGAGGGACTCTCGGGTATCGAGGTGGATTTCTTCGCTGCCTCGGCCACCGCCGGGAGAACCGACCACGACCTCGCTCCCACGGCTCTAGTAAAGGTCTCTCGTATCGGGTTGCAGCGATTCGACCAGCCGAACAACCTCTCGGTTGACGCGGCTGCGGTCAATCCGATCAAAGCCGCCTAGGAATCGCCTCAGGCAATACTCATTCTAGCACCCTACCACCTTTGCGCGCGGGAGCCCCCGGGCGCCCCCGACGTGACCTCCCGCCAGAAATATTTTTCGTCTAGCCCTTGACAGGACTAGCAGAACGTTGTACGCTTTATCTGTTGTGATGTTAATTGGATCATACAATAAACTTGTAACCGCCGGCTCGCGATCACCCATAACGCCCGGCCGTTCGCACCGCGCCCTCAGTGCGAATGCCCATCCGCGAGTCCATAAACGTGGATTCTGCGATTCGTCATTACTTATCAACGCCGGAGCTTCCCGCCGGAACGGAACCTGCGGCGACTCAGTCTCTATCAATGTTTTCCGAGCGGCCTCTTCAGGCAGCCGGGAGAAACTCACTGTTTATCACTCTTTCCTGGGATCGTCCGGCGGACGGAATCTCGGACGACTCAACCTCTATCAATGTTTTCACAGCGACCTCTGCAAGCAGCCTCGCAGAAAACTCACTATTTATCACTCTTTCCTGGGGTCGTCCGCCGCTGGAATCTCGGAGGACTCAACCTCTATCAACCTTTTCACAGCGACCTCTGCAAGCAGCCTCGCAGAAAACTCACCATTTATCACTCTTTTCCTGGGGGTCGTCCGCCGCTGGAATCTCGGAAGACTCAACCGCGATCAATGTTTTCACCGCGACCTCTGCAAGCAGCCCCGCGAAAAACTCACTATCTATCACTCTTTCCGGGGGTCGTCCGCCGCTGGAATCTCGGAAGACTCAACCATTGTCAATGTTTCAGAGCAACCTCTCCAGGGCAGCCGCAAAAAACTCACCGTTTGTCATTGTTTCCTGGGCTGGTCCGCCGGATGGAATTTCAGCGGGCATCAATGTTTACGAATGTTTTTCCGAGCGGCCTCTGCGCGCAGCCTCGCGAAAAACTCACTATTTATCGCTGTTTCCTGGGCCTGTCCGTGGATGGAATCTCGGAAGGCTCAATGTTTACCAATGTTTTAGAACAGACTCGGAGAGCTGCGATCACCAGGAAGGCACGCAAACTCCGGCTCTGCTCTCCGCGGCCTCAGCGTCTCCGCGGTGCGCTCTTTGAAAATTTCTGACATCTTTCAAGTCCTGACCGATTCCAAAAGTCAGCGCTTCGGAGATCTCTACTTTTCTCTATTCTTATCTACTTTTTGGCCACTCTCCTCTACTTTTTGGCAGGACCTCAAGCATCAGTTCATAGGTCGGTGCGCAGACAATCACAGCTCATCAGTTCTCGCGGGTCGGTGCTCGCCTTCGACCTTCGGTCCACTCTTCACTCTTTACTCTTTACTCTTCACTCTTTACTCTTCACTGCCCCGCCTTGTTAGAACCTACTCGACACGATAAACTTCAATGCTTGGCCTGCCGTGGAATTGGAACTAACACCTGAGCAGTGAGAGTGGGCTAGAGCGATGGGTCATCGAATTGGATGGACGACCAAATAGAGTTGAACAAGTATGCCGCCGCGATATGGGGTGCCAGGTGGTTGATTCTGGCAGCAATCATATTGGCCGGACTGGCAACGGCGGCCTATAGATACAAGCAGCCGCCGACCTACACAGCCGGTACTCTCATTCGCATTGGCCGGGTCTGGAAAGAGCCGATTGAAGATCCTTACATAACCGCCGAGATCATTAACAGCCAGGGCTTCCTCGACGACATTGCTCACAAGCTTGGAATGAAACCCGGCCAGCTCCGCCGTGCCAGCAAGGCTACAGCCGTGACCGCCGGCCCCCAGCGAACCAGCTACCCCATCCTCGTCCGAATCGTCGCATCCACCGATAGCGCTGACCAGTCAGCGCGGCTTGTCGAAACCGTTGCCGCCGAAGTGCTGGCCAGGCATCAAGCCATCTTCGATCAGTCGATGGCTCCGCACCTCTACACCGAGAGCAAGCTCGAAGAATTAGAGCGTGCCACCGGAGCGGCACCGACCGCCTCTCTTGAAGCCCGCGTAAAACTCGAACAAGACCTGGGCGAAATCAAAGCCTCTAACACCTCGCCTACCGTCACCGAAAAGACACGCCTGTTGGGACCGGTCGCGCGTGAAGGCGTCGCCCGCGCCGAGATATGGCAGCCCGCCGCCATAGCCGCTTTCTCAGCCGGCCTCGTCGCCATCGCCGCCGCTGTCCTGATCGCGCTTCTCGCTCCCGCGCCTCGTCCATCCCAAGCTGCGGTCGCCGACAAGGAGTTGTCCGATGTTACGCCTGGTTAGCGTCGTAGGCGCTCGTCCCAATTTCATGAAGATCGCTCCGCTGATCGCCGAGATGCGCCGCCGCCCCGATAACATCGAGCCGATTCTGATCCACACCGGCCAGCACTACGACGAGTCGATGAACGACTCGTTCTTCCGAGACCTGAACATACCAATGCCCGATCTGAACCTCGAGGTCGGCTCGGGCACTCACGCCGAGCAGACCGGCAAGATAATGATCGAGCTGGAGCGCCCTCTCGACAGACTCGAGCCCGACTGGGTCATCGTCGTAGGCGACGTTAACTCGACCATGGCCGGTGCCCTGGTCGCATCCAAGCTGAACATCAAAGTCGCCCATGTTGAAGCCGGCCTCCGCAGTCGCGACCGGACTATGCCCGAAGAGATCAACCGCATCGTCACCGACGCCATCGCCGATCTCCTGTTGACGCCATCTCCAGACGCCAACGAGAACTTGTTTCGAGAAGGCATTCCGCCGGCGAAAATCCAGTTCGTCGGCAACATCATGATCGATACTCTGTACCGGTCGCTGGAGCGGGCGCGGCAGTCGGATCTGTTGCGCCGGATGGGACTCGAGCCCGGCGCGTTTTGCGTAATGACATTGCACCGGCCCTCTAATGTCGATCACCGCGAAACCCTTGCCGGTATACTCGACGCCGTGCGGGCCATCCAACAAGAGATAACGGTCGTGTTTCCCATCCACCCGAGGACCAGAGCCAGGCTTGATGAATTCGGACTCTCCGACTTCGCCGCCGCAATGCCCGGCCTCGTGCTGACCGAGCCGCTCGGTTACATCGATTTTCTGAGTCTTTACAGCAACTCTCGACTGGTCCTTACCGACAGCGGCGGTATTCAAGAAGAGACAACCGCGCTCGCGATTCCATGCCTCACTCTGCGCGATACGACCGAGAGGCCGATTACCGTGACTCAAGGGACCAATCGGCTTGTCGGGAGCGATCCGGAAAGGATCAAACTGGAAGCCTTTGCCGTGCTCAAGGCCGGGCAGCCGCGCACCGAGATTCCCGAGCTGTGGGACGGCAAAACGGCGGCCCGGATCGTCGACGCAATAGAACAGCGGAGCTGATGACAGCGAATGCATCCAGCAAAAGCGACACGCACCAATGGCGCGCCCTCCCTTTGATGGTAGCCGCGGCGGCAGTCATCAGCATCGCGGCACTGATCATACTCGTCTCTGGTCAGATGTATCCTGTTGCCGTGATGCTCGTCCTGGCCTGGGTTTCCGTCGCGATTGTGATGGCTATCGCCTCGTTGGACGAAGCGGCCAGGAGCCGGATCGCTGCCGCTGCTCTGGTCATCTGGTTCGCGACGGCCCCGATAGCCTGGTTCTTCATTCGATTCCCCCTCGAGAAGTCCATAGTTACATACGAGCGTCTTGTCTTCGGCCTGATCGGGCTGCTGGCGCTCTTCCGGCTCGTTGGTTCATTTCATCGCCCAACCGGCGAGAGAATTCGAGAGACCAGCCTGGACCGGCCAGGTCAACTTTCAGCTTTCAACTTTCAACCTTCAACCTTGACACGGTTCGAGGCCGCCTGGCTCCTGCTAACAGCACTGGCCTGTCTCAGCGCACTCATCGCTTCGAGTAACACCGGCTATGCATTCAGAACGGCCGTCGATGCATTCGGCCTTCCGCTGATGGCCTTCTACGCCGCAAGGACCTATCTGGGCTCGCCCCTCCACCGCCGCTACATAGTCATGGCGGCGATGCTATTGGGACCGCTTCTGCTAACCACAGGCAGCTTCGAGTTGTTGACCGGGATCAACCTCCTGCCATATGAAGGCTCCGAGATCATTCGCGAAGGCGAGCTCAGGGTCAACGGCCCTTTCATCACCGACACTTCCTTCGCCATCGTATCGTTGCTGTTGGCCTTGTTTCTACGGTCGGCCCCTCGGATGTTCAGCCTCAAACTGGATTCCACTGCCCGGCTTCTCTACGGAATCGGCATCATCGCTGCGATTCTGGCCTGCCTGCTGCCCCTGTTCCGGGCAGTCGCCATCGCCCTCGCCCTCTGCTGGGCCGCCGAAGCCATTCTCACCGGGCGGTCGGGCGATCGACCGCAAGCGCTTCCCTTCCCGCCTGCCCGTTCCGCGCTCTCCACAGCGGCAACTGGACCTTGGCGCCGGAATTGTAGCCGAATCAAGCCAGTCCTAACCGTCGCGGCTGCATCCCTTTTGTTGATCGTCGGCGTGCTGCTCTTTGCGCCTCGAACGATCAAAGACCGCCTCGTGAGCCCCAGGAATGCCTACGGCCGCCTCCTGTCATGGCGCGTTGCATCTAACATCGTCTACCAGCACCCTATTATTGGAGTCGGCCTCTCCAACTACGTCGAGTATTTCAACAAGGAGTACACCGGCGCCAGGAGCGCACTGGAACTCGAACTCGACACTCACATCGTGCGGCATCCGCATTCAAACGCCGTGTGGATAGCCGCCGAACTCGGCCTGACAGGTCTGGCCCTATATCTGGCCGCAAACCTGTTCCTGCTGATCACGGCGTGGCGAGCGCTCAGGCGCGGCCGAGGCCTGCAGGCGCGCACGGCCGCGGCCTGCTTCATAGTTCTGCTGGCCGCCTATTGGATTCCCGGGCTAGAGCTGACCAGCGGCATGTATTCCGAGCTCAACCTCTATTTCTTCTTCTTGCTCGGCCTGATTTTCCCATTGCTTAGCTCCTCTGAAGCCCCAACTGAATCGCGCGCACTGGAACCGCAAGCGTGAGCATCATCTCTAAGATTAAGAACAAGGCCAGGACCTTGACGCCGGCCGAGATGGCTGCCGAAGCGCTTTCCCGCGTCAACAAGCGCCTGGCCAGAACCTATCGCCGCGCCACCGACCGCAAGGATTCTACCTATGTTACTGACGCCGACCTCGCTCGAGCGATTGTCGGACAGGACATCTCAGCTTTCCTGAACAGCTTTAAAAGCCCTGGGCATCCCCGGCTGACGGCCGGCTTCGATGATCTCAGGGCCACGGTCAGAGAGCTAACCAGAATTCACCCTACTGCTCCCCATGACATCGTTAGCCGCGCCGGCGCCGTTCTCAAGCACAAGATAGCCCTCTTCGGACGGGCCTTTGCCTTCGGTCCCGACATCGATTGGCAACAGGATCCAGCCAGCGGAGTCAGATGGCCGGACCAACACTATACAAGCGTTCCAATAAGGATTGGATCGGGCGCCGATGCCAGGATCGTGTGGGAGCTGAACCGCATGCATCACCTGGTCACTTTGGGCCAGGCCTTTGCCATCACCGGCGATGAGCGATTTACGGAAGAATTTTTGGTTCAGATCGCTTCGTGGTACGATCAAAATCCACCTAAGTTCGGAATCAACTGGACCGTGGCGATGGAAGCGGCGATTCGCTCTGTTAACATAGTCGCCGCTCTTGATTTATTCCGGAACTCCATTCTGCTGGACTCGGACTCCTTCGGCCTGATCATCAAGCTCCTCATCTCGCATGGCCAGTACATCAAGGAAAACCTCGAGTCATCCCCAACCATCACCAGCAACCACTACCTGTCTGATCTGACCGGGCTCTTCGTGATCGGGGCGATGCTGCCCGAGCTCGCCGAGTCCGCGACCTGGGTCGAGACTGGCGCTTCGGGCCTCCTCGAAGAAATGGATCGCCAGATCCTTCCCGACGGCGTCGATTATGAGGGCAGCACCGCCTATCACCGGTTCGTCCTTGAGCTCTACTTCGCCTTCTTTCATCTGAGCAATCGATGCGGCATCGAACAGCCCAAACCCTACCTCGAGAAACTCGAGTCAATGTTCGATTTCGTGCGCCATTATCTGAAACCGGACCGGACAGCGCCGCTGATCGGCGACAGCGATGACGGCCGGCTGATCAGGTTCCAGGAGCGGAACGCCGTCGACCACTCCTATCTGATGTCGCTCGCAGCCATATTCTTCAACAGCGGAGACTTCAGGCGACGAGGGTCTATCGACGAAGAGGCGATCTGGTGGCTCGGCTGCCAGGGCGTCCAAACCTATGAAGACCTACCGGCCGCCGCTCGCGAACCTGTCTCCAAGCCTTACATCAATGCCCAGATATTCATCCAGCGCTCCGGTTCGCTTTATGCCATCAGCGACTGCGGAGACAACGGAGCAAAGGGCCGCGGTTCGCACGCCCACTCAGATGCTCTGTCAATCGAGCTGTTCGCGTACGGCCGCACCCTTCTTAGAGACCCCGGCACCTTTGCCTATAGCGCCAGCGAGGTCTGGCGCAATAGATTCAGATCGACCGCTTACCACAACACCGTCCGAATCGATCGTGAGGAAATATCCGAGATTCCCAAGGGCCAGCCTTTTGCGCTGGGCGCCAACAGGCCGGTCAAAGTGAACAAGTGGGAAAGCAGTGTCGATGAAGATCTTCTGGACGCCGAACATTATGGGTACACCCGGCTTGAAGATAAGATCGTGCACAGGCGGGTCTTGAGATTCCACAAGAAGCCAGAATACTGGACCCTTGACGATCATCTCACCGCCGGGGTCGACGCGTCGGATCAACCCCACCTGGTCGAGTTCTTCTTTAACTTCGATGCCGGGCTCCAGGTCATCTTCGACGACCAGAACCGCGCGTTTGCGGCGTCCCGAACAGTTGCCCTGGCCGTTGTGCCTGCATCGAGTCAAGGATTTGAGACCAGGATTGTCACCCGCTGGGTTTCGCCCAGCTACGGGACTCGCAAGCCGTCATTTGGTATTATGTACAGTCTGTACTCAGCAATGCCATTCCACAGCAAGATTCTCCTGATCCCATACCGGATCGGGCACCAGTCCAAAGTGGAGGAGATAGTGAAGGCAGTGAAGAGCGAAGAAGTAAAGAGTAATGAGTAAAGAGTAATGAGTAAAGAGTAATGAGTGCCCTGAATGGCCCTTAGGGGGGCGGCCGTGAACGGTGCGGTCGTACCGCCGAGCCGCCCGAGACTCCAGTACCGACGATCACCATAGTGGCGGGGACTGAAGAGTCATGAGTTATCAGTCGAGCGCGATGACTGATGAATGAGGCACCGGCGACCTCAGTCGCACAGGAACGGCCAATAACCCCTGTAAGGGCGGGGCTCCGTGCCCGCCCCATTGCAAGCGTTAGCCATTCTAATGGAAGTGGAAAAGTACAACAATGTGCGGAATTTGCGGCATCTATGAATATGGCCTCGCGGAACCGGAGGTAACCGGCTCGCTCATCGCCGCTATGCGCGACGAGATGATCCACCGCGGGCCCGACGACGCCGGCGTCTACATAACCGAAGACCGCCGCCTAGGCCTCGGCCATCGACGCCTATCGATTGTCGACCTATCCGAAGCCGGCCGCAATCCCATGACTAACGAAGACGGCCAGATCTGGATCACATTCAACGGTGAAATCTACAACCATCAAGTCTTGCGCGATCGATTGATGGGGCTCGGCCACCGGTACCGCTCCCGCACCGACACCGAAACAATCCTACATCTCTATGAAGAGCGTGGCCTCGACTTTGTCCACGAGCTCGAAGGCTTCTTTGCCATCGCCTTGTGGGACAACAGAGAGCGAAAGCTGATTCTGGTTCGAGACCGAATCGGAATCAAGCCGCTTTACTATACCGTGTCGGGCGGCCGGTTGATATTCGCCTCCGAGATCAAAGCCATACTCTCGCATCCTGGAATAACGCGGGACATCAACGAACAAGCGCTCTATCATTATTTGACCTTCCTGACGACGCCGGCTCCTCTGACCCTGTTCGCGGGCATCAGCAAGCTCCCCGCCGGCTGTATGTTGACTTGCACGGCTGATGGCGAAATAAAGGTGACTCGCTACTGGGACGCCATAGCCAGGCCACCAGATAAGGCATTGACCGAACAAGAGACCGTAGGCGAGATCTATCGCCTGCTCGAAGAAGCTGTAAGAAAGCGAATGATGAGCGACGTGCCGTTCGGGGTCTTTCTGTCCGGCGGCATCGACTCGACCTCAATTGTGGCTCTGCTATCACAGATGATCAGCGAGCCCGTCCGGACATTCACCGTCGGATTCAAAGACAGCCCCGACTATAACGAACTGGAAGAGGCCCGCTGGGTGGCAGAGCAATATGGAACCGATCATCATGAGGTCATCATTGATCAGAATGACCTCCTTGACTCACTCCCTGAGCTGATCTTCCACCAGGATGAACCCATAGCCGACCCGGTCTGCGTTCCGCTTCATTATGTATCGCGCCTTACCAGAGAAACCGGCACCAAGGTAATACAGGTCGGCGAGGGCTCGGACGAGCTCTTCTGCGGCTATCGAGATTACGCGGCTTATCTGGATATCTACCGGCGTCTGTGGAACCCGCTCGGGAAGTTGCCGGATCCCATCCGAAGAGGGATTTCCGGTGTAGCGCTGGCAGCCTACAACACCGGCGGCCGCCGCCTCTTGCCGGTCGGCAAAAAGCTCGCACCCGACCTCCTCAGGCGGTTTGCCGAGGGTGAGGAGATATTCTGGTCGGGGGCGTTCGTCTTTGATGAAACCAGCAAACGTAGCCTGATTGGTCCAGAGATGAGACAGCGATTGGACATTGGAACAACGGCGCATCGGTTCTCTTCATATTCGGTCATTCGTCAAGACCTGGACCGGCTGCTTGCTGCCCATCCCGATGCCGACCAGCTCGAGAAAATGACATACCAGGAGCTGAAACTCAGGCTCCCCGAGCTACTCCTCTTGCGTGTAGACAAAGTGACCATGGCCTCGTCGCTCGAAGCGCGTGTTCCCTTCCTGGATCACAAGCTGGTCGAGTTCGCGATGGCTATACCCCAGGAAATGAAGTACGCCGGCGGCGAAACAAAGCGGCTGCTCAAGCTCGCGCTCAAGGGTAGAATTCCTGACCGAGTGCTGCAGCGAAAAAAGAAAGGGTTCGGCGTGCCCGTGCGCGAATGGATGCTCGAGCGATTGGGAACCATAATAGAAGACTCGATCATGGAATCGCCCCTGCGCAGCCGCGGCCTATTCGATTATTCCTACATCAAACACCTGATCGAGGAACACCGAAGACATAACATTAACTACTCATTCTGGATCTGGTCTCTGTTCAATCTCACGCTGTGGTACGATCGTTGGATCGAGGGCAGGCCGCTCAGCCGCTGGGCTCCCGGGCAAGCTCAGCATAAATTGTCGCAACCGGCCGGGCTCAGCGTATCCGTTAAGTGAGCAGACGTCGACTCGCTTGAATCAAATCCCTCAGATGGTAAAGGATTCCCCGACAACTGAAACCTCGGACCAGGAAGCCCGAGCCTCCGCCAACCCAGCCCATACCCAGCAAGATGACTCGCGAGGCGGATTGCTCAGTCAGCTCCGTCGGATGGGAAGGCCGGTTTTATCCCGCATCGGCGAAACACCTCGCCAGGCCAGTCTCCTGTTCTCGGCACAGATGGGATCTACCTTTGCCGGGTTCCTGGTAGCGACTCTACAAATGCACTGGATGGACCCCGCCCAGATCGGCCGGTATGCATTCTGCTTGACGCTGGTCGTGATCTGCGGATTGTTATTCGAGTTCGGCTTGTTCCCCGCTGGCGGCCGCGTGCTCGCCCTCCTTTCAGATCGCGATAGCGAAAAAGCCGCGCTCGGAGCCTTCGTTTTGCTCGCGGCCGCCGACGGAGTCTTGTTTTCCGCATTCATTGCTGCCATTGCCTTCCCCGCCGATTGGATCTTCAAACAAGACGTCCGCTGGCTCCTGATCAGCGCGGCCGCCGCGGCATTCTTCCTCCTGGCGCAGCGGCTCGTCGAAGAGAGCTGCCAGGGTTTGAACAGGATCAGGATGCTGTCCGAATACCGGTTGATGACCGCGGGCATCCAGTTAGGTGCGACTGCTTGCCTGGGCATCACTCACAACCTTAACGCCAGGTCGGCTTTGTTGGCTTACCTGCTTTCGATGGGTCCGTCCGCGGCGATCACAATTGCTCGATTGGGGCTGAGCTTCGACGGGGCCTCCCGATTCTTCAAGCCAACCATGCGCGAAGTCCGCAGCTATGGGCTGAATGCATATCTCGCGGCCATGACCGGAACTGCTTCGGCACGGCTCGACAATCTCGTCATCACCTACCTGATCGGCGCCGAGCCGCTCGGCCTCTATTTCAGCGGCCAGCGCTTCAGTGCCCCTTTGAGCACATTGGCCAGGACCCTCGCGATAACAAGGTTCAGGGTATTCGCCAGGCTCAGCGAAGTCCCCCGCCGTATCGTCAAGTGGAACACAGCGACGATGGTAACAGGAGCGTTGCTGTTGGCGCTTTGTGGACCCGTCGCCATCAAACTGCTATTCCCGCGATATGCCGCTGCCGCGCCTCTTTTCGTGCCATTTGCTGTTTCGAATCTCTTCCTCGGCCTGTTCCAGCCTTACAACATGTTCCTGGCTTCTCATGGTCGGGGAGCTGACCTCAGGAACATAGCAGGCGTGGTAACGGTTGGCACGCTAATCCTCCTGTTCGTCTGCGTGCCGGCTTATGGCATCGTGGGAGCTGCCTGGGCCGGCGCCATAGCGATGCTGCTCGACTATCTGCTTCACCTGTATTACTACCGTCGGCTCAAAGGAATGCTTCAGTCGGGAGGCGCCGTTGCGGCAACGACCTGACCCGAACCAGATCAGCCCGGAAACCGTCCTGTTGTTGGACCTGTCCAATGACGCCGACGCCGCCAGGTCCTGGGCCATGCGGAATCTGGCATCTGCCGACATTCGTTCAGTCGCAAAAGCGGACCTCAAATGGGGCTCGAAACTAGAAGCCATCAGGCGCCTCAGGTTGATGAAACCCGGAATATTCGTGGTGTTTTGCCCTGATCTGACCACCCAGAGCGCGACGAACAGTATACAGATCTTTGGAGCCCTGGCTGGCGCACACCAGGTGATTCTGGCCGATCCCTCAGGCAAAGTCATTCGCTGTTCCAGGTATTGGGCGCTAGTTGCTGCGCCCCTTGTTTTGGGGCTTCAACTCGCCCTGGGTTATGCATTGCTCGCGCCCCTCGCATGGTTGGCCACCCTGGTTCTCGAGGCCCTTTCTCCGGTAATCAAGTCCAACGCGTCCCCTGGCGTTGACCATGCGAAGAAGGGACTGTACCTGCGGGCCACTCCAGCCTCCGCCTCACTTACCGGCGGCATGGCTACTCACGTATCTGGTTTCACCGGCGGAGCAGCAGCCCTTGGCCATCATCTGGACTTCATAAGCAGCGGCGACCTGCAGGATATCGATCCGAAAAGCCAGGTCCATATTATTCCTCTCTCCGTAGCGCTGAGCGCGACGCGCGCTCTCTTTGAGTTATGGAACAGCATCACATACACCATCGGCGCCGTTCGAATTTACAACCAACACTGCCGGGACCGCGAATGGGAATTCATCTACCAGCGATACAACAGGTTCAATTGCGCTGGAGTCTTGCTTTCCACCTTCACCGGCCTGCCCCTTATTCTCGAATACAACGGATCCGAAGTCTGGGTCGGCGGCAACTGGGACCCCATCGGTATGATTCCACTGGTTCAGAGATTCGAGCGAATCAATCAGCGGCGCGCCGACTTGATCGTCGTGGTTTCCACGGCCGAGAGTCGCAACCTCCAGGCTGTGGGAGTCCCAGCCGGTAGAATCGTCGTTAACCCAAACGGAGTCGACGCTGACCAATTTCATCCGGGCTGTGGGGGCCCTCAGTTGAGAGACAAGCTGGGCGTCGGGGGCAAGATTGTAGTCGGCTTCCTGGGCTCATTGGGCCGTGGCACGGTACCGAAGTGCTCGCGCGCGCCGTGGTTTTGATGGGGCCTGGCGCTGGCTGTCATTTCCTATTCGTTGGCGCCGGCGACTTAAGGGCCCAGACGGAGTCCATAATCTCGCAGGCTGGTTGCGCGACCGCCGCGACGTTTGTTGGCCGGATCCCCCACAGCTCGATTCCTCAATACCTCGATGCTTGCGATATTCTCGTAGCGCCACATGTTCCGATGCCTGACGGTAGCGCTTATTTCGGCTCCCCGACCAAGCTATTC
>Ga0207103_10149_pt2 | contig 18863 bp, 24 predicted proteins | sample Alteio_BWMinHeat_81_FD_153546 | JGI IMG/M metagenome (GOLD analysis project Ga0207103, IMG submission 153546) | Enriched cells from forest soil in Barre Woods Harvard Forest LTER site, Petersham, Massachusetts, United States -... | ecosystem: Environmental > Terrestrial > Soil > Temperate forest >...
CTCTTCTGACAGCTTATGATGTTCAAAAAATCAAAGATATGAGTAATCATATGCTATTAAGTGGTGAGGATATGGGCAAAGTAAGTATTATTGGCGCTCTTACACTTTACTTAGACTTTGTTAATTTATTTCTTTATTTACTACGCTTTTTAGGCAAACGTAAAGATTAAATCTTCTTTAAAATATATAAAAAAACCTCGTAATATTACGAGGTTTTTTTATATTAATTATTAATAAACTTAATCTTGATTCTCTAATTCGCCCCAACCTTCCTCTTCAGCTTCTTCAGCAGGAACATCTTCATTCCATGATTCTTCTTCAGCTGATTCAGCTAAAGTCCGAGCCAGATCTTGAGCTTTCTGTGCTCTTTGTGAAGCTAATCTTTCTTCTTCTAGCCTTTGTTCTTCTTTTCTTCTAAGTTCTTGTTGATGAAAACGCTTGATCTCTTCTTGCTTTCTCTTTAATTCTTCTCCCTCTTGAACTCGTTTGCGTTCTTTTTCTTTTTCTATTTGTTCAAGCTCTTTTATTTGTTGAAGTGCAAGCTCCAATTCTTGAGCTTGGATATTTTCTTGAATTTCTTTATCATCTGTTTCAAATTTACTCCAAAAAGCGTTTCGTTCGTCAATTGTATGATTCTTTTTTGCTTTTTGTGTTAAAAACATTATTGTGTTGTTGTATCCAATCAGATTGTCATTCTTGCAAGCTGAAATCGCCATATCAAGAGCTGTACGCTTAGTTACTATATCTTTCGCATCAACATCTGCTCCATTATTTACAAGAGCTTCAACTAGTTCATCATTTCCTAGTACAGCAGCTCTCATAAGAGCAGTCTTTCCATATATTTGATCTTGATAATCAACGTTTAAACTCAATTGAACTATTTTTATAAGTAAGTTAATAAATATTTTATCTTCTTTTTTATATTTCTTTTGACAGGCTATCATTAATGCAGAGTTCCCGGCCCCATTTAACCAGTCAACACTAGGAGTAATAGGATTATTTATGAGAATTTTTTGCATTGATTCTATATCATCAAATTCTAGTGCTTTTAAAAGTTTTTTTGTCGCTAATAATATTTGGTCTTTTAGTTTAGATTCATCCTCTGCTAAATAATCAATCACAATATTTGTTATATCTGAAACCAATGGTGTCTTAGAAAAAAGATTTCTAATGTCAGCTCTTGATTTATAAAAAGTTGAAATTATAGCAGCATTATTTATAGCTTTTTTATTTTTAGCAATTTGTTCTTCTTTAATCCAAGCTGCTGAAACAAAAGAAGCCTTCCCTAATACAAGTAATAGTAAAGTAGCTAATCTGAGATTTTTCATTTTATTCCTCCATTATTTTAATTAAAAATATAAATATACTATAATTAACTATAATCTATTTTAAAAAAATTTCAAGTATTATTTTTTTATTCCATCTATAAGAACTGAAGAATCGAATTGTTTAGCCAAATTAATTGTGTCAGATACCTGATTTGGTGTAATTGTATTTGCTCTTCTGACAGCTTATGATGTTCAAAAAATCAAAGATATGAGTAATCATATGCTATTAAGTGGTGAGGATATGGGCAAAGTAAGTATTATTGGCGCTCTTACACTTTACTTAGACTTTGTTAATTTATTTCTTTATTTACTACGCTTTTTAGGCAAACGTAAAGATTAAATCTTCTTTAAAATATATAAAAAAACCTCGTAATATTACGAGGTTTTTTTATATTAATTATTAATAAACTTAATCTTGATTTAATTCTCTCCAACCTTCTTCTTCAACTTCTTCAGCAGCAACATCTTCATTCCACGATTCTTTTACTAAATCAGCTAAAGCACGAGCCCGATCTAAAGCTTCTTGCGCTCTTTGTGAAGCCAATCTTTCCTCTTCTAGCCTTTGTTCTTCTTTTCTTTTTAATTCTTCTTGATGAAAACGTTTGATATCTTCTTGTTGTCTCTTTAATTCTTCTTCTTGAGCTTGGCTATCTTCTTGTTTATGTTTTCTTGTTTTTTGTCTTAAAAGTTTTATTGTATTACCATATCCCAACAAATTGTCTTTATTGCGAGCTGAAATTGCCATTTCAAGAGCTGTACGATGAGTTACTATGTCTTTCACATCAACGTCTGCTCCATGATTTATAAGTGCTTCAACTAGTTCATAATTTCCTAATGCAGCAGCTCTCATAAGAGCAGTTTTACCATATATCGGATCCTGATAATCAACATCTAAACTCAATTTAACTATTTCTATAAGTAAATTTATAAATCTTCTGTCTTCTCTTTTATATTTTTTGCAGAAGCTATCATTAGAGCAGAGTTTCCAGCCTCATTTAACCAGTCAACACTAGGAGTAACAATATTATGTAAAATAATCTGTTCCATTGACTCTATATCGTTAAGTTCTAATGCGGTTAAAAGGTCTTTTGTAGCTGATAATATTTGCTCTTTTAATTTAGCTTCGTCTTCTACTTTCAAGTAATCAATCACTATCTTTGACAGATCTGGCAGCAAAGGGATTACAGATAAGAGGTCGTCGGTGTTAATCTTTAATCTGCTATAAAGAGTTGCAGCTATAGCATTTTTATTTGCAAGTTCCTTTGTTTGTCGGGCCTGTTCTTCTTTAATCCAGGCTGCTGAGACAAAAGAAGCCTTTCCTAATACAAGTAATAGTAAAGTAACTAATTTTAGATTTTTCATTTTATCCTCCATTGATTAAGAATATAAATACTATAGTTAACTATAAGCTATTTTGAAAAAAATTTCAAGTATTCTTTTTTATTCCATCTATAAGGTATGTTAGACTTAGATAAAATAGCTATAATATACGTTAACAACATCAATAAAATATAAGATTTAATATTAACATCTTCAGATGTAACTAGTTTATTAAACTGCATTTTTTTAATCATGTTCTTAAAACTTATACTTTTTGGATTTTCATCTTTATGCGAACTACCATAAGAATAAGTTTTTTTATAACCTAATTTTTCTGTAAATATTTGTTCTAAAGTTTCATTATGGCATCCACCTACGCAAACAAAAATATTTTGGTTTTTGCAATTATATATTTCATGTAAAATTCTGGCTTCTAATAATCCCCAATTCATGCATAAAATACAGTTAAACACTAATTGTTTGTTATCTAATGCTTTAGAATATTTTTGAGCCTTTTGTAAAAATTCTTTATTTCTACAGCATTCTATGTAACTTAGATTTTTATACTTTTCTAAGTTATCCAGGTTTTTTTTAATTATATTATATGTTTCTTTATAAAAAGAGTTTAAAATAGAGCTGTCATTATATTTTAATATATCTTCAAGAGCATCTCTGTAATCTGAAAGTAAGGCTCCTAACTTAATATTAGAATAATATAAAAATGGCCCTAGATTGCCCCTAAAATCAACGTCAAACGACGAAATTTGCTGAGATTTACATTCATAGCTCAAAAGCCCCAAATAACAGCTTTTTATGTCTTTTTCATCTAAATTATTAGATTTTATAAAATTATGGTCATAATTCTCTACTATAACTGAAGAATCGAGTTGTTTAGCCAAATTAATTGTGTCAGATACCTGATTTTTGGTATTTTTTGTATGTTTATGGAAATCACTTATCAGATATATATTCTTTTCAGGAGCATTAAAAACATCCACCCTGTAAACATAAGATTTCACAGGTATAAATATTAAAATTAATGATAAAAAACTAACTAATTTGAATTTCATATTTCCCCCTTTAATAACAGATAATTTTAGTTATCTACTATTAATTTTATATGAAATATTCAAATTGTCAATTTATACAAATAAGCCTGAAAAGAACTAAAAAGGTCTAATAACCCCACGCATCATCAACCCTGTTAAAGGGGGTGCCAAAATCTGAAAAATTAGCCGGCACAAAATCGAAATAATAATCTGGATAATAAAGCTCATAATCATAAGGGTCATAACTATCGTCATAATCCCCATAAGTTTCACATCCTTCAATAGAAACAAAGGGAAACATGGGCAAGAAAAAAGCCTTTGTCTTAGATAAACTTAATAAAATAAAACAAACTAATACTAAGATTAAAATTAGTTTATTCATAATACTCAACTTCATCTTCGTACACTGGGTAGACATCATAGTAAGGGTCATAATAAGGAGAACCTATTCCAAATGAAACTCCCGGCCCACTATAATCTCCACCTCCAAAGCCAACCTCAAACCCAAAAGCATTAGATTTGCTATTAAAGAGAGTACACACAATAAATAGTGTTAAAAATATTAATTTTCTCATAATAACCTCCATTTTTATAAGTTATTTACTTTACATTCTAAGGTTACATAAAGTTTTATTACAAAAGCAATAATTATTTACATATAGAATATTTTGCTCAAATTGGCCCTAAAAACAAGATATTATTTAATAGATTTAAAAATACTGTATAAACCAAAAGCGATTAATATAAGACTTGAAATAATATTTAAATATTTAAGATAACTTTCTGAAAATTTAGATCTTAAAAATGCAACGATCGATGTCAGACTGCTAAACCAAATCAATGAACCTGTAAAAACTCCCGAAACCAAAACAATTCTCCCTAAACTAGATTGCTCTGCTCTTAAATCCAAGCCAGAAAAAATCCCTAAAAAAAGCAATATAGTTATAGGGTTTGCTAATGTTATTAAAAAAGCTGATATATAAGTATTAAATATACTTACACGCTCAAGTGTACTATTTAAATTAATTGTAACAGAATGAAATAGATTTCTTATTCCCAATACAAGCAGAAAAAGCCCCCCAAAAAATTTGATAATATTTTGATTGTTAATCAGAAAAACGTATCCAAAATTAAGACTAAATACTGCTATTGCCGCACACACTGCATCAGCAGCAGCCACTCCAAGAGCTGATACAAATCCAATTAAACGTCCGTAACGTAAAGATCTTTGTATGCATAAAAATCCAACTGGACCAATAGGTATAGCTAAAAGCAGTCCAAGAGATACACCTTGAAAAAAAAATGTTATGAAATTTATATTCATAAGAATAAATGTTAAAGATTTTTAATAACTTTGACTGCCCTACTTCGCTCCTAAAGGAGCTTCGAAGGGCATACTTCGCCTTCAAATAACATTGCCAACTAATTATTTAATGTTAAAACCTTTAAAGAAATGGCCACTACTTCGCTACTTCGTAGCTACGAAGTGCAGGCTGCCATACGACTTGTCCGACGAAGCTTTATGCGAAGTCGGAAGCCTTGGCGAAGTATGGAGGAGAGGGTGGGATTCGAACCCACGATCCCGTTCTCACGGAATAACGGTTTTCAAGACCGCCGCATTCGGCCACTCTGCCACCTCTCCAAACAAAAATACTTTAAAAGTGTATACCTTATTAAACCATAAATCAATACGGTTCTTACAAAATTTTAATATTTAAATTTAATAGTCGCTTTCTTGCTTGTTATAAATAAATTGCTAGCTTTCTCACACAATCTCACATAATCTCACATATAATACATAGGAGTATATGTGAAACAGCTATTTTTGATATATTTCTAAAGATTTTTTTTGCTCTGGTGATATCTTTACTTTGACCATTTTTATTTGTCTCCTAATAACAATATAAACTCCAAAATATCTTATCTACTTCAACAACAACCTATTTGGGAAAAATCTATAACAATCTTTTATCTCTAAAAGCTCTTCCAGAATGAGATTTCAAATATTTTTCGAATTCAGTAGCTTTTTCTTGATCAATAAACATTAAACACATAACTAACTTCCAAGGTTTATATTTGGATGCGTGATCACTTGATCCTGAGTTATGATCTGACAATCTTTTTTTTATATTTTCTGTATACCCAACATATATTTGATTGGGATTAGTAATAGATTTGATTATATAAACGTAGTACATAGATTTTTAAATTGAATAAGCGCCCACTGGGCTTCCGGCGTCACAAAGTTATGCCGGACAGGCCCTTCGTCAAGCTCAGAACAGGCTTCTGTTTCTGGTTAATCAATATCAGTCCTCTAAACAAGCCTGGTTTACCGGGTCCTTCGATTCACTACGCTCACTCAGGATAAACTCCGTTCAAAACAAGCCTGGCTCGCCGGGCGTAGCCCTTTATGGGCGAAGCCTGGTGCACCGTGGTGGACTATTTTAGAACCATTTTATATGAAAATATTAATTTACCAGCCATTAAGCAAATGCTTGTGCCAGTTTAAAGCATATGGAACTTAAAGACCTATTTTTGAATTGCCTTATAATCTGTTAGGGCAAGATTTTTACTTTATTTTAATTATATTTGATATAAAGAAATCACTAGTCTAAAAATTTAAGGAATTTATGGATATCCCAATAGACGAATCAGGGCAGTTTAAGGTTCTAGAAAATAATATCGGCAGTCCTTAGTCCTCAGAATCACTTTTTAAATGCCCAACCCGCTTAAAAACCTTATTTTAAAGGCGGCTCATCTTCCCAATAATCAGCAATTATATCCTGAATACCTGGAATAGTTTCAGCAACCTTTGTCTGTTTTAATATTTCTTTTAGTTTTAATTTTTTATTTGCTCTTATATTTGCATCCCAAGCACGTAGAAACTTGAGCATTTCTTCTTTTTTCTTTGCCAATGCTTCTCCATATGCTGTAAATCCTTCATAAGATTCAGTATTAATATCCGCACCAGCCTCTAATAATTTTTCAGCTATAGCAACGTTACCTTTTCTAGCAGCCTCTATTAATGCAGTTTCCCCATATAGTCCTTGAGCATTAACATCAGCACCTTCACTTAATGCCTTTTGAACAGCTTCTAAATTATTATTTTTAGCTGCTTCCATTAATCTATCATTAACTGTTTCTGATCCAAAAAAATGACAAGATAATAAATCTGACGATTTTATAATCAAAAAAGTTAATATTAATATTAACTTTGTAACTGAATTTTTTATATTTTTCATAAACAATTAACCCCCATTTATTTAAATTCAATTTTTAAGTATGATAACTCAGTATTCAAAATTAGTTCTTTTTTACGTAGCTATCATACTTAAAAATCTATATTTGCAAAATGCAACAGAATCTGAACTAAATATTATTCCTTTGTATATGGTTCAGGGGTAAAATCACGTATATCTTCTTCTCTACCTCTAACAACTGTTGCTAAATTATCAATCTCTGTTCGTAGACTATCTAATTCTTTTTCAATTCTATTCAATGATGCTTTTCTTGAAGCCAATTCACTAGCTACTGAATCATAAACACCTGATTTCCTAGCTTTTTTTTCAATGCTAGCTAACTTACTTTTTAAATAACTAACATCCATTGAATAAGAATTTTGGACTCCAAAGAACGATAAAATCATAGCAACTATTGCTATTTTTTTTACTGTATTCATAACATCTCCTTTTTTTTAAACATATTACTATTACCACACATTTTTACCTCCATTATTTTTCTTCAATTGCAACATAATCCGAAGCAATATTTATTAAATCTCTAGGCAAACCAATTTCTATTAAAGTTTTTCGCATTTCATCTATTCTTTTTTTATCTGCAATAGATTCAACTTTCATTTTCAATTTATTTATTTTTTTGGTTAATTTCACTAAACCTAGAGAATAATCCAAATCATAACCTCTAACTTGTACATGCTTAAAATCAGACCATTCAAGCATGATCTCTTCAAGTTCTTTAAAAATTGAATCATATATTCCTATTTCTTCAGCTAGGCTTACAATTTCTGCAATTTCTTTTGCTAAATAATCAATTCTATTTGATAATTGCCGATGTGTTTGTAAATTATTAATATCTGGATCATTCCAATCTGGATCAATTGTATAGGAATATTTGATTCCACCTATATGCAAAATCATAACGACTATTGCTAACTTTTTCATTAAATTCATAGAAATACCTCCCTTTTTTTACAACTAAATATTATATTTACATATTATCAAATTGAAATTAATAAAAACAAGGGTTTTATTAGCCAAAATTAGCCAAATCTACCCAGGAATAAGTTAAAAACTTATTTTAATCACCTATAAATACCTTATAATATGAATAAACCATTAGCCCGAAACCTGTTAAAAATGTAAAGAAAAAGTGAATAAAAAAGTAAAAAATATTCAATTCATATTAGATAAGTTAGAGTCAGCCTCAAAAAGAGCAATTATACCAAAGATACCCAGATCTTTTTTTCCTTTACTTCATATATTTGGAATAGTGCTTTTACAAAGTAAAGAGCTAAAAGAAGCTATTATAATAATTTTAGATAAAGAAGAAAAGGTAGTGAAGCACCTAGAGATATTTAAAAAAGCAGCCTTAAATGAGCTTATAGAATACGAAATTAAGATTAGAAGCTACTTAGAAATCAATAATATATATAACCTAGAACTTATACATTTTTTAAATGAGTTTCAGTCGCATCTTAAAAACCCTGAACCATTAATCAGCAGGTTACGTTTTGAGCTAACGCAAGCACTAAGTATATTATTACATGATAATAAAGTTAACCATGACAATTTTCTGGAAATATTCGGGGAAATTAAACAAATTAATGATTATAGATATATACCTAATGCCTTTCCAAAATGTGATGCTTGGCAAAATGAAACCCTTTATATTGACCAAATAAAATTAACAACTGATTGGTATGGCCTAAAACAAATTATGGTTTTTTTTGAACGATATGATTTTAGGCATAATGATAAAGTTATTAATGAGTTAGCCAAAAAAGGTTTAGAAATTGACAAGTTACATGATGAATCTATTGCTTTAATGAAACATGCATCTGCTAATCAAGAAATGCCCTCTAAATTATTTCCCACAATTGAAGAATATAAAAGTTATATGATAAAAATAATTGAATCTATCAAAGAAATTATTTCATCTTCAGCTGTTAAGTTTGAGGATATGCAATATACATGTGCTTATAGTATTGATACAGCTCAAATGCTAATTGATGGTTATACACCCATACAATTTACATCAGGTTTAAAACCAGATGAATTGCTAGCTAAAACAAGCCGTCATAAAGATAAACAATTATCCTTTAAGATAATATTTAATGATCTTAAATTATTTAAAGATGGTGGACGTATAAAAGGAGAACTTAGTAACTCAGAAAACAAAATAGTAAAAAACCTTATTGAAAATACTAATGATAGATTTTTCACTTCAGGATTTCCAAATTTTTTTGTAATTCAAAATATAGAGGGTTCTCTTACTCAAAAATGCGTTTTAGTTAGCGCAGCGTATAAACTGATCAAATCAAGCTAATCATTTAGGTAGTTGGAAGTACGCAGCGCGATTCTGGTCACTTTTATAAGTTATTCCATAGTAAAACTTTAAGATTTTTAAAGAGGTAATATTATGGAACAAAAAATAACTGACATTCAGATAATCCCTGTTAAGCCTAAAGACGGGCTTGTAGCATTTGCAAGTTTTGTATTTGATGACTCTTTCTATTTTGCCTCTATAGGCATCTACACACGTCCTCAAGGCGGACATCGATTAACTTACCCCACTCGTAAATCTTTAAACAACAGCTTGCCCATTTTTCATCCAATTAATAAAGAAATCGCAAGCATGATTGAAGAAGCTGTAATAAGCAAATACATAGAAATTAGTGTTGGTGAAATTTAAGTTTTTATTGAGTAGTAACATGAATTTAAAAATTAATAATGTTCAACCAGAAACTAATAAAAATGCTTTGGATTATAAGCCAATAGTAGATTTGTTTGCATTGCTGCTTGAATGGGAAATAAAAGATGTACAAGAAAAAGAACAAAAAAGTAAAAATGTTTCGTCGGAATCATAACGCAAAGATAATTAAGCAGAAACAAACATATTCAACAGAAGAAATATGTAACCTGCTAAAGATTCACGCTCAAACAGTGGGTACCTGGTATAAGTCTAGCCTTAAAAGGATTGATAACAAGCAACCATACTTAGTTTTTGGGCAAGATTTAATAGATTTTATTAAAGTAAAAAACAATAAACGTAAACGTAAATCTGAGGCAAATGAAATGTTTTGTTTTAAGTGTCAGAAACCTCGCAAATCAAAGGATAATATTGCATGCATTAAAATCTATGATTGCAAGGTAAATTTAATTGGAAATTGTGAGATATGTAATACCAAAATAAATAAAGTTATTTCACCGCAAAAAATAGATGAATATAAAAAAATATTCAGGATACAAGTGATACACGACAAAAATTTATTAGAGTGTGGCAACACCTGCACTAACACTAACACAACTACAAACCCAAACTAAGAGATAAACTATGGTTAAATATAATGCTGAAAATGAACGAATAAAACGCCTTTATTTTGAATGGGAAAAAGAGGCTAATGGTAAGAGCTTATCTACCGTGGATAATATGCGTAATGCCATATATTTGTTTGAAGAATTTACAAAATTTAAGAGCTTTAAGCTGTTTAATAAAAATGATGCTGTTTCTTTTAAAAAGCATATTGCTCAAAAGTTAAATCAAAGAACTCAAGAACCTATAAGTAAAACCTACTTGCTGCATACGGCTAACAATTTAATGAATTTATTTAAATGGCTGCAAGCTCAGAAGGGCTATAAGAAAAAAATTAACCTTGCTGATATTGCATATTTTAGCTTATCAGAAAAGGATATGCAGACAGCTCAATCTGTAGTTACTAAGAAAGTACCCACATTAAATCAAATTGAGCATGTGATAAAAAATATGCCTATAGCAACTGAAGTGCAAAGAAGAGACCGGGCTTTGGTAGTATTTCTTATTTTAACTGGTATCAGAATAAGTGCTGCTGCTTCAATTAAATTAAAACATATTGATATTGAACAAGCTTATGTTGAACAGAATCCTAATGAGGTAAAAACTAAGTTTGGTAAAAAAATACTTACATACTTTTTACCCATCAATGATTATTTTAAAGATATTCTTGCTGAATGGATTAATTACTTAAAAAATGAAAAATTATTTGATTATGATGCGCCTTTATTTCCAAAAACAATTTTAGAACTTGATGAAAATAAACAGTTCATAAGAGAGACTTTAGATGTAGCACCATGGCAATCCACAAACTCAATTAGAAAGATTATTAAAAAAGCTTTTCAAGCAGCTAATCTGCCTTACTATAATCCACATTCTTTTAGAGATACCTTGGTAAGACATTATTCTAAGATTTGCAAGACACCTCAAGATTTCAAAGCATTTAGCCAAAATCTGGGTCATAATAGTCCATTAACAACTTTTACAAGTTATGGCCACATTGATGAATACAATCAAGGTGAAATTATTAAGAGGTTAGGTAAGGGTAATGAGGAAAAATTAGCTGATAAAAATAATTAAACTATAAATTTTGTTCAGTATTTTTCGTATATAAATTATAATAAAAACATATTACTACAAGGTATTTTTCATGAGCAAACTCGATAAAGCAATTATTTATACTCGTGTGTCTTCTAAAGATCAAGAAGTTGAAGGATATTCTATTCCCGCACAAATTAAAATATTACAGGAATATGCTGCAAGCAATAATCTAAAGATAGTAAAAAGTTTTATAGAAGTTGAAACCGCAAAAAAAATTGGCCGAACGCAATTTAATGATATGTTGGTGTTTCTTAAAAATGAGCCCCTAGTTAAGCATATTTTGGTTGAAAAAACTGATCGCTTGCATAGAAATATAACTGATTATGCAGCAATTGACCAACTTATAGAAAATTCAGATATTAATGTTCACTTGGTAAAGGAACATACAATTCTTAGTAAAGATTCAAATTCGCATGCAAAATTTATGCATGGTATGCATGCCTTAATGGCCAAACATTATAGTGATAATCTTTCTGAAGAAGTTAAAAAAGGTATGAAGCAAAAAGCAGCGCAGGGCACTTATCCATCTCGTGCACCTTATGGATATTTAAATACAGTAATTGATGGCAAAAAGGTCATCGTTATTAATCCAGATACCGCTCCTTCTGTTAAAAAAATGTTTGAATTATATGCAACAGGTTCCTATTCTTTGCTAAAACTTAGAGAAAAGATGATTGAAGATGGAATACCTGAAAAAAATAGAGACAATTTTTATACGAGTCACATAGAAAGTATCTTAAAAAGTGAATTTTATATAGGTTCATTTTCTTGGGGTAATAGGCGGTTTGAAAATGCTTCTCATGAGCCCTTAATAAGCAAGGATCTATTCCTGCAGGTTCAAGAAAGTCTTAGAAATCCCCATAAAATTAAATCTCGAAAAGGATTGTTCCCTTATACTAATTTTATTAAATGTGGTGTTTGTGGTTACGTACTAACGGCTGAGATAAAAAAGGAAAAGTACATATACTACCATTGCACAGGTTATAAAAGTAACTGTAAACAAGGTTATTTAAAGGCTGAAGTTATTGATCAAAAGTTTGAGGAGATTTTAGGTAGTATTCATATATCTGAAGAGATTCAAGGAATGATAATCCAAAGCTTAAAGTCCAGTCTTAAAGATAAAGTTGAATACCATAATAAAGTTGTTCAGCAAACTGAAAATCAAATAAAATTCCTCCAGAATCGTATTGATAATGCGTATATGGATAAGATTGATGGAAAGATTACTGAAGAGTTTTGGAAGCTACATAGCCCAAAATGGCTTGAAGAAAAAGAACGTTTAACTATAAAACTTTTGGCTCTTCAAAAAGCAGATAAGAATTATTTAGAAAATGCCAACATAATCTTAGAACTTTCCAAAAAAGCGATAACACTGTTTAAAAAGCAAAACGCGAATGAAAAACGAAGGTTAATTGATATTTTAACATCGAACTGCAGTTACCAAGATGGAAAGCTCGATGTAAAGCTGAAACCTGTGTTTGAAGTAATAGCAGAATCTGGAAAAACCGGAGTATGGTGCGCCCAGGAGGAGTCGAACCCCCAACCTTCAGATCCGTAGTCTGACGCTCTGTCCAGTTGAGCTATGGGCGCGTAAAATTTGGAGAGAGAGGGATTCGAACCCTCGCGCCCTGTTTCCAGGACTCTTGCTTAGCAGGCAAGCGCTTTAGACCACTCAGCCATCTCTCCAATATAAAATAAAATCTTAAATTTACTTTTATATATAAATTTTATTAAAATTCTTATTATTTATCAATCCACCATCGCTTCTAAAAATAAAGATTTTGATAAATTAATAAAGCTATGGCAGACAAGAGTGAGTTAAAAAATGTCATTAACAATTATTATAAAGGTAATTCCAAATTCTGGAAAGCAAAAATGTACTTTAGATAAAAATAATCAAATTAAATTTTATCTAAAAAGCAAGCCAGAAAAGGGTCTTGCTAACAAAGAATTAATACAAACCATATCAAAAAAAATTGGAATTCCTCAAGCAGATATAGAAATAATTTCTGGACTAACCAGCAAAAATAAAAAATTAAGAATAAATAAAAGTATTAACTTAGAAAACATACTATTACTTTTAGGCTTAGAAATTAAATTACAACAAAATATTTTTTCAGATATGGAGAGATAAAATGCCGTCTTATAATTGGAAAGGTATAGATTGGTACGGCAATATATATTATGGCAAAGATTTTGCTAGATCTTTTAATGATCTAGCAAAAAAACTATTAAATCAAGAAATAGGTTTATTATCAGCAAATTATGCTCTAAAAACTTCTTTTTTTAATAAAATTTCTATTTCAACGAAATTCCATTTTTTTAAAGATTTATCAATTTTAACTGAATCTGGCATTAAATTACATAAAGCCCTTGATATAATAGCAAATAGAACAAAAACTTCTTTATTTAATAAAATTATTGAAGAAATAGCTTTTGATATAAAAGAAGGAGCAGAGTTTAGCCAATCCATGCAAAGATATCCTAAAATTTTTGATAATCTTATTATACAGATAGTTCAAGCAGGAGAAGAATCCGGAAAAACAGTTGAATCATTAAAATTACTCAGTTTACACCTAGAAAAACAGGATAAATTTCTCCGCAAGCTAAGATCCGCTCTTCTTTTGCCGGCAATAACTTTTACCTTATTTATGATAACAACCCTAATCATATTCATAATAATAATACCTTCATTTTCTGCTGTTTTAAGCTCTTATAAGACATTGCCCAGTTCAACTCAAAAGCTTTTAAATTTAAGCCAATTTATTTCAAATTTGAACCCTATTCTTGTTATTACAACATTCTTATTCTTTCTAATTATTTCTCTAAGAATATTAAAAAAACCCAAAGTAAAAAGTTTTTTTGATTTATTTTTATTAAAAATTCCTTTTTTAGGTAAAATAATTAAATATTTTAATCTAGCCTACTTTCTACAATCTGTTTCACTGCTATTGTTTGGTGGGGTAAATCTTTCTAAAGCTCTTCTTCTTGCAAAAAACAGTATTAATAATTCCTTTATAAATAATGATTTAAATAAAGTCTCTGAAAACGTATCAATGGGTTTAACTTTAAATGAAAGTTTTAAAAATTTACCCACTTTAAATTGTATACCTGATTTAATAGAAATGATAAATATAGGTGAAGAATCTGGAAATTTGGGATTTATGCTAAACCAAGCAGCTTTAATTTATTTTGACAAAATCGATGAATTTTTAGCTCTTTTTTTGACAGTTACACAACCTATTCTTATGATAATATTGGGCTTAATAACATCATTATTAATATTTTCAGTTTATATACCAATATTTAATTTACCGAACACATTAGCATAAAACAATTTAGTAAGGGTTGGCAATCCCAACCCTACTTACTAAATTAGTTAGAAAGGTTATTCACCATTGCCTTCTTCACGTGTTCCTGGAGGACATGAGTAGATAGTTTCACATTCTACTCTTTTGCAAGGTTTTACACATTTCTTAACATATTTAACGCATTTTGGTGGTCTTGGACCGCATTCTGGTTCGCATCTGCTGCCACAAGATCTCTTATTACAGCAATCAGCTAACAAGCTACCGCCTATACCAAGAAGCGCCACTGTTAATAACATCTTTTTCATTAGGACTCCTTTTTTTAGGATTAATTAAACATAAAAACCAACTACACTTGAATATAAACGCGCGTAATATTCTCTTTTATTTTCGCAAAAAAAAGTACAAAAAATCAATACTTGTTTAAAAAAAGTGTTAATTAATTAAAAAATAACCAATTTTACCCTGATCTAACAGGTTTTTATAATATTTTATTTATAGAATTTGTTTGACCGAACACCGTTTTTTGAGTATTTTTTTAATAGATCTTAGAATATATGCCGGGATGGCGGAATTGGTAAACGCACGGGTCTCAAAAACCCGCGGTGGTAACATCTTGCCGGTTCGAGTCCGGCTCCCGGCACCATACTTCGCCAAGGCTTCCGACTTCGCATGAAGCTTCGTCGGACAAGTCGTATGGCGGCTTGTTCTTCGTAGCTACTTGAAAAGTAGCGAAGTAGAAGCCATTTTCTTTAAAGGTTTTAACATTAATAATTAGTTGGCAATATTATTTGAAGGCGAAGTATGCCCTTCGAAGCTCCTGATTAAGGAGCGAAGTAGGGCTCTCACAATACAGAGTGTAGTAAGTTTTCTTTAAAGGTTTTTATGCAGGAAAATTGTATTTTTTGTAAAATTATAGCCAAGCAGGTTCCGGCAACAGTTATTCTAGAAACTCCAGAAGTTTTAGTTATAAAAGATATAAATCCTAAAGCACCTGTACATTATCTAATAATTCCAAAAAAACATATAAACGATTTAAATTCATTACAATCAGAAGAATCAAATCTCATTGCTAATTGTTTATTATCTTGTAAAGAGCTTTCAAAATCAGGGGCATTTAGATTAATTAGTAATAATGGAAAAGAATCAGGACAGACTGTCTTTCACGTTCATTTTCATTTTTTGTCTGGCAAACTAATGCATGATTTTTAATAAATTATGAGCTTATTTTCGCTATTAATTACTATTGTTTTATCGGTATGTTCAACTGGAATTATGAGTTACATATCTATGGCAACTCCAATAGGACCATGGATTGAACCTACAATAGTTTTATTAACAACAATCTTATTTAATTTATTTCAAAAAAATATAATTAAGCACTCTCAAAATATAGCAATCATATCAATGGGAAGTTCTGTTGGCGGAATTTTAGCCACTGCTCTGGGTTTTTCATTTCCTACCTTATTTTTTTTGAATAAAGAACTATTTGAATCTTGGATGATTGATCCAATATACTTCTGTTGCATGATAACAATATTATCTCTATCAGCAAGTTTATTTGGCTTTTGGTTGGCTAATATATTAGAAAATAAATTTATTTATGAACAACAATTAGCTTTTCCTATAGGACAGCTTGTTTACAAAATGATATCTTCTCAAAATCAAAAAAATAACGCTAAAATTTTATCACTTGGATGCATCACAACGTTAATTTTTTGTATTTTGCAGGATGGAATTTATAAAATAAAAAGTATAATACCTAAATTTATAACTATTACCCATAATTTAAAACTGGGAGTGCTTCAAATACCTTCTATAACCTTTGATTTATTTCCTGCTTATTGGGCCATAGGTTATATCTCAGGTCATATAATTGCTATTCCCTTAATAGCTGGAGCTATTTCAAAAATATTTATTATTGATCCTCTAAACAATATATTTTTTTCAAATATTAATTCAACAGCATTTTTATTAGCTTTTTGTGGAGGAATAGTTTTATGTGGCGCAATAACAGGAATTATCGCCTTACCTAAATTTTTATATCAATATTTTATAAAATTAATATCTTTAACAAAAATAAAATTTAAAAGCCAAACACTGGGATTTATCGCAAGAGATGTTGATACTCTATTATTATTTTTTATTTTAGGTATTAATTTTATATTTCTCACTTATTTTAAATTTAGTTTATTATCACAAATTTACTTGATATTTTTTACATTTATATGCACTTATCAAATTATCGATATTGCAGGTAAAATTGGACTTGCTCAACTTGGAAGATTTGCAACTTTTGTTATGGTTCCTGCAATGTTTATTTTTAATTTAAATTTTATTCAAATAACCTTTATAGCAACTTTTGTTGAGATTTGTGCTGGAGTAGCTACAGATCTGATTTTTGGTCGTAAAGTAGCTCAACTTTCTTCTATTTCTCCTAACATAATTAAAAAATACCAATTAGTTGGTATTTTTGTTAGCTCAATTACAGCAGGAATAATTTTTTGGTTTTTAATAAATCATTTTTCTCTAGGCTCAACAGAATTATTTGCACAACGAGCTCAAGCCAGAGCTCTATTAATTAACGCGATAAGTTTTAACCATTATGTGCTTCTTTTGGGTTTTATCTTTGGATATGTATTAAAAAAAATTAAAGTAAATCCTATGCTTGTACTTGGTGGCATCTTAATGCCACTTAATATATCTGTAGGTCTTATAGTCGGTTCATTTTCCAGCAAATTTATAAATGACAAAGAAAAAGGTGAATGTTTTTGGTCAGGAGTCTTTGCATCCCATTCCATTTGGATGATTTTTCAAGCAATTCGCTTTTAATTTAACCCAAATATTCATGCACTATGTTGCACAAATCAGGTATAACATTCCCTTTTTGTAAACTCTCGTTTATACATGCCTTTTTATGTGCTTTTAATTGTTTAAATTTCTTTATAGCTTTTTTAACCCATTTCTTTGTATTTTCAGGCAACTGATTCACATAATATTCAACATTATGACCCTCTTTATTAACAAGATCCAGGTTATATTCTAAATTTGTTTTAAATAAAACTATATTGACAACCCTAGGCAAATCTTTAATCACTTTTTTTTTAAAGTCATCGTCAGCTATGAGAAGATTTATAATAACTATAACACTATCTAAATTATACATCAAAATAGTATTTCCTCGATAATCTTGTAGATTAATATTTGCACCGGCTTTAATCAAAAGCTCATATGGTACATTATTAGAATTACGTAGAATAGATCCAAATAAAGGTGAATAACCACAATGATCTTTTGAGTTAACATCAGCTCCATTTTGAACTAATCTATATGCAATTTTTTTCAAGAAATTATGATAACTTTGAACATTCGAAATCCAATTTAAGGCCGTCCTGTCAATACGCTCATCCTTAAAACCATCTGGATTGGCTCCTTGCTGCAATAGTCGTTCAACCTCTGCAAGGTTACCGGCAATTGCACTATCAAAAAGCTTTTTGTTTAATGCCTCTATACTTTTAGGCTCTTTGACCGATTTCTCTTCAATTTGTGATGATTTGATATAATCAAAAGATAAGAACGCTATAAATGTTATTAAAAAGATATTCTTGTTCATTTTTAACTCTATTTTATTCTTCTTTTTCTTTCAATTCTGTATCTTTTACAATATTACCATTTCCATCTAAATATTCATGCACTATATTGCACAAGTCAGGTATAACATTCCCTTTTTGTAAGCTTTCGTTTATACATGCTTTTTTACGCGCTTTTAATTGTTTAAATTTCTTTATAGCTTTTTTCATCCATTTCTTTGTATTTTCAGGCAACTGATTCACATAATAATCAAGATTGTGACCCTTTTTATTAACAAGATCCAGGTTATACTCTAAATTTGTTTTAAATAAAACTATATTTACAACCCTAGGCAAATCTTTAATTCTTCGTTTCAACAAATCTGTATTTCGCATATTTATAATACTTATTATAATATCTAAATAATGCATCAAAACAGTATTTCCATTATTATTTTGTAGATTAATATTTGCACCAGCTTTAATCAAAAGCTCATATGGTACGTTCTTAGAGTTGCCTACAACGGATCCTAATAAAGGCGTAGAGCCTTTGAAATTTTTTGAGTTAACATCAGCTCCATTTTGAACTAATCTATATGCAATCTTTTCCAAGAAATCCCTATAACTATGAACATTCGA
>Ga0207103_10174_pt1 | contig 18666 bp, 18 predicted proteins | sample Alteio_BWMinHeat_81_FD_153546 | JGI IMG/M metagenome (GOLD analysis project Ga0207103, IMG submission 153546) | Enriched cells from forest soil in Barre Woods Harvard Forest LTER site, Petersham, Massachusetts, United States -... | ecosystem: Environmental > Terrestrial > Soil > Temperate forest >...
TTTTGATTTTATCTAAAGTTGCTTTAATTAATTTTCTCCAAATTTCGGTATGTGATTATTTTGTGGATAGATTTTTTTACTCGTGAAATTGTTGAAGTTAGCCTAAAATATTTTGAAGAAAACGAAATTTGTTTTCATATTAACACAAGCGATTAGCTGACAGATTAGTCCATAATGCTAACAGACTAGTCGGTAACGCTGACAAACTTGTATGTGAACCGGACGTAAATGTAAGCGCGGCTTAATAGCTATATCAACAATAAACTATCAATGTTAAAAAATAATATTACAAATTATCTTATAATATCTGTGCTGATACTTTCAGCTTCATACATGGTAGGAAATCACGCTTTTGCAACATCAACAGACTTGGGAACAGCTAGCAATTATGCTATACTCTCAGGCAATTCAAGCGGAGTCATAACCAACGGTGTAACAGGTCAACTTATCAGTGGTAATGTAGGACACACTGGAACAGAAACACCTCCAAGTTCATTTACATTTGCAAGTAGTTTTAGTGACGTATCTAGTTCAGTAACACTTGGAAATATGGCAACTCTTGGAACTCCAATCGGAGATGCACATGCTGTATTTACTAACATAGGAACTGTTGGTGTCAACGGCACACATGCTGTTTCAACATCCGGTTTAGCATGTACATTTACATTTCTAAACGGAGCTATTGTCCTATCCACTGATACAACACATGGACCAATTGGTGTATACACACCTGGAGTCTATTGTATCAATGGAGCACCTAGTATCGGAACAGCCGGAATTACTCTTAACGGTGCTGGAACATATGTCTTCAAGAGCAGTGGTTCACTGACTTCAGTAAGTGGCTCACACGTCAGCTTTACAGGAGGAGCAGATGCTGGTAACCTATTTTGGGTACCAAGTGACGCATCACTTGGTGCAACCTCACAATTTGCGGGAACTATATTGAGTGGAGCAGGAGCAATCACATTAGGTGCTGATACTGATCTTAATCAAGGTAGGCTAATATCAGAATCTGCAATTACGATAAAAGGCGGTGCTCATATCATTACAATCCCAGTAACATTATCTACCATAGCAATCACAGCACAACCAACCATACTTTCTTTCACTGTTGGTGACACATTAGATTTTACTGGCTTGGGGGTTACTGGAACATTCAGTGATTTTTCTACTAGCGCTGTAACACCTACCAGTGTAACAGGCTTTAACAGCACAATTCCTGCATCTAATCAAGTTTTGACTGTTCATGTAGGATCACATACTGCAACCTACACGATTAATGTAGTTGCAGGACCTCCAACAACAACAAACCTTGGAACAGCTAGCAGCTTTGCAGTCTTAGGTCACTCAACTGTAACTAATGATCCTACTTTAGGTGATAGGACCGTCATCACAGGAGATCTTGGTCTTTGGTCTGGTATCTCAATTACAGGCTTCTTTCCTACACCACTAGGACCAGGAACTGTACTAGGAACAATACATACAACTGATCCAATTGCAATGCAGGCTCAAGCTGATGCCCTTACCATGTACAATATTCTATCAAGCGCAACATGCACAACCGTTGAACCGCTTGTTGCAGACATAGGTGGACAAACACTCTCACCAGGAGTCTATTGTTTTCCTACATCAGCTGCTATAACTGGAACACTTACTCTTAATGGCGGCGGAATTTACATCTTCAAAATAGGAAGTACGCTTACCACACTTACAGACTCTAATGTAGTCTTAACAGGTGGGGCAGACGCTTTAAACGTCTTTTGGAAGGTCGGTAGTTCTGCAACTCTTGCTGCACCAGGATCAGTAGGAACTAGTCCAAATTCATTCATAGGAACCGTTATTGCTCAATCATCAATATCAGAAACTGGCGGTACTACAGGCACAATCTTAGCGGTAGAAGGCAGATTGATTGCACTAACTGGTGCAGTTACATTTGCGTCATCTACCACAGTTAATGTCCCACTTGCTCCATTACAATTCCATGCAAGTGAATCACCAATACCATCAAGGTATCATCCATCTCTTGGTGGAGTTGAAGGTCAAACATTCAGTGACGGACTTAAAATTAACGGTCATGTATTTGATGTTTCAAAGTTCCATGATGTAGTACCACAACAGGCATTAGCACTTGACAAGCCATCAACAATTTCAATCAAGCAAGGTTTGACAAGAGGTTCACCGTTCTGGCAACATGCTATGATTTTCATGAACTTTGGTGGAAAAGATACTAAGACAGGAAATGCAGATACATGGATAAGTGTTGACAAAAATGATGGACTTCAAGTACATGTTCCAAATGGATTTGTAACAAAAGTTTCAGTAAAGAATGACTTTATTGCATATGGCATGACAACAACATTTACGTTTACACCAGTAAAACAAATGTCTGACAGTAATATGATACTCAGAGTTTGGGATAATCAGCTAAGACAGACTGATGCGTTTGTTGAAGGTGCTATAGTGTTAGGCGATGCACCAACACCAGCAATACAAATGCAAAAACCAGACTGGATCCAAGTCTTTTCAAATCTAAAAGCAGCAGACAATTCAGTTGAAAGTGCAGGATTCGTAAAACCAATTCTATTTGCTCACATCTCTACAACAAGCCAGGTATGGACTGAACCAAATACTGGTCATGTGCTGTGGTTCTTTGATACAAAAGATGCTCAAGTTGCACTAATTAATTATGACATTAATGGCAACATGGTAAGTGAGCAAGCAGAACAATTGGTGAAAGCATCAACAATTACAATGGGTAAGGACACTTCATATGCAGGAAATCATTTGAATAGTCAAAATGTTGATGAAATGAATCAAGCCAAAGCACAGCAAGAATTGAATGCAGTGCAAACAATGGAAAGACTTGGATATCATCCTTAGAGTCTCAAAGAATACGCTAATGTTATCAACTGATTGTTAAATTACGATTATGCTGTACTAGCTTGCACGTAGAAATACATCATTATATGATAAATTACTTGATTAACTGCCCATGATCTAATAAATTCTGCATCCTAGAAAGAAATTGTTTGTCATTAATTGTTCCATTAACCCAGCCTTCTGTTATGTAATCTTTAAAATGATCAACAAACTGGTATCTCAATGAATGGGCGGAATCCACTCCATCCTGAAAGACTGAAGTTTTAGATTGTATTAAACCAGTTATAGTCATGTCACGTAACAAGACAGAATCCACAATATAAGATCCTCTGTTAGTACTGCAACAATCTATGGCATCATTTTTTATCCATACCGGAATAGTAGAATTAACTGCAACATGATTTGTTAGATGAAATCCGTCAAATCCGTAAATTCTTTTTACCTCATTTACATCAACAGGATTTATACTGTAATAATTATTAACAGTAATATGAGGATACATAATTGATGGAGTATCTTCTGCACCAGTATCAATTCTTAATTGTTCATCAGGTGCAACATCATAGTGTCCTAATCCCATCGCATGGCCAATCTCATGTCTTATTGCATTACCCAATTCATATTGGTTCATATCTGAAAAAAATATTTTAATGTAGGCCTTGTTTGTGTTGTAATCAAAAGTGGTAATGCCACCTTTGTATAAATCATAATGTGCTGCATCTTCTGAATACGAAGTAATGTATCTGATTATAACATCACAGTTAGAATAAGACGTGGAGTTGTATTGTTCTGAAATCGGTACCACCTTATGTGTTAAAATCCAAACTGGATGTTTGCCTAAACCATCATTTAATTTTTGATTCCAATCAATTACTGAATATTCAGCTTCATTTAGCAAAGTCTGTTTTGTTATGGTATCTGATTTGGAAGGGGTTGGTTCAAAAGAGCATATCAAAGGATTGTGATATAATCTCCAGTTTGATTGTTCAAAACCGTTTGTTGCATATGCGTGATTGCTAAGAAGAATTGCAAAAATAGATATAAAAAAAATACTCGCCCAAAACAATTTCATTTATGTAATCTTAACCTGACTTTTTTCCAGAGTGACAGATGTGTCTATAATGATGACATGTGTGTTCGTAATACTGACAGATTTGTCCATAATACTGACAGATCTGTACATGTCACTGATAAACTTGTATATGAACCGGACGCAAATGTAAGCGCGGCTTAATAGCTATACTCGCAATAAACTAGCAATGTCAAGAAATAACATTAAAAATTATTTTATAATGTCCGTACTGATACTTTCCGCTTCATACATGGTACAAAATAATGCATTTGCAGATGGCGCTAGTAATTTTGGTATCCTAGCTAGTTCATATTCAAACACGTCACCAGGAACTTCTATTGCAGGAGACCTTGGATACACTACAGGACCAGCAGTAGCAGCTACAGTTAACGGTATTATCCATGCAGCTGATGGCGTATATTCACAAGCAGGAACTGCACAAAACGCAGCAACATCTTCTGCAAACTCTCAAGCATGTACAACTAATCTTGGCACTACAGTTGACCTATCTCTAGTACAAGGCGGAGTATACACACCAGGTGTTTACTGTACCACAGGTGCTGCATCAATTGGTGCAGGCGGAATCACACTTTCAGGCAGCGGCAATTATATTTTCAAAATTGATGGCGCACTTACAACAGCAGCAGGTTCTTCTGTTAACCTAAGTGGCGCACAAGCTTCTAGCATATCTTGGGTACCAACTGGCGCTACAACACTTGGAGCAAATAGTAACTTCGCAGGAACCATACTTGATGCATCTGGTGTTACAATAAGTAATGGTGTAAGTATGACAGGCAGAGTATTGGCATTTGGAGGAACAGTTTCTACAGCTTCTGATACTATTACAGTTCCATCATATGCAATGTCAGATGCAATTTCAGGTTGTACATTTTCATTTCCAACCGGAGCAATTGATCTAGGATCTAACGTTCAATATGCAGCAAAGGTCTATCCAGCTGGAGTATACTGTATTAACGGTGCAGCAAACATCGGTTCAGGCCCAATCACACTAACAGGTAACGGTGCTCACATCTTCAAGATTAACGGCGCATTAAATCAAGCAGCAAACACTGATGTCATACTAGCTAACGGTGCACTAAGTTCCAGTGTAGTCTGGGTACCAAGCGGCCCAATAACAATTGGAGCAAACAGTCATCTAATAGGAACTGTAAGTGGTGCACCAATTACAATTGGCGCAAATTCTGATATCAACGGTGTAGGCCCAGCAAAGGTAATGGCAGATGCAATTTCAGGTTGTACATTTTCATTTCCAACCGGAGCAATTGATCTAGGATCTAACGTTCAATATGCAGCAAAGGTCTATCCATCTGGAGTATACTGTATTAATGGTGCAGCAAACATCGGTTCAGGCCCAATCACACTGACAGGCAGCGGATCTCACATCTTCAAGATTAACGGCGCATTAAATCAAGCAGCAAACACTGATGTCATACTAGCTAACGGTGCACTAGCTTCTAGTGTAATCTGGGTACCAACTGGTGCTACAACAATTGGAGCAAACAGTCATCTAATAGGAACTGTAAGTGGTGCACCAATTACAATCGGCGCAAATTCTGATATCAACGGCATGGGCTCAGTAAAGGTAATGGCAGATGCAATTTCAAACAATTCACAATGTACATTTTCATTTCCAACCGGAGCAATTGATCTAGGATCTAACGTTCAATATGCAGCAAAGGTCTATCCAGCTGGAGTATACTGTATTAACGGTGCAGCAAACATCGGTTCAGGCCCAATCACACTAACAGGTAACGGTGCTCACATCTTCAAGATTAACGGCGCATTAAATCAAGCAGCAAATACTGATGTCATATTATCTAACGGTGCACTAAGTTCCAGTGTAATCTGGGTACCAACTGGTGCTACAACAATTGGAGCAAACAGTCATCTAATAGGAACTGTAAACGGCGCGCCAATTACAATTGGCGCAAATTCTGATATCAACGGTGTAGGCCCAGCAAAGGTAATGTCAGATGCAGTTACAGGTTGTACATTTTCATTTCCAACCGGAGCAATTGATCTAGGATCTAACGTTCAATATGCAGCAAAGGTCTATCCAGCTGGTGTATATTGTATTAACGGTGCAGCAAACATCGGTTCAGGCCCAATCACACTGACAGGCAGCGGATCTCACATCTTTAGGATTAACGGTGCACTAGGTCAAGCAGCAAACACTGATGTCATACTAGCTAACGGTGCACAAGCTTCTGGCGTAATGTGGATACCAACTGGTGCTACAACAATTGGAGCAAACAGTCATCTAATAGGAACTGTAAGTGGTGCACCAATTACAATCGGCGCAAATTCTGATATCAACGGTGTAGGCCCAGCAAAATTAATGGCAGATACAATTTCGGCAGTTCCAGAATTTGGCACTATCGCTCTCTTGATCTTAGCCGTAGCAATTGTATCAATAATTGCAGTTTCTGCAAGAACAAGACTACACATAATGCCAAAATACTAGAAATAGGATTATCATTTTGAGATATTTTGATTGATTAAATTTCTAAGTGTTCTAGTAATCCTTGTATTGTCTACTGTCATCTCTTTCATTCCCCAATCTATTGCACAGGAATCAGCTAATTCAACCGCACAATATGCATTACAGTTAAAGCAACTGGAGACTGAAGGTATGGTAAAGATTCAACCTGTAACGTACGGAATATTTTATGTTACCAGTAAAGATCAATGTGAAGATTCTGACAATCAACGCTTAAAATTCTATCAAGTATTAACAGATGAATATCTTTCACTATATCGTCTTGCCCACAGTCAAGAAAATGCTGCATGTATTTCAGAAAAAAACTTTAACAAATATTTTTCTGCAATATCTCCAACTGTCATACCCATTGTAATAGTGGATAAAAATGCAGGCCAAAAACTTCTGGTTCAGCAAGGAAATAACGGCTTGTATACAATTTCAGGCATTGGGTCAGAATCCATCCTAGTTTGTGCTTGTGACAATGATACAGAAAGCTATACAGGGGCGTGGATTTTATCCCACGAGTTATCACATATGGCTCTTTACCGCTACCAAGCTCCATATTCTGTTTATTTTACATGGGTACATTACAATGAAGCTATGTCATATGCATGCAAGACATTAGCTCAAACTAACTTTTGTCCTGGATATTCAACAGTAGTAACAGCACCGTCAGGAAATCAAATTCCTGTAATGGAAATCTTTGGACAGGGGGCAACAGCTTACAACATGCCGCCAACCCCTCCACAAATCGATGTCCCAATATTTCAACAACCTATTCCGAAAACTGAACTTAAGAAAGCTATAGAGATTCTTGTTGTTTTGCCTCCCATACCTAAACTTGACACCATATCATCCGTTGAAATAGTTGGTTTAAAACCTCTAAGTATTGACAGCAATCTTTATTCTGTTCCGTATAATATCACTGGAGGAATAATCCAGAATTTCTATGCAGATTCTTTTACAAAAAAACTGACTATAGAAGTAATTGGTGGGTTAAATGGCGGACATTTACAGTTACAACTATCAAGAAAAATAATGGATTCAATTCAAAGTGGTAAAGATACAAAATTTGTGGTAAACAGTTCATCTGCTAATGATGCAAACAAGAAACAACTAGACTATGTAGAAACCCAAACTAACGCGGAAACAAGAACATTGAAAATTAATTTTCCAGAAAATGGAAGCAATATAGTGATAACAGGTACTATGATAGTGCCAGAATTTCCGTTGCCTGCAATAACACTAGCAATTTCTCTTGGTTCCATACTTGCATTTTATAGAATAAAATTGAGAAAATAAAAATTCTGTAACTCTTCAATATGGATTTTCATGATCATCATTTCCTGACACATTGACAACTAATCTTTTCTTTTCAATCCGCGTTTGAACTTGTAATTTTCTCTATCATATCTGTCCGTAGCTGACCGCAAGCTGCCGAAATCTCCGACCCTTTCTCCACACGCACTGTACAATTTACACCTCCTTTGCGTAAAATTCGCTGGAATTCATGTACACGTCGTCGCTCCGGGCGCTGAAAACCGCCAGCAGTAGAGTTCACAGGAATCAAATTCACATGAGCGCCGTTGCCTTTTAAGAGCAGAGCTAGCTCAGCTGCAACCTCTGGAGAATCATTGACACCATTGATTAGTGCATATTCAAAAGTAATGCGACGCCCTGTCTTTTTGAAGTAACGCTTTGATGCCAAAAACAATTCCTCTACAGAATGCGGTCCAGCTGTTGGCACCAATCTGCGACGCAGCTCATCATTTGGTGCATGAAGGGAAATAGCTAGTCCAATCTGGAGTTGCTCATCAGCAAGACGGTCTATCAATGGAATTATGCCAACTGTGGAAATAGTTATGCTTCGTTGTCCTAGTCCAAAGGCTCGTGCATGTGTTAATAGTCTGACAGCACGTATAGTCTCGGCATAATTTGCAAGCGGTTCACCCATGCCCATGAAGACAAGATTTGTTACATGTTCATCTCGCTCGCGTAGGACATGAGCAAAGTGTAACACTTGTGCAACAATTTCTTCTGCTTGTAGGTTCCGTTTAAAACCCATCTGTCCTGTGGCACAAAACACACAACCCATGGCGCAACCAACTTGAGTAGAAACGCAGACAGTAGACCTAGGATGAATTTTGGTCTTTGATGGATACTGCATAAGCACAGTCTCAATCATAGTTCCATCACCATACTTGAGAAGTAACTTTGTTGTTTGCATGTCTTCGCTTGCAACACGATGAGCTTCACTTGCAGAGCCAATTGTATATCTTGCCGCAACTAGTGCATCTCGCAAAGCTGCGGGAATTTGACGCAGATCAGAAATGTCTGTAGGCGAATCATGATACAATGCATGAAGTAACTGGTCTGCACGATAGCGAGGCTGACCCATTTCTATAACAATCTTGTCCATCTCTTCTGGTAATACACGGTAAAGGTCTGTCATACAAGATTCACTGCTAATTTTATTGGAAATGATAACACTACATCATCTTTCAACATGGGTTTAATTTTATTTTCAACTCCATAATATGTGATTTGCATATTTTTTTTCGTAGACTAGAAATGCTCTTACCAATAATTAATCGAATCGTTTTGTTTACAATCAAAGTAAGAACAAAATTAGAATTTTTACATGTGTTTTTAGCTTGTAAAATGGTGTTAATATCTAGAAACTCAGAAAAAATTCGTCGCTAGTATATCATTAATTCTTTTTCTTCAAGCATCGTATGAAGGTTGTTTACCGATCTGTATACATCTGATTCTTTTTTTGCACCTGTACAAACAAGCTTTCCTGATGCAAAAATCAGAATTACCGTTTTTGGATCAAGCATTCTGTGTATTAGTCCGGGAAACTGTTCTGGCTCATACATGCTTCGCGGCAAGCTTCTTGCAGCTCTTTCTAGGTGAACTTTTCCATTGAGGTTTACAGAAGCTACAATGTTTTGAATTGTTATGACAGGATCATTTTTTACTTTTACTTTGCCTTTTCGAAGCTTTTGTACTACATTTCTTACTGCACTAATTGATTGTTCAGTAGATTTTGCACCAGTGCAAACCATTTTCCCAGAACTAAAGATGAGTGTTGCAGTCTTTGGCAATTTTATTCTAAATACCAGTCCTGGAAATTGTTCAGGATGATATTCTGTATCAGGGAATTTTTTTGTGATTTCATTGAGATCAAGTCTTTGATCTACAGATGCTGAAGCCACAACATTTTCAATGCTTACCATTGGTTTTGTTTGAGGCATACTAATTCTTCATTATATACCCGTTATATATACTCGGAAAGTATTTGTTATACAAATGATCTAATTTTTAGATATAAACTTGAATTTTTCACGATGTAATTTATTGGAATAGGTCATAAATTAAACAAAAACTACATCTGTTAGGGTATGGTAAAAACACGTCTTGGGCATGAATTATAAAAACTTTAGAGAATCTAAAAAAGATCATTTTGTCACAAAAGATGGTAGATTTACAAAGGCAGAAATCATAAAACAGCTTGAAAACTGGTTAACGCAAAGATTAGGAGAACCAGAGGATTTCTTTGATAAAAATAAAGTAAAAGAAGACTGAAAATATCTTTACCGTTTTGAGGCTATCTTGTCGTGAATTTGTGCCAAGATTAATTCTGCTTTTTCCTTGTTTTCAAACGACTCTATTTTTTCATCCATTATGGCATCTATTTCATAGCTTTTGTCCACCAAGACATTGGCCACATGATCATCAAGTGTGCCATTGCCTATCAAATAATATGCAAAAACTGTATTTTTTTGCCCAATCCTGTGCAGTCTGTCTTCGGCCTGTCTATGAATGGCAGGACTCCAATCCAATTCTGCAAAAATAACATATCTTGCACGACTCAAATTGATTCCTACATTTCCTGCTCTAAGACCTGCAACCATTAGTTTTGTTTCACCTGCTTGGAACATGTCTATGTGTTTCTGTCTCTCCTTGTCTGTCTGACCTCCAATTATAGATGCAGGAGCATATTCTACAAGACTCTTGTGAAGAAGCTGGTGAATTGCTCTGTGGTGGCAAAATACTATGACACTCTCTTCAATTTCCATAATGTTTTTTACAAATTCTATTACATGAGGAAGTTTTGCAATTCCAGCTGCTTGTCTTTCGCTTTGTATAGCTCTCTTGTATGAAGTGAATTTGTCAAATGCAGTTTCCGCATTTTTCTGATCTTCTTCTAATTTTTTCCATATCTTGTCAAGCTCTTTTTGGTAGTAATTAATATCAGCATCAATTACTTCCTTGTAACGAACCTTGTCCTTTAGCTCTTTTAGAACATCTGATTTTTTTCTCCTTAACATAACATGCTTTCTTAACTCCTCGCCCAAACTTTCACGTTTATTTTCAAGAACTATGGCTTTTCCTTTCTCATTTACATAACAAAAGTACTCACAAAACTCCTTAAAACTACCGAGTAAACCGGGTCTTAGTATGTCAACTATGGGCCAGATCTCAGAACCACGGTTGTAAATTGGAGTACCGGAAAGACCTATTCTATATTTGATAGATTTTAACGCAGTTAATTTTTTAACAGCTGAATATTTTTTTGTAGATTTTGAACGAAGATGCTGAACTTCATCGCAGATAATTGTTTTCAAGTTCAGTTTTGATAAATCATCTATTCTTTTGTGTAGTAAATCATAGTTGATGATATAGATATCAAACTTACCCAAATCTTGGGACTTGCCATTTCGTATTAGTGTAGAAGTCGGTACCTGGTTTTCTAACAATCGTCCGTTTTTACTCTTTTTTTTCAAGAATTTTCCAACCTCCCGCTGCCAGTTATTCAAAGTGACCAGAGGTGCTATTACAAGTGCGGGAAAAGTTTGATTTTCTGTGGCAAGATACGCAAGTGTCTGAACAGTTTTTCCAAGACCCATTTCATCTGCAAGTAGTGCGTTTCCAGATGATTTTAATAAAAAGTCTAACCCCTCTTTTTGGAAATTAAGAAGCTTTCCTTTGAATTGTTTTCCCGGATTTACCTGGCGTAATTTTTCAATTTTCTTTGGCTTTTTCTTTTTTTCACGAAAATGTGCGATCTTTTTATTCCATGTTGACTTGGAAAGAATCTCCAATGGATATCTGTCATTAATCCATTTTATCTTCTGTACATTTTGACTAGTATCTGGGATTATTGCTTCATTAGGACCGTCTCCATACCATGATTGCGGTATTACTCTTGATACCATTATAACTGCACGAGAACCGGTTACTTTCCAGCTCCAATTTCTTGAAAACCTGTCAAGAACGTATTCTAGGGTGCCAAAATTTTTCATACATTTCTCCGTAATTCTTCGTATAGTAGATGACTCTGTTTATGAATCTTGATTTTTACCAATTTGAGAAGAGATCAGGTTTTTTGTTGGCAAAAAGTTGATGTAGAAGCATACTAATGCTAGAAACACTTGAAATCTTCTAAATATTTGCCAAAAATAGGTACATTTGATGGTGCTGGATTCTGGAAGAATGCATATGCACATCAGCGTGGTAACTTGCTTCGGTTGGTAAAGGTCCCAGATGATCAAATTAAGGTTCTGGTGGACAAGGCGTATCATGAATTGCCACCACCACTTAGGTATGAGATCGAAACGAGTGGAATAAAACAGAAAGATTTGGGTTAAGATCTTTTTCTTATAGATCTATCAAAATCTATTAGAGAATGATAGAAACTCTTTTAATAGTCATATTGGCATCACATTTTAATGGACAATAACATTCGATCTCTGTCTTATGTGATTTTGTTTGCAAGTCTATCTGCAGTAGGTGCTCTTGGCGTAATCGGCTTTTTGAATAATGCATATGCAGACAATGCAAATATGAGTTCTAATGTACAGACGAATGCAACTGTTGCTGCGAGTAAAAATATGACTGGAAATATGACTGGAAATATGACTGGAAATATGACTGGAAATATGACTGGAAATATGACTGGAAATATGACTGGAAATATGACTGGAAATATGACTAATAGTCCACCACCAATACAAAAAATATTATCTCCGTTGCAGCAATTCAAGTCAGGTACTCCTGCAAAAACGGTGCAATGTGATCAAGGATTTTCTCTAGTTATCAAGATAGAAGATGGTTCACCTGCCTGCGTGACATCTCAGATTGCACAAGCACTAGTTGCACGAGGCTGGGGTACAACACCTTAATCTTAATTTGATTAATGTAAAATTTTAATAAATCTGATCCTAAAGATAATGTATAATTTTTTAACCTAATGGAATCTTATTAGTCTTTTTCTTAGATTTCTTAACTTGTTCATACTAAGAGTACCCCCAAAGAAGCGTCTCACATACAGATATGCTACAACTGTCGCAAGTCCAGCTGAAACTACTATTGTACTAATTATCCAAGGGAAAAATTGCTCATGACCAGGAAGCAGTCCAAACACAGTTGCAATTGTGTTAGGTACCAATTCAGCAGTTCCAGCTACTGTCCACCAAATGATAAGAATGGTGACCTTGTTTGTCACTTCGGTTTGAATTACATTAACTCCCGTAGCAACCATCTGCATGACGTTTTCTGACATTTGGATCTGTCTGTCCAACCTTCCAAGAATGACTTCAAACTTGGCAAGAATAGGTTCATCATCTGAAACCATTTCCGCATCGCCATATTTCAAGTTGTGAACAGTATCGTATGTAGCCCATACTGCATTAAGGAAAGTTAGAAGCGATGTCTTCATATCTGATAGTTCAAGTGGAATGTCTCGAGTTACTTGTCTAGAACCGGCAAGATCAATTTCAAATTGTTCTGCCCTTTCTACTATTAAACGCAAAATGGAAAAGTTTGTCTCACTTAGCTCATCAATTATTCTTGCTAAAAGTATAGTCTGTCTATCAGCCCATTGCTCCGGTTCCTTTGGAAGTTTTCTTAATAATGTTCCTGAATAGTTGTATAGTCTTGTTATCTTTCCGCCATAATCGTCATGGATTGTAACAACAAGATCTTTTTTTAAGAAGATCAAGAGAGGTGATGTTTGGGTTTTGTTTGCACTAGTTATAACAAACGGAAGCATCAGACCAAGCGTATCTTCTTTATCTTCATAGCTTGAAACATATCCTGAAAGAAGAACTGAAGGATCCATTGTAATTCCAAGGTTTTGAAGAACAGTAGGAGTATCGCTAACAATATTATCTACGACACATTCAATCCAAGTTAAATGCCCGTGTGATATTTCTCGGATTGCTTCTTCAAGATGAATACTTGGTTTTTTAAAAGGTGTTCCATCTGTTTGTAAGCCTGCTACACTTAGAGCTTTTATCATGTGGCAATAGAAAAAATCTCACTTATATACACTTATTTGTGAACAGTATCAGAGTTTTTGTAACTTTCATTTAGCTATATATCATCAATACCATTACGATGATTTTACATGGTTAATTCAAATCTAATTATAAAAATTCATTCTCTAAAACTGTATTTCTGTTCTTTTAATCTCTTTATTCTTCCAAGATGATCATACAAACAAAGCGTACAAATAGTAATTTTCAAATCTATGGTATAAAGAAATGAAAATACTTGTAGATGCAATGTATGATGGATTTGATATAAAATTAAAAGAATTTGGTTATGAAGCATATAGCGTTAAAAAACTAATTGCAGAAGGAAAGAAATTACAAAGTGATTATTCTATTATAAAATATGCAGAAGCAAATGGTATGGTTGTGGTAACAGAAGATACCGAAGTTGGTAATGGCTGTAAGGAAAATGAAATTCCATATGTATTGCTTGATAATGATAAAGTTTTGAAAATTATTCTGGAAGAACTGCAGCGATTAAAGGAACGTTAATTCAAGATGCGTTCGTAGTTTTATTTCTTCTACTTCGCAAAAAGATTACAATGGTAACTATTACACCAATTATTACAATTCCATCAAAGTAATTTGAATAGTGTAGAATATTTTTCCATTCCTGGCCAAGTTGTATTCCTATGTATGTTAAAGCTGAATTCCAAATTATAGAGCCAATCAGAGTGTATATGATGAACTTCTTGAGGTTCATCTTTGCTACTCCTGCTGGCAATGAAATGTAAGTTCGAACAGCTGGTAACATCCTGCTTATGAAAGTTGATCTATCTCCATATTTTTTGAAATATGATTCTGTAAGTTCAAGGTGGCTTTTTCGAAGTAAAACATATTTTCCATATCTCAAAATAAATTCTCTCCCTAATCTAAGGCCTATGTAGTATGCAATAAGTGAACCAACTAAATTTCCTATAGAGCCTGCAATGATTACACCTGCTACATTGAACTTGCCAGAGGCAACAAGATATCCAGAAAATGGCATGACAACTTCACTTGGAATTGGTATTAACGCACTTTCTGCAATCATAAGCAAAAATATGCCAATATATCCAGAACCAGAAATTGTTGAAATTATAAAGTCTATCAGATTATTTAGTATCTCGAGGGCGACCAATTATTTTTACCACATTCCTCCGCCACTGCTTGGTTCGTCAAAGTTTTTTTGGGAAGGATGGCGATGAGCTTTTTTCATATGCCTCTCTAATCTCTCAGAATCATTTAACTCCAAACCGCATTCTCTACATTTTGTTTCAACAACTTCTTTTTTCTTAAAAAGACCCATCTTTAACACCTATATCTTTGAAAATATTAATTTTTATTCTTTGATGAGTGCATGCTTTTTATATAATAAACAAATTAAACTGAAAAAATCAATGGTATGACTATCTAACTTGAAGGGCATTTACCACTTTGGTGTTTTCAACATATATGCTTTGATCCCAAGCGCTTATTATAAGATCAGATTTTTGCATTGATTTTACAAAAACAATGTCATAATTTAGAGTGATATAATTGCCATTGTTTGATGTAGAAATGGTTGTTTCTACAAAATATTTGTGTGGATCAACGATTTGTAGTGGTTTGCCAGAATCAAATATGATGTATGTGTCGCTATCTTTGATTTCTCTTGATGCTCCATTTAGATTCATGTATAACGTAACATGTTTCTTTTGATTAGCACCCAATTTGTCCCACATGTGGAGTTTTATGTTTACTTGTTCAAATGTAGTGACTGTAGTTGTTTTAACATTGTTTATTGGTCCAGTCAAGGTATAGTTATTGCCTTGGATTGTTAAACCATTTTGAATTTTTAGATTTTCATATCCTCTAATTGTAAAGACAACTGCTCCCTTTGATGTTGCCTCTGAATTTTGGTAGATGTATGTTGGAATGAAAAGCATGGATATTGCCAAGAACATGTAGATTGTCTTGTAATTCATCATATCATGGAACCATGCAAGTCCTTTAAGCATTCGTGAGTATTTTATCACAATTACAAGTCATTCTGTCAAATCTATTACTGACTGATGTCATTTGGTCTACATTTTATCAATACATAATCAATGATTCCCTTTTGGGATACTTGCTTCATTTTTAATAATGATTTATAGAGAATATTTTCAAGATAAGAAGGATACTTCTTCAAAATTTCTTCTCTAAGATATTTTCTATTTTTTATATAATAATCAGTCAAGGGTTCATACACATAAGGACCAATTGATTGAATCTCGTCTATATGAAACCCCTCATTAATTATTGTGGTTTTGACATGATCCAAGCTGTAGTGTTCTGATGCCCATGTTAGTAAAAGAATCCCAAGTTTCATAAATGATGCTAGTTTGGATGGAATTTTAGTAACTGGTATTGCAATTATGAGTATGCCGTTATTTTTTAGAACTTTTTTAGATTCTCTGATAAATTGACTTAGTGGTCTAAAATGCTGTGCAGACTCTAAAGCAATTACTCTGTCTACAGAACTGGCAGAAATAGGTAAGGAGGTAGAAGTTGCATTTACAAATCTAATATCATCTGTCTGTAAAAGAGCATACAAATTCTCTTTCATATCTGAAATGTTGTTACCGACTAATTTTGTTGATAACACTAATTGTTGAAAATTGGTGTTTATGCATGTGATGTTGATATTTCCATATTGTGATTTCCAATATGTTGCAGGTGCAGAAAAACCACTTCCTACATCTATGACAATATTTGCAGAATCCAGATCCGAAATATCTCCAATTAGTTTACACAGTTCATTTTGTGCTCCAAGTGGATCTGCTGGATTATTTTTCCAATATCCAAAATTAAGCATGTTGTTATCAGTAGCAAGTTGCATTAGCGGAGATAATGAATTGTAAAGATTTACAACATCACGCTCTCTGCGTCTGAATGCCCATAAAAAAACTTGTAGCAGATTTATTGAAATCATAGTTTCTAAACTAATAATTTGTATTGTATCTAATTATTATTCTATACGTAAAAGATGTTTTTTATTGAACCATGTATAAACAATGACATGGACAGTTGTGATACAAGAACACGTGCATACAAAAATGGAAAGACTTTTGATCAATGTATGCAGATTGCTGAAACAGTTTCTGCACAGATTGCCAAAAAAATTAATGAAACAGGAGTTGTTTTATGGACAGAAATTTTGGAAACTGTTGATCATGATGAGCTAGTCTACAAGCTTACTCTAAAATATCTTAGGCGTGATGGTTATAACATTGGGGACTGGAAGACTCCTCAAGTTACAAAGATCACTGTTTAGAATCTATTGAACAATTACCTAAACTGGCTTTTCTGATGTTTCTTGCCATGATAAAAGGAGTAAGAAGCAAGATTGGAATTGATATGGCAATAAAAATAGTTTGGAGTTGCGCCTCATAGCTTGTCAAAAATAATGTGACCCCCGTAGTCCCAGCCCCTAAGCCAAAAAGCATTGTAAATGCAGTACCTGCGCATGTTGGACACCCTACAAAGAGTCCAGTTATGGCACCAAAAGTTCCAAGACTTTTTCCTTTTCTTGACATGGTAAATGTTTTTGAAGATATGGTAAAATTCAGACCTACCAGAAAAGAGACTACTATTAGCAAAACAAAATTCAAAGGAATTATCTGTAAACCAACATGTTCTGTAAAAAAGGCTAGAATCATTGGCATGTATCCTGGAAGATCACAGCATGATGCAATTTCAGCATGTGGAACTGGAAATCCATAATCGGTAGCGTTTAGTTCTGGTTTGTATAATATTATTCCAGAAGCAAATGCAAAAAATAATCCATAACCTATGGCACTTGCAACAAAGATTTGCTTTGCTCGTTTGTTATTTATTGTATTTGCAATAATTGAAGAGGTAGAATTGTTACTATCTATTATTTTGATCTTGTAGAATCTATACAACCCCCCAACCTATTGCGCCAAATGACATGAAAAGAATAACGTATGTAGCTATGGCAAGTCTTTCTAGTGCGGGTATTGCCGCAGGTGTAACTGAAATTGCATCATTTCTTGCATAAACTAAAAACGAAACAGCTATTGATACAAGACCTACAATTATCAAGGCACGATAAGAGCGATGCATTGTAGCCTGTTTTTCCAATATTTCGATGCGACCCTTGCTGACATTAAATTGTATCTGTTTTTTCCAAAGGATTTATCTGCAATGATTGAGTGATAGAAATTAATCGTGAAGATCAATGAGATTCAAGACTCCGATTATGTCGACACGAAAATAACGTATGTAGGGTTTGTTGATCCCTATGGCGTAGAGGGTCTACTGATTCTAAGATCAGACGACGGAAAGGAGTTTCACATGAGAGCCTTTTCGGGTGAGGTAGCTAGACACATAACCAATTTTGTTGAAGGGCAAAGAGATTCAATACCAACAATTTACAACATGATTGAAGAAATTTCTGAATTAAACGAATTGCTCTTAGTTAGAATTAAAGTCTATGAAAGTGGAAACGTATTGCGTGCAAACTTGTACTTTACTGGAAAAAATGAATTTGTTATGAGAAACTATCGTGCTTCTGATGCAATAGCGCTTGCATCATTTTATAATATTCCAATCCTGGTAAGAAAAAATCTTCTAAAAGAAAAGATGGAAGCCTAGGTAACTATTTCGTCTAATCTTCCTTCTTGTTGAGCTCGTTTGAGCTCCATTGCAATTCTTCTTCCAACTCCAAATGTAGTTCCGTACTTGTATTTCGTATACGGGCTAGTTGTGGCAAGAATTGGATTTCCAGGAACTCGAAGCGACACATCATACACTACAATTTCCAAATCCCGTGTGATTACACTTTGCAATGAAAATGGACCGATGATTCCAGGCGCATATTCTTTTTTGACGGCATTGACAAATTT
>Ga0207103_10176_pt1 | contig 18642 bp, 20 predicted proteins | sample Alteio_BWMinHeat_81_FD_153546 | JGI IMG/M metagenome (GOLD analysis project Ga0207103, IMG submission 153546) | Enriched cells from forest soil in Barre Woods Harvard Forest LTER site, Petersham, Massachusetts, United States -... | ecosystem: Environmental > Terrestrial > Soil > Temperate forest >...
AAAAATGACATCAAATGGCATAGTATCAGTACAAAACGGAACAAAAATACATCTTGATCCAAAGCGAGCAACAAATGATGGAATAGCATTTGTCTCCCATGCACATATGGATCATCTGCACAATCAAAATGGAGGCCTGCTTTTAACAACTAGACAGACAAGCGAGATAGCAAAACTTCGAGGATATCATATTGAAAACTATGTCGAAGAGTATGAAGATTTTTCCATGGTAGATACAGGCCATATCTTGGGTGCACGCGGACTTGCATTTGGTGATGTGTTTTACACTGGCGACATTTGCACCAGAAATAGGGGTTTTATGAAAGGAGCTGAAGTTCCAAAATGCAAGACACTGATCACAGAGTGTACCTTTGGGCTGCCAGAATTTACCTTTCCTGAAATAGATGAGACAGTAAAAAAGGTAAACAGTATAATATCAGAAATGTATTCTAAAGGAAAACCAGTCATCTTACTAGGGTATGAGCTTGGAAAGGCACAGATTCTATCATATTTGTTTGGACACTGGGAACCATTTTACCATGATTCCATAAAACGCGTAAATGATTTGTATAAAAATTTTGGAGTAAATCTAAATGATTCTATCGGACATACCGAAGCTGAAAAAAATGGACTACTTGATAAAACCCCGTGGGTTATGATTGCACCAAACATGGGTGCAAAAAACCAGTTCATACAACACATGAAATCAAAGTATGACGCAATAACAATTGGCTTTAGTGGCTGGGCTCAATCTAACAGATTTTCATTTGCAAGACAGCATGATTATTCAATCACACTTAGTGATCATTGTGACTACAACGAGCTTGTTGAGTTGGTAAAAAGATGTAATCCGGAAAAAATCTACACCATACATGGCTTTGTTGAAGAATTTGCAAGTGATTTATCCAAGATGGGATTTGACGCACAACCTCTAACAGAAAATTCTCTTGACGAGTTTTTCTAGCTGAACTTTCGTAATGATCTGTTATATGCAACACCAAACCTGTGTGCTTCATCTCTTGCATGCTGTAAAATTTTCAGTCCCTGATTGTTTTTTGGAATAACTAGAGGCTCTTTTATTTTTGGAATGTATACTTCCTCGTTTTCTTTTGCAAGTGAGATACAAGGAAGCACGGTGCTAATGCTTTTCAGAGCATCTAATGCTGCACGTAACTGTCCCTTGCCACCATCTATTAATATTAAGTCTGGCATCTCTGATTTCTCTTTTCGCAATCTGATATAGCGTCTTTTTATCACCTCATTTATCATGGCATAATCGTCTCTTCCCTGAACTGTTTTTATCTTAAATTTCCTGTATCCTGACTTGTCTGGCTTTCCATCCACAAACCGTGACATGGAGCCAACCGCATAGTCTGCACCATGGTTTGAAATGTCAAAGCATTCAATGATTTTTGGAATGTTTTGCAGGTGGATTTTTTCCTGTAATTCTACTAGTGCAGGATCAGAGTCTTTTGATTGGTATAGTGTAATGTTTTTCATGATGAGTTTTATCATTTCCTTTCTTTTGCCAGATGTTGGAACTATGATGTTGACCTTAAAGCCAGAGGTTCTTGATAGGACTTCTTCTAGAATATCTTTTTTTTCTGGAAGCGCACTTGTTATGACAAATTTTGGAATTGGGTTTGTAGAATAGTATTGTGATAAAAATGACGAAAAGGAATTGTCCCCAATAAGATCAAAAGAAAATCTGTTCCTATCACGAATCACACCGTTTGTCTGCCTAAAGCTCATGACATGCGCAGTCTGGTCTTTTATTTTTATTCCAAAATATTCTTCATCATAGTTTTTAGTTGATTCCATTTTCTGTCTTGTCTGCAAGTTTTGTAGTCTCTGCATTGTATCATGAATTTCTTTTGCCCTTTCATAGTGTTGGTGTGATGATGCTTCCTTCATTTCATTTTCAAGCTTTTTGCTAAAATCTTCTAGTTTTTGTTTTCCTTTGAGTATTGATTCTAGTTCTCCGATGTGATTCCCATATTTTTCACGCGCTTTTTTGAATTCACATGGGGCTTCACAGTTTCCCATGTGATATTCAAGACATGCCTCTTTTGGCAGCCTTTTGCAAATTCTCACTTTGAATGCCTTGCGCAAAAGGCCAATTGAGAGCATCTTTGAGCTGCCAGATGTAAAAGGACCAAATACCTTGCCTTGGCCAAGAAATTCTCCAGTTCTTGTTCTTCTTGCCACCATGAGACGAGGAAATTCCTCATTTGTAATTCTAAGATAGGTATATCGCTGCTGGTCTTTTAGCTCAATGTTGTAGATTGGCCTGTATCGTTTTATCATGTTGGCCTCAAGCAAAAACGCCTCGCTCTCGTTGTCAGTTAATACAAACTCTATATCTGATATTTTTTCAACAAGCTTTTGGGTCTTGTAGTTTTGGTTTTTAAGAAAATATGACCTTACACGATTACGGAGATTTTTTGCCTTTCCAATGTAGATTATTTTTCCTGTCTTGTCCTTCATTATGTATATTCCAGATTGGGAAGGAATTGTTATTTTGGAAATATCAAACGTCATGTTTTAAAACTCTATTCAAATATTGCCCAGTGTAGCTATTTGGATTGTGTGCCACTTGTTCTGGCGTACCATGTGCAATTAATGTTCCTCCCTTGTCTCCTCCCTCTGGACCAAGATCAATTATCCAGTCAGAGTTTTTTATCACATCCATGTTGTGCTCTATGATGATTACGGTATTGCCAAGATTCACCAATCTGTTTAAGACATCAAGTAATTTTTGTACATCAGCAAAATGCAGTCCTGTAGTAGGCTCATCTAAAATGTATATAGTCTTGCCAGTGTCTCTTTTTGAAAGCTCTGCTGCAAGCTTTACTCTTTGCGCCTCTCCTCCAGAAAGGGTTGTTGCGGCTTGGCCAAGCTTGATGTATCCTAGTCCAACATCTGCAACTGTTTGCAGTTTTCGTTTAATTGCTGGTATGTTGATAAAAAATTCTAAAGCCTCTTCTACAGTCATGGATAAAACATCAGAAATGTTTTTGCCTTTATACAAAACTGATAGTGTCTCAGAATTGTATCTTTTTCCTTTACATTCGTCACAAATCACATACACATCGGATAAAAACTGCATCTCAATTTTTTTAACACCATCTCCTTCACATGCAAAACACCTTCCGTCAGGCACATTAAATGAGAACTGGCCTGGAGTGTATCCTCTCTCCTTTGACATTTCTGTGTTGGAATATAATTCCCGTATTGGGGTAAATGCCCCAATGTAGGTTGCAGGATTCGAGCGAGGTGTCCTACCTATTGGAGATTGGTCAATTCCAATTACTTTATCGAGATGCTCTACTCCAAGCACTTGCTTGTGTTTGCCTGGTCTATCTGATATGATGCCAAAGTGTGCAGAAAGTGCATTGTACAAAATGTCATTGACAAGTGTGGATTTGCCAGAACCAGATACGCCAGTTACTGCAATCATAAACCCTAGTGGAAATTCAACATCGATATTTTTTAGATTGTTTTCTGCTGCACCTTTTACTATGATCTTGCCCTTTTGATTACGAGTTTTTTTGACAAGTTTGATTGCATTGTGATTTTTAAGATATTCGCCAGTTACTGACTTGTGTTCATTTAGCATTTCTTTTATAGTTCCTTCAAAAACTACGCTACCTCCATGGACTCCGGCTCCTGGTCCCAAGTCTATTATCCAGTCAGAGTTTCGCATCACCTCTTCATCGTGTTCCACTACTAGGATGGTGTTACCAAGATCGCGCAATTTTGTTAGTGTCTTAATCAATTTAGCATTGTCTTTTTGATGAAGGCCTATTGTTGGCTCGTCAAGAACATATAGTACTCCAGTAAGATTGGAACCAATCTGAGTTGCAAGCCTTATTCTCTGCGACTCTCCACCAGACAATGTGGCACTAACTCTGTTCAATGTTAGATAGTTTAGTCCAACATTTTTCAAAAACTCTAGTCTTGAAAGAACTTCTTTTAGTACAGATTTTGCAATGTATTTTTCAGTATCTGTTAGCTTGAGATTCTGAAAAAAGTCATAACAAGCATCAATGGAAAGATCACAGACATCCATTATTGATTTTTCATTTATCCTTACAGCCAATGCTTCGCCTGTTAGCCTTCTGCCGTTACAAGAGTTACAAGGCGTCTCACGCATGAATTTTCTAAGATCTTCTCTTTTGGATTCAGAATCAGTTTCTACAAAATTTTTATTCAGACTAGGAATGACTCCGCTAAAGGTGTTGGTGTATTGCCATTTAGAGTCAGTTGTCTGAGATTCATATGAAAATCGTACTGATTCATCAGTCCCATACAAGATGACCTGCAGTTGTCTTGGGGTCATCTTGTGAATAGGAGTCATCAGATCAAAACCAAATTTTTTGCCAACATCTCTGAGTGTTTGTCTTCTAAATGAAGAAAATCTTCCCGACCATGGTACTATTGCTCCATCAAGTATGGATTTTGTCTTATCAGGAATGAGCAAATCAGGATCAAACTCCATCTTTACTCCCAGTCCATGACATGTTTTGCAAGCTCCAAATGGTGAGTTAAACGAAAATGATCTAGGTTCAAGCTCACCTATTGTTATACCACAGTATGAACAAGCATTATTCTGGGAAAATATTCTTTCATCAGTACCAGAAATTAACACAGAGCCTTTGCCAGCTTTTAGTGCATTTTGTACAGACTCGTATAGTCTGCTTTTTTCTTCCTTTGACGCTTTCACTCTATCTACTACAATCTCAATGTTGTGCCATTTTTGTTTGTCAAGGATTGGAATTTCACCATTTAATTCTATGATGTCGTTGTCAACTCTGACTCGCGAATAGCCTGTTTTTTTGACCTGTTCAAATAATTTCTCATACGTTCCTTTTTTTCTTCTAATCAATGGCGCCAAAATTAAAATATTTTTTCCATCTGATTCTTTAAGAACTGATTCGCAGATTGATTCTGCAGATTGGTTTGATATTTTTCTACCACATTTTGTACAATGAGGTATTCCTATTCTGGCATAAAGCAACCGCAAATAATCATAGATTTCTGTTATAGTTCCAACAGTTGATCTTGGATTTTTACTTGTAGTCTTTTGCTGGATTGATATTGCTGGAGATAGTCCTTCTATGGCATCTAAATCTGGTTTATTCATCATCTCCAAAAATTGTCTTGCATATGCAGAAAGTGATTCTACGTATCTTCGCTGTCCTTCTGCATAAATGGTGTCAAATGCCAAAGTGGATTTGCCAGAACCAGAAAGACCAGTAATTGTAACTAGTTTATTTTTTGGAATGTCTAAATTGATGTTTTTTAAATTGTGCTCCCGTGCACCACGAATTATTAATTTATCATTCATGTTCCTAACTCTTTTTGAATTTTTGCTAATTTTTCACGATATTCTATTGCATTTTCAAAGTCCAGCTCTTCTGCAAATCTTTTCATTGTAGCTTCTACCTCTATTGCATATTTTTTCAAGTCGTGTTTTGACATGTGTTTTAACTCTTCAAATTTTGTTGTCTGCTCTGGAATTGCTTTTACTATGGTAGTTGGTTTTATGCCCATCTTTTTGTTATATTCAATCTGTTTGTTTCTTCTGCGTTCAGTTTCTAGCATGGCATTTTTCATAGATTGTGTAGTGTTATCTGCATACATTATCACACTGCCATCAACATTTCTTGCCGCTCTTCCAAATGTTTGAATCAAACTGGTTATGTTTCTAAGAAAGCCCTCCTTGTCTGCATCTAGGATGGCAACAAGTGAAACTTCGGGTATGTCAATTCCCTCTCTTAGTAGATTAATGCCAACTAGCACGTCAAATTCACCAAGACGCAACTGCCTGATTATCTCGGTTCTCTGCAGGTTTTCAATCTCAGAATGCAAGTATCTTACCTTGACCTGTTTTTTTGACAGATATTCTGCAAGGTCTTCTGCCATGCGTTTTGTTAATGTGGTAACAAGAACACGTTGATCTTTTTCTACTCTTTTTTTGATCTCTACTACTAGATCGTCCATCTGATTTTCAGTCTTTCTTATCTCTACTTGGGGATCTACTAGTCCAGTTGGGCGTATTAGCTGCTCTACTATTTGAAAACTTTTTGTTCGTTCATACTGGCTTGGTGTGGCAGAAACAAAAATGGTGTTTTTGATATATTTTTCAAATTCTTCAAACTTTAATGGTCTGTTATCAAATGCACTAGGAAGTCTAAACCCGTAATCAATGAGAGATTTTTTACGAGTGTGATCTCCAAGATACATTCCATGAAGCTGTGGAATTGTAACATGCGATTCATCTATGACAAGTAAATAGTCATCTCCAAAAAAGTCAAGCAAACAAAATGCTTGTTCACCAGGATTTCTTCCATCAAAATGTCTTGAATAGTTTTCAATTCCAGAGCAGTATCCTAGTTCTTCTATCATTTCTAAATCATATTTTGTTCGCATTTCTAGTCTCTGTCTTTCAAGTTCTCTAAGCTCAGGCATTCTTTGTTTGAGTTCTGTTTTTATGGACTGTACTGCAACTTTTCTAACATCATTTGCAACAAGATAGTGTTTTGCAGGAAATATCTTGATTTGTGAAATGCTTTTTTTCTCTTTAAGTGAGATAGGATCACAGACAGATATTTTTTCCACCCTGTCTCCAAACATTGAGATTCTCACAACATCATCAGAGTATGCTGGAATGATGTCTATGGTATCGCCTTTAATTCTAAATCTTCCAGAGGCAAGCTCCGTATCGTTTCTCTCATATCTTGCATTGACTAGTTGTTTTATGAGAGAAGAGCGACTAGTTTCTTTTCCCTTTTCAACAATAATTGACATTGACTCCCACTCTTTAGGTGAGCCCAAAGAGTAGATGCATGATACTGTGGCAATAATGATTGTAGGCTCACCTGATAGAAGCATTGCAGTTGCCTCTAGTCGCATTTTTTCAATTTTTTCATTAATCTGGGTGTCTTTTTCTATGTAGGTATCAGTCTGTGGCAAGTAACTTTCTGGTTGATAATAATCATAATAGCTAACAAAATATCCGACATTGTTTTTTTTGGGAAAAATTGCTTTAGCTCTGAGTAAAGCTGAGCTGCTAGAGTCTTGTTGTGTGATATTATTAGAGTGTTTTTGCCTGTTCTTTGTATGACGTTTGCAACAGTAAATGTCTTGCCACTTCCTGTTACACCAATTAGTGTTTGAATTTTTTTCGTTCGTACACCTTCCACTAGTTGCTCTATTGCTTGAGGCTGATCTCCTGTTGGCTGGAATTCTGATGCTAATTCAAAACTTGGATTTTCTAACAACATATCAAATCAACAAAAACGAAATTTAAAGCAATGGTACTTTCAGTATTACTACCAAGAGGGCTCTTCTGAAATAACAAGACCATCTTTTGTCTGTGAAATGCCCATTAGTTTGAGTGTGTTTTGTGCAGTAGGGCTGTTTCTTTCTAGTATTTTTTTTTAGCCAATTCTAGACGGGATTTTTTTTCAAGGTGTTGTCCTACCTTGTATTTTCCGCGCATTGTTGTTGGGATTACTTTGATTATTGCAACTTCATCTACGACTTTCATCTCTGGACTAATACCCTCATAGCCTCCTTCTGGTTGGTATTTTTTCATTAATGAATTAAGGGCAAGTGTTTTTTCTTTTCTGTCATTGACTATAATCCCAGTTCCCTTGATTACAACACTGATGTAGAGTGTGTCTGCCTGAGAGGCGTCTGTAGGGTGTGTGAAATATGATGGAAGGAAATCTATGCTTTGGTCTACTTCAAAACCAACTTTGCTGTTTTGCTTGATATTTTCAAGTTTTTCACCTCTAGTGTGAGAATGCATGTATACTACACCATTAACAAAAACAAAGTTCATTGGGATTATCTGCGGATATCCATCTTTGTCAATACTGCAAATTCTCCCAGTTTCCTGCTTGTTTAGAAACTCGATCAATTTTTCTTTTGATTTGATCTCAAGCCTACCTAATAGTTGCATAAATTTGATTATCAGGATTGATATTTTTGTATATGGTTTTTAAAGATAATATGTGGGTGTGTTTATACTAATGGGCATGCTGATAAAAGACCTTTTTTCAGATTTTAGAGCATTCTTAATTGCAGGCAGTGCGGTGATCGCATTTTCACATTTTATCTATACTTTGTTTGGCTTTACAATTCCTGCAATAGTTTGGGGTTTTTTCAAAGAGTTTGGTGCTGCAATAATTTTGGCATCAGTTTTTGTTTTTGCTATTGCGTGGTTGATAAAAGCAAAGCCACACAAACGACCACAGCACTACTTTGTTGTACCATATGATGTGTTTGGAAGCCGATCAAAAATAGATGGACTGCGAACTGAATTTAAAACTCATGATGTGGCATGGAGCTTTATGAAACACTACAAAAAATCTTATCCACTTTACAACTTTGCTCTTGTCTCTGACATACCAAATTCAGAAAGACAAACAATCTTTAGATACCTCTAAAAGAATTTTTCTAATTATCTTTTGGTTCGTTTTTGGGTTTTCTTATGTTTAAAATGATGCCATAGAAAAATCAAAAAACCAATTACCGTTGAGACAATCGTACCAACACCAACAACTGGTGCAATGAAAAAGTTGCCAAGCCATATTCCCTTTGCATCGCCTATCTCCATCATACCTCTTTGTCTCACAAACACATTTAGCGAATCCTCTAACGAGTATGTTTTTCCTGATTTGTCTGTATATGTGCCATTTAGATGAATACTTGCATGGGTTGGAATGGTAATGTCTTTTTGTGTTTGTACTACAAATTCGAAATTAGATGATTTGCCGGCCTCAAGATTTGTTAATGAATAAATTTTTTTCCCACTTAATTTCATTTGGGAAGAATCAACACTCATCTGTATGTTCTGTGCCTCGCTTCCCTGGTTTTTTATCTCGCCTGTAATTGAAAATGGTTCACCTGCAAAAGCTTCATCAGGTACCTGAGCATTTAGTAGTATCAAAGGTTTTGACTGTGCGTTAAACTCTATTACTTTAGTAAAGGAATTTTTTACAGGTTTTTGATCAAAAAAACCCCTGATAAAATATTGCACTTCGACATTTGCAAGAAAGCTTCCATCAGGTGTTCCGTTTTTTACTTGTGCATTAAAATTATTTCCAAGTGTAGAGTCTTTTGAGAGACTATCTATATGAAATTGGTTTTGTGTCATGTTTACCTCTGGAGATGATATAGTAATTGTGATGTTTGATACCTGGTCTGCACTAGTTTTTACCACAGATGAGAGAACAAAGTTGTCCTGAGGTGTTAGAATGTCAGGATAATTCACGATTACTTGAACATTAGAATCAGATATTGTATCTTGCATTCCGTAAGCTGGAATGAAAAAAAATGCTACAAAAATGAACAGATAATAATATTTCACAGGATAAAATTGAAAATCGTAACTTATATTGTTTAAATTATTTTCTAGGATTATCCATTTCCCTAAAATATGGCATTACAGTTGATGCAAATTTATCCAATGAACCAAAGTACCCAGAACCCCAGAATCTGACAATAAAGTGATTTACTCCTGCTTTCATGAACTTCTCAAATACTGGAATGATATCATCTGCAGTACCCATGCCTATTGATGAGCGTGCCACCTTGTCAGGAATTGTTTGTGCAGCTTCGCGCATCTTTACTATCCATTCTTGATTTGACATTGAATACTCTGTAAAGTATTTTTTAAAATCAAAACCTTGTACATCTTGTATGTTGTGAACTTTTAATATCTCTGGCTTGAAGAGGCTAACTTTTACTGCGTTTTTCATTTTTACCCACGCTTCTTCTGCATCGTCTGAAAAATACACATCTATATCAACACCGTATTGAAAGTCCTTTCCATCTCTTCCGTTTTCTTTCATTGAATCTTTTATTGCCTTAGCATGAACCTCAAATAATTCTGGAGTATATCCTATTGGTATCCAGCCATCTCCGTATTTGCCACATAATGCAAGTGTCTTTGGTGCACCTGCTGCCATGTAAATTGGAGGATGAGGTTTTCTGATACTCTTTGCTTGAAGGCAAGCTTCTTCTAGCTGATAAAATTCTCCATTAAAATTAACTCTGTGTTCTGGTGATGATTCAAAAAGTAATTTTATCACTTGAAGTTGCTCTGCAAATCTTCCAACTGGTTTATCCCATTGAATTTTAAATTCCTTGATGTTTTGTGCTTCGCCTGCACCAATTCCTAGTGTTCCTCTTCCGTGAGAAACTCTATCCAATGTTATTGTTGCAAGCGCAATGTTTGATGGATGTCTTCTTACGGCATCTGTAACACATGTTCCAAGCTCTACTTTGTTTGTAACAGAAGCAATTGCAGCAAGCATAACCCATGGGTCATTTACTATGGCATGATTCCACTGTGGTACGTTTGAATGGTCCATGTACCAAATTGAATCGTATCCAGTCCTATCTGCTAAAACACAAGAAGTAAGAATCTGATCCTCGGTTAATCCGAGTCGTGCAACATTTAAGCCAAATTGAATTCCAAACTTTACCATTTCTTCCTAGTCCTATAACAAGAATGTGAACTAAATGTGGTATTTAAGTTTAGTAAATTATATGAAAATTAGAATTTTTTATTAAAGAAAAACTGATAAACTGTAATTTTTTACAGATTGCCATTTGTAATATCCTTTAGTAATTGTATTACATCTTCTTTTGTCACAGGAATTGGATTTGGATCAAGATGACCACGGTCTGTCATGACAACATCTGCAGCTTGATCTAGTGGAGCTTTCAAAGTAAGACGGTCAAACTTTAGCTTCTCTACGACTTGTTTGAATTGCTCATAGAAAATAGATTTGTTGAATCTATGTGCTACTGTTGTACAAGATGAAAGTGAGTATCCGTGGGGAACTCCTTCGTTTGAATATACATAGGATAGGGCATGACCCAAAGTTGTTGAAGCATTTCCAAAACCAATTCCTGATAGCATTGAACCATAAGGATAGTTTTCAGGTTTGTTGTTCATTATGGCATCATATAACACATCAAACGCTGCCTTGCACATGGTTCTGGTAAACTCGTTGCCTTTTTTGCTGTCATAGCCTTCTGTTGCCTGAGCACATGCATCACAAACAGAATTTTTGACAATTGCTTCAGGTGTTCCTTCTAAAAAGTATGAATCAACTACTGCCATGTCTGCAAGGAATTTTTCATCCTGTAAAAGTTTCTTTTTACCGTCAAATTTTAAAACACAATATGTGGTCATCTCACTTCCAGTTCCAAATGTTGTTGGTATGAGGATTTTTGGAATTTTTAATTCAGATGCTGCATATTTTGCAACATCCTGTGAGCTTCCGCCGCCTAGTCCAATTATTGCAGAAAGGTTTTTTGTTTTATACTCTGCAATTACTTTTTGAACTGTCTCAATTGATGGTTCAGGTTCTACTTTATCATATAGGAAATGATCGGCTATCTTCATTCTTGCTAGCCACTTTGATGAAACATCTGGTGGGGCTGTGGTTACAACAAGTGCATTTTTTGGATAATCTGCTTCAGAAAGAGCGTTTTTTCCAAATTTTATTACTTTAGGTATCCTAATAACATTCATAGTAAAAGTTAGATTTTCAATTATTATTATACTTACTTTTTATCATCAAGAATTAGTATTTTTATTACATAAGATACAATAATCATAAGTTTGTTAATCACTCCGACTAATGATAATAAAAAATTTCAAAGAACTTGCAACAAACCGTGAAAAAAAAGATGCGCTACACATTATAGAAGCAGGACTTGATGCAGCATTGCCTAGTGATACATTAAGAAAAATTGTAAAAAAAGACAAGCTTGTCATAGGTAAAAAGACCATTTTACTCTCAAAATATACTCGAATTTTTGTTGTCGGATTTGGCAAGGCTGCAGATTCCATGGCAAAAACAGTCTATTTACTAACTCGAATTAATGGGGGTATTGTAGTAATTCCATGCGGTACACAGTCTGTGTTGATAAATAAAAAATTCAAGATTCTTCATGCTGGTCATCCTATACCAAATACACAAAGTATTCACGCTGGAAAACAAATTGTTGAATTTTTAAAAAATAGAAAACCGTCTGATTTTATAATATTTTTAATATCTGGCGGCAGTTCATCTCTTCTTTCTATGCCAGATGGTATATCACTACAAGACAAAAAAATTACTACTAGTTTATTATTAAAATCAGGTGCAAACATACAAGAAATAAACTGTGTACGAAAACACCTCTCCAAAATAAAGGGAGGAAAACTGGTAGAAAATCTCGTATGCGATGCAGTATCACTTGTAATGTCAGATGTTGTTGGTAATGAGTTGACAGATATTGCATCGGCACCTACATATTTTGATGATACTACTTTCAAAGACGCAGATAAAATATTAACAAAATATGGTCTAAAAAAACACATACCATACAGTGTTCTAAAAAGATTAGATCTTGGGATTCATAATAAAATACCAGAGACTCCAAAATCTCCAAAAATAAGAAATTACATTATTGCTACAAACAATGACTGTCTTGATGCAATGGTGAAAAGAACACGAGAACTTGGTTATGTTCCAAGCACAATGCGTTCTGTATCTGGTAATGTTACATTTGTTGCAAAAAATCTACTAAAATCATTTCCAATGAAAAAACGCTCTTGTCTTATTTTTGGCGGTGAGCCTACAGTAAAAATAGTTGGAAATGGAAAGGGAGGAAGAAATCAAGAGCTAGTTCTGTTAATATTAAACAAAATTCAAAAAAATAAAAAAAATGTTGTAATTGCATCCTGTGGAACTGATGGAAAAGATGGAAATACCAATGCCAGTGGAGCAATCATGGAAAGTTCAAAAGATAGAATTGATGAAATATCAAATTTTCTAAAAAATAACAATTCGTATTGTTTTTTTAAAAAGCATAAAGGCTTGATATTTACTGGACATACACACACAAATCTTATGGATATTGGTGTATTGCTAACTAGACAATAGTCTTGTAGCAATGTTTTGTGATGGTTCAATTATTTCAAACTGAACCTGAAGATTTCGTTGTTCTATTATCTTTTTTATGAAATTGATTCGTGATTCTATAAAATGATCATGATTTTGTTTTGTTCCAGTCAGATGTTCATACATTGATTTTAGGTCCAGCATGATTTTTACGGTATCTCCATTTTTTATGATGAATTTGCCTATGGCCCAAAAGATCCCAACATGAAGTGCAACATATTTTGATTGCTCTTTTGATATTTTATCTAAATAGATCTCAACATGATCTCTTGTCTGCTCAAATTTTGTCTCACCATCTTGAATGATCCATGAGATCATTTTCTTATCACCATCAAAATAACAGAGATGATCCATATGTCAACCAAAAAGGCGTTGATTGTCTATATATTTTGAATATAGCACTGAATAATAAAAATGAAAACTTGATGGCGTGTTAGAAGCAAACTCTTTCTTCACTAATATGGTAGATGAATTAGTAGAGTTTTCTGAATATGATCCAGAATTAGCAGAAGGTCTGAAATGGATAGATAGTGAGGCACACAAACGCGGTCTGACATTTTATGAGATGGTGTTTCATGTATTGCATAGATATGATATTGATATCAAAGCAAAAGAATGGTTATCTACACGAAACTAGTTTTATGTAATTCCGGAACAAATATCACTTAACAAATTGGGATTGTATTGCCCTGCAGATGTTTTGACATCTGATCTATGAATTACTTTACAAATAACGTCAGGAAAGATAAATTCAGTAATAAGAAAAATACTCAAAAGTAAAACTCCTATTACAATAATAACGCCAATTGGTATTTTCATCTAAATCAATTATTGTTGTCTTTTTTCCAGAGGTAAGTATTCGCATCCCGATGGCCCACAATATTTTCCTACATAGACTGCTTTTGGTCTGTAAAGCATTGGTTTTGGTGCGGCTTCTGCAAATTTTTCTTCAATGATGTGAGCTGTCCATCCTGCAACTCTGGATATTGCAAAAATTGGTGTATTCAAATCCATTGGAATTTTTAGCATATAGTAAGCAGATGCACTATAAAGATCCACATTTGGAAAAATATCTGATCCTTTTACCTTTTTCATCTCTTCTTCTGTAATATCTTCAACTTTTTTTGTAATCTTGTACCAAGGATCTCCTGTTTTTTCAGATAACCGTCTTGATAATTCTCTGAGCACTTCGGCACGCGGATCAAATGTCTTGTATACCGCATGGCCCATCCCCATTATTTTTTTACCTTGAGCCAGTTTTTCTTTAATCCATGGTTCAACGTTATCTTCAGTCTTGATATCTAAAAGCATCTTCATTACTTGAAAATTAGCCCCGCCATGCAATTCACCACTTAGTGCACCAATAGCCGCACTAACTGCAGCATACATGTGAGCACGTGTGGACGCTACTTCCCTTGCAGCAAAAGTAGATGCATTAAAACTGTGTTCAGCATGTAAAATCAAGCAAATATCAAAAATTCTGGCAAATTCGTTATCTGGTATGTTTCCTGTAAGCATGTAAAGAAAATTAGCGGCATGACTAAGATCTTTTGATGGTTGGATGATTTCCTTTCCATTACGAATTCTATCCCAGCATGCTACAATTATTGGTAGTTTGGAAATAAGATCAATTGCCCGAGTATAATTTGTAGGCCTGTCGTCTGATTTTTCATTGTCATATGCTGAAAGTATTGCTACAGAAGATTGCAAAACATCCATGGGGCTTGCTGTTTTTGGCAAATTCTTGAGATTCTTCTCTAGACCTTCTGGGACCTTACGGGAAGAAACAAGTTTGTCATTAAATTCAGAAAGTATAGTTTTTGATGGAAGGTCATCATTGAGTAACATGCACGCAGTTTCCTCAAAAGTAGATTTTTTGACAAGGTCCAAAATGTCATATCCTCTGTAAATCAGTTTGCCGTTTATGCCATCAATTGCAGAAATCTTTGTATCAGCTACCTCGATATTGCGAAGACCGATGTTTTTTGTTTGCACTGATATTACTGCAAAAAATATGTATTAAAATTATACCATACTAATCAACATGGTACAGCGTAACTAAATGCAAGCTTTACAACAAATCCTAAATTCTTCTTAACTTACTGCACATTTTATTTTGCTTATTTTTACTAAAAACTCGCCAATTGGTTTTTGGTAGGAGAATTCAACTAATTTCTCATTGAGTAATTCTAAGAAAACATCAGATGTTCCACTATCAAGCTCAGCAAATATGCCACCTAGATATTCTGGATGATCATAACAATCAGGCAAATAGGATTGAAATCTCTCATATAATATCCTAAAGACATCATGCAGTAGTTTGGTGCCGCCTATTTCCAGTAATGATTCTTCTAGGGCTAGACTAACTAGTGCTTTTTTTACCTTGTTAGTGTCTGGAAACATCATCTCGTATATGGAGAATTTGCTAAAATGTACTTGTCCTTTAGAAAAGCTACATACAGGATATGCAGTCAAAAATTAAGCAATTTGTCTAATCTGACAACTTTGTGCCATATAGCACAAATTTTCAAAAAAGACTGAAAATGAGCGAAATGGAAGATAGTTTCGTAAAACTCGTTGATGAATTTGTCCTAGTTTCAAAGGACCCCGAAGTTCTTGAAGAAATAGGTCAGCTTGACAGGGAATCAAGATTGCTTGGAATAACATTTTACGATATGTATTGTGTTGTTTTACAAGATGTGGCAGGCCATCAAAATCTTGTGTCTCGATTCAAAATTTTCATGAATACAAAGAAAACAGTTTGAATATTTTTGGTTTAAATGAGGGTCGTTCTGCCTTGATAATTCTATGACAAGAACTAAAGTAGTATGTGTTTCTCACAAAGAAGATGCAGATGGGATAGGTGCTGCTTCACTTGTTAGGCAAGCGTTTGGTGGCGAAACAAAACTGGTTGACTATCCAGGTCTTATGACTGAGCTTGAACAGCTAAAAAATAATGACTCTCTGAAAACTTTGTATATTTGTGACTTGGGCCTAAGTAAAACTAATCAAGACCAATTTATTGAGTTGTTATCAGCGCTTAGAAAAAAACGAATTTCAATTACATATATTGATCATCATGATTTGGATGAAAATATAAAAAAGAAAATCAAATCACTCAAAGTTAAGCTAATTCACAATATCAATGAATGTACTACAGTTCAGGTATATGATGCATTTAAGAAAAAAATGACAGATCACAGTGCCTTTGTAGCTGCTTGCTCTGCAATAACTGACTATATGGAAGATAGGCCATTGGGCTCAAAACTTCTTCAAAAATTTGATAGGCAATTTGCCTTGCTTGAAGCTACTGTTCTTACATTTACTATTGTGAGTCACCAAAAAGATGGCGAATATCTACTTTATCTTGTAGATGAACTAAGCGAATCAAAATACCCTCATGATATTCCAAATGCGTTTGAATTTGCTCGTTTACAGGCAGAAAAAATCTCTGGCGTGATTCAAAAAGTAAAAGATAACATGAAAACCATGAAAAATCTTGCATACATGGAGGTCACTGATTCTGGTGCAAGCATGGTTGTAAATTTCGTTTTAGGTATGTCAGGAAAAGATGTAGGAGTGTCTTACAAATTAAGAGAAGACCATGGAGTCTATGCTGTATCAGTTCGGGGTTCTAGAACATCCAAGGTTCATCTTGGAAGAATCGTTAATGCATTGGCAACTGAGCTTGGAGGCTCTGGTGGAGGACATGACAAGGCATGTGGTGCAGTCATACCAAAAGAAAAGATAAACATTTTTCTAAAGAAATTTAATTCTAAATTGGCACATTCATGATAAAAAACTTGATTTTCTTTTAGAATTCACACAATCTCTGCTATTATATCAATTTCTACACAAGAGTTCAATGGAAGGCTTGCAACTCCTATAGCTATTCTACTATGTTGTCCCTTTGTTCCAAATATTTCAAAAATCAAATCTGATGCAGCATTAATTACTTTGGGCTGGTCAGTAAATTCTGGCGTAGAGTTGACAAATCCTGAAACTCGAACAATTTTAGAGATTTTATCCAAGCTTCCAAGTTCATTTTTAATCTGGGCAAGTGCGTTTATTATGCAAAGTTTGGCAGCTTTTTGTGCTTCCTCAATTGAAATGTCTTTTAGAACCTTTCCCAAATGTGCTACCTTGCCATCCTTTATTGGAATTTGACCGGAGATAAACACAAGTTTGCCTGTGATAACAACAGGAATGTAAGAGCCAGCGGGTTTTGGAGGACTAGGAAGAATGATGCCAAGTAAAGCAAGTTTTTCATCTATCATGAAATCTGGTTTTACTGTAGGCGTTTTAACTTTATCTTCATAAAATATGGAGAATTTTCTATATCTATGAATCTGTAAAATAAATAATAACATACATAGTAAATTAAAATCTTATATAACCCATATAGGGTATGAGTTCACAGAAATGAATAAAACAATTCTAAAAATTTCAAGTGCCGCTATATTTCTGATTTTAATATCATCATATGTAGGAACTAGTTCTAATGCTTATGCAGTCTGGGGACATGGCATATCACATGGTCCATCATTTGGTCATGTCTATGATTTTACCTATAAAGACGGACTGACAATCGATTACAGAACTTTTGATATATCAAAATTCAGCCAAAGTATACCAACACAGACATTGTATGTTAATGTGCCATCAACAATTACCTTAAAGATATTCCATACTGATGGTATACAATACATACAACATGTTGGACTTTACATAACCAGTAATAATGATCCTAACTCTTACTCAAATGGTGAATCTATATCATATGACAAAAACTTTGGTTTAACAACACATGATCCTAATAAATTATTTAAATCAGTTACAGTCAGTACATCCTCGCAAGGCCACTATATGTTTGTGACATTTAAGATAACGCCACAAGCACCAATAGGTACTTCAAACATAATTATAAAATCATGGGATTACAGAAATTCTGCAATCCAAACTACTGTTAATGGCGCATTACAAATTATAAAGTGGCAATCATCGCTAACCTGAAAATAAAGTTCTAATCAGAATAAAATATTAAAATTTTCTATATTTTATCATTATTAAAACAGATTTGAATGTCAAATTTTTTCACGGATAGTCCATACGTAGACTATAATATATCGTGATTAAAATAGTCAACATGGAAAAAGGACATCATCCAACCCAAAAAGATTTGGACATATTAACATCAAAATTGAATGCTCTTGAGGTTTCCGCAACTGATAACTTTCAAAAATCACTTATTGGCGTGCTAAAGTTACTTGTTGAAAACCAATTACACTCCTTTAACGAATTTGATCACCTAAAAAAGGCAATTGATTTACTCACATTGCAAATCTTCAAAGTTGAACGTAAAGCAGATTCATGATCCAAATCCTCCAATATATTTTGTAATTTATTTTAAAATGTTGTTAAATTGCTAGTTGAAAGGCATTTAATAAAAGATTAAATTCAGGCTGACATTTTTTTGAAACACATGAAAGAGCCTCACAATTATCGTAAAGTAGGGTATTCCATGATCGTAATCTCTGTTTCACTTACTGTCATTGGTTTGGTTACCTGGTCAATAGGAAGTAACTATCATTTTGGCACTGGACTTATGGCTGGGCAAGAAATTGACGCCATGACCCCAAAACAAGGTTACAACATTGTCTCTTTT
>Ga0207103_10177_pt1 | contig 18642 bp, 12 predicted proteins | sample Alteio_BWMinHeat_81_FD_153546 | JGI IMG/M metagenome (GOLD analysis project Ga0207103, IMG submission 153546) | Enriched cells from forest soil in Barre Woods Harvard Forest LTER site, Petersham, Massachusetts, United States -... | ecosystem: Environmental > Terrestrial > Soil > Temperate forest >...
CCGTGAGAACCAAGAACACCGACTCCGGCCAACTGGAGCAATCCGCGGACGTTGATCTGGTCCGCGATGGACAGGATCTGAACGAATCGCGCGGCGAGTCGCTGGGCAGCCTCAAACTGTCCCTCAAAATGCCTGGAGACGAGCCTCTGCCAACGCAGTATGCCGTCGGCCTGCAAGACTCCCGGCGATGGATGGTCGCGTTTAGGCAAGGCGATCCTACCGGGCAGTTTTCTTTTGAGGATCTGGCGCCAGGCAGATATGCGATTCTGGTTGGCTCGCAAACAAAAACCTATTCCGTGGTGCGAACCTCTTCACCGTCGGGCACTAGCTCAGGTCACGACGTAAACGTCACACCTGGTGCAGCCATCGAAGTAAGCGCGTCCGTTGCCACAGGGATCGTTACCATTGAAGGCGTTGTTCAAAAGAAAGACAAGAAAGTTGCCGGCGTCATGGTCGCGCTAGTCCCGAACGACCCTGTCGCACACATCGAATTGTTCCGCCGCGACCAAAGCGACTTCGATGGGACGTTCGTTCTGCGAGGCGTGATCCCTGGCTCCTACACAATCGTAGCCGTCGAGGATGCCTGGGGCCTCGAATGGCTACAACCAAGCGTCCTCGCCCGCTACGTCCAGCACGGACAGAATCTAACCGTCGGTGAATTGATGCGCGGAACCGTGACCTTACCCGATCCGGTCGAAGTACAACCTCATTGAGCACAAGCCGTTGCGATTGCCCGCCCTCCAGCGAAGTATCTGAGAAAGCAAATATTTGTGTACACGGAAACCATAGAGAGAACATCAGTACGGCACTTCTCTGGAAAGTATAGGGAGGCGGAGGGTGCCCCAGGGTTGTTCTTTAAACCTGGCAGGCATTAAGTGCCTAGGTCCTTTGCTTGTCCTCCTGCAAAAAACATCCGGGGTGGAGTACCGTCCCGCTGAAACACTGGGCCTCGCCTTATGGAGCCTCGCGGTTGGTGATCGAGACGCGGAAGATCGGCTTGGCTTTTTCGGCTGGATCGATTTCGAAGGTTTGCGTGGTTTTGGCGGCGTCATAGTCGCGCCAGAGCCAGACCATTTCTTCGGGAAACTCGGCGGCCCCCTGCCCCGAATTGTGCGTACCTTTGCCAAAGCTGAAGCGAAAGTCGTAGTTCTTCAACTTCAACGCATTGGCCAGACGGATGTTGGCCAGCGCCCAACTGCCATAGCGGTCCAACTCCAAATCTTCGGCACCGTCCTGAAGCCAGACGCGAAGATTGCGATGCGCTTCGTGCAAGACCTTTTCGGGATAGTCCTGCCCGCCATCCGGAACAGCGGGATCTTCTTTCCATTGAATGCTGGTGAAGCTGCCAATCCACGAGATGACTCGGCTGAATTGATCGGGCATCTGCCACGCGGCGTTGAAAGAACAAATCCCTCCCGAGGACAGGCCAGTAATCGCGCGGCTGTAGGCGTCCTTACGAATGCTGTACTTGGATTCCACCTCCGCGAGGACTTCATCGCGCAGAAAGCGGACGTAGCGATCGCTCACGGTGTCATAGAGCGTGCTCCGCATGGAGTCTTTCAGCGTGCGCTTCCACTGGTCCGAGTATTTTTTCACGAGCTGGAAGGTGGGCGTCCCCGGCGAGCCTTCGATATCACCCGGATTGATGAACACGCAGATCATCACAGGAATTTTCTTTGCAGCAATCAAGTTGTCGATCACGTTGAGCGACGGATTGTTGCCATTGCGATCGAGATACCGCTCGCCATCCTGAAAAACCATGAGGGCGGCTGGCGTGTGCGGGTCATATTGCACCGGAACGTAGATCCAATACTCGCTCTTCATGCCGTCGTAGATTTTGCTGGTGTAAAAGAGCTTGGGCGAGAGCGTGCCCGAGGGAATGCCGGGTTGCTGATACGACAAAGGAGTGAACGCCGGCAAATCGAGGCGGCCGCCGAATTTGGCGCTGTTCACGAGGTAAGAAAAGGAGTGCAGGCTCCCGACGGGCTCGATGTGCGCAGAGCCATACCAAAGATTAGTGCCGGACAAACTTTGCATTTGCGGGCCGAGATTTCCATCGATGACGAGAGTTGGTTTTGCAGACGTTTCGACAGCAAAGAAAAAATCTGGGCCGCGACCAATCCAAGCGGTTCCGTCTTTTAACTCCTTGGCATCGAGGGTGTTGGCGATAGCGTCTGTCAGAGCGGGACTGTGGGATTTGGCGAGCTCGATGAGCTGGGTGGCGGTCGATTTCTCTGCAGCAAACGCGGAGATAACAAACAGGAGGGCCACAATGCCCGCGAACGCGAAACAAAGCTGATATCGCATGAGAATTCCCCTCTCGCAGAATTTCGCGCCGACGGCACGCGGCGGCCCAAAACAAATCGCTATGGTACAGCCGAGCGGCTCCTTCACGAAGCAGGAAGACTCCTGCTGAGAGAAAGTCATGCGGCTCAGACCGTAGCGACGCGGTCGGGAGTTTTTGCAGCGCGGTAGATGCCTTCGATAAGGGCGAGGCTGCGGCGGCCTTCGAGCCCGTCGCAGGCGGGGGCGCGATTTTGTTGGATGGCCGCAAGAAAATCCTCTAGCACGGCTTGGTGGCCGCGAAAATCACTGACGGATGCGGACGACGCGCTTTGGTTTTCGTCCGTGGCCGATTCCGCTAGAACGGCGAGGTCGGCGGCGGCGCAGGAGGCCGCCGGCGAATTGCGGAGATCGATCGCGAGAATGCGGTCGTGTTCGAGGATTACCGTGCCTGCCGTGCCGGAGATCTCGACGCGGCGAGGGTAACCCGGATAAGCGGCAGTCGTGGCGTGAAAAATGCCAAAGGTGCCGCTCCTAAACTCAAGAGTGGCAACCGCGGTATCCTCGGCTTCGATTTTGTGAAGCAGCGTCGCCGTGCGCGCTTGCACTCGAACGACCTCACCGAGGAGCCATAGCAGCAGATCGACGGTGTGCACGCCTTGATTGATGAGGGCCCCGCCGCCATCGAGTGCCAGCGTGCCGCGCCAATGCGAATTGGCGTAGTACTCCGGCGGCCGATACCACTTTACGCGACCGTCGACGAACAAAACTTTGCCGAGCAATCCTTGGTCCAGCCAAGTTTTGAGCTGCCGAATGTGCGGCTTGGTGCGGTCCTGAAAAATAACACCGAGTCTCACGCCAGACTCTTGTGCGGCTGCGATAAGAGCATCGGCGCGCGCAGTCGAGATTTCGATCGGTTTCTCTGTGAGGACGTGCAGACCGTGATGCGCGGCTGCGATCCCTTGCTCCGCATGCAAGCCAGAAGGGCTGCCAATAATCACCAGATCCATGGGGCGGTGTTGCAAGAAGGCGCCGAAGTTTTGATACGGAGTGCCACCGAATTCACGGCACAGACGCGCGGTTTTTTCCGCGTGGGTACCGTGGATAGCGGAGACGTCAACGCCGGGAATGGCCCGCGCCGCTCGAGCGTGCGTTTCCGTGATGTTGCCACCGCCGATTAGGCCGATATGGATGCTCATGTGGCCGAGTGGATCCCCTGAGTATCAATGATAGGTGGCGACGAAATCTTTGTAGAGGGCTTCGCTAGCTTCCGGCGACAGGATCGCCGACGAAATCACAATGCGGTAGCGAAACGTTGCGCTCGTGTGCGGAGCAAGGGAAAAATTGAGCTCTTCTTTTCCGTTGCTGAAAACCTTCTGGCCGAGCGGGTTGACGGCGAAGAGGCCGTAGCCGCGGGCGTGCCAGTAAGTGGGGAAGCCCGGATTTTCCGGGCGGTCGAGAATAGTGATGGTTACGGGCTCGTCGCCGATCCTGCCACTCAAATTGCACCAGCGCCCGCGCGTGCCCCAGGCGGCGTCTCCCTTCTTGCCTTCACTGGTGAGATAGGTTCCGTTGACGCCGGTATTGTCCAGCTTGGCCACCGTTGTAGCCCGGCCGCTGGCGTCGGTATAAACCTCGGGTTTGTCGGAGGGAATCTCCAGCGCGCGAATCACGCGAAGGCCCAGCAGTCCATCTTTTGCGTCGGGGAAGGAAACTTTTTCATCGCGAGCTCGGAGCGTGGTGACGCGGTCCACACTGCGAAAATCTGGCCCCCCGCGGAAGACGAAGTGGGTGTGTTCATTGAGCAAAACCTTTTTGTCGAAGGTCAACCAATCGGTTTCGACGTCGAGCTCGCCTTGCTGTGAACCGCCTTTTGCGGAGACGATGGAACGGTGGACGATGGTGCCCATCTTTGGAGCGTTTTCCGGTTTGATTGCGTCGGAATTGTTCCAGAAATCAAGGCCGTTGACGTCTTCATAGGTAAACCACAGGCCGGCGTGGTGCGGGTGATCGACGCGTTCGCCGGGGCGCTGCTCGAGAGGATAGCCGCGGGTAACGACGGTGCCTCTAACGGTACGCAGGGGATACAGGACTGGTTTTTTGAGTGTGGTGGGCCAGATGTAGGACGTGAAGGGTTGGCCATCGATCGTAATATCGACACGACGCTGCTGTTCATTCGTGATTACAGAGACGCGCTCAGAAGGGTTTGGCTTGGCAACGAGGCAGCAAACCAGGAATGCCCCGGCCATGACAAAAATAACGAGGGCGCTGACTGAGCTAACGCGCATGCTTCACCGTCCTAAGGTCAAATTTCTTCCGGCACGACGTATGGTGCGCGATACGTGCCACGGAGGAGGCCATTGGCATCGTCATCGCCAACGACGATTTCCTTCGCGGCATCGAATTTCAGCGTGCGGCCCAAACGATACGACGCATTGGCAAGATGTACGAGCGTCGTTGAGATGTGTGCTTCTTCGATCGGCGAGTGAATGTCCTGGGCGCGGCGGCTGCGAACGCAATCAATAAAATTCGCGTAGTGATCACCGGAAGCCTTGCCGTGCGGGCCGGGTTCAACCTGATCCGTCAACCACGTTTTGTACGCGTCGTAGCCGTCGATAGCGAGGTAGCCTTTTGAGCCGTAAAACAAGTTGCCGACGGTGTTGGTCTTCGCGTCTTTTGGACCCAATGACGGCTGTTTGTCAGCAGGCTTTTTGTTCGCCCCGGCAGTGAGTCCCGCCGGGGGCACCGCGCTGGCACCGTAAGCCCCTGTGCCAATCCCCTCTTCGTGGTTGGTGATCCAATGGCGGACTTCGAGCTCCATCATCTTGCGCTTGCCATCGGAAGCATCGAAACAGAAGGTCGCGTTCAACGTATTCGGAGTTTCTTGATCGTCGTCGAACATAAAATGTCCGCCCATCGCCGAGACCGATAGCGGAAAGCCAACTCCCAGTCCCCACCGCGCGATATCGATTTCGTGGATGGCCTGATTGCCGACTTCGCCGTTCCCGGTGTCCCAGATCCAATGCCAGTTGTAGTGAAAGCGATTTCTTGTGAAAGGCTTCAGCGGAGCAGGGCCCGTCCAAAGGTCATAATTTACACCTGCGGGAACGGGTTCCTCCTTAGCGTGCCCAATCGACGGGCGCAACTTGTAGCAAAGCGCGCGTGCCATATACACATCACCGATCGTCCCGTCGCTTAAGTGATGGATCGCTTCTATCATTCCAGGGTTTGAACGCGACTGGCTGCCGTGCTGACAAATGCGGTTGTACTTTTTTACCGCACGCACCAGCTGGCGCCCTTCAAACCAGTTATGCGAGCACGGTTTTTCCACGTATACATCTTTTCCGGCCTGGCAGGCCCAGATGGCCATCAGCGAATGCCAATGATTGGGCGTCGCGATGGAAATTGCGTCGATTTCTTTGTCCTCAAGCAGCTTGCGAACGTCGACGTACGATTTTGGCTTTGGCAAGCCCATCTTCTCGATTTCGCCGACACGCTGTTGCGAGACGTTTTCATCCACATCGCACAACGCCGCAAGTTCCGTTCCCGGCACACGCGAAAAGCCGTGGATGTGATCGTTGCCGCGCCCACGCACTCCGCAAACTGCCACTCGGACGCGATCGTTTGCGCCGAGGATTCCTGCGTGGCTCGATGTGCTGGCGCTGAGCGCCGCAGTCGCGACGCCAGCGCCGGTAATTTTCAGAAAGTCGCGCCGCGATGCTTTGGGTCGAGACATACCGCCTCCGTTCGAAGAAATGAGATCACGCCAAGTCTATGGCACGGTTTCCTGTAAGGATGACTGGCCAGGCCGTCCAGCGCACCGTTGCCAGAGGCTCTCAGATAGCACGGTAATAGTAAGCCAAATGCAATGCCCGGACACGAAATTCAAGCGTTAAGACTGGCTAAAGGAATCGTTTGTCACTTTTGAATTGACTCAGGCAATCAAAGTCTTCAGTCTGGCCGACCGGCTGATTCGGCGCCGCGAACGTGCAGGCCGGAATTCCGTATGAAAACGATCTTCAGGACTGGTGCCCGGCTGCAAAAACTAGTAGCTTTCCCTTCACACCATGGACCCCGCGCGCCCCACCTCATCCTCCGGCAGTTTGCCATCGTCGGAGAGTGTCGAGTCCACCACCCTTGTTGAACAGGCGCCATCCGCTCTTTACCGCGCGGGCTATTTTCGCTGGGTGATTTGTGCACTCCTTCTATTCGGCACCACCAAGAATTATATGGACCGAAACGTTCTTGGGGTTCTCAACAAAACGCTTCAACACGATCTGGGGTGGAACGAAATTGACTTCAGCAATCTGGTGATCGCGTTCCAAGCTGCCTATGCCGCGGGAATGTTGTTGACCGGCCGGTTGATCGACAAGCTCGGCACGCGGTTGGGCTATGCGTTAGCGATGATTTTTTGGAGCCTCGCTTCGATGGGCACCGCGCTCGGCAATTCCCTTATGAGTTTCGCCATTTCGCGGGCCGCTCTGGGATTCGGCGAAGCCGCCGTCTTCCCCGCCAGTATCAAGGCCGTAGCGGAATGGTTTCCGAAAAGAGAGCGGGCCTTGGCCACTGGGATATTTAATGCGGGCACAAGCTTTGGCGCGATGCTCGCTCCAATTGTGGTGCCTTGGTTGAACGCGCGGTGGGGCTGGCGCGGCGCGTTCGTCGGAATTGGCGCGCTTGGTTTCGTCTGGCTGGCGCTCTGGCTTGCGATTTACAACAAACCAGGCGAGCACCCACGCGTTTCGCGAGCCGAACTTGATTACATCCGTAGTGATCCTCAGGAAGCGATCGCCAAAACGAAGTGGTCGGCCTTGTTTCCGCTCCGTCAGACGTGGGCGTTCGTCGCCGGGAAGTTTCTGACGGACCCTGTTTGGTGGTTTTATCTTTTTTGGATCCCCGGTTTCCTGCAAAGCAAACACGGCATCGCTCTGACCGGCCTTGGCCCTCCGATCGTGGCGATTTATTTAATCTCCGACGTCGGCAGCGTCGGTGGTGGCTGGATTTCTTCCTCGCTGATCAAGCGCGGGAGCAGCGTGAACGCCGCCCGCAAGATAGCCATGCTCGTTTGCGCCGTCGGCGTCATACCGGTCGTGTTCGCTTACCGCGTGAACAGCACTTGGTCCGCGGTCCTGTTGATCGGCCTTGCCGCTGCGTGTCACCAGGGATTTTCCGCCAATCTCTACACGCTGACCTCCGACATGTTTCCCGCTCGTGCCGTAGGCTCGGTGGTGGGAATCGGCGGCATGGCCGGCGCCATCGGCGGTTTGTGCATCGCATCCGTCGTGGGGCACGTGCTGCAGTGGACGGGAAGCTACAAAGTTCCGTTTCTCATTGCAGGTGCGGCGTACTTGCTGGCGCTCGCGCTGATTCACGCTCTGGTCCCCCGGATGGAGCCCGCCAATATCCATTGAGATGACCAAATGACAAAGTGAATCTGGAAATTGTTCGTGAGAAACATGACAATGCCCGGGTGCCCGGTTCCCAATCGAATAAGCGGTTGAGGTGAGCAGATGGGTTTGACCATCAAGCCAAAGAAAGATTGCCGTTGGGACATCGTCAGTCTGGGCGAAGTTATGCTCCGCTTTGACCCCGGCGGCCGCCGCATCGCCACGGCGCGATCCTTCGATGTCTCGGAAGGCGGCGGCGAATACAACGTCGCGCGCGGATTGAAGCGTTGCTTCGGCCTGGAGGCCGCCGTCGTCACGGCCTTCGTCGATGATCCCGTTGGCCGTCTCCTTCAGGACCTCCTCTATCAAGGCGGCGTTGACCAGTCGCTGATCCGCTGGATCGAACACGACGGCGTGGGCCACGCTGCGCGCAACGGCCTCAACTTCACTGAGCGCGGCTTCGGTGTACGCGCAGCCCTCGGAAGTTACGACCGCGGGCACACCGCCGTCTCTCAACTGAAGCCTGGTGACGTCGATTGGGGCGAGATTTTTGGCAAACACGGCGCGCGCTGGTTCCACACCGGCGGCATTTTCTCGGCGCTCTCTGCGACGACTCCGGAGGTCGCCATCGAAGCCATGCAGGCCGCGAAACGCCTTGGCACAACCGTGTCCTATGATCTGAACTACCGCGCTTCCCTCTGGAAATCCCATGGCGGAAAGAAAGCCGCGCAAGAAGTAAACCGCCGCATCGCACCGCACGTTGACGTGATGCTTGGCAATGAAGAAGACTTCTCGGCCGCGTTGGGATTCGAAGTCCCGGGCATGGACGAGCAGCACTCGACATTTGAAGTCGAAGGCTTCAAACAAATGATCGCCACAGTTCTGAAGGAGTATCCGTTCCAGGTTGTCGCCACCACGCTGCGCAAAGCAAAGACCGCCACGCTAAATGACTGGGGCGCAGTCTGTTATTGCGACGGCAAGTTCTATCACGCCAAAAACCGCGAGAATCTTGAAATCTTCGATCGCGTCGGAGGCGGCGATTCCTTTGCGTCCGGCTTGATTTACGGTTTCCTGGCTGGCCACGATCCCCAATGGGCGGTCGAGTGCGGCGCTGCACATGGCGCGCTTGCCATGACCACCCCAGGGGACACTTCCATGGCCACGCTCCAGGAAGTGACGCAAGTAATGAAAGGTGTTGGCGCGCGCATTGCGCGCTGATTGTCCTTCGAGTAGGGTGACCGCCTATGGACAAACAAAAAGTTCGGGAACGCATCATGGAAATTGGAATCGTCCCGGTCGTTCGGGCGTCATCTGCCAATCAAGCGTGCCTTGCCGCGGAAGCCGTTCGTCTGGGCGGGATTCCCATCGTGGAAATCACGATGACCGTCCCCGGTGCCGTCGAGCTTATCCGCGAACTCGTCAAGAATTGCGGTTCTGAAGTTCTGATAGGAGCCGGAACCATTCTCAATGCAGACGCGGCGCGCCGCTGTATCGATGCCGGCGCCGAGTTCCTCGTCAGCCCCGGGCTGAACCTCGAGACTGTCGCCCTCGCCGCACGGGAAGGGAAGCTCATGATGGCTGGCGCACTGACGCCCACGGAAGTCATGGCCGCATGGGACGCCGGCGCGGACTTCATCAAAATTTTTCCATGTGGCCAGGTGGGAGGCGCAAAGTACATCAAAGCTCTGAAAGGTCCCTTCCCGCAAATCCCCTTTATCCCGACCGGCGGCGTCAATCTCAATACAGCGGCCGAATTCCTCGAAGCGGGTTCCGTGGCGCTGGGAATCGGCGGCGAATTGGTGCAGGCGGAAGCCCTGAAAACAAACAAGCCGGAAATCATCGCGGAAAACGCCCGAAAATTCCTCGCGATCGTCAAACACACACGCGCCCAAGCGGCGTCATCTTCTGCCACAGCCGCCAGCACCCCTTAATTCCCATTTGGATGAAAAATGAGAAAGGCCTGTTCTACCGAGGCTGTCCTTCGCGCTCCGGCTGCAACTCGAACAGAATCTCGTGCCGTTCGCGGCGCGCCGTGGAAACGGTGCCAAGAGCCTGATGCGCTGCCCCCAAAAGTGGCGCGTCTTCATTCAATACAACGGAGATCGGAATGTTCGACAGCACCGAACCGAGACGTCCCTTGTCTGCGAACGACTGGCAAAAGCCGCTCGTGCGCAATTTCGAAAGTACTTTTAAAACGATTCCGCCCGCAAAATATACCCCGCCATATGCCAGGACGCGCAGAGCCAGATTCCCTCCCTCCGCCCCAAGGGCATCGATCCACCAATCCAGCACTTCGACACACACCGGACAAGTGCCTGCCAATGCGTTCTGCGTAATTTCACTGGCGGAAGTGGCCTCCGGTTCCTGAAATGTTGGATGAACCACGGCCGGATCGAGAAACTCGTGCAACTTCCGGAAGCCGCGCCCCGAAAATATTTCCTCGCACGAAACCCGCTCCAGCTTTCTTTTTAGAAATTGTAAGAGTTGGATCTCGCGCTCTGTCCGGGGCGCGAAGTCAGCCGAGCCGCCCTCGGAAGGCGAGGCCCGGTGTTGCCGCCCATCCCAAATGATCATCGCCTCGCCAAGTCCCGTGCCCGCTGCTATCAACGCCTGATTCCCATTGAATTGCGGTGTGCCGGCATTCAACACCAAAAAATCCTCCGGCGCGAGATGCACCAATCCATACGCCGTAGCCACCAAATCGTTGATCAAAGTGAGTTGTTCAGGATCGAGGCCGACTTTGCGCGCCAGTACGGAAGCTGTCAGCTCCCACGGAATATTGTTCGCCACCAGCCGGCCATCCACCACTGCTCCTGCGACGCCGAAGCCCGCAGCGGCAACGCTGTCGGCAGCGTTTTTGCCGGTGTGCATGGCGCATTCCCGAAAAAACTCTTCGATTAGTTCCTCGAGGCTTGCAAATCGAGATGTGGCGTAGCGGCGCTTGAAGACAAGACTCAGTGACGAGCCGTGCTCGTCAAATACGGCCAGATTGCATTTGGTGCCGCCAATGTCGCCGGCGAGAATCATTGCGCCTCTGAGGCAGCCACCAACTCGTAAGCAATCCGGCTGGGTGGCCGCAAGCTAGAACTCACTTTTTACGTTACTGACTGGGTAGCAGTCTAACAGCACCACGCGTCCCGGTAGCACGCGAAATTCCGTTTCAACGAAATCGTCGTATCACTAGATTGTGCCGGTCAGATCGATAGAATCCTAAAACGTACATCACGGCTTTTCCGTTCGTGGAAAAAATCACCTGGCGGATTCGCAAGAGCGGCTCGCGCCTCGGCACATCCAAGAGATCCGCAGTGCGCGGATCCGCCGCCGTGGCATCCACTTCTTCATCGGAATAGCCGATTTCCACTTTGTAGTCGCGTTCCAGAATCCCAAACAGCGACTCCCTCTGCAGTGGAGCGGAAAGCAATCCCGGGAATTGCGCCGCGGAAAGGTAGCAGGTCTCCAGCGCAAACGGCTCTCCCGCCGCGTGCCGCAGGCGCTCGAGCTTAATCACTCCGCTCTTCGGCGAAAGCGAAAGCCGCGCATTTGCTTCTTGGTCGTCGTCAATAATTTTTGCGAACAACACTTTCGAGGCCGCCGTCATGCTCCGGCTGGACATTTGTTCCGTATAACTCATCAATTTGTTGAAGTGAATCTTCGGCGTCGAGACAAACGTCCCGATCCCGCGCCGTCGCTCCACCATGCCTTCGCGCTCCAGCGAAGCTAACGCGTGGCGCGCTGTCATCAAGCTCACCTGATGAATCTTGGCTAAGTCGCGCTCCGAGGGCACAGCATCCCCCGTGCGCAAATCCCCGGCCTCGATGCGCTTCCGGAGACTGCCCTGGATTCTCTGGTACGCAGGCAATCCATTCCCTCGACTTTGACTCTTAGCAGGCATTTTCGCTCCCGGAATTTACAAATAGCTTACAACGAAGGGCACTCTTTCGCAGCTTCTGGAATGTTAAATGAACAGCAACCCCCGTCCTCCCTCGGATTTACCTCCAGCCATGCCATGCCCGATGTCCTTCCACCCCCACCGCCAGGCAGGCAAGTTCAGCCCGAGCCTCGCTGAGAGCGCTGGCGCAACTCCCGCCCCGGCGCCAAGTGATATAGAGCGCTATCCGTGCTGCTATACATCACCTGCCCGGTGCTATACATTTTATCTCCACAAACCTTATAAATCATTACTTTTCGCTTGACAAGCTTTAATTCGTGCTATATAGCTATACGAAATTAAGCCATATAGCGGCGCAGGTGCTCGCTGCGTTGCAAACGATTTCGATCGTGGAGGAGAGGCGCAAAGGCGGTCGGGGACCTAGCCTCGGAGGAATCAACATGAAAAAACTGCAGTCTGTCGGGCTACTTCTTTTGTGCGTAACGCTGTTAGCGCTTCTGTCCGGCGCCCATGCAGCATGGGCCCAGGATGTCACCGCCACCATCACAGGGACCGTCACAGACCCAAGTGGCGCCCCCATCGTCGGCGCCACCGTCACCGCCCACGACACCGACCGTGGCACCAACTGGACCTCGGTAACCAACGACGCCGGCCTTTACAACATCATTCGCATTCCGATTGGAAACTATGCTCTAAAGGTGGAAGCCAGAGGCTTTCAGATTTCGGCGGTCTCCGCCTTTCCGTTAGTCCTCAATCAAACGGCGCGCATCGACGTTGCCATGAAGATGGGCTCCGTAACGCAAACCGTGGAAGTCTCCGGCGAAACACCTCTTTTGCAGACGAAAAGCACTGAGGTCAGTACGCTCATCGATGCCCACACCGTGACGTCCATGCCGTTGGCATCGCGCAATTACCTTCAGTTGACATTACTGGCGCCCGGCGCTACCAACGTCGACCCCGATTCCATGCGTCAGCCGCAGACGATGCTTGGCTCAGGCCGCCCGTATATCAACGGCAATCGTGAGCAAGCCAATCAATATCTGCTCGATGGCCAAATCAACAGCGAGGACAAGAACAACGAGGTTGGTTATACCCCTTCGATTGACTCGATCCAGGAATTCAACCTTATTACGCAGAACGCTTCGGCCGAGTTCGGGAACTACGAAGGCGGAGTCATCAGCGCCTCGGTCAAGTCCGGAACAAACAGCTTCCACGGCGACGCCTTCGAATTTTTCCGCAACGACTACCTCAACGCCAACAATTCGTCTGCATCTTGGTCAAAGGGTTTGCCTCTGGAACAAGGCGCTCCCGGCCATTATGCGGATGGCACCACCATAAAGCCCACCGTTCGCTACAACCAATTCGGCGGCACCATCGGTGGCCCGATCCTCAAGAACAAGCTATTTTTCTTCGCGGATTACCAGGGCCAACGACTCCCGAACTCAGGGGCTACCTCTGCGCAGGTGTTGACCGCGAACGCGCGCGGCGGTGACTTTGGCCAGCTCTGCACCCAGTATGGAGGAGCATTCAACGCCTCCGGCATTTGCGCCGGCGGAACCGGAGCAACCCAGTTGGTGGATCCCCGTGACGGAACGACTCCCATTCCGAACAACAACCTCGCCACATACCTCGCGAGCGGTACAGGGGCCGCACCTCTAAACGGCAAACCCGCCCTGTTTGAGAGCACTTTTGCCAAGAATCTCTTTGCGGATACAAAGCTTTATCCTCTTCCCCAAGTCGACAGCTTGGTGGGCAACAACTACACCTTTAGCAGCGGGAATAATCTCACCAACGATCAAGGCGACCTGAAAATCGATTACGTTCTTTCTTCCAAGGACCATATCTTTGGACGCTGGTCCCAAATGGACCTCAAACAGGCCGCTCTGACGGGTCTACCCGTCGCGAACGCCGGTGCCGCCGAAGGCATCGACGAACCAGTGCGCAACGCTGTCGTCAGTTGGACTCACAGCTTTACCCCCAGCCTGTTGAACGAGGCTCGTTTCGGCTTTAACGCCGTGCATTTCAGTCAGAGTCAAACTCCAACTTCCAGTCTTGGCAACATCAGTCAACAGCTCGGTATCGCGGGTGGCAATTTCCAGGCTCCTGGCCTGATCGAGCTTCAAATTACAGGTGCCGGACCGGGGGCAGCCCCAAGTCTCGGGCTTCGAAACTTGGTGCAAATCTTCCACACGACGCAGGGTCAAGTCGAAGATAACCTAGTCATCAGCCGCGGTCGTCACACCTTTCGAACAGGATTCCAATTCATCCGCGAACGCCAGAACTACATCTATCCTGGCAATAACGGGGCTCTGGGATTCCTGGGAGTCGACACCTTGACCAAATCCGGACTGGCCGACTTGTGGCTGGGAAATGTCGCCAGCGGTTTCCGCGACTCCGGTGGTGCGGCAACACTCGACCAGCTTCGCGGCAACATCCTCGGCTTCTTCGGTCAGGACGATTGGCGCGTAACTCCGACCCTCACTGTGAACCTCGGCCTGCGCTTTGAAGATCACACGCCGTTGTACGAAGTCCACAATCGCGTCGTCAATTTCAATCTCTTGACCGGCGCTCTTGAATTGCCCGGTCAAAACGGCAATTCCCGCGCCCTCTACAACAACTATCTAGGCGTCGGCGATTGGCTGCCGCGCATTGGCGTGGCTTGGTCGCCGTCGGCATTGCATGGCAAGACCGTCATCCGAGCCGGCTACGGCATATCCTCTTTCACCGAGGGAGGGGGCTCGAACGAGGAGCTCACACAAAACGTACCGTTCGGCGTTCTTCAGCAGAACGCGGCTGCTGGCCCCATCGAAAGCGGCTTCGGACCAGTTTCGACGTGTACCAACATCACCATCGCCTGCTATCAGGGCATAAGAATACGTATCTTTGATCAGAACTTCCGTCCAGCCCTCACGCAACAGTGGAACTTGACGATCCAGCATCAGTTCAGCAACACGCTCACGTTCCAGATCGGCTATGTAGGTCAGCACGGCTCACACCTCCTGAACTTTGAGGATGTAGCCCAGCGCGAAGGCCTGAATGCGGCAGGAACGGTTGCCCTTCCCGGACAGCTTATTGTCAGCCAAAAGTCCGGACCGTACCTTGGCGGTGGTTCGCAAGCCTGCAGCGCTGTGCTCTCCCAGTGCGGGGCTGCCGGCTCTCTCTTCCAAGCTGATCAAAACGGCGCTCTTGCCGGAACCAACATGTCCAACGCCAGCCAGAGATACAACGCCCTCCAAGCCGTACTGCAAAAGCGCCTGGGCAATGGTCTGGAAGCGCAGGTTGCTTACACCTACTCCAAATGCCTGAGCGATTCTCCCGGCTATTTCGGTACTGGCTGGGGCAGCACGCAAGCCCAGAGCTCAGGCGGCCAGCCCGGCTGGCAGAACATCTATGACCCCCGGGCTGATTGGGGCCCGTGCTACTTCGATCAAACGCACGTCCTCACCAGCTATGTGACCTATCAATTGCCGGTTGGTCGCGGCAAACAGTTCGGTAAGGACATGAATCCGGTGCTTAACGCCGTTGTCGGAAATTGGGAAATCGGTGGGATCATCACTCTCCACACCGGAAACGCTTTGACGCTCAACAATTTCGGCGGTTGGGGCGTTGGCGGCAACACTTCCAACACCAACGGTGTCGAGCCTCAGACTTTGTCCGGCCTCCCGAATTGCAACGGCCCGATCAAGATCTTGAATCAGTACGTTCCGGCCAACGCAGCAACCAATACTCCGGCCTACATCCAGTACTTCGATCCATCCAACATTTCCGTTCCGGCGCCCAACACTTTCGGAACGTGCAGCGTCGGCAACCTCCGCGGTCCGGGCTACGCCAACGTAGACTTCAGCCTGCACAAGAGTTTTGCCATTACCGAGAGCAAGAAACTGGAGTTCCGTATGGAAACCCTGAACCTTTTCAACCGTCCAGTCTGGACATTCTTCGGCGGGCCGGCGAGCGGCTCCTTTGATCCCGGCTCCGGGGCGTCCACGAGTAACCCGAACTTTGGACATTACAGCGGCTCACAAGGGGCTCGACAAATTCAGTTAGCCCTGAAATTTTACTTTTAATCCCAACCACCCCGAGCAGTCGAAATGGCAGGCGCTTCGGCGCCTGCCATTTCATTTTCGGTTGGCCCTCTGATTCAAAAGAATGAATTGTCCGCGCTATTCAACAAGGCTAACATCCTCCGCAGAGGCCTCCGAATGAACGTTCGGGCTCGAATTCTCAAGCCATCGCGAAAGACGCAAATGAATAAGGCTTGCGGCTCCTTGCGATCATCGCGCTTGGTTGTTTTTCTTTTGATCTCCGGGTCAGCTTTTCTCGTCCCCTCTTCCAGACCGCTGCTGGCGCAAAAGCCCTCCTCCGGCAGCCATCCAAATACCTCGCCTCCTCCGCCGCCTGCCCCCAAACTTCCTACGGATTCCTTTGATCAAAACCAATTGCTCTACGGCGCGAAGGTTGCCGTCGCTTCCTCGCACAGTCCCGACGACTTCGCGTGCTTTCTACCTCCGCTAAACCGCGTTCAAGTTCCTACGGTCCCCAGTGCCAACCTGCAGGCTCCCGCCAAAGCTAAGAAGGAATACGCGGCCGCCTGCGCTTCCCTCAAGGATCAGAAATACGATGCCGCCGAGGGTCACTTGCGAAAAGCCCTCAAGCAGGAGCCACATTTTCCTGCGGCTTGGGTGACTTTGGGCCAGCTACTAGCCGTCCATCAACGGTCTGACGAAGCTCGTGCCGCTTGCTCTCAAGCTCTCTCGGCCGATCCAGCTTATCTTCCGCCCTATCTTTGCCTCACCGACATTGCGGCGCGCTCCGAAGCGTGGGATGAAGCTCTGCAGCTGAGCAGTCGCGCTCTGCAACTAGAGCCCGCAAGCGATTTCGTCGCGTACGGGTACAATGCGGCGGCCTACTTGAACCTTCATAAATTGCCAGAGGCTGAGAAAAGCGCGTTACGCGCCTTGGAGATCGACAAGAACAACGCCGACCCGCGCGTGCACTTCCTTCTTGCCCAAATCTACGAAGCAAAAAAGGACCTCGTTAAGGAAGCCGCCGAGCTCCGCGAGTATCTGAAGTTTGCAGATTCCGCCGATGCGGCGATGGTGAATCAAGTTCTAGCGGATCTTGAGAAACGCCTCAAGAATTGACTCCCTCCGGAGGCTCCTAGAGCTACGGCCGAGATGGAAGTTAGGGTTCGCTGAAGCTTCCAGGATTGATTTTTAAACCAGCGGTTTCCCGCTCCAGAAGCCTGTTTTTGTTTATAATTAGTGTCGTCATGCCGCGAAATTTAGCCGCTTCAGGCTTCACTTTCCTGCTGCTCTGCGCCCATTGTTCGTTCGCGCAGGCGCCAAAACAGTCCCCCGCATCCACTCCGCAGAATGCCGCCGAACGCGCCGTGACTCTCGCAGAAAGCGGGCATTGCGCAGAGGCGTTGCCGCTCTTAAGAAAGTCAATTCACCAGATCACGAGCAAAGACCTTCAGAAGCGCGTCGGACTTCTCGGCTTAAATTGCGCCATGACTCACAACGCGCCTTCAGACGCAATCCCTTTTTTGGAACTACTCGTTCGCGAATTCCCTCGCGATCCCGAAGTCCTCTATGCCGCCGCCCATGCCTATTCGGATTTGTCACTACGCACCTCGCAGGAATTGATGCGCGAGGCGCCCTTCTCCTACCAGGTTCATCTGCTCAACGCCGAAGCGCTCGAAACCCAAGGCAAGTGGACAGAAGCGGCCGCGGAATACCGCAAGATCCTGGACATCAATCCCACGCTGCCCGGCATCCATTCCCGGCTCGGCCGCGTCCTGCTTTCCGGTGCACAGCCATCGCCGGAAGCCGTCGCCCAAGCAAAACAAAACTTCGAGCAGGAACTAGAGATTGATCCCAACAATGCCGCTGCCGAATACGTTTTGGGAGAGCTCGCAAAAGAAGAAGGCGATTTTTCCACTTCCATCAGCCATTACACCCGCGCCACAAAGATCGATCGCAGTTTTGCCGAAGCCTATCTCAGCCTTGGCTCAGCGCTGGTTTCGACGAAACAATTCATCGAAGCCATCCCGCCCTTAGAAACCTACGAAAAGTTAGCCCCCGACAGCCCCACCGGCCACTATCAATTAGCTCTTGCCTACAACGGCGCAGGCCGCAAAGACGACGCCAATCGTGAAGCCGCGCTCCAGCGCGACACTGCCAAGGCCCTCGAACAGTTCAAACGCCGTGTCGCTGAAGGCCTCGAGCACCAAAAGCCCCCGCAGTGAAAATCGCCCTCCTCATTTTTCACTTAGGCATCACCCTCGTGCTTGTAGTTTCCGCATGCTTGTTCGTCGCCTCGTATTTCACGTCGGACGCCCAATCGCCGGAATCCCAGCCTCCACAATCCAGCAGCATCTCCCTGCCGACAGAATTACGCGTCCGCAGCCCCGGCTGGTGGCCCACAAAAGGCCAGCCTGCGCGCGCCGAATACTCGGGTCCTGACGCCTGCACCGAGTGCCACGAGCTCAAATCCGAAACTGCGCAATCCACAGCCATGCTTCACGCCGCAACACGCGCCCCGGACTCCAAGAGCCTTCGCGATCACGGCAACTTGCCTTTTCAAGCCGGCTCCTACGCCTATCAACTTCTCACCACCCCCGAAAAGAGCACGCTGACTATCAGCAACGCGACTGCATCTCTTTCCGTCGACCTGCTCTGGGCTCTTGGCTCCGGCCACATGGGTCAAACTTTCATTTACGAACAAAACGCTAGGTTCTACGAAAGCCACGTCAGCTTTTACAACGCTCCTCAAGCTCTCGACATCACTCCCGGACAACCACGCACAGTTCCCGCCACTCTCGAAGCCGCCGCCGGCCGCGCCATCTCTACAAACGAGGCCCGCCTCTGTCTAGGCTGTCACACCACCGCCTCCGCCGCAAAAAATCAATTCGATCCCAGCGCTGCGTACCCCGGCGTTACCTGCGAAGCCTGCCATGGTCCCGGCGCGCAGCACATCGCCGCTGCCCGCGCCAAAACCGAAAAGCGCGGCTCGGGCCTAATCTTCAATCCCGCCCAACTAGCCCGGGTCGACTCGGTCGATTTCTGCGGCGCCTGCCACCGC
>Ga0207103_10178_pt1 | contig 18582 bp, 7 predicted proteins | sample Alteio_BWMinHeat_81_FD_153546 | JGI IMG/M metagenome (GOLD analysis project Ga0207103, IMG submission 153546) | Enriched cells from forest soil in Barre Woods Harvard Forest LTER site, Petersham, Massachusetts, United States -... | ecosystem: Environmental > Terrestrial > Soil > Temperate forest >...
GCTGATCTCGCTCACTTTTCTTTCCAGTTCGTACAGGATGTTAAGGATCGTCTGGAAAAGGGAGCTAAAACCGGTATTGGTCGGGTCAAGGTAACTCAGCAGGAAATCATTCGTAAAATCGAGCGCTGAGAAATCACCTCTCAGGCCGCCGCCATCGTCAAAATCATAGTCGGCAAAATCATAGTCGGCAAAATCACCGAATGGAAAGGTGTCGGGTAAAACGACAGTGCCGTCGATCTTTTGCAAAATGGTGATTGCGCGTATATAAAGCTTCAGCAGCGTATTTTGTTCAAAAACGCGCAGCATCTCCTGCAATTCCGGGTAGTCGGCAAATGCCCCGCTGTCCGACAGGCTCTGGATCGCAAACAGGCACGCCGCGATCTTGCTGTAATCAGCGCAGAATGCATAAAAATTCGTTTCCGGTGGCATTTTTTATATTTTTATTTCATTAATAAATTAACCGGCAGTGATCTCAATTGCCGGGCTCGTATAATCCTGGTAAACCGTGTCATAGTCGGCGCCATTATATATTTTATAGCGGAAATACGCCTGCAGGCTTCCCGCACTGACCTGCATGGCCGCATTGGTGATGAAAACAGCGGAAGTGTCACCTGAATAAATAGTAGTGAACTGCGCCGGCGTGATCATCGTGCTGTCCGCCAGCGTCAGCGTCGGCTGAACGGTATCCGCCAGTTCGTCCGCCGGCAGTTTGGGATCATTGAACGGTTCCGGGTTACGGATGATGATACCCAATATGGTTATGGCACTAGTTCCGGGATCAGTATTGACCACCGGATTGATGATGGTATGCTGCGATGCTTCGAATGCCTTTATATGCATGCCGCCATAAACGATCCGGTCATACTGAACTGCGTATTGCGAGATCAAGGCAGAATCGCTTGCCGGGTTGCTGTTCAATAATGGGATCAATGTACCAGCGACCTGGTCCGCGGTAAACGATACGTTGATTGGATACAGGGCATACACCTCGGCGCCAGGGGTAGCGTCGAGGATGAAGCTGGAGGCCTGATCCTGGAAAGTGGCGAAAATCGAAGATATAAAGCTGAATTTATGGACTTCTCCTACTTGCTGGCCCTGCCCGGCGGGCTGATACACCGCGTTAAAAATGGCTGTATACAGTTTACCGGGAGACAGGTCGGTGAACTGCCAGGCGCCCTGTTTGATCGTCCTTTTGATAGTCAGCGGGTTGGCATTGCAGGAATCTTCCGACGCGGCTTTATCTAAAAGATAGAGTAATTGCTGGTCCTGCGGCAACGAAGTATAGTTGCTGTCGTCGATCGTCTGGGTGAGCATAGTCCATACGAGTTCAGGCGTGAGCGCGTTTTCAAAAGGATCGAGCAGTTCAACTTGCAGGCTGCTTTGTACGGCAGGCAATCCCTGGTAGCTGTCCCAATCGGAATACATGGCATTCAGATAAGGCAGGGTAAAGAACAGGTTGATCTGCGGATTGTGAAAAAGTACCGGCTTACTCAAATTATAACGCCCCTGCGCGTCAGGGAATGAACGGTCATAATCAATATACCCGGTCAGATCGGCCAATTTAAATTCATCTGCGCGATCTTGTCCAAGAAGGGTTTGGTAAACCGCGCTCTGCTGCTGGAAAAGCCCGACAGGGCCTGCGGTTTGGAACCCGAATATTTGGGTAAAGCTGGCGGGCGCCTCACCGTTTACCGTATCGGTTGTGGTGACTTCCACAGCAAATGTGGTATTTGGCCTCCAAACCGGCTGGATGGTCTTGTTCAGGTTATTGCTCAAGACCTCTACCTCGTTAATGACGCCTTGCTCGGTAATGTCATTGTCTTGCTTACTCGCCTGCAAGATTTCAGTCAGGTAACTTACCTGGTCAATATACGTAGCCAAAGGAGCGCTGTTCAGCAGCGCCAGCTCAGCAGGGATCGCCGCGCTGGTAACCAGTTCGCGATCGACATAAATACTCACCATACCCGCCGTGCGGTCAACCGAAACCAGGATATGTTTATATTGGTTAACCAGGAGTTTGGCGTTGGTAAAATCAAGGGTGTAAAGGGCAGTCGCTTGTATGCCTGAGTTATTCAGTCCGTTGTAGCAGGTAAACCAAATGGTAAAAGTCGGAACGGTTGCCGGGTCGCTATAGTTTTGGGCCAGGTTTCCAGGCGTTTGCTGATACAGGTGCAGGGCATAACCTTTTTGGTAGCCGCTGGAGGGATCTGTATCTATTTTTGATAAAAGTGTGGAAATACCGCCCAGGTAAGGGTTGAAAATAGCGGTCACCTCAAAAGCAAAGCTGCCGGTTTCAACTTTTAGGGTAGGGTTATAGGGCGCTACCAGGCCATCGCCGTTGGAAACAAAGGAATAAACGTCCTCCAGCGTGAGCTCTCCGCCGCGGCCCTGATAAAATCCTGGCACAAAATCCGGGCTCCCGGTAATAAACCCGTTCGATGTTCCGGTCGTGTCCAGATTTGAGTTCAGTGGCCAGCGGCCCACCAGGCCCGTAGTGTCGTTGTATTGTTTCGCTAATACCTCCGCTGCTGAAAAACTCTGATTGAATAAAGACACATACATCAGCGCTATTGCAGCATCATACTCATGATGGAACTGCGGCGTAGTTACCGGCAAGAACCGGTCCGGCAGCTGGAAATAGCTGCCTATGACGAGGTTCCCCTCAAAGTCAACCGGCTGCGCCGTGGTGAATGTGACCAGGGCTTTGTTAATCGGCTGGTTGATGTTATTATAGGTGATACTTGTATTGTGCTGCGCTGAGGATAAATAAAGCGGCGCGAGGTTGAAATCAACAGGTATGGTCTGGCCAAAATCACCGTTTTGGTACGTGGTCACGACCGGGTAAACCGCCAGGTTATTCTGATTGGTGCCAAAATCGATTTCAAAGGTGGTTACCGCTTCGGGGAATTCGATCAGCAGGCTGCCGTTTAGAGTCGAAATGAATAGGCTATTGCCAAAAGTACCATCCGTGGCTACGTTGCCCGACAGGCCATTGAACGAAAAGGACAGCCCGCCTACAATTACCGTTCCGCCCGCCGGATAATTCGTACCCGGCACCTCTCCCAGCCAGTTCACGATCACCTCTTTCGTTACTTCCTGGTAACAGAAAATGTCTTTTCGCTGAAAATTGAGCCCGTCGAGATTGGACGTAACCGTGTCGGCCCGGTTCGCAAAGGAAAACATGGTCTGTGAAAGCAGCCGGATCTTATTGTAGGTATTTGGCTGGGTAAACTGCCAGTACCCCGGCGGAAGCGTGGTCAGGTCAATTTGGTTGTCTCCTGTATTACTGTTCACGATCGCGGTGACGGCCTCGTAAACCTGGTAGGAAACCCATGCACCGGAAGCAGCATCCCAGGCATAAATATTCAAGCCGGTGATCGTATAGGTGTGCTGTACCTGGCTGCTGATCCCTTTGACCGGTGGCTGCAGTTCCGTATAACCCATCGGCAGCTGGCTGCCGGAGCCGCCCAGGAAGACCTGGCCGGGCATTACAGGCTTGAGCAATTCGATGTCGACATAGCTGTCCAGCGGTATGGTTACCTGCATAACGGCGGTATTATCTGTAAAATCGTATTTCCACAAAGATGAGCCGGGAGCAGGGATCGTGCCGGCGGAAGGGGCGCCTGTTAAGTAGTTTACAGGGAACGACTCGCCGGACATGATATTCAATGCCGCGGCAGGCATATAGCCCGTTTGCGGATTTGGTGACCCAATTGCCGGAACAGGATTCAACAGCGGTTGCTTGTTGTTGTTGATCGTCCAGCTGATCGTAAGCGTAAAATGGATGTTGGGAAGCGGCCATGGCGTACTGATCTTCACCGCCAGGCTGCCTGTGATATTAAACGGATGCGGGGCCTCTGCCGCCAGCGCAACCTGCACGGAAAGGCCTATTTTGAACCAAAACAGTTTTAGGTAGGCATAACCGCCCACCTGGATAAAGCCGCCGATCTGGATCGGCGTAAAGCTGACGTAAGCACCTAGATCCAGGCTTGCGCCGATACCCACGCCCACCGGTCCGAAAGACTTGTTGAAGTTGAAACTGGCGCCCGCGCCGGCTTTAAATCCTTTCGCGGAGATCATCACATAGGCGTAACCTTTGAACAGCGTCAGCACCCTCGCCTGTATCCGGGCGCTTTCGGGTTGATCCTGGCCAAGGTTAAGGTACCAGCCGGATGCATTGTTGAAGAAGAAGGCAAGGGCCAACGTACCCTGCAGGGAAAACACATCGCCATTGTAACTGCCGCCAGAAGGCAGGTTATAATTCACGCTCAGGTCGCCGGTGAAAGAAGTGCTGTCTATGGCGATCAGGGCGCTGAACGGTGGATCCACTTTATCATCCAGGCCGATCCGTGACTGTAAAACGCCGGCTTGCCCCGCGATCAGGAATACATCCGGCAAGCCCAGCATGATGAATAGTTTGCTCGAAAAGGTAAAACCCGCATCAAATGAAGTAGCTATGGTGAGCCCCGCCCCTATTGAAAAACCCGGCTCGCTGGCAAACTTGTCTATCTCGATCCCTTCCAGGCCATCAGGGACATTCTTTGCTTTATAATAATCCCACCAGCTCGCATCATCCGGCAAAGGTGGCGTGGTGGCGGATTTGGAAGGGACGTAATGTTCCCCGAGCAGACCCCGGAAGCCATAGATGCCAAGCCCCGTTGACCCGAGCAGGATCGGCATGGATAGTTCCAGCCCGATATCCACAAGAAAAGACGGCACACTTGGGGTCAACCGCATCCCGGCGCTGCCTCCGATGCCTAATTGAGGCAGACTGACGGAAACCGAACCTGCATACTCAGTTGCCGCGGTTGACCCGGATACGGCCGGTGTACTCACTTTTAAGAAACCCTTCAGGATAAAATCCGCATCTTCCGGCGAAGCGTCACCCGGTACCGTGATATCGATGGCAATACCATCAATACGGATAAAGTTGTCAAAGGGCTTGCCCGGCCCGTCATCAACCGTAAAGTAATATTTAATCCCATTCCCCTGGGCGTCTACACCCGCATCTCCGGTATTGATCATCCCGTCGAAGCCAAAATAACGGTAGCTGCGATCAATGTTATTTAAGGTCTTGCTGTAGCTCCCGACAGAAATATTGGACACTGCCATCTTCACCGGGCCGATCTGGAGCCGGAAGGATTTAGGGATTACAAGCCCGCCGCCGGAAAACTCGATATCCCCATTATCCCAAATCCGGAGTTTGGTGATATTGATCCCTTTCGGCAACACCTGACCCAGTACAGGGACATTCGCGATGAAATCCAGCGTACCCGAAACCTCTATATAAAATCCCTTCGGCTGCTGTTCTCCGATGGTCAAAGTCCTGATCGTCAAGTTGAACACGTTCGGCAAAGTGATCGTCAGTAGATTCGGCTGCGGCAGCGCTGTGATAGAGAAACTGCCATCGTCTTTGATCTGCGCCTGGATATTGATTTTTGCAGGCGAACCATTTATCAGGTAGCTATCGAGCGTGATTAGGCCGCTAATCGTGCTGTCGGTAATCACATTCTGCTGGAAAGTCAGTGAAAACGAGTCGAGTTCGACGGAGAAATTGCCAAATTTGCGATAAAGGATACCCTGGTCGGCCAGTGTAATTTTTCCGGAGATTCCGCCGGTGCCTATTAAAAGGTTCGTCCCGGTAATTGAAGCGCTTACATTGCTGGGGTCATCCGATCCGAAATTGCTGAACCCTATAAATGCCTGTTGAACAAAAAGACCAATGAAGTCATTTGGATAACCAGCAGCGGTCGCCTCCGGAATATTTGTCGTCTTGCTTAAATCGAGTTTTGCATCTGTAAATGATATGATCAATCCTGTAGTCCCAATTTCAGATTTATCAAATGACAGTGAATTTTCATTTTCAAATTGGAACCCATCGACTGTGGAAAAAGAAATTGCGCCGACATTAAACCGGAGTAGTGATCTTATGCTTTGATCTATATAAGGCAAATTTGTCGAAGGATCAATAGGATTTAACATGGAACGCGGGAATGCCAGCGCTAAATTGAAATTGTTTATGGAAAACTGAATAAATGGATCAAACAGACCATTGAACGTTATTCCCGATGGATCGCTGTCGAGATCAGAGTAAAGAGCTACGACGGCGTTTTCAATATCAGAGAATGCTGTTGCATCCTGGACCACATAATCGTTAATCAGGTCTGAAATTTTAATATTCGCCTGGTTTAAAGCGGTAATGATTTCGTCATAAGTCGTTTCAGGATCAGCTACGTATATGATTTCATTTGGCGTGCCTGTTAAAGAATAATCTGTGTTGAGCGTATCTACTAATGTGGAAATAGCTAAGGCGCCATCTGCTTTGTCAATATTTAATTTTGAATAAACATCCGCAATAGTGTCAGTGCCGCCAGGGTAATCTGTTGTTATGCTGAAGTCGCTGATCACCTGGTCTGTTGTTATATTTGCAGCGGCCAAGTCATTTTCAACATCTGAATAAGCCATACCATCGCTGTAAGACAACTCATTACTGGTACCGGTTAATGAATAATAATCGTTGAAAAAATCGACTAGGTCTTCAACTGAATAAACCTCGTAAACCGTTGGAAACCCGCCCGGGACATTGATCTGCGAGGAGATACTATCCAACATACTATCTTGATCGACGCCAGCATTTTGAAGCAGCAATTCAATGAGCGTGTTCCCTTGAAAAGAAAAATTTGGAAGTGAGAAATTATTGATGAAGCGAAGTATACCCAGTCGATAGGTTAACGACACGTTGAACGACGTTTGAGTCGGATCCCCGCTAACCCCTGCCGGATTTATTAGCAATGAAATGCCGGCATCCGGAATATCAAACCCAAGTTGTTGATTCAGGATTATGTCCAGATTAAAGGTTTTGGAATCGCCGTAGGTACTACCTGAGATTAGGAAATTATCATAATAGATGTTGTCAAATATATCGTCTGCTGCATTCTGCAAAAAACCCAAGGTGTCTGGTAATTTGTCCAGAGAAAGAAGGGTAGATAAACTTGGCAAAAATCTCGGCATGATAAATCGTTTAATCTATTAGTTTAAAAAAAATGAAATAATTTTCTGCGATTTCGAATACAATATATTTTTTTTCGCGTGCGCCTATTTTTTTTAAAAAGGTCTTTATTGGGGCTCCGTTTACCAATAAGTCATTATTTTTAACATTCGCGTAACAATCGTTGATTATTTTATTGTAAACACCCATAGGTAAATTGGACGCGAATTTTGAAAAGCCAGTACGCTGTATTTTGACCAGGCTCTCGTAACTATATATATTGTCGGAACTGTCGATCTTCAGTTCAGCTGCATCTTTGGCAGGAAAATAGCCAATTACCCGGCCATGGGGATTGTGTATATAATATTTCAAAACAACATTGGATCCATTTCCAATATTTTTCTGATAGTCGAGTATGCCATTCTTATTGTAAAAGAAGAATGTGGTATCAATATGCGTTATATGATTTTGGAGTGGCGACGCAGTTCTTTCCTTGAACATTGGCGACACCCCTTCTATATATATTTCCGACATTAGTTTATTGCCGTAATATTTATAAAGGAGCAAATGGTCTTCGTGCGAATCCCCATTGTAAGCATCGCCCGACCTGACACGTAATAAAATTTTCGACTTGGTCAGTTTGTAATAATATTTATAGGATAGATTTTCAGCATCAGTATTATTTGTTTTGTAGTCATCAAAGGATATTTCACTACTTAGCCGACCATTAGAAAATATATAACGAATGTAATATCTGCACGCTTTATTGGAACTATCCGAGCCAGTGCATGGAGCCAAAATATTTTTGATTTCATTTAGTCGATAATTCGCTATTTGTTGTTTGGTAATAAATAAAAAATCCGTGTCCGACAAATGAAAAGATGTATCACCTTTGTGAAGGTTGATCAATGGGTGATACCGTTTCTGCGCCTCGCAGTTCATATGAAGGCGAAAGATCAATTGTATCAAGAATGAAAGCCTGACTATACTTTTCATCTTATGATTGGATGTTTTGGAAATAATTGTTCATGGCAACCGAATTTAACATGTTGGCTAACGTTGCATGATGGGTTATTTCCGATAATAACATTGCATGTTGAGCGTATCGGATATCGTGGGTGTTAAAGGAATGGATGGCCCTTTTCGCTATTGGTTGATAGGAAGGTTTTTTTGTATTGAAAGGATTTAGGCTTCCGGCACCTTTATTCCAGGCAAGGCTCAGCAAAAAAACTTTCTCCATTTCATTTAGAAATTGGTGAATTCTTCCCTCGTTAAAAAAGAAGCCAAAACTAGGTTGAAATATCCTTAGATATAGATTGGATGATTTTTGCCCCTGGACGATATATTTCTTTCCGGCATAGATAACAGCGTTCTGCATATACTGAGCGCTTTTCATCAGCGGGACTGTTTTTAAGACACCTTGTTGGAAGGTCATTTGCGCCTGTGGCGTTTTCCAGACTGAATCATAATAAAGATAATAGTTATCTAAAGCAGGAATTTTCTTCTTACCTAGAGCGTCAGTTACCGCATCGTGTAATGTACCGGAATCGGGTACGGTTATTCCTGTATAATCCTGGAACGCCGAAAGGCTATCGTTCTGGCCGATATCATATCCAAATCCAAAAGTTAATCCTGAATTGTTGGGTTGCTTCGGTTGTTCGTTCCAGGTGCAGATATAAACAAAAAAGTCGCCGGTTTTCGTGTTTTTAGAAACATACCCATCCTTTATCAATTCGCTTGCGTAAGTACCATCAGTGATCTTGGCATATTTTATGGAGCCGTTTTGCAAGCCTGCTTGTGCAGCCGCGGATATCGCACCCGAATTGACCAGGTCGCTTAGATTCCGTGCAGCACCCTGCGGTGCGCTTCTGCTTGGCGCCGGCACGTCAGGCGTCGTTTTAAATGCCTCATTTTCAAAATCGAAATTTTTCGCCATGTAGGCACCGACCTGTTGTGAAACATAGTTGTTTAAATACTTAGGGGCTATCGTTAAAAGAGTGTAATAAACCTGGTTGTAATCATTATAACCGGAGTTATATTCCGTGCTCAGTTTGCCCGACTCTGTGAGACTCGCTAATCCGGCCGCCGTCCTCAGCCAATTGGCATAGCCAAACCAATCGTCAAACGCAGTGAAATATGGATTATTTGGTCGGGACGTTCCGGCCGCGGTCTGGTAATTAGCGTAGGGTGTTGAAAGGCTGTTTTCAAGGAAAAAAGGCAATCGGAAGGCCATTTCGAAAGTAAGTTTGTCGATATTCCCCTGATAAAGGTAATCCCTTATGGGCTGATTTAACAAGCGATTGCCTTTATTGTCGTTTGCGGCCGGCAAGTTATTTGCCTGAGAAATAATAGATTGCAAATTGGATTGCAATTGAGACCAGTATGCCGAAAAGGGATTGGCACCAATTGGATTGGGGATAACATCATTATCCCAGACGTATCCGGGAATGATATTGAAGGCTGCGCTAGCGTAGTCCGCAGATACCCAGTTACAGTTATCAAGGCTATATACATATACGTTAGTAGCGATTGTTATCCGCGTCTTTTTAGTCGTTCCGTTCTGAGACCCAACAATGCTCAATTGAGATTTGTAATAGACCCGTGTAGTAACGTCCCCGGAGATTAGTTGAGGAACGCCAAGGCTAAAAGTTTTAGGGGAACTGTCCAAAGAGGTAGTAGCTGAAATGATACTTTGGATTTCCGCATTTGTGATTGCTATTGAAGTAAATAATTCAAATGGCGCAACATCAACATGTTTTAATACCCAGGGGTCATTGCTGCGTATATCCAAAGTCCATATTGTATCTGTAAGTTGGATTTTATAAACGTTTATTGTGGGTTGTGTAAGCGTTCTGGATGTGACGCTTGTACCGACTGTAACTGTTTGCGAATACTGAGATTGGGAGGAGATTACTTTATAAAAACAGTCATAAGAATTCGATTGCCCATGAGAAATCTGGCCGATGACCGTATTGTTCGGAGTAATTAGCGCTTTGTTGTCCGTGTCAGTTAAATTTTCCAGTTGGACTTTGGGATTGGCTTTTAACGCGTATATGACCCTGCCAATTGAATCATTGACGACACCATTTTTAGCGGCGAATGCACATCCCTTTATAAAGGCATATTTAGAATTTTTGTTTTTCATTTTTTCAGGTTAAAGGTGTTTGATAGTCTGGAATTCCCTCGGTCTGAAACGGAAATAAGCCATTGATGTAAAAATCCGTACTATCCTCGTCATTTCCATCACCACTGTTATCAGCGTTATCTGAATTATCGTCATCGTCGTCGGCCGGTACTTGGTTGTTTAATGCGGATATGTCATTATAGGAACCGTATTCCAATCTTATGTAACTCGCAATAGGCGAAGTATTGCCGCTATCCTCAATGCCATAAATGGTAAATTTCTTATCATCGGTCCATCCACTATTATCATTGCATACTGAAAAAATCATATTTTCTTCAAGTTGTGCTGCAAATTTCAACCAGTATCCGGTAAGCAATGTTAACAACGGCGTCTCAGGATCAATTTGAGTTGACAATGACAAGTTCAATTGGAAGTAATTTTGTCCCTCACTGGTAGATTGAGCGTTAGAGAAGCCATTCCTTAGGATTCCGATAGGAAACTGATTGCTCTCACGGTAGGGGATTTCGGCCGACGAAAAGGCAGGTGTTCCGTCCGTAGTAAGTTTTATCGTTTGAGGGCTGTCTTCGAACCAATCTATCGGCCAATTATTTTGATCGCGGATATCAAAATAGACGGCATTCTTCGTATTAAACTTGCTGATGAAACTATAAATGTCGTCGGTAGAATGTGACGTCGGGGATTGAATATTTGTGCCGACCGAATATGCACTTTGGGTAAACAACCCGTAATAAGCAGCCGGATCGATATAGTTCAATATTTCCAGTTTCGCTACTTCAATGTCGTCTTCACCGGAAACGTCTATAATGTTTTCGTCGAGCCTTGCTGTCCCCAGCGTTGGGGCGAAGAATGTCTCATTTAACATAATTTCAAACCCGTAAGCTAACAGGCTATCATATCTACCAATGCTATCCCCCTGATTTACAGGTGCAAATTGATATTGGTCAGAAAAAAATAAATCGTCGATAAAATAGTCGTCCGTCAAATCGCTGTAAAGGTTAAGTGCTTGACTTGTGTTTTGACCTTTACGAAGATTTTGTATGAACATGCTGTCATCTGACGCCGGAGGCCGGATACCATTGTATGAATTGCCTGCATCCAGGAAGTCACCTTTAAGCAATCCTCTGTATATAAAATACTTTATTGGTGCGCCAAACTGCACAAGGTTAGGCTTTAAAAATAGGTTTATCCTATCTGCATTGTCTGATTGATCGACAATAAATACCACGCCGGTGCAAACGGCATAGGCCACAGGATTGGTACCCCCGTTGAAAACGGAAGTTACTTGAAATTGGGTTGTTCCAACTGGGCCATAAGAATCTCCGTCTGATTGTTGCGATAAATCACCTGGAGCTATGAAATAGTTTATTGTGTCCATCTTTACGCCTTAGACTTTTCTTTCTTTATTTTACAAATACTGATCCTTCACTAGCCAGTTCGCCAGTCTGATCAGCGTCGACTGGTTCCGGTCCACCGATGATGCAATCGTTTTTTCCCTGCCCACCGGGATGGCGATCGTTTGGGCCCGGTTATCTTTTATCGTACTGATCAGGAACTGCGAAGCGCCGGTACCGCCCCTGAAACTTACCGTCGCGATGACAAGACCAGACGGGATACTGAACTCGTATTTATCAACTCCATCGCCTTGTGACACGTCTTTAAATGCGCCTATGATGGTAAATCCCTGTTTAATGGTGCCATCGCTGTTGAGCACCACATCAGGGAACAAGTCCCTGTTGACGGTGCTGTAGGTGACGACCGTCGCCGGGGTTTTGCCTTTCAGTGCCATAAATTCGATCACCTTTTGCGGGTCCAGATGATCGTTTACGATGATCCCGCTTTCACCGATCAATTTGGCAAAGGATTTTTCGGGGCCGAATTTGCTCAGGGAAAATATCGCCACCTGGTTGGTTGTTAGAAAAGTGAGGCGGTAGTAATAACTGCCATTATCGGTTTGGTCGGGGACATAGTCTGTTGCTATAGTGCCGATAATAAGCTTGGTTCCGGACATTGCATATAACTCGTAGGTGCCGGTGATGCCAAAGCTGCCTTGATCCTTGATCTTTTGAATGGTAGCAATATCCTTTCCGTCGACTGACAGCGTCCCGGATTTGTAGCTTATCTTTTGTGCCGTCAGCAGTTGTGTGCTGAGAAGCAACAGAATTATGGTGAAGAGTCTTTTCAATCTTTTCATATTTACGGGTAGGTATAGGTTATGGAATTACCTGCAACGGAATAATCAAACTTAAGAATAGTCGTCAGGTCGGCTTCCGCGTAACTGCCGTTCGCGCCGCTAACCACCGGAACGCTGAAACTTTGGATCTGCCCAACCTGGCCGCCGCCGGAGGTGGATGGCAGGTAGCTGCCGGGCGCATAGGGCATGATCATCGTTGTCGCTTCATTCTTCAGGTTATAAGCGCCGCTTACATTTCCGGCGGCAGCCGCACGTCCTTTAATGTATAACACAAAATCTGTGGTTGCAGGATAGGCCGCTTTTAATTTGGCCAGGTTGAACAGGAACCGCCATTTGAGTGTTGTCTGACCGATCAGATCAGATGCCAGGATCAGCGCATCTGCCGGTGGCATGCCCCCCGGAACGGTATTAGCATGGGTATAAGCAGCTACGTGGTTGTCTGCCACTTCTGCATTGTCAATCAGGCCGATTACATTCAATGAAGTATCATAATACAGGTCGACAACGAGTATCCCGGCTTGATTATCGACGGTAATAACCGTGTTCAAAGGCGATCCGTCGCCGTCATCTGCGGTAAGGGTAACCGCGTAGGTGGCGTCTCCGTCCGCGTTGCCGGTTGCGGTAAGGACGTTTCCGGACAAGGAACTCCCGTCGACAGATGCTGTAAAAGTGTACCGGCCGGTTACATCGGCTGTGGTGCCATCTGTAAAGGTCAGGATAACACTATAGGCGGCGCTTTGTCCGGCTACCAGGGTGGCCGGCCCTGTAATCGCTGCCGACGCAAGCGTTTTGCAGGTAGCAAAGGCGAGTTCCTGGGTCCCGCTCCAGTTATTGTTGCTTAATAGGCGTACGCCAATGACGTGAGCGCCGCAGGCTATCTGCCCGGAAAAACTCCCGCTTTCGGCGTCGATGATAAGAACACTATCGAGGTACCATTCATAAGTTTGCACAAGCGCCTGGTCATCCGGGTTGCTAAAAGCGACCTGGAAACTGACCGTGGTACTTGCAAATACCGGGGCTCCGTTTAAGGAGTATGATGGTAACTGTGGCATAGATCAAACGGTGTTAATGTTTTAAGTCGTCGATATAATGATGGCGCTCATCAGCGGAAGTGTTGCTCCTGCCGTATTGTCAAACATGATCAGCAGGTTACCGCTGCTGTCTGCGGTTACATTTGTAAATGTTAATTCGACCGCGATGTTATCCGGGCTCGCGCCCAATTGCGTTGAATCACCAACCGTCACTTTGGTTGGGCCATCACCGGAGGCGTCATCTGCTGCGCAGGTTTTGACGGTGTAAACCTGGTCGACGATGAGACCGGAAACGGTCAAACTCAATGTTGTCCCGCCGCGTATTAACCAACAGGTGGCCAGCACGTCGTCGGGGAAATCAGTATTGCCAAAGGATATACCGACTACGTGTTTCCAATCTTGTGACGACGGCGTACCCACCGAAGCTATCACGCTGCAGCCTGAAGAGCCGCCGGAAGTTGTCGACAAACCCAGGGATGTTCCGAACGATGATAAATTCAGATTGTTCCAGCCGCTTGAGGTAGCGGGTAGTTCCGTATCGGTCAGGTTTATTTGTATCACGGTTGAAGGCGGCGCAATGGTATCGCCGAGATCACCGCTTAGCCACCATAAGTCAGTATCTCTTTTGATTAGACTTGCCCAGCTGTACTGGGTGCGCAGGCTTACTTTCCCATCGGCAGAATGAATAGTCACGCCGGTCTCCCCTGCCAGGGTGGTCTGCCCCGCCCCGGATTGAGTGACGGGTATTTGCGTACCGACAGGAAAAGCAACATTTGCATTGAGCGGAATAGTAAGGGTGTTTGCGCTTGTAGTATTCATGTCCACGGCCTTATCTGTCAAGGCTATTGTGTAGTTGCTTTCGTAGACGTTAAACAGTACAAGGCCGCCTTCGGCTCCCAGGATGGCGATCATCTTTTGCATAATCGTGCCCATGTCGGATGCCGAAATTGCAGGCGATACGGGGGTGACCATATTGGCTGCCAGCCATTCGGTCAGTTCAGATGCGTTGGTTACGGAGGTCAGACCACTTAAATCCATTGCTTTTATGTAAGGTTAATTTTTTTGCAAATAAGGTTTTAAACAAGAACTAATAGTTAACAGAATATTATTTCATGGTTATTTTTTTAATAACGAAGAAATGGCAATTCAGTACTTTAATTTTCAGAACGCTATAAACTTTCTCGTCGGAGAAAATATAAAATCAGCACCTGGAGCAGTAAAAAAATGATTGTTGATTTTTCTTCATTTTTGAGACGCGGTTTACGTCTGCTAACCTAACGAAAAAAATCAAACTTCCAAATAAGAAATAACAATTCCGTTGATATTATTTTTTCAGCTGTGCGCCGGCACCGGTCGCTTCAAATAAACCTCCTGCGAACCTGCTCAACCAACCTCTTGCACTAACCAGGATTGCTGACTTGGGCCGTGGGAATTCAGAGTCTCATTTGGTCTACGCGAAGGCGAACCTGGTCGTCGCTTATGCAGGTGTTTTATTTAAGTAACCCACAAGACGGAGATTGCCGTCTTGATGGCAATCTCCGTAGATTCTTTATAGTGTTCAATTTAAGGTATACCTTACTACAATCCACATATTATCAATTGCCGTGGTGGTGTCGTTGATCACTAATTCCCAATTCTGCATGTCGATATCTATTCCGGGCAGCGTAAACACATTCATGTTGCCAAATTTGACGCCGTTGCCAAAAGTGTTATCATTCCCGCTCTGCGACAGATCAAGTGCTGCGGCAGATATGCCTGCTTCTGTTAAGGCGTATACATCCTGGGCAATAATTTTATTTGGCGCCGTTCCTCTGGTGTAAACAGGTAAACGATCAATAATATTTGTCAGCATCATTTCCCTGCCATCAGCTGCAGGCGGTAATTGTGTCGCTTTATACCATTCGTTCGGAAAATCGTTTTTTAAATCAAATATGGCAAACAAGCCTTCGTCCTGGCTCAGGTTCTGAACGTTTTTTATGAAACTGCCGAGGTAAGTTGACGCAGCTTTCTTTTGCTTGTCGCCGCCATCAATTGAAGTATACCTGACAGTCATGATCACATCTGTAATGGTGCTGTAATCGATCTGCCTGAAATCAGGTAACGACAGATTCCATCGGCTGATGGCGCCTGCGCCTTCGAAAGGCATGTAGCGTTCGTCCTTGAAGTTAAGTTCAAAAACACCGCTGTCATTTTGCCCGTGGCTTACAGCGATAGAGGTGACCGGGATATTAACCGTCATAAACCGTGGATCATCCTGGGTGGTATCCTGCAGATAACCGCTGCCCGGCATGGTATTTTGCCTGAAGGTATTTTGCGTCATGCTGAGTGTTGCATTGATGCCTGTATAAGGCCCGGCAATACACGGCACGGACAAAGCAACCGACTTGATCCTGCGCATATAATGCCCTGGGAAGTCCATATCAAACAACACTTCAGGAAGTTCAAACTGGCACGCACCGGTTTCCCTTAAGGTTAACAAGGCAATTGGATCGATCTGGCGTAAAGAAATGCTCTTGCTGATCTCAAAATCATAACCACGATCCTGCTGATAGGCGGCCTCCAGTTGTTTTAAACCGACATACAGGTTTTCACCCGCCAGCAAGCCGTCATGGGAGGCATCCCAATAACCAAACTGGATAAAATTCGAACTTGACAGGCCTCTTTCAAAACGGTAAACTTTCTCTGCTTTTTGAGCAAGGCCGTAGGCCAGCGTATAAACCTGGTAATAAAGGGTTTTTAGCGAGTCCTGCATCCACGAGTACAACTCCTGGTTGGTATACTTATTGGTTAAAAAGTCGAGCGTTTGCTGTGAATTATCAATCGCCTGCTGCTGATTGGTGATTTCCTGGTTGGTGATACTGATCCGTATTTGCTGGCTCAATACCTGTTTATCAATCTGTTTGATCTCAAAACCAGCTAGATTTGCCTGTAGTAGCCTGTCCTGCAATTGTCGCAGGTAACCGCCCTTGCTGCGGGCTTTCGAAGATTGGTAGGTTAAATCTCCCGCAGATATTTGCATATACCGCGCGATGGCTTGAGTAGCTGCACCCAAATTTGACCCTCCAAAACTCATTCCACCTCCGACGCCTAAGGGTTTCACTGCAATTGAAAAATTTGGGATTATATTTAAAATACTGCCTAACATTTCAACTGTACCTATGGATTTTTGCTTATCCTCAGCCTCATTTGCTTTATCCATTTCTTCCTTTTCATACGAAGTAAGGATGAGCTCACTGTCGGTCGCGAGGGATTGAGCCGGTTCGGGCAATGCTGTAAAGTCACTGTCAGCGCCGGGTATTTTACCTAAATCTTGGCCTATCAGGTTTAAGTAATGTTGCATCCTGTAAACCGGCGTTTCGCGGTTTTGATTTAAACCGTCAAGCGCAGCATTTGCTTCGCTCAGTTGCAATTGTTTCACCTGCATGATCAGGGTTTGCATGGTATTTTCCTGGCTGGCACGCATACTGGCCAGGGCCTCCGCATCTCCTTTTTCAAACGCCGACAGTAGGTTGCTTCCCAATGATTTTAGTTCATTGCACAGTTCAAGCGCCTTTTGTAGCAGGTAATTAAACCGGTAATTTGGAACGGGCGAATCGAGGTCGTTCAACACACTTGATATACTTAAGCCTTGTGCAGCGGCCTGAACCAACAAAGCAGGGTCGATAGGTGGATCCCAAAGCGGTGGAAGACTGAAAATGCCTTCAATATTTTCGCACGCCCTTATTTTGCCGAGCCGGTCATCCAATGTATCCCAATAGACGATCAGTTCAGGATTGCTGGGCAGGCAGAAATATAAACTTGTGGCAAAGCCGAAGATGTTGGCAAAGCCGACGTCGCCCTTGCCGACGCCTATTGGCGTAGTTATTTGATTGCTGAACGGAAAGGCCAGTTCCAGCTCAACCATGGCATTCCCAAATGCGTCCCATTTGTCAAGCAGGGACTTATAAGTTTCGGGTAATATTTTTCCTCTTTTCGGAATAACCTGCGGACGGCGTCCCATAACATGATAGGCCAATATGTACAACTGCGTGGCCTGGTTGATGGTTTCGAGTGTGTGCTGGGTGAACAGATAATCGCCCCAGGCAATTAAATTGTCCAGGTATTGCATCACTATCCATTTCATATAGGCTACCGGGCGCCCGCGGGCGATCAGGTGGGGTTCAAACGGGTTCGACCGCCATGCGCTAATGTCGGCATTTGCCGTATTTGCCTGCAGCATGTTGAATAAATACTCCAGGTAGTTATCGGCTTTTATCTTGGTGAACGGGTAAAACTGCCATGCCCGCTGAGGGGTACTGCCCGATGCACCCGGGTTAAAAATATACTCGTACCACTGCTTGGCCGACTGGAACTGTTGTGCGCTGCTTAGCTTACCTGCAATTGTAGCCGGCGTATGGAAAAATAACTCCCAGTTATATATGGCGTAAGGCGTTTTTAGTTCACTATAACTTGTAACGTCGAGGGTGCTATCCTGATAAGCCCCATAAGCCTCCGCGAGTTTACCCGGAACAGTTAAAATCGAGAGATTACTGCTAAAGAAATCGGTAAGGTCGCCCGATGTCTCCGAGGCCAGTATGCCTAATAACCGGTGTGAGAATGGATGATAAAAATCAACTGATTGAGTTCCTGACAAGGCTATCGAGACAGTACTTATATCATCTTCCACATTGGGTTGCGAAGAAAAATATGGCTGGGTAGCCCCGTTTGATTGCAACGGAAACACAAGTTCTCTGGTTACCGGCAGGGCATCGGTAAATGCTTGAAAATCCCAACCGGCAAATGGTTCTTTAGGGGTAAAACCGGCACTAAGTGTTCCAACACTTATAACACTACCCTGGAACTGAAACATATTATTGGACAAAACGGAATAATATGTGCAAGGAATGATCTGAACATTGCCACCGGTATTATCCATATAGGATATAAAGCTGTACGAGCCTATATCCGGCAAACTAGCAGCGGTATAATTATTATTGTTATTATTGTCGTAAATCGCATCGTTAGATACCTGCTTTTGTGTCCATTTGCCATTTCGGTATTCACTCCAGGCCATTTTTATTTCCCACTGTACATTTGCTTCGGCAACGGGTGCACTTCCACTGCCGTAAGTAATCTTACTTACGGAAACAGGTACAGTTTTCCTGGTGATCAGCGGGAAAAATATCAGTAACCTGTTGTTCCACACCACTGGGGTCACGTATGCCCCGTTGCTCACTACCTGGCCAGT
>Ga0207103_10179_pt1 | contig 18574 bp, 18 predicted proteins | sample Alteio_BWMinHeat_81_FD_153546 | JGI IMG/M metagenome (GOLD analysis project Ga0207103, IMG submission 153546) | Enriched cells from forest soil in Barre Woods Harvard Forest LTER site, Petersham, Massachusetts, United States -... | ecosystem: Environmental > Terrestrial > Soil > Temperate forest >...
TGTATTGATCGATATACCCGAACACGGGCGGAAGGCCAATAGGATCTGGGATGGCCGTGATCATCGGAAAAACCGGCGGCGCAGCGGAAGTAGCAGCATTGCCGAGCGCAATTACCACATCGCCATGCGGAATAGCCGACATACGGGCAATGGCGAAAGGTTTAACAACATTGCTTTCCGCAACCGGTCCGTCGGGCTGTTTTTCAACGTCGGCCATATTAAGCCACATGCCGTTTTCAACATGAAGTATGCCATTGGGGTACTTCATATCATTGATCGTCAATTCATACAATAAACCGGTAATAAATTGCTGTGTTGCGCCGCCCCGGTTTGGCACAGGCGCCGTAATGGGCGAAAAAGTGATCGTTTCGGAATATTGCTGGATAAGCAGCGTAAAGGTAGGGAGGCCGTTTTTTTGTGATGGGACGGCAATCAAATTCCACCCGGTATTGCCTTTCCAGGTGCCTTCCAAACCGGCAAGCGGGCCCAGTTTGTTTGTAACTTCTTCAGCTGATCCGCCCAGCCTGATAAACCCTTTCAATAAAGCTCCTGTGTTTTGTTCCATGGCGTGATAATTTAAGGTTAATAATTGCCCTAAAGTTAAAGCCAATGAAATAGAAATGCAAATGTTGAATAGGATTTATTTTAAGCTTCGGTAAGTGGTCCATGGACCATAGTCCATGGCTGAAAAGAAATTGAGTGGATTTAGCCGTTAGGCCGCGCGCTTTTAAATTGATCCTCCTCCATAAACCATTCGGCCATGGACTATGGTCTATCTACCATGGACTACCAACTAACTCACCAACTGCCGCTGGAACCGCCGCCGCCAAAGTCGCCGCCGCCGAATCCACCGAAACCGCCTCCGCCGCTATCGCCGCCAAAACCACCGCCGCCACCGCTGAATCCTCCCCAGCCGCCGCTGCCCCTGCCAAGCAAAGCGCCGCCCAGGAACCAAAGCCACGGGCTTCCGCCGCCGCCAATCACCTGCCCACCGCCGCCGCGGCCACGAAAGATAATGATCAGGATAAAGATGACGATAAAAATGATCACGAATGCGCCGCCGCCACCTGAGGGCTGTTGCTCGCGCCGTGTATAATGCTGCTGGCCCGTCCCTTTGTACTCCCCTTTCATCAGTTTCATCACGTCGTCTGTCGCGGCATCTAAGCCCGCGTAATACGCCTGTTGCTTAAAATTGGGGATAATATCATTATGAATGATCTCGTTAGTGGCCGCGTCAGTAACGGCCCCCTCCGCGCCGTAACCGGTTTGTATGCTCACTTTGCGGTCGTCAAGGCCAACCAATATCACTATGCCGTTATTTTTTCCCTTTTGGCCCACCCCCCAGGCGCGGCCTAACTTCTGGGCAAAATCATTGATATCATCGCCCTGCACATTATGCAGGATTACTACAGCGATTTGGGTCGAGGTGGAATCATTATAGGCATCCAGCTTACTTTCAAGCATCTGCCTTTCTCCCGAAGAGAGGGCTCCGGTGGAATCCAAGACCAACTGGTGTTCTGGTTTCGGCGGCAGTTTTTGCGCGAAAGTTGCGAAGGCAACCAGCAGCAGGCTAAAAAATAGCGTTAGTTTTTTTAACATGATCGTGTTTTTACTCGCCGTCCATAAAGGCAATGTCGTCTGATAATTCGTTGCTATCGCCCTTATGGTGAGGGAAATATTTTTGCAGGTGTTCCCCTGCTATCGCGAGCCCGGTAACAATGCCTTCAACCAGGTTTCCGGCTTTAAAATGCTCCAGCATGTCGTCTTTAACATCATCCCAAAAATTTGCCGGAACCTTTTTATTGATACCGCCATCGCCTATAATGGCAAATTTCTTGTCGTTAACGGCCACATAGATCAGCACCCCGTTACGCAGCTTTGTTTTGTGCATATCCAGCTGGTGGAAATACTTCGCCGCACGATCGAGCACGTCTTCGCTGCAGGTTTTTTCGATGCAAACGCGCAGCTGACCCGAAGTATGCTTTTCAGCATCTTCAATCGCAGCGTGGATACGCTTTTGCTCATCATCATTAAATATGGCCATGGTAATTAATTGGTGAATTAGTGAGTTAGCGAACTAGGGAGTTATTGAGTTATTGAATTATTGAGTTTTTAAACATCAGTTAGTGACTTTTATTTCAATCACTAATTCAATAACTCACTAATTCACTAATTAAAAAGAAACTTTCGGCGCGTTTTGCGATGCCGCGTCTGCTTCAAAGCTGCCTTTTACGGCATAACCGTCGTTCTTTGCAACAATACTTGCCGGCCACGAACGGATATAGGTATTATAATCCTGAACGGAGGTGTTAAAATCCATCCGGGCTACGGAGATCCGGTTTTCGGTACCTTCCAGTTCGGCCTGCAGGTCGCTGAAATTCTGATTCGCTTTCAGGTCCGGGTAACGTTCGGATGCAACCAGCAAACGACTCAAAGCGGTGCTCAACTGTCCCTGGGCGGCCTGGTATTTTTGAATAGTAGCCGGATCGAGTTTAGTTGGATCTACCTGGATGGAGGTAGCCCTTGCACGTGCATCGGTAACTTCAACCAGTGTGCTTTTTTCGAAATTGGCCACGCCTTTAACGGTGGCTACAAGGTTAGGGATCAGGTCGGCCCGTCGCTGGTATTGCGATTGCACGGCGCCCCATTTAGCTTTAACAGTTTCGTCCTTTGCAACGATATTATTGGCTGCGCTCTTCCCGTAGAAAAAGATGGAAAGCCCTACGACAGCGAAAAGGGCCAGGACGCCCAATCCTATAAATAACCATTTCATAATTTTTCTTAATTTATTGTGAGTGTGAATTTACAATTTAGATTACAATATGCATACCGTTGTTACAAATATGCCATTATGTCTGAACCATTGATTAAGCTGATTATGCAGATTTCACTGATGGAACAAAAAAATCGGTATAATCAGCATAATCAATTTAATCAGTGGTCTATATTTGGCGCTTTATTTATCGCATCTCCATAATGAAAAAAATACTGACCGTCCTTTTTTGCTGTACCGTTTTTATCGCGGCAGCGCAAACCAACTCCAGCGATAATCTTGTTCAATATGTAAAACCTATCATCGGCACCCAACGCATGGGGCATGTTTTCCCGGGGGCAACGGTGCCGTTTGGTATGGTGCAACTTAGCCCGGAGACGGATACGGCCAGCTATGATCTGAACGGTCATTATAACCCGGACGTTTACAAGTATTGTGCAGGTTACCAGTACGACGACAAAACGATAACGGGCTTCAGCCACACCCATTTCAGCGGTACGGGGCATTCGGACCTTGGCGATTTTTTGATCATGCCCACCGTTGGTGAATTAAAACTGAATCCGGGCACGGCGGACAAACCGGGCAGCGGCTATCGTTCGGCTTTCTCGCATGATAACGAAGTGAGCGAAGCTAATTATTATCGCGTAAAGCTGGATGCCTATAACATCATGGCAGAGATGACCACGACCACCCGTGTGGGTTTTCATCAGTACACCTTCCCGAAATCTGATAATGCGCATATTATTTTGGACCTGATGGCAGGCATTTATAATTACCCCGATAAAAATTTGTGGGTTTACATGCGGAGGGTGAACGACAGTACCGTTGCAGGTTATCGTATTACTAACGGCTGGGCCCGCACCCGTACACTGTATTTTGCAATGACTTTTAATAAGCCGTTTATCCAGATGGGCTACAAAAACTTTAGCAAGCGCGAAGTTTACGGTGGTTTTTGGGGCAAATTTAACCGGGTGAAAAACTTCCCGGATGTTGCCGGACGACAAATACGCACCTGGTTTGACTTTAAAACTATAGAAGGCGAAAAGATCAAGATAAAATTCGCCATATCGCCGGTAAGCATAGATGGTGCATTGAACAATATGCAGGCCGAAATACCTGGCTGGGATTTTGAAAAGGCGAAGAACGACGGACAGGAATTGTGGGAAAAAGAACTTCACAAAATCGTTATCGAAGGCACTAAAGCCGACAAGGAGAATTTTTATACCTCGATGTACCACGCCATGATCAACCCGACGGTTTATATGGACGCTGACGGCAAATACAAAGGCCTTGATCAGCAGGTTCACCAGGCGAACGGCTTCACCAACTATACTACTTTTTCATTATGGGATACTCACCGCGCGCTGCACCCCCTATTTAACATTATTGAACCTGACAGGAATGCCGACATGGTAAAAAGCATGCTGGCCCATTTTGACCAAAGCCCCGAGCACATGCTGCCCATATGGAGCAACTCGGCTAACGAGAACTGGTGTATGAGCGGCTTCCACAGCGTATCTGTAATTGCAGATGCGGTAGTAAAAGGCAATGCGCCGTTTGACGCGTATAAGGCGCTGGACGCGGCTGTTACTACCGCCAATCACCGCGATTATGAAGGAATAGGATATTTTAATGATATGGGTTACATCCCGGATGAAAAGGATGATAACTCTGTTTCGTCAACACTGGAATATGCTTATGACGATTGGTGCATTGCCCAAATGGCCAAAAAGCTGAACAGGACGGATGTTTATGATACGTTTATCAAACGGTCACAAAATTGGAGAAATGTTTACGACATGAAAAGCGGCTTTATGCACCCTAAGCTGGGCGACGGCAGTTTCCGCAAAACAAAATTCGATCCGTTTACTACCATCGGCATGGGCTTTATCGAGGGCAACGCGTGGAATTATACGCTGTACGTGCCGCATGACGTGCCCGGCCTGATACAGGCCATGGGCGGCGAAAAGCATTTTATTGTTTACATCGACAGCCTGTTCAGTTATGCCCTGCCGGATAAATATTTCGCCGAAACGGAGGACATTACCAAAGACGGCATCATCGGCAACTATGTACATGGCAATGAACCCTCGCACCAGATCGCTTACCTGTACGACTGGACCAGTCAGCCCTGGAAAACACAGGAAAAAGTGCGCATAATCCTCCCGAAGATGTACAAAAACACGCCAGACGGTTTGGGCGGCAATGATGATACCGGGCAGATGAGCGCCTGGTATATTTTTAGCGCCATGGGCTTTTACCCGGTTGCACCAGGATCGGACCAGTATGCCATCGGCAGCCCGTCGGTTTATCACGCGGTGCTCAACCTCGAGAGTGGAAAAACATTTACCATCAACGTAAAAAACCAAAGCGATAAGAATGTTTATGTGCAAAAGATACTGCTAAACGGAAAGCCGCTAAACGGGTATTTTATCAGCCATGCGGATATTATGAATGGCGGGGAGATAACATTTGTGATGGGGGCAAGGCACAAATAGCCGGCTTTTAAATTATTTTGTAGCGTTACGGTGATTTGGCGCGTATTCTTTAAAAACCAAAGCCAGCAACCATGAGGCCACAACATTTACTCATTACCATCCTACTGTTTTCCATGATTACCGGCTGCAAAAACCCCGGGTGCGACCCTGCAAACATGAACGTTCCGATGTCGCTGGAAGGTAAATGGCAGGTGGTGCAGGATAGTATCTCAAATTCGATGCTGAGAACATCCGCCATTACTACCAACTATATTGGAACTGCCGGAGACTATTTTGATTTCAGGAATGACAGTGTTTGTTATACCAAAGAAGGAAATGTTTATGATACGCTTGCCTATAGGCTGGTGTCGTCAAAAAGTATAGTTTTACAAAAGTTCGGACTGATCGTCAACGGGACCGTCGAGCCGAGCATTCTGTCAAGAACCCCCACCACGGCCAATATTACCACGCAAAATATCCTCAGCCCCGGAGGAACGATTTTCAGGGAAGTAAAATTGAAAAGATAGAACTTTGCAAGGTTTTGGCTTAAATTAACCAATGGCGATGTGACTCTTACGATGGGTAGAAAAAAGTAGAGACGCAATATTTTGCGTCTCCGGATATATGATTGAGTAGAAATAAGTTTAGTGGCCGATATTATCCCGCCATATAGCAAACCTCGCTGGCGGTAAGCCTGTTCACCATATCTTTTAAGATAACCCTTGCGCGGCAGAGGTTAGTGCGCGATAATAATTCGGTGATGCCCAGCTTGGTGCCGATCTCCTGGTGCGAATAACCCTCGATGGCATACAGGTTAAACACCGACCTGTACATTTGCGGCAGCTTTTGTACCATCTTCAGCAGGTCTTTTGCTTCCAGCCCGTGGTCGTTATACCCATTTGTAAATGATTCATTGTCCTCCGCAAAGTCATCCACCAAAACCATTGGCCGCTGCTTGCGGTAGCGCGATATGGCGCAATGCACCATAATGCGGCGAATCCAGCCTTCCAAATTCCCTTCACCGCGGTATTTATGTGCGTTATTAAACATTTTTATAAAACCCTCCTGCAAAATGTCCTGGGCCTCGTCCCGGTCGTGGGCGTAGCGCATACAAACTGCCAGCATCCTGGGGGCCAGTGTGCGGTATAAAAGTTCCTGCTGCTTACGCTCGTTTTTCAGGCAGCCTTCCCACATTTCAGCTAATCGTATGTCGGTGGTCATCATCGTGTGTTTTGTTTGATGTGACCATGCCAATATTGATACCTTTATTTTAAGTATTTGATAATCAATAAAATAATTTTTGACGATACTACGAAAGTGTTCGTTTTCGTACGGTTGCTGACTCGAAGGCGGACGATTTGGACGGTTTTTCTACTAATTGATTAGGATTTTGATCCTAATGCTTGGGATAGGCGTCAAAAAACCGCTTCACTCCTGTCGTTTTTGGCCGGAAAAGTGTCGAAAAAAATGTTAAAAAATGTTAAATCTATTTTTACAGATAAATTTCGAATATTCCCAACTCATCGCTATCCGTAAAGTGGTCAATATCTGCTTCGTACTTTATCGGCAACACAGCAATTTCAGTTGTGGTTATATTTCCAGTTCGCAACCATATTATTTTAGGGGGATAGGAAAATATATTTTGAATGTCCGAGAAATCTTCATCAAAGGTTAGAATATGGTATTGATTCGCTTTGGCAAATTTCCAAATCAGTAAATCGGTAAGTCGTTGAGCAGGTTTGATTTCGTTAGACGGTAGTATATCCCACTCAGGAAGCAGTTTTTTCAGGCGCCAGGAGATGTTTTCGTCAGCGATCAGGCGCATTTGCACTATGCTACTTTAATGATACGCTCTTTATTCGCGGCATAGGCCAAACAGGCCAGTATTTGTTTTTCATTGATCTGCGGGAAGTCGGCAATTATCTGTTCGTGGGTCATGCCCGATGCGAGCCATTGCAAAACATCGTATACGGTTATCCGCGTACCTTTAATTACTGGCTTGCCAAACCTTACTTCAGGATTAACTTCGATGAATTCTTTATAATCTATCTGCGCCATTAAACAAATTTAAATAAATAATATCAATAAGTTGCAATTCCATCGCGATGCAAAGTAAAGCTTTTCTAAAATTAAGCGGATTAAAAACGGCCGCCAGGAATAATTTGGGCCGTTCATTTTGGTGTTCAAAAATGAACACTTTTTGGCCCTCAAAAAAATTTTTTGATGCTGTTTGCACCCGTTTCGAAGGCGTTTGAGGTCGCTTCGCGAGTATTTTGCAATTGGTTTTAGGTAAGATAAAACGGATTTGTAAATGCGCACCGCATGTAGGAGCGACCCTTGTAGTCGCCCTTTTCAACCATTGCTGCGCCATTTTCTATGATGGTTGCCCTATTTGATATTTGGTCATCAATTGACCCCGTAAACAAGGGCGACCACAAGGGTCGCTCCTACAGGCGCTAAATTGTCAACTCATTTCAGGACTATTCTTCAAAAGTGTCAATTTTTCCAGGGTAACGCATGGCAAGAAGCGTTCATCCGGTGTTCATTTCCTGTTCAAAAAATGAACGCCTTTTAGTGGTAAATTTTAACCGCAGTTTTTGACAAAATTACATAAATATCTTATTATTAATTAATTATAAAAAATTCTATTTAACATAATAGCGTTCACAAGTGTTCATAGTGTTCATTTTTCGACTCACGTGAACACTTGAACACTGCCGGATTTTGGTTGGATAATTTTACCTTTGCCCCATCCGGGATAAAAACCCGGCAAACCCATGGTTAAAGAGATTGAAATTGTTTGCCCGCCTGGTCAACAGGAAGATCAGACAATATTGAAAAGGCTGTCGGCCTCGGCGCTGAATACAGCCCCTCAAAAAATATCTGCTGTAAAAACTCTTAAACGCTCTATCGATGCCCGCGGCCGCAAGGTGGTTTACCGCATGCAGGTTCAGGTATTTATCGATGAGGTTTATACGCCGGAGACTTTTACCATTAACTATCCCAATGTAAGTATCGCTAAGCCGGTGATCATCATCGGCGCCGGACCGGCCGGGTTGTTTGCAGCATTGCGTTGTATCGAACTGGGTTTAAAGCCCGTCATTTTAGAGCGTGGCAAAGACGTTAAACAACGCCGCCGCGACCTGGCCAATATCAACAAACAGGGCCTGGTAAACCCTGAATCCAACTATTGTTTTGGCGAGGGTGGCGCAGGTACCTATTCGGATGGTAAGCTGTACACCCGCTCGACCAAGCGGGGGGATGTAAACGCGGTATTAAAAACCTTTGTGGCCCACGGCGCTACCGAAGATATTTTGATAGATGCCCGCCCGCATATCGGCACCAATAAGCTGCCACAGATCATCACCGCGATAAAAGACAGCATTTTAAATGCCGGCGGCGAGGTGCTTTTTGATGAAAAGGTAATTGCCTTGCTGGTTGAGTTTGGAAAAATAAGGGGTGTTCGGCTGGCATCGGGTGAAAAACTTTATGCCGATGCGGTTATACTGGCCACAGGCCACTCAGCACGGGATATTTTTGAGATGCTGCATAAACAAAATATCCTGATCGAGGCCAAACCATTTGCTTTAGGCGTCCGCATCGAGCACCCGCAAGAGATCATCGACCAGGCGCAGTATCATTGCGAACACCGCGGGCCTGATTTGCCGCCCTCCTATTATAACCTGGTCGAGCAGGTGGATGACCGGGGTGTATTTTCCTTTTGCATGTGCCCCGGTGGTATCATAGCCCCGTGTGCAACAGATATGGAAGAAATTGTTGTAAACGGTTGGAGCCCGTCCAAAAGGAATAACCCTTTTGCTAACTCAGGAACGGTTGTACAGGTTAACCTGGAAGATGTTGCCGGCGGTGACGACCCGCTCAAAATGCTCCGGTTTCAGCAGGAAATAGAGCAGTTAGCCTTTAAGGCGGGGGGGCGGAAACCTGGTTGCTCCTGCCCAGCGCATGATCGACTTTACCGAAAACCGGTTATCGGTTGACTTGCCGGTTAATTCCTATCTTCCCGGCACAAAAAGTGTTGAGTTAAAGGAAATACTTCCGGCCCGCATTAACGAGCGGCTGCGCAAAGCGCTGCCTGTTTTCGGCAGAAAAATGAGGGGTTACTATACCAACGAGGCGATTTTGGTCGGGGTAGAATCGCGCACCTCGTCGCCCGTTAAAATACCACGCGATAAGGAAACTTTGCAGCACCCGCAGGTTAGCGGTTTATTTCCGTGCGGCGAGGGCGCCGGATATGCAGGGGGCATCATTTCGGCAGCGATAGACGGGATCAATTGTGCATCAGCAGTAAAACAATTATTATCATGAGCATAGCTGAAAAACTTTCAAAGGAATTAGAAACCGTATTGCAGGGCGACCCCTGGTATGGCTCGTCTGTTTACACGATATTGGAGCAGGTTACCTTTGAAACGGCCTTTGAAAAGCCGCCCGGATCGATACACAATATTGCAGGTATCGTATTGCACATGCTTTCGTGGACCGAAGAAGTGCTCGACCGCATGAACGGAATGACGGCAGGCCTGCCCTCCAGCGGCGACTGGCCCGACCACGGCACCCCCACCGAAGAAAAATGGCAGAACTATGTCAATGACCTGAAACTGGTTAACGTAAATTTGCTCGCCGCTATCCGGGCTTTCCCTGCGGAGCAATGGAACGAGCCATTTTTGGACGAAAGAGACCGCGAACTGGGCACGGGTGTTACGTTTGAAGAATTGGTACGGGGATTGATACAGCATCATATCTACCACTCCGGACAGGTGGCTATTTTAACGAGGATAATTAATGGCTGATAAGAAAACTTTAGTTTTAGGAGCGACGCCGAACACAAGCAGGTATGCAAATTTGGCAGCTAACCGACTGGTGCGGAACGGGCATAGTATTGTGAATGTAGGGATTAGAACAGGCGAGGTGGCTGGTGTTCCCATTGAAAAACCGGAAGCTATTCATAGTGATATTGATACGATCACTTTATATGTCGGCCCGCAGCACCAGGAAGGCTTGTATGACTACATCCTTAAAACACACCCCAAACGCATCATCTTTAATCCCGGCACGGAGAACTCCGAGCTTCGCCGGATGGCCAATGAGCAGGGAATTGAAACCGAATATGCCTGTACGCTGGTGCTGCTATCGATTGGGCAGTATTAATCCTGTAGAGACGCAATATTTTGCGTCTCGAACTCAATTATTTTGTTCCGAGACGCAAAATATTGCGTCTCTACATTTTTAACTTGTCGCAGATTTCTTTTACCGTTTCACTTAAGGGTTTAAACTCAATGCCTATAGCATTTTTGATCTTCGAATTATCGTAATCACGGTTCATGGAGGCCGATTGAGCCGAAATTTTGTCGAGCACAGGGGCCGATGCGCTCAAAGCGGCCCAAAGCCGTGCGCCTCGCCAGGCGAGGCCCAGCATCCATGGGCTTGCGTAAATTGAAGGCGGTTTAACCCCAAAGCTTTCTGCAATTTCGGTAGTTATTTGTTTGAAAGTGCTATTTTCTGCGCTGACAATGAAACGTTCAGCTATAATATCACTGTTCATCAGCGCGATCATACATTTGGCTACATCCTCAACATCGACGAAGCCACAGCTGCCTGACGTATAGAATTTAAGCCCCTTGCGAACGCGTTCAAAAAGCTCCCCGCTCCCATTCGTTCCTGCGCTGGCGCCTATGATGATCGATGGATTAACAATAACGGCATCCAGGCCCTCGGCAATCCCGCGCCATACCTCCATTTCACTTTCCAGCTTTGACAAAGCGTAACCATCCGTTTCGGTGGCCTGGTCGAGGTGGTGATTTTCGGTGATCAGGTCGCCCGGTTTTGCCAGCCCGATGGCAGCCACCGAGCTCACATGCATCACCCGGCAATCATAATCCATGCACAAATTTACCAGGTTAGCCGTACCGGTAACATTGTCCCTGATCATATTGGCCTTGTCGGCCTGCTTCAACGACACCCACGCAGCGCAATGATAAACCTGTGCGGCCCCAGCGATCGCATTTTCAAGCGCGAAAACATCCATCAGGTCCGCCTCAACCCATTCAATTTGTTCCAAATATGGTCTTAATATTCCCGGTATCACCGAAGCGGCGCGTTTGGTACAACGAACGCCAATGCCCTGCTTAACCAGCTGCAAAGCCAGTTCCGACCCTAAAAAACCCGTTGCTCCCGTGATTAATACCATCGTTTGATGTGCAGATAGTCCCGCACGTGCGGGATACAAATGTGCGGATTAAAAATGAACGGAAATAGAACGAATTTCACAAAGCTTACCATAAATTAGCCGATAAAAAAGAGGCTGGGTCAATCTCCACATTAATCAAAAAAATCCGCACATTTGCACATATGCATGTTTGCATGTTTGCATGTTTGCCATCCGCACATCTGCACATCCGCACATCTGCACATTAATACACATTCGCACATCAACACATGTCTCTATCCGATTTCTTCGCGCCTATCGATGCCGACAAGATCATCCCAAAAAAAAGGGTATTATACCAGTCAGCTAGGCAGCAAGATCGAATATTTTTCAAACGGCTTTCCAGGCTTCGACGACAAGATAGATATCGCGCTGGTGGGCGTGCAGGAAGACCGCAATGCCGTAAATAACTCCGGTTGTGGATTAGGCCCCGATTATATCCGCGAAAAACTATACCAGCTTAACGAAGGTAATTATAACACAAAAATAGTCGACTTGGGCAATATACGGCAGGGCGCAACGGTTACGGATACTTATATTGCACTTAAAACCGTGGTGAACGAGCTGATCAAAAAGAATATTATCCCGGTAATCTTAGGCGGAGGCCAGGACCTCACGTATGCACAATACCTGGCTTATGAAACCCTGGAACAAAAGGTAGACCTGGTGATCATCGATCCCAAATTCGACCTTGAGGACGATGATATGGATGCCGACAGCATCGCCACCACATCCGAGTCTTATCTCAACAAGATATTCCTGCACCAGCCCAATTATCTTTTTAACTACAGCAACCTGGGCTATCAAACCTATTATACCAGCCAGGAAAGCCTGCGGGTGATGGATAAGCTTTATTTTGATGTTCACCGCGTGGGCGAATTAACGGGCAACGTCCCCGTTGTGGAGCCCATTATCCGCAATGCCACTATGGTGAGTTTTGATATCGGCGCCATCCGCTCGTCTGACGCTGCCGGGAATGCAAACGCAAACCCCAATGGTTTTTTTGGCAGCGAGGCATGCCAGGTGGCCCGGTACGCCGGCTTTAATGATAAGTTGAGCTCGATTGGTTTTTATGAGTTTAACCCGGCCTATGACAATAATGGCCAAACCGCCATGCTGCTGGCGCAGATGATCTGGTATTTTATCGATGGGGTGTACAACCGGAAAAAGGATTTTCCGCTCAATCCAAAATCTCAGTATCTCATTTACAAAACCAGTTTGAAACACGATGAGCACGAGCTGGTATTTGTAAAAAGCAAAAAATCGGACAGGTGGTGGATGCAGGTACCCTACCCGGCCGGTGGCTCCAAAAACGAGCGCTTCCACCTGGTGCCCTGCCAATATGACGATTATAAGACCGCTGTTTCCGGCGAAATGCCCGATCTTTGGTGGCGAACTTTCCAAAAATTAAACTGACCATACAATTCAAAACCTGCTTTAAGCGTTACGATAGCTTAGTGCAACAGAAACTGATGAAGAGAATACTTTTATACTTGCTTAGCTTATTGCCCCTGGCGGCACTTGCGCAGGACCCGCAAACATTTGTTTTAAAAGGGAAAATAGGCACATTAAATCCGCCGGCAAAGGCATACCTGGCCTACCAGGTCGGCTCCAATAAGATGATCGATTCCGCTGCTATTGTCAACGGCAGCTTCGTGATCAACGGCCGCCTGCTGAATCCCACCTCCGCTTCCTTGCTGATCGACCATAAAGGCGTTGGCCTGGAAAAAGTGGACAGTACCGCAGACGTTTTGAATTTTTATGTGGAGAAGGGCGAAATTACCGTCACCAGTCCCGATTCGGCAAAAAAAGCGCAGGTTAGCGGCTCGAAAATAAACGATGACAGCAAAAAACTGATCGCGCAGCTAAAGCCCATAATGGATAAGGCCCAAAGCCTGGCGGCCGACCAGAAAAACGCAACCTTCCAGCAGCAAAACTCCGCCGATTTTCAAAACTCCATACAGCAGCGCTACAAACAGCTGCAAATAGAGCAGAAAGCGGCTATCAAGATATTCATTTTATCAAACCCAAACAGCTATCTCAGCTTTATGGCGCTGTACCAGGTTGGCGGCCCCTCCCCTAACCCCGAAGAACTGGATTCGCTGCTCAACACGCTTTCGCCCGAGATAAAAAACACAGAACAGGCCCGGCTTTTTAAAAATAGCCTTGAAGAGTTACGGCACACCGGTATAGGCGCAACCGCGCCTGATTTTACGCAGAACGATGTAAATGGCGCGCCGGTAAAGCTGTCATCGTTCAGGGGCAAATATTTACTGCTTGATTTTTGGGCCTCATGGTGCGGACCCTGCCGCCAGGAAAACCCAAACGTGGTAAAAGTTTACAATAAATATAAAGACAAGAACTTTACCATATTGAGTGTCTCGCTGGATAAAGCGGATAGCCGGAACAATTGGCTAACGGCGATCAGGAATGACGGATTAACCTGGACACAGGTATCCGATCTTAAGTTTTGGGATAACGCGGCAGCACAGCTTTATTACATTACCTCAATTCCGTCAAACTTCCTGATCGATCCAAACGGAAAGATCGTCGCCCGTGACCTGCGCGGGGAAGACCTCGAAAATAAGCTGGCAGAGGTGCTGGGGAAATAATAAATTTTCGCGATACTTATACCGCATTAAGGGACGAAATTCAAAAACCATGAAAAAGATATTACTAATGGCGCTGGCGTTAATACCGGCAATTGGCCTGGCACAAACGGGCAAATACACAATTGATGGCACTTTGGCATCGTTTAACAATCCCGCCAAAATATATTTACGTACTTATATTGATGATAAAGAGGCAACCGATTCTGTGATCCTTAAAAACGGGACCTTCCATTTTGAAGGTACCGTAGGGGCTGAGCCTGTTAGCGCCTACCTGATATTTAATGAAAAAGGCACCGGTCCAAAATTTACTGAAAACAACTACAAGGATATTTATCTTGAACCAGGTGCTTTAAAAGTTAACAGCGGTGATTTTATTGCGAATGCGAAAATTGAGGGTTCAAAAACCAACGCTGACAATGATCGTTATAACGCACTTTTAAAACCGGTAAATGATGCGTATGATACTTTGGCAGCAAAGCGAAAGGCGGCTAAGCCAGAGGAACTTCAATCAGAGGCTTTTCAAAAAGCAAGCAGCAGGGCCGAAAAGGCGCTCGACGACAAAAGCTCCGAGATCAATAAGAAATTCGTTCAGGATAACCCCAATTCATACATCAGCTTATTTGCACTGGAGATGTACGCCTATGGCGCCGATTATGTCGACATCGCGCCGTTATATAATGGTTTATCGCCAAGCGTAAAACAATCCGATGCTGGAAAAAAATTTGCCGACAGGCTGCCAAAAATAAAAGCCGTAGCCCTGGGCGCCATTGCTCCTGAATTTACCGAAGCCGATAGCAGCGGTAACATGGTCAGCCTGTCTTCATTCAGGGGTAAATATGTATTGGTTGATTTCTGGGCCTCGTGGTGCGGGCCATGCCGGCGCGAAAATCCCAATATCGTAAGGGCGTATGATCATTATAAAGATCAAAAATTTACTATTCTCGGTGTATCATTAGATCAGCCAGCCGGCAAAAAGAACTGGCTCATGGCCATTAAAAAAGACGGGCTTAACTGGACCCAGGTTTCGGATCTGAAAGGATGGAAAAGTAAGGATGCAGACCTTTACGCGGTTAGGGGAATACCACAGAACTTTTTATTGGATCCGGACGGAAAGATCATTGCCAAAACACTTACCGGTGAAGAACTGGAAGCTAAATTGGCGGAGATATTTGCGAAGTCAGGTACTGGGAAATAGAAATAGTTTTATTTTCAGTCCGAAAGTCAGTAAAGTCCGAAAGACAGAAATGGGTTTTCTGTCTTTTATCCGGTTACCATGTCATTTTTAATTCGTGAAATTCGTCTTAATTCCTGAAAATTCGTGTGTACTTTTAGCGGAATGAAAAATTGGTTACTTGTAATCCTATGCAGCGCACCTACCCTCGTTTTTGGGCAAATTGAAAAATATACGATCACCGGTAATATCGGAGCGATGGACGCGCCCGCTACCGTTTTCCTGGTTTATAACAATGCCATAGCTGGAAAAGCGATATTAAACCACGGCGCGTTTACGCTGAGCGGCAGCGTTGAGGGACCCACACAAGCTTACCTGATGCTGAACCCCAGCGGTAAGAGTGCGCCCACTAACAATTATACCGTGCTATACCTCGAAGCCGGCGGGACAATTAAGGTAGCCAGTACAAATGACCTGACCGAAGCAAGTATAACCGGGACGAAAAACAACGATGCCCGCTCCCGTTACAAGGTATTGATGCAACCATTGGAAACGCGCGACCGCGACCTGGAAGTAAAAGACACCACCGCCAGCGAGGACCAAAAACGGTCGCCGAAATTTTTAAAGGCATTGGAGTTGGCGAACATGCAACTGGAAAAAGACAAAAATGCGGCCAATAAAAAATTTATTACCGATAACCCATCGTCGCTGGTTAGCCTGGAAGCGTTGTACTATTATGCCATGTATAACGATTACAGTGCCGTCGCAGCATTATACCGAACGCTGTCGGCATCTGTAAAAAATAGCGCCGGCGGCAAGTCTTATGCCGAAACCCTTAAACAAATGCAGCACGTGGGCGTAGGCGCGATTGCGCCCGATTTTGCGTTGCCCGATACCGCTAACCGGCTCATTAAGCTTTCATCTTTTCGAGGAAAATATGTGTTGCTTGATTTTTGGGCATCGTGGTGTCCTATCTGCCGCGAGGCGGCGCCGGGCGTTGTTAAAGCGTACGGCACCTACCGGAATAAAAATTTCAATATCCTCAGCGTATCATTGGACAGGCCCGGCGACCGGCAAAAATGGCTGCAGGCGATCCGGCATGACGGTTTAAGATGGGCGCAAGTATCTGATTTGAGCTTTTGGAAAAGCCCGGTTGTGGGCCTGTATAAACTAACCGCGCTGCCGCAAAACTTCCTGATCGATCCGAACGGAAAGATTATCGCCCGCGATTTGGATAGTGATCAATTAGCCGCCCGGTTGGCAAGCATTTTCGCTGGAAAGAATTAACGCTGATGGTTAAATTTTGTTTATTTACAATATTTTATCTTTATTCAGTAAATTTGCTTCGTGTATAACAGGGAACAAATATTAAATATCCTTAGAAGCAAAAAATCAGTATTGGAAAAAAAATATCCGATCTCTGAGTTAGCTTTATTCGGATCCTATGCACGCGGCGATAACCGCGCGGATAGTGATATCGATATCCTGGTGGATTTTAACGGCCGGATCGGTATAGATTTTATCAAACTTGCGCATGAGCTCGAAGATATTTTTAAATCAAAAGTCGACCTGGTATCCAGGAAGGGGATCAAGCCCCGATACCTTCCCTACGTTGAAAAAAACCTGATACATGTCTGAACGTAACATTGAACTGTTGTTGAATGATATTACGGATGCCGTTCAAAATATTTTTGAATTTACAAAAGGTTTGACGTTTGACGCCTATATCTCCGATATTAAGACCCGCCATGCTGTTGAGCATAATTTTATGATCATCGGGGAAGCGGTTGCAAGATTACCTGAGGAGTTTAAACAAACTTATGATGCAATTGATTGGCGTCTGATCAAGGATTTTCGAAACGTTATGGTGCACGATTATTTCGGAATAGATGACGCCATTGTTTGGGACATCATTCAGCTAAATTTGGCTGATTTGGCATCAGATATTAAAGACATCCAAAAAAAATTGTAGTGTGCATTGCTCGAACCCAATTCATCTTTCGGACTTTACCGACTTTGCGGACTTCAACAACAAATCAAACCCAATATCTTTCCTGAAATACATTCCGTCAAAGTAAATCCGGGCGGCGTCGGCTGTTGCCTGCTGGAGTGCAGTAAACAGATTATCCTGCAAGGAGGTGACTGCCAATACCCGTCCGCCGGATGTTTTAACAGCTTCGCCGTCAAGATAAGTTCCCGCGTGAAAAACATGCGAATCACGCACGTTTTCAATACCGGTTATTGTTTTATGTTTCAGATATTCGCCGGGATATCCGCCGGAAACCATCATAACGGTAGCGGCGATCTTGTCAGAAATAATCAATTCTTTTTGGTCGAGATTGCCTTCGGCAACGCCTATTAACAAATCAACAAAATCCGATTCGATCCTTGGCATTACGCTTTCCGTCTCCGGGTCGCCCATGCGGCAATTGTATTCTATCACCCGGGGTTCGCCCTCGCAATTCATCAGCCCTATAAAAATGAAGCCTTTATAGGGAATATTTTCCTTTTTCAATCCTTCAACAGTAGGGATGATCACACGCTCTTCCACCTTTTGCATAAAAGCGGCGTCGGCAAATGGTACGGGGCTAACCGAGCCCATACCGCCGGTATTTAAGCCGGTATCGCCCTCACCGATCCGTTTATAATCCTTTGCTTCGGGCAATATTTTATAGTGAGAACCATCTGTCATTACAAAAACCGAAAGCTCGATCCCCTGCAAAAACTGTTCAACTACGACCATCGAGCTGGCATCGCCAAATTTGGCGTCCATCAGCATGGCACGAAGTTCTTCCTGGGCTTCTTCCAATGTAAGGCAGATCAATACGCCTTTTCCGGCGGCAAGGCCGTCGGCTTTCAATACGATCGGCAGACCGGCGGTTGCCAGGTAATGCAGACCATCTTCTAAAGTGTCTTTTGTAAATGTTTTTGAAGCTGCTGTCGGAATATTATGCCTTTGCATAAACTGCTTCGAAAAATCCTTGCTGCCTTCCAACTGCGCGCCTTCGGCTTGTGGTCCGATAACGGGGATATTTTTGATTTGGTCATCCGCCAGGAAAAAATCGTGAATGCCTTTTACCAGCGGCTCCTCGGGACCCACCAGCACAATATCTATCTTATTTTCCAAAGCCGCTTTTTTTATCCCCTCAAAGTCGGTCACCTTAACATCCAGGTTTTTACCATATTGGCCGGTGCCGGCATTTCCGGGGGCGATAAAAAGCTGGGTACACTTGGGGCTTGGGGCAATTTTCCAGGCGAAGGCGCTTTCCCTTCCGCCCGAACCGAGGAGCAGGATGTTCATGGGGCCAAAGATAGTTT
>Ga0207103_10180_pt1 | contig 18513 bp, 17 predicted proteins | sample Alteio_BWMinHeat_81_FD_153546 | JGI IMG/M metagenome (GOLD analysis project Ga0207103, IMG submission 153546) | Enriched cells from forest soil in Barre Woods Harvard Forest LTER site, Petersham, Massachusetts, United States -... | ecosystem: Environmental > Terrestrial > Soil > Temperate forest >...
CCGGGACATCCGGGCTCTTTATGCTCAGGGCCATTTCAGGGACGTCAAGGTTTTCGCGGAAGATGGAACCCGTGGCGGCAAAATAGTTACATTCGAAGTTGATGAATGGCCGTTAATACTCGAGATAAAATACGATGGGTTGAAATCTGTTCCGGTCTCGAAGGTGCAGGAAGAATACAGGAAACGGCAGATCGGCATCTCGAAGGAGTCGCAGTTCGACCCCGTCAAGGCCAAGAGAGCGGCTGCGGTAGTCAAGGACTTGCTGGCGGACGAGGGACGGCCCGATGCCAAGGTCGAGCCGACGACTGAAAACATATCAAAGACCGCCGTGTCGCTGACCTTCAAGGTGGAAGAGGGGCCTCGGGTTCGAGTTGCGGATATTGAATTCACGGGAAGCAAGGTCTTCTCGAGCGCCTACCTCCGCAACCATATGAAGTATGTGAAGCAAGTCGGGTTGCTCACTACTTTCACTTCAAAGGATATATACCACAAAGAGAAGCTGGCCACTGACCTGGACCGCCTGCGAGTGTTGATTTATGCGGATCATGGCTATCTGCAGGCTCACTTTGGCGAGCCAAAGGTCGAGAACGCAGGGGCGGTTGGTACCTGGGTGCCGATATTCGGCCACAAAGGCGAAGGCATAAAGATAGTCATCCCTGTGATCGAGGGCAGGCAGTACACAGCCGGTGAGATCAAAGTAGAAGACAACACCGAGTTCACCGGAGATCAAATCAAGGGCGTGCTGGGGGTTAAACCGGGCGAGATCGTGCGGGGCACGGACATACACAAAGGCCAGGAGAGTCTCAAGAAGCTGTATGGATCCCGTGGGTACATCCAGTTCACCTCTGATCTGGACATACAGTGGCACGATTCGCCGACCGACCAGGGCAAGGGTGTTGCCGACCTGACGTTCAAGGTTGAGGAAGGCAAGCAGTACACCCTTCACAGGCTGGAATTCATAGGCAACACGTTTACGCGAGATAACGTTCTGCGGCGCGAGGTGTTGCTGAACGAAGGTGAGCGGTACAATTCTCAAATGTGGGATCTGAGCCTGCTCAGGCTCAACCAGCTCGGATATTTCGATCAAATTAAAGAAGAAGACGCCACGGTAAATACGAATGAGCGGGAGGGCCAGGTCGATTTGACCTTGAAGGTCCAGGAGAAGGGGCGGCAGCAGATCAGTTTCACCGGCGGGGTTTCTGGAATCGGCGGCTCTTTCCTGGGAATCAATTATTCGACTAATAATTTGCTTGGATATGGGGAAACGTTGTCGGTAGCGCTCTCGGGAGGAAATCGCCAAAAGGTCATCTCATTCGGATTCACCGAACCCTACGTCAAGGGGCGGCCTATCAGCGTCGGATTCAACGTGTTCTATCAGGATCTGCAATTCCTGGGCTCTGGATTTGGAAATATAACGACTCCGCAGATACTGTCCGCATTCAGCAGTAGCTCTCTGTTCACGCAAAGGACCGAAGGGGGCACGGTAACGCTGTCGGCGCCATTGAGCTATTTTGCTCGACGGTTCAAGATGGGACGATTCATAAGGCTTGGGCTATCCTATAGCTATAGCACGACAGACATCCTGAACCCCAGCACGGATCAGGCCACTCAGAGCAGCACGCAAAACACAGCCGCGCAGCTCGGGATTCCGATAAGCCCGATAACCTTCCAGCAAAAAGGCGTGCAGCAATCGACGCTAACACCGACGCTCTCTTACAACACGCTGAACTCCTCTCTGGACCCCACGAAAGGCAAGTCGATCACGATTGGGATTGCAGCCTCGGGTGGACCGCTCGGCGGCAAGGTCAATACGATTGAGCCGACATTCGAGCTCAAGGCTTTTCGGCCATTTTTCGCCGGCAGAGAAGCCAGCCTGAGTGCCGATCCAAAGAAGACACGCACCCTGGGATTTCGTGTGTTGCTGGCGCACATTGGTGTGTTCGGCAAAATATTCGAGTCAAACTCATTGTCTTTCATCGACGGCATGCCGCTTTTCTCTCGTTTCTACCTGGGCGGCGAGAACGATATCCGCGGATATAACATCCGTTCCATCGCCCCGCTTGTGCCACTGCTCAATAATTTCAGCAATCGTAACGTATTTGTGACGGACCTTTCGGGGAATCAACTAAAGGTTCGTGCCCCAAGGGCAAGCACCGCCAATAGCGTCGCCCCCGGAGTGATAGCGCAGTACACAGTCAACGATCAGCCGGTTCCAGTCTTGCCCGGCACACCAACGCAGGAGGTTCCGCTGGGGGGCGATACTGAGGCGTTGTTCAACATTGAGTACCGGATTCCGATAATCGGGCCAGTGGCCATAGTACCATTTTTTGACATTGGGTCCGCTTTCAATTTGTCGCACCTCAACGATCAGTTTGTCACGAGCGATTTTACGCTGAATACCAATCCGATCGCGACGATAACCCTGAACCCTCGCGGCGAGATTGCAACCCAGCGAGAGATCAATCAGGCACGGACGCCTGAAACCCCTCCAGGGGCCTTGCCGGCAGGCTTCAGAACCGTATTCGTGCGTGCCGAGCAGGCAACACAGCAAGTGGTCGCCCTTTCTCAGGGGCAGAACGGCATCTTCCAGAATTACAGGTACAGCACCGGAGCGGAAATAAGAGTGCAGGTGCCCGTTATCAACGTACCTTTCCGGCTGATCTTTGCCTGGAATCCAAATGCGAGGATCGACAATCCGTTCGTTTTAGAACAGAGACGAGCTATACGGTTCTCAATCGGGCGCACATTCTAAGGCGATATTTGCCCTGAAGGAGATTCGTGGAGATGACATTTTCCAGGTGCAATCCGCATCTTCCAATAGGTGACGGGTGCTGATATAATCTCGGGTTCCCGAGCCTGGGCTGCAGAGGAGCTTTCTCGGGCTCAATCCACACCAAATAGGAGCAGTTATGATTAAGAGTAAGTTGGTTGGCCTGGCGGCCCTGGCGCTAGGAGCTATAACGATACCGGCGGCGGCCCAGCAAGCTACGCAGGCTGGAGTTTCGGGGCTCTTGCAAGACGGAAAAGTCGCGGTAATGAACACCGCCGTCTTTCCCGAAAAGCTCGGCGAGCTGAGGCAGAAATACGAACAGGTTCAAGCCCAGTTCAAGGACCGCACCCAAAGGTTGCAAGCCCTGGACCAGGAGGTGAAGCAACTGACTCAGGATCTCGCGGCCAAATCGCCAAATCTTAGCCAGGAGAAGGCGCAGGAGATGCAACAGACCATCGACGAAAAGAAAAGGAAGGGCCAGCGCGAACTAGAGGACCTACAGGCCGATTACAACAAGGCGCTCGAGTCGAGTACCAAGCCGGTGAGGGACAAGCTGGCCCAGTTTGTGAGCAGTTACGCGACCCAGCACGGGATCATCATGATCATCGATTTGCCGGTCTCGTATCAAAACGGCGTCCTTGCATATTGGCAGCCCTCGATTGATGTAACCGAGGATTTCATCGCCCAATACAACAAGCAGAATCCTGTTCCTGGCGGCGCCCCGGCCTCACAGCCCGGAGCGTCACAACCGGGGCCGTCGAAACCGGCGGGCGCCAAGCCGCAGCGATAACTGATCAGGACGAGGAGTCATGATGAAGTCAGCAAGGTTGTTACAGTCGATCATTTTGATGTCTTTACTGAGTGGATTCGCGGTGGCCCAAACGGGGACTACGGCGCGCCCGGCGGGTGGGGCCAGCCCTAATATACCGCGCGCGGCAGCAAGCGTTGCTCCGAGCCAGGGCAAAATCGCGTTCGTTAATTCGGCAGAGCTTCAAGTCAAGCTGATCGATTACAAAGCCAAGATCGATGAGCTCGGGCGCCAGTTCGAGCCGCGAATCAAGGAAGTCCAAACACTGAACGATCGAGCGGTAGCTTTGGAGAACACGATAAAGGCGCAGGGCCCCACTCTGACTGCGGCAAAAGTCGCGGAAATGACCGAGCAGCTCGAAGGCATGAAGAGAGACCTAACCCGCAAGCAAGAGGACCTGCAGGCCGACGGAGACCGCGCTCGCAATCAGCAAATGGCTCCGCTCAAGGACAAGCTCCAGAAGTTTCTGCAGGACTTTACGACCAGGCACGGGATAACGATATTAATCGATCTCAGTAATGCGGTGGAATCGAATACGGTACTCTGGTTCGATCAAAGAGCCGACGTTACCCAGCAGTTCATCGCCGAGTACAATCAGGCGCTTGGACAACCGGCAACGCCCAGCAAATAAGCGCAACACCAGTAATACAGGCTCAGTCTAGGCGGTTCGGGGGCGTTCGGCCCCCGATTCGTTTTAGGCAGAACCCGGCTTGCGCCACGGCCAATAACTGTGTGAAACTCAAAAATCTTGCCCGGGCACGAGCTCTGCTCGCCAGGAGCGAGCAGAATGGGACTATCACGCACCGGGCGCCGTCTGTCGTCGCAATCGGGTATCGTCGCAAGCTAGCGGGGATTGACTATGTATAAGCTCGGGCAACTATCTCAGGCAATCGCAGCGCACCTGGTCGGCGACCCCAACGCAGAGGTCGAGCGGGCGAGTCCCTTTGACGCGGCGGGCGAGCACGACGTGACATTCGCAGCGATTCCGGCTTACGTGGAGAATCTCGACCAGTCCCGAGCTACGGCAGTAATCGTAAAGCAGGCTCAACCTGGCGCTTGCACAAACCTGCTTGTAGCGGCCAACCCAAAATTGGCGTTCGCGCGCGCCGTTTTGCTGCTCCACGACCGGGCTCGCTCGCCGCGAGGTGTCAGCCCAGACCTGACTATCGGCGAAGGCACCAGCCTGGGTACCGATTTATCAATCTTTCCGCGCGTCACCATCGGCCGCAATTCAAAGATCGGCAATAGAGTGACGCTGTACCCGGGAGTCACAATTGGCGACGGGTGTCACATCGGCGACGATACTATCTTGTACCCCAACGTCTCGGTCTATGACAATTCCATGATCGGCTCGCGCGTCATCATCCATTCAGGCGCCGTTATTGGTTCTGATGGCTTCAGCTTTGTGCCCGATGAACAAGGCAGGCAGGTCAAACTCCTCCACCTGGGATGGGTGATCATTGAAGATGACTGCGAGGTTGGAGCAAATTGCTCGATCGATCGGGGTGGCTTTGGTGCCACCGTGTTGCGGCGGGGCGCAAAGCTGGATAATCTCATCCAGGTGGGACACAACTGCGAAGTCGGAGAGGACACTGTGATCGCCGCATTGGCGGGTTTTTCGGGCGGGACGCGAGTGGGCCGCAATTGTGTCGTCGCTGGACAGGTTGGCACGAATCAGCATACCTCGATCGGGGATGGCTCCGTCATTACGGGACAAGCCGGAGTAACCAAGAGCGTCAAGCCGGGAGCAATCATTGGCGGCATGTCCCAGGACTATAGCCAGTGGCGCAAGAGCCACGCGATTTTCAAGAGGCTGCCCGAGATCGCAGTGCGCCTCCGCAGGATCGAGCGAATGATGGGGCTCGGTGGACGAGGCCCCGGCGGCGTCCAGTAAGCAGTCAATCCATGGAAGACGGGCGTTATTCGAATGGCACATTCCAGACCGACAAAACAGCAGCAGGACTCAGAAGAAGCGAAGCAAATGGGCGAGCGAGCCGCAATCGAGACACTGCTGGATATTACCCAGATCGAAGCCATCTTGCCCCACCGGTATCCGTTCTTGCTCGTCGACAGGGTCATCGAGTACGAGCCGGGCAAACGAGTCGTAGGAATCAAGAATGTGACTTTTAATGAGCCCTTCTTCCAGGGCCATTTTCCTGGTGCCCCGGTCATGCCGGGCGTGCTGATTGTCGAAGCAATGGCCCAGACAGCCGGCGTTCTTATGCTCGCGAGCCTGCCCGACCGAGAAAGCAAGCTCGTGTTTTTCACCGGAATCGACGGCGCAAAGTTCAGGAAACCTGTTATTCCCGGAGATCAATTGAAGCTCGAGCTAGACGTTCTCAGACTGAGGCCAAGATACATTAGGCTCCGGGGAAAGGCCTTCGTTGACGGCTTACTTGTGGCCGAAGCCGAGATATCCAGCTCGCTAGTGGACCGGAGTATCATAGAGCGTAGTAAAGAAATCAATCACGCCGCGTTTACACCCATCGAATAACGGTGCGCTCCGGAAGGAAAACGGAAGAGTTGTCGATCCACGCCACGGCAATTGTCAGCCCAAAGGCTGAAATCGGACGCAATTGCATCATAGGCCCTTACTCGATTATCGGCGATGATGTAATACTTCACGACAACGTTCGAGTGGCCAGCCACTGTGTAATCGAGGGGCCATCTGAGTTTGGCAGCGCCTGCGTATTCTTCCCATTTGTATCGGCTGGTCAGGAACCTACCGACCTCAAGTACCGCGGCGAGCGGAGCCGGCTGCGAGCCGGCGATCGAAACACATTCAGGGAATTCACTACGCTTCATCGCGGCACCGAGCCGGGCGGCAACCTTACCGAGATAGGCTCGGATAATCTATTCATGGCACAGTCACACGTTGCACACGATTGCCGCATAGGTGACCACGTAATCTTCGCCAACGGAGCGTCACTTGCCGGGCACGTTGTGGTCGAGGACCACGCAACGCTCGGGGCCTATTCGGGTGTGCACCAGTTTTGCAGAGTTGGCCGGGATGCGTTCATAGGCGCCTTCTCGGTCGTGGTAAAAGACGCGCTGCCGTTCGCGCGGACGGTTGGCAACCATGCCCGGTGTTACGGCGCGAATGCGATCGGGCTGCGACGACGCGGCTTCACATCCGACGAAATTCGGCGAATCTCACACGCCTACCGATTGCTACTGAGCTCACAACTGAATACGACCCAGGCCCTCGAGAGAATTGAAGCAGAGATGTCCGGGTCGCCCGAAATCGATTATCTCGTCCAGTTCATCAAGACATCCGCACGAGGAGTGACAAAGTAATGTCCTTGCTGGTATTGGGCCATCGTGAAGTTCAAGAGCTGCTCTCGATGCAAGACTGTATAGAGGTCCAGACGCGCGCGCTGCGAGCGCTGGCCGAGGGCCGGGTCCATCAGCCGCTGAGGAGCGCCGTTGTTGCTCCCGGGGCGGCAGGCATCCTCGGCTTGATGCCTTCGTACCTGTCTGGAGCCAGGGGCGCGGTGTACGGGCTCAAGGCAGTCTGCGTGTTTCCCGGGAACTCGGCTCTGGGCAAAGACAGCCACCAGGGCGCAGTCTTATTGTTCAGCGGAGAAACTGGAGAGCTGGTGTCGGTAATGGACGCATCGGCAATTACGGCGATCCGGACAGCCGCTGTTTCGGCAGTAGCGACCCAGCTGCTTGCAAAAGAAGATGCGGGAGACCTTGCGATTATCGGCGCCGGAGTACAGGCTCGAGTTCATTTCGAAGCTATGGCGCTGGTGAGGCCGATCCGCAGAGCCAGGGTCGCCTCGCGCAACTTCGAGTCTGCCAGGAAATTCGCTGGCAAGCTGGGTAAGAACGCGAGCGTTGATATTGAGGCAGTGGACTCCGTGGAAGCCGCAGTCACTGGCGCTGACCTGATCGTCACTGCGACGACTGCCAGAGAACCGGTGCTGAAACGCGCGTGGCTGCGCGCGGGCGCTCATCTGAATGTGGTGGGTTCAAGCGTGAGGACGACCCGCGAGATCGACACCGAGACAATGAAAGCGGCGAGCTTGTTTGTAGACCGGCGGGAATCAACCCTAAACGAGTCCGGCGACTACCTGAAAGCGGCCAGCGAAGGCGCGATAGGGCCGGACCACATCAAGGCAGAACTCGGAGAGATACTGACAGGGGCGAGGCCAGGCCGGACATCACCTGATGAGATAACTCTTTTCAAGTCACTGGGGCTGGGCATCGAGGATCTGGCCTCGGCCGAGTATCTCTACGAGAAGGCCGCCGGGTCGAGAACCGGGTCCTGGATTGACTTCTAGTGAAGTACGGACTCATAGCGGGCAACGGCAGGTTTCCTTTACTCGTGCTCGAGAGCGCGCGGGACCAGGGTGTAGAGATGGCCGTCGCGGCAATCAAAGAGGAGACCGCTCCGGAAATCGAGCAGCTAGCGGAGACGGTCGAGTGGATTGGTGTTGGCCAATTGGGTCACCTCATCCGTTTCTTCCAGCGGCAGCAGATTACACACGCGATTATGGCCGGGCAGGTCAAACACCGGCAGATCTTCAGACTCAACGCGCTTCCCGATCTCAAGATGGTCCGCTTGCTCGCAAGCCTCGCGTTGAAGAACACCGACAGCCTGATAGGCGCGGTGGCCGCGGAGCTCGAGCGAAACGGGATAACCCTGGTGGACTCAACGACCTTTTTGGGTCCGTTGATTGCGACGCAAGGCCCATTGACGAGGCGCGCCCCCAGCCGGGACGAGCAATCCGATATCGAATACGGTCTCGAAATGGCAGCCGAGATTGCCCGGCTCGACATCGGGCAAACGATCGCCGTCAAAGACCGAGCCGTTGTCGCGGTCGAAGCCATGGAGGGAACTGATGCGGTGATCTTGAGAGCCGGCGAGATCACTGCCGGACGACCCTTTGTCGTCGTCAAAGTTGCGAAGCCGAACCAGGATATGAGATTCGATGTGCCCGTTATCGGGCTAGCAACGATTGAGGCGCTCAAGACCGCGGGCGCTTCGGCTTTGTCCATCACGGCTGGCAGGACCCTCATGTTTGACAGGGATGAAGTAATCGATAAGGCCAATGAGTACCGGATGGCCATAATGGGCACGCCGCTCGTCAGGAATCCGAATCCTTGAGCACAAAATGGAGCATGGCGGGCTGTCCGTTTTGACACGCTACTGCGAGCACTGCGAGCCGTAAAAAGTAGTTTATTAATCTGGAAAATGGTATTCTATAGAGGGCGTGGCGTCGAAGCGAGGCGGCCCGGGCGTGCCGGATAGGAAGGCGGCCGCAGTAATGAGCAGTTGGGATGATGAGGAATAATTCAAGCGACTTTGATCCTGAGAGCGCCATAATTGACGCCGAATTGCTCGTAAAGTATCGAATGGTGAACAGGGCCATCGAAGCCCTGGAACGAGCAATCGACAACCTACCCCGCCATACTGGACTGCGCGAAAAGCTCAGGGAGATTCTAATAGACGCCGGCCGGCGGGACCAGGCAGCCCAGCAGTGTCTGGCGCTGGCGAGCCTCCATATGAATGCCGGAGAGATGGAGCGCGCCAACGAAAGACTGCTGGAAGCGAAGCGCCTCGATCCTAGGGTCTCGGTGACGGGCCCGCTACGGGACGTGAGGGCTCCGAAGGCTCCGGCCCACTCGGCGCAAAAGATACTGTCCGGGAATCTTGCTGATGTAAATCTCTTTGATATTATCCAGATCATCGAGAACAGCAGGCTGAGCGGCGTGCTCCTGATCACTGCTCCATCGATCAGCGGGGAGATACACCTGGCTGAGGGTCTGATCGTCGGAGCCCAGACTGCCGACGAGGCCGGAATGCCCGCGCTTCAGAAACTGCTGGATACCGTGGATGGGAATTTTGAATTCGAGAAGTCTTCGAAAGAATTCGAACGAACAATTCGGGCGAACAGTAATACCGCTCTAATCCTCGACATGCTTCGGGCAAAGGATGAGGAGAATCAGGGGCTCGATGTGCTGGATAACCTTTGAGGGAGCCGGGATCAACCACTTTCCTTTTGACCCTTAATCAACGATGGTCCCCTTCTGGGAGACGCCGACTTAGCGCCCTTACAGGAACGCGGATTTAGTCGAAAACTTGACTGGGATAATCGCGTATGTTAGCTTGCCAAGTCCTCTTTCATGTGACTAATCTCGTTAAGAGATGAGGTGACGATGTTGAAGCGCACCGCCCTTTTCGAAGCGCATCTCGCGCTTGGAGGGCGCATGATCGATTTCGCCGGATGGGAGATGCCGGTCCAGTTTTCTGGCCCGACTCAGGAGCATTTGGCGGTTCGTGAAGCGGCCGGACTGTTCGACGTTTCGCACATGGGAGAAATCGAAGTCCAGGGACCGGGGGCGATCGATCTGCTCCAGCGAGTGACTACGAATGACGTCGCAAAGCTGCACGACAACCAGGTTCAGTACTCGATACTGACAAACCAGGATGGCGGCATCCTGGATGATCTGCTCGTTTATCGCATCAACCATGAGTACTACCTGCTGGTAGTCAACGCTGCAAACACAATTAAGGATTTCAACTGGATCAAGCAACAAGCGGGATCATTTAGCGCGGAGGTTCACGATACGAGCGCCGGTCACATTTTGCTCGCACTCCAGGGCCCGCGAGCCGAACAGATTCTCCAAGGTCTGACCGATCATATGCTGGATCGCATACCTTACTACTGGTCGCAGCGAGTGTCGGTGGACGGCTGCGAGAGCCGGATTTCTCGAACGGGCTACACCGGCGAAGACGGGTTCGAGATTTTTTGCTCGCCCAGCGATGCGCGGCATCTGTGGAACCGGCTTCTGGTAGTAGGCCATCCACATGGGCTGGTGCCCTGCGGCCTGGCCGCCCGCAATACTCTCCGGCTCGAGGCCTCGCTTCGGCTATGGGGTAATGACATGGACGAGACCACCACGCCGATCGAAGCAGGTCTAGGGTGGGCCGTAAAGCTCGCAAAGAGGGATTTCATCGGGCGGGACGTGATCGAGCGGCAAAAAAGGGAAGGCCCCGGCAGAAAACTCGCGGGCTTTGTAGTCGAGGACCGCGCTCCCGCGCGCGATGGCTATCCAATTGTAGTAGACGGGTTGGAAGTAGGAACGGTAAGCTCCGGCAGCCCAGCGCCCTTTCTTAAGAAGAATATCGGGATGGCCTATCTCGCCAGCCGGTACGCCGCCGCCGGGACTTCCATTCAAATCATGGTGAGGGGCCGGCCAGTTCCCGCGCGAATCGCGGAAATGCCTTTTTACAAGCGAGGCAAGAGGTTTGACTAATAACGGAGAGAGGGACATGGCAAATACGCCTGAAGATCTTGCATACACCAAAGACCATGAGTGGATCAGAGCAAAGGGAGACCTCGCCACCGTCGGGATAACCGATTATGCCCAGAAACAATTAGGCGACGTCGTTTACGTGGAACTGCCCAAAGTCGGCGATCGGTTTGAAGCGACCGAACCCTTCGGCTCAGTTGAGAGCGTGAAAGCGGTCAGTGAGATTTATATGCCTGTCACGGGATCGGTTGTAGAGGTCAATGAAACCCTCAACGACTCACCCGAGCAAATCAACGAGGACCCTTATGGCGACGGCTGGCTGATCGTGGTGAAAATGGAGAACCCGGCACAGGCCGACGGGCTGCTCACCTCCGCCGAATACGAGGACTACATAAAAGCAGAGGCGGGAGAGTAAATAGGAGATGAGATACATCCCAACCTCGCCCGCGGAGCGCATTTCGATGCTCCGCGAGATCGGCTGCGAGAGGATTGAAGACCTGTTTGATCAGGTCCCGGAAAAACTCAGGATGGACCATCCTATCGGGATCGGCCACCCGATTAGCGAGCCAGAATTAATAGAGTTCTTCAACCGGCTGGCTTCAAAGAACGGCACAAACAACCAGTTTTTCCTCGGCGCTGGCGCCTACTCTCACTTCATTCCGGTCGTAATAGACTCGTTGATATCAAGATCCGAGTTCTTGACCGCCTACACTCCTTATCAACCCGAGCTGAGCCAGGGCACTCTCCAGTACGTCTTCGAGTTTCAGACTATGGTCGCTCAGTTGACTGGCATGGAGGTCGCGAACGCCTCGCTGTATGACGGATCCACCGCTGTGGCGGAAGCCGTGTTGATGGCGGACCGCGTTACGAAACGGAACAAGTACTTAATTGCGGAAACCGTCCATCCGCAGTATCGAGAAGTGGTAACAGCGTATACACGCAACCTCGGGGTGACCGTGGACTACATACAAGTAGGACCGACAGGCGCCATCGATCCAGAGGCGCTCGCCGTCGACGATCGCACGGCCGCCGTAGTAGTGCAATCACCCAACTTCTTCGGCTGTATTGAAGACCTCAAGTCCATCGCAGACGCGGCCCACCGAGCCGGTGCGCTGTTGATCGTCGCCGTAGCCGAGCCGTTGAGCCTTGGAGTTCTCAAGCCGCCGGGCCATTGCGGCGCGGACATCGTGGTTGGAGAGGGCCAGGCGCTGGGGATCCCGCTCAGCTTTGGGGGCCCATACCTGGGCCTGTTTGCGACGCTCGAAAAATATCTCCGTCAGATGCCCGGCCGGCTGGTTGGCGAAACCTCAGATCACCATGGGAATCGTGGATACGTATTGACTCTGTCGACGCGGGAGCAGCATATCAGGAGAGAAAAGGCGACTTCGAACATTTGCACGAATCAAGGGCTATTCGCCCTGATGGCGACCATCTACCTGGCCACAATGGGCCGGCGCGGCCTGCAAGAGGTGGCGCGTCAAAACCTGCAAAAATCACATTACGCAGCAAAGAAGATAGCCGGGCTTCGGGGTTACCAGTTGAGATATAGCGCGCAGTTCTTCAACGAATTCGTGGTCAAGACTCCGATCCCCGCCGCTGAGCTGGTGGATCGACTTATCGAGAAGGACATAGTCGCCGGGCTTCCGCTGGAAGATTACTACCCGGACATGCGGGACAGTCTGTTGATCTGCGTGACCGAAACCGCGAAAAAGGAAGCGATCGATAAATTCGCGGCGGAGCTCGGCCGGATCGTTTAGTTACACTATGAAAAGAGCCGGTGAGAATATAAAAAAAGCTACGACTCACGTCGTCCAGAATGAAGGGTTGCTGTTTGAAGTATCGAGGCCCGGAAAGAAGGGCTATTCGCTTCCGGACCTTGACGTCCCCGAGGTTGCCGAGAAGGAACTACTCGATCTTGCCGTCACTCGCGCGGATGATCTGGAGTACCTGCCAGAGCTTTCAGAAGTAGACGTCATCAGGCATTTCACCAGGCTTTCCACCTGGAATTACGGTATTGACGCCGGGATGTATCCGCTGGGGTCGTGTACCATGAAATACAATCCCCGCATCAACGAACGGGTCGCGAGGATCGAAGGGTTGGCGGGGCTGCATCCGATGGCGCCCGATCGTCTGGCCCAGGGCGCCCTGGAAGTAATACTCAGGCTGGAGGAAGCCCTGGGCAAAATTACCGGACTCAGCGCAGTCACGGTGCAGCCGGCAGCGGGCGCACACGGCGAGCTGACCGGCATGATGATGATTCGGGCAGCACTGACAGAACGCGGGAATCCTCGCAAAAAGGTACTCATTCCCGATTCGGCTCACGGCACGAATCCGGCCTCAGCAGTGATCTGCGGCTATACCGTAGAGACCGTGCCATCCAATAGCGTGGGCTGCACTGACATGGCGGCGCTGACCAGTATGATGACCGAAGACGTGGCCGCCCTCATGCTGACCAACCCGAATACGCTGGGCAAATTCGAACGGAATATCGTGGAGATTTGCGAGCTGGTTCACGCGCGCGGGGGATTCGTCTATATGGACGGCGCCAATATGAATGCCCTGGTCGGTGTCGTCAGGCCTGCAAGCACCGGTATAGACGTGATGCACATGAATCTCCACAAGACCTTTTCGACTCCACACGGCGGCGGCGGTCCAGGGTCCGGGCCCGTGGCGGTAAGCGCCGAACTCGAACCCTATCTGCCCTATCCTCGAGTGGTCAGAAGACAGGACGGGTCGCTCGCTATGGACTACAATCGTCCAAGGTCAGTCGGAAGAATAAGAGCATTCTATGGAAACTTCGGCGTCCTGATTCGCGCCCTCGCATTCATCTTGACACACGGAGACGAAGGCCTGCGCGAGATGACCGAAGCGGCGGTCTTGAATGCTAACTACATCGCTTATCACCTGAAGGATACTTATGAGATCCCTTATCCGGGCCGCGTGATGCACGAAGTCATATTTTCGGACAAGTGGCAGACCAGGCACGGGGTTCGCAATTCGGACATTGCTAAGAGACTCATCGATTACGGCTTTTACCCTCCGACGATGTCGTTCCCGCTTATCGTTCCGGGCGCAATAATGGTAGAGCCCACAGAGAGCGAGGGCCGGGAAGAGCTCGATCTATTCATCGACGCGATGAAATCAATCAATGAGGAAGCCGCTCGTGATCCACAGCTCTTGAAGGACGCGCCCTTTACGACGAAGGTTGGCCGGCTCGATGAAGTCTCGGCGGCGCGCAAGCCTGTGCTGAGATGGCGGCCTGGCGCGGAGTCCAAACGCGAACAAGGCTAAGATGCGGAGCCTGCGGCCCGCCTCGGGCGGAGAGGACCATTACCCGTCACCATAACGCAGTGGGGTTTCGAGGCCGGCCCTCATCCGGCAGCCGAACCAGTCGAGAGGTAGAACCATGACATCATCGACAAACAGACAGATGAACGAAGCGCTCCGCCAGCGACTCCTTCAGGACAAATTGGTCCAGGACATGATCGAACGGCGGGCGTACGAAATCTTTCTGCGCCGGAACGGAGAGCATGGACACGACCGGGAAGACTGGCTCCAGGCCGAAAACGAGATCCTGGATGAGCTGACTGAGACAGACCTTCGTCGCATGCCCGACCTGGCGGCGGCGGACTCTCCGGCGCGTCAGGTTCACTCTGCTAAACCGGATTATCAACCGGCAGCCCCTAAACCGGCAGCGCCTACGCCGCCGGCAAGCCGCCAACCGTCAGAGCCGTCTGTTCCCGCAGCCGCCAAGACAGCGCCTTCATCTTCACCATACACCAACCCATCGAGAAAGAAACCTGAAAAGGCCAAATCGACTCCTAAACGCAAGAAGGCGGCCAGTCCCGAGGGCGGAACTGCCGGCGAGCCGGCAGGAGCCGTAAGCAAGAGCAAGAAGTCAAAGTCCGGCGATCAACCCAAGGCGGGAAAGAAGAAGGACAAAAAGCCCTAGTCATCCCTTGGGGGCGTAGTAACTATCTCTTGAACGGGCGGAATAACCTGGCCGAGTCAGATACACTTTCACGTGTCGAAGACTTCCATCCCTTTCGTCGTTCTTTGGGACGTAAGTTATTATGTACTGGCTTTTCAATTCCTTCGCTACACGCGCATAGACATCCTTCATCTCATCGTCTTTCATCGGCGAATAGATTTGGCCGCCCGTTTTGGTGCACAGGTCGGTCATAAGGCCTTCGGCGCGTTCAAACTCGCGGACGTAAGGCCCGGCTCCCGGGTAGCGTTTGTACTCCTCGATGAACAGGCGAGCTTTGCTCACGACATACACGACCGCTCCCGACTTGATGATTGCATCCAGGCCGTCTTCATACTTGACCTTGCTGGACGTATCATCGCCGTCAGTCAGCATGATTATGGCCTTTCGGCCCTCGACCTTGGCCAGTTGATCATTGGCGGCTAGAACCAGCGAGTCATACAGCGCCGTATTCCCGCCGTGCTTTGGTATCGGTCCGGGCCTGAATCGCCAGGAGATTGCGTGCAGCAAGTCGTCCTGATTGGAACTCCAGTCCTGGATCAGCTCGATCTTTGAATGGAACTCCATTATCGAGACCTTGTCTTCCGGGCCGAGCCTCCTGATGAATTCTGTTGCGGCATCGCGAAGAGATGAGAGCTCGCCTATCACCGAGCCTGAGGCATCGAGCAGGAATACGACATTTACAGGTATCCTGGCGATGTCAAACCCGGCGATAACCTGGCGCTGGCCCTCCTCGGCAATGATGAACTCTTCTTTGGAGAGGTCCGTCGCCTGGTGCCCGTAGGGGTCGTTGACGGTGACATTGAGCAGGACTTCTTCGGCCCGGAGCTTTATCGCATCATTCTTGGTCTGCTGCTGCTGGGTTGTCGATGGCAAGCGCCTTCCGCTCTGGCGAGCCATGGTCCCGCCCAGGATAGCGCCGCAAAGCAAAGCCAGAACGACTGCTATTAAAATGACTCGGACGAACCTCCTGGGAGTGCGCATAGTAATACAACCCGCCTTCCCCATAAGTATACCGCAACCACGCACGGCATGAAACGCCCCCGCTCTGGCACCGGATGCGCCTCGAAGGTTCGGTAATCAACGCTGCGGAAAGACCAGCCTAATATGGAAACCTCCAAATCCTGACCATCCGCAGAGGTCTCGGATAAAGTAGAATAGGGTAGAGAAAGGTAGAGAAAAGTAGAGAAAAGTAGAGGTTTTCGGCTTCGGTACTGTATCCCGGGCTCGTTGGAACGTCGAGCGACGGCAGCATCCGCGGCCCCTGAGCACTTTGCTCTCAGGTCGTGGGTAAAGCTCAGCCTCCGGGCCGACCAAATTAATTCCGCGTTTTGGCATTTCGGGCATACCTCCATTTTCATCATCCGGGGCCGACTCCGGGGCACTTGCTCTGCGGTCTATGGCTCTGTGCGGCCCTCGGCAGCGCCGATCGGGCTGCCAGTCTCGGTTTCAAAGCCATCTGGCCGGTAGCAAGACTCTCTAGAGTCAGTCTAGCCAGTCTCATGGTATCATGGCGTGATTGATTTGGCAAGCGCTTTGATAGATTTATTCTTATGAGAAAAGGTCATCGGAAATGTCCAAGCTGCCGCAGAGCTTCATACAAGACGATGCCAACAGAGGTTGCAAGATTGAGCGACCGGATACTTCGATTCGGCATGGGGATGGTAAGGCACCTCTCCCAATTGGCCTTCAACAGATCCTCGGGCAGTCCCCGCGTCTCCCGGCCAAAGACCAGACAATCGCCGGCCACATAGCTGGCCTCGGTATAGGAACTGGTCGCTTTAGTCGTGAAATAAAGGAAGCGGTGTCCGGGAAGCGATGCCTGCAAGGCATCGAGATCCAGATGGTAATTGATACGGACCTCGTGCCAATAGTCGAGCCCGGCGCGGCGCACGGCCTTGTCATCAGTTCTGAATCCAAGCTTGCCTACCAGATGAAGAGGAGTAAACGTCGCGGCGCACAGGCGAGCGATGTTGCCGGTGTTGGGAGGAATCTCGGGCTCGACCAGGACAATATGCACGCCCGAATCAGTGGGCCTCGCGCGGCTCATCGGTCTTTCTCGATAGGTAACGCTGACGGCGCGTGACCGTGCTTATTCCCGAAAATATGTTTCAGCGCGGCGGTGAGGATCTTCTTATGATCGAATGCCAGTGGCGGCGGCCTCAACGCCGGATGCCAATCGGCCTCGGCTGCATCATCCCCTGCCTTGACCTCTTGATGCCGGCCTAGGACGCCGGCAAAAGCAACGCTGACCGTGTGTCCCCTCGGATCCCGGCCGGGATCGCCAAAGGTGGCGACTTGTTCCAGGCGAACTCGTTTGACGCCGGTCTCCTCTTCGAGCTCGCGGGCCGCGGCGTGCTCCAGCCGCTCGTTCTCGTCGACAAACCCGCCCGGCAGCGCCCACTTTCCCTTGTAAGGGTCATTAGCCCGCTTTATGAGGAGCACCTGAATTTGGCCGCTAACCAGTCGAAATAAGATTATGTCAGCGGTCACTGCCGGACGTGGATGGCTATAGCAAAAAGGGCGCTTCCCGTCGCGGCCTGAATTCGATTCTTTTGTCATCAGTTCATGTTCCCCGCGGCTATGCCGCCCGCAGTGCGATAAGTCCGAGATTGGCTCTGAGCTATTCAGCCCAAGACGGAAGGCCGCCCAGTGGCGGCCTTCCCAACGTGCTAACGTTCCAACCTGCTAACCTGCTAACGCCTCTTAAGGCCCGCAGGCACAGACCGGGTTCGGATTTGTGTCGTTGATCGTGAAACTCTGTGATATGCCCGCCGCGTAGATGATCCTGATTGAGGCATGCCCGGTCCCGGTGTTAGTGAAGAAGCTGAGCGTAACCCTTCGATCCGGCTTGGTATCCTGTAACGTCAGCAGGTTGCCGCTGATGGTCAGTGTACCAGTGCCGCTTAGCGTCACGTTGCCTCCGCTGCATTGCACGAACCGGTAGTCCCCAGTCATCGAGCTAAACTGGATGAAGTTCCCCGTCGCGTCGTCCTTCATGCACTTGTCGAAGGTCACAACCGTGACGGTATTGCTCCCACTACCAGTTCCTCCATTGGCCGAGGTGATCGCGCCGGTAGTGTTGCTCTTAGTGCCTCCTGCGGTCACCTGCACCGAGACACTGATGACGCAACTCCCGCCAGCAGCTATGGTTCCACCGCTGAATGTCAGAGTTGTATCGCCGGGATTCGGCGCAAACGTCCCTCCGCACGTATCGGTTGCGTTTGGCGGATTAGCCACAACCAGCCCCGCCGGGAATGGATCGGTGAAGCCCACTCCGGTCAACGCAACAGTCGCATTGGGATTGGTCAGAGTAAATGTCAGCGTAGTCGTCTGGCCGACCGGCACAAACGAGGTCCCAAACGCCTTGGTTATCGTCGGCGGAGCGACCACGGTGATCGTCGCTGTATTGCTGGTCGTGCCCGTCCCGCCGTTACTGGACGTCACCGGCCCTGTCATATTGTTCTTGACTCCGGCCGTAGTCCCGGTGACTGTCACGCTGAACGTGCAATTCCCGGCGGCCGCGATCGAGGCCCCGGTGAGCGTGATCGTATTATTACCGGTTGTTGCCAACGTCCCGCCGCATTGTGATCCGGAAGCGTTCACCACTGTCAGGCCCGCCGGCAGAGTGTCGGTGAAGCCCACCCCCGTCAATCCCACTGTCGGGTTCGGATTGGTTAGCGT
>Ga0207103_10181_pt1 | contig 18436 bp, 22 predicted proteins | sample Alteio_BWMinHeat_81_FD_153546 | JGI IMG/M metagenome (GOLD analysis project Ga0207103, IMG submission 153546) | Enriched cells from forest soil in Barre Woods Harvard Forest LTER site, Petersham, Massachusetts, United States -... | ecosystem: Environmental > Terrestrial > Soil > Temperate forest >...
ACTTAAAATCAATAAACGCTCCATTTTCTATTGCTTCTCGGATACCCTTAAAATAATTTGATATAATTGATTCTTGAAGATTCAATGATTGCCGAATGGCATTTGTTTCAATGTCAGTATACTCTTCAATTATTGTAACTAGATCTGGAAGCAGGTGAGTACTTGATGTAATTCGATCTTTATATTTTTTCAAAAATTCTTTAAATTCTCTCTCGCCACTAGTTTCAGATTGATATGAATCAATACCTAAGATTAACCCTATCTTAAATATTGCGATTACAAAAATAATTAATTTAAAATTTTTCATTTTTTTTAAACTCCTGCATTAATCTTCCTGATCTATATTTCCCCAACCTTCTACTTCTTCACCTGGCTCAGGACCTTCTTGCGCCCAGTCTTCTTCTTGAGTCTGAACAACAGCAGCTGCTGCCATAGCTTCGTGAGCTCTTTGATAGCGTAATCTTTCTTCTTCTTGCCTTTGACGCTCTTCTTGAGCTAGCTGCTCTTTTTTAGCATTAAATTTTCTCACACTTCCTTGAATTTCCTGTTGTTGTATTATTTTGAGCGCTTCTTGCAATTCCTTATCTTCTTCTCTTGCAGCTTTAATTTCATGAGATAATAAATCTCTTATTTTTCTATAATTTTCTAAATTCGAACTACCCCCTTCTATGACACTTCCTCTTGTTAATCCAGAAAGATATATACGTTCTGCATATTCATAAGCTGTTTGCCCCTTCTCATCTGGAATATTTGGATCAGCTCTAAATTCAATCAATTCTTTTACTAATTCGTAATTTCCAACTTTGGCAGCTATTATGAGTGCCGTTTCTCCTTCTGAAAAATTTTTAGAGTTTAAATCAATTGCTTTATTTTGAATTAATAAATCAGCTATTGAATCTAATCCTATTTTAATTGCAAGAATAAGTGGGGTATCTCCATATAAATCTTTTGCATTAACATCTGCTCCATTTTCTATTAAATATTTAATAAAATTAAAAAGCTTTGGTTTATTCATTCTCGATTTCAGCAACCTAGTAAGAACTGTATCTTTACCTGGATATTCAAAGTTGACATAAGCACCGTTTTCAATTGCTTCTTTTAATTCTTTAAGATCCTCATTTTTAATTGCTTGAGCAAGCTTGTATGTTTGTTTAGCCATATTATCAAGATCAGCATATTCATAAATTATTGGAAGCAAACAATCAATTAAAATTCCAGATCCTTTAATTTGTTCTTTGTATTTTTGTGAAATCTGGTTGAACTCCTGCTCCTCAATTTCTCTCGAAACCATGGCTGAAACCAAAGATAATTTACATATTGCCACTACAAAAATAATTAATTTAAAATTTCTAAACATTTTGGCCTCCATATTTAATCTTCTTGCTCTATGTTTCCCCAACCTTCTTCTTCAGCAGGCGCTGTCTCTTCTGCCCACCCTTCTTCTTCCATAGGTTGAGCTGCAGCTGCTGACATAGCTTCTTGAGCTCTTTGAACTCGCAATCTTTCCTCTTCTTGTCTTTGACGCTCTTCTTGTAAAGCTAGCGCTTTTTTAGCATCAAATTTCCTTACACTTTCTTCTATTTCTTGCTGCTGTATCCTCAGTAAAGTACCCTGTAATCTTTTTTCTTCTTTTTCTCTTTTTGCTTCTGCTTCTTCCCTTATAGCTTCAGCTTCAGGAGATAATAGATCCATTATTTTCTTATAATTTTCTAAATCACTTTCTATGAAACCACCTTTTGAACCAGAAAGGTATCTGTACCTTGCATAATCATAAGCTGTTTTACCATAATCGTCTCTGATTTTTGAATCGGCTCTACGTTCAATCAGTTTTTTTACCAATTCATAGATACCATTTTTTGCAGCCGAGATTAAGGCTGTTTGCCCTTCTACGTCTTTGAAATTTAAATTTGTATAATAATAATTTAAATTAGATTCATTCTGTATCAACAAATTAGCTATATTATAAAATTTTCTATCAATTGCAATAACTAGAGGAGTGTCTCCCTGATTCTTTAAATTAACATCAGCGCCATTTTTTATCAGATATTCTACGATAGGATAAAGTTTCTTCTCTTCTTGAGATTTTCCCAGTACACGAAGAAGAGGAGTGTCTCCATTAGGATATCTAAAGTTAATATAGGCACCATTTTCAACTGCCTTTTTTATACCTTCAAAATCTACTGTTGAAATTGAACGAGCAAGGTTATTTGATTGTTCAATCGTATTATCAATTAATTCAACACCTGCATATCCATAAATTATTGGAAGCAAATCATCAATCAAAATATCTGTTTTTTCAATCTGTTCTTGATATTTTTGTATAAATTCTTCAAACTGTTTTTCTTCAAGTTTTTCAGGCTTATTTGAATGGTCTATTGCTGAAACTAAAGATATCTGAGATATCATAACTATCGCTAAACCAATTAATTTTAAATTTTTCATCTGCAACCTCCTCTATTTTTAATCTTCTTGCTCTATATTTCCCCAACCATCTTCTGCTTCTTCAGCAGGAGCTGATTCTTCAGCCCACTCTTCTTCTTCAGGTCGAGCAGCTGCTGCTGCCATAGCTTCTTGGACTCTTTGCGCTCTTGCTCTTTCTTCTTCTTGTCTTTGACGTTCTTCTTGTGCAGCTCTAGCTCTTGCAATTCTTATATTTTCTTCCATTTCTTTACTTGACGCAGAACTCAATGAACTAGCTGATCTTTTACCTTCTTCTTTTTTGACATTAACTCTAGGAGCCAAGAGGTAGTTTATTCTTGCATAATTCTCTGCTAAAACTTCCCCTTCTCTAGAAGCAGAATATTGGTCTTTAAGGGATTCTGCATAATCACGCGCAGTTTTACCATGTTTATCTTTAACTTCAGAATTCGCTCCATATGTAACCAACTTTTCTACCAAATCACTTTTACCCTGCTTTGCTGCAAGAATAAGAGCCGTTTGGCCTTCTGAATTTTGAACATTTAAATTAGTACTTCTTGATATCAAAAAAGAAGCTATGTCATATAATTTTCTATCAATAGCAACTATAAGTGCATTACGCCCTTGTCTGTCTATTGCATTAACATCAGCTCTTTTTTCTATCAAAAGAGAAGCTATTCTGCCTAATTCTCTATCAAGCGCAATAATAAGCGCAGAACGCCCCTGACGATCTCTTGCATTAACATTAGCTCCTTGTTCTATTAACGAATATAAAATTGGAAATTTATCGCTTTCGCTACGATCCACTTTGATAATTAAAATAAGTGGCGTATCACCTTCTTCATTTATTTGATTAACGCGAATACCTTCTTCTATAACTTTCTTAGCTTCAGCTAAGTTTCCTTTTTCAATAGCAAGCTTAAACGCTTGATAATTAGCATCCAGAATTGATTGAAAATCAATATATCCACTAACTATTTCGGGTAATCCTTTAGGTGAAAGATGCTGCCTGATCTGTGCCATGTATTTATCAACTATGTTTGGATACTCTTCTCTTCCAATACCTAAAACTGAAGATAATTGAAATACAGATATTATAGCTAAACCAATTAATCTTAAATTTTTCATATTAATTCTCCATTTATTTTATATTTTAGAATACCATAATTAAACTTATTTCAAGTATATCAAATCCAAATAGACAAATCAAGATTGTTTTTATGGGCCAAAAAGGCTGCTTTTTAAGGTTATTTTGATCATAATGGGCAAAAATGTTGCTATTTGATAATATTAATAGTTATTTTATTATTAAATAGAGCTTTTTATAAAATATAAATGGAGGAGGTATGAAATTCTTAAAAATTACAGTAATTTTAGCAAATTTGTGTATTTTTTGGTCAAATACAACAATAACATGTCCTACTTCTTTGGGAAAAAATTTATTAGATACAAATCAAGTATCCTATAAAGATCTTTCAAAACAAGCTGGATCTTATGAATAAGTTATATTATTTGTGTTTAAGTTTTATATTTTTTAATAATTATTTATTAAATAGCTCTGTAGGTTGTATGGATAACTCTTATCACATGACCAAACCATGCGACCGCAAAAACTTACACTATGTCAGATGTGAATGTCCATGCAAAAGAATACTTAATCAGAAAGGTATCTGTTTGGAATGTAGACACATCGGAGATCCGGATAGAGGTCTAAAAAATCTCATGCAATTATCAGAACCAATATTTAGATAATCTTCTTAACAACAGGTGTCATTTTTATCTAATGACATTTCTTCCATTCCATCTAATACTTCAGCTATAACCATACCTGAAATTTCATTTATCATATCTATACGTTTCTGATATTCTTTGCCTTTAAATTTAGCATTTATCCATGCAAATATTATTTTTTCAGCCAATTCATTGCTTACAAAATCAGCAGGCAAAACTAAAACGTTAGAATTATCATCTTCTTTGCTTGCTTTCGCAACATCTTCTGACCAAGCTAAAGCGGCATAAATAGTCAAAAATTTATTTGCTGCAATAGACATGCCTACACCATTACCGCATATTAATATTCCAAAATCAGCATTTCCATCTTCTACTTCACGGCAAACAGGCATAGCAAATTCAGGATAGTCTGATCTTGCGTCATTAAAAGCTCCGCAATCCAACCAACTTATATTTTGTTGCCCATTAGTTTTGATTTTTTCCCTTAAATATTCTTTAAGCTTAAAACCTCTATGATCTGATCCTATTGCTATATGCATTCGTTTTCCCTACAAGTTATATTTATTTCTTTTTTCTCACAAATCTCACAAGATCTATTATAGTTTATACAATAACCTTGAGGAGAGCAATTTTTTAACATTTTTCCATCTTCATCTAACTCCCAAGTAAGAGTAGCTATGTTTTCCATTGCATGGAAACATAGCCCTATATATTCAATACCTGGTTGAATGATATTTTCTCCATCAGAATCTTTAGCTGAAAATTGTAATAAGTATACAGTTTTGAATTGACTTGTGTATTTTCCAAACAAATACTTAAATTCTCTATCTAATATTACTTTTTTCAAACAATATGGTAAATATGTCTTATCACCAACTTTTAAAGAAACCATCCAAGGTGAGTCTGGATTATTTGTTAAAGGATTGGATACATGTGGCACATGAACTTGAACATAGAAAGAAATTAAATCTCTATTTTCAAGACATCGTTTGTCCAGCATTTCCTGAGCCTGCTCCTCACTAATAAAATTCTTTTTTGCAAAAAGCTTTATGTGACATTTTTGTACTTCATTAGTTAGCCACATAGCATCAAAAATTCCCAATGTTGTGAATTCATAATAAACTCGAGTTGAACGTATATGTTGTTGTGGTATAATTCTTATACACGGATTAATCTGACAACCTTGATTGAATGTTCTTTTGCCCCAATCTATTATAGTACAACCCGGCAACAGAAGAAGAAATAAAAATAAAATTGAACTCTTTTGAATCATAATTTTTCTTTCTATAATTTGTTAATATTCCAAATGTTAACAATAATAATTTATAAGGTGTATCATAAATATGTCAACTTCATTACTTATAGCTTGGAAATATTTAATTAGCAAAAAAAATGGATCTACATCTATAATGATTAAAATCTGTTTTTTTTCCATATCTTTAGCTGTATTCTCTTTAAGTTTGATAGCTTTAATTATGAATGGTTTTGAATTCGTAACAAAGCAAAAAATTGAGTCTATATATCCCCAACTTATAATGCAATCTAATGAAGGTTATATTAACTTTCCTAAAATAAAAAATATTTTAGCTCATGAATTCAACCAAATAGAAAGCTTTGCTCCTTCAAATACCCAATATTGTATTATACAAACTAATGAAGATGCAAAATCAGAAGACATAAACAATGTTGTAATAATTAAAGGTATTGATCCTAAGAACGAATTTAAGGTAACCAAATTAAACGAAAAAATAGAATTTAAATTATTTAATAATTTACTTGAACTATTCAATAATAACAAAATAATAATTGGCAAAAAATTAGCACAAGATTTAAAAATAAATTTAGGATCAACAATAACAATATTGGTGCCACAAGAATTTGAATTTGGCAAAATTGGATTTGAACCACATAAAGTTTTTGTTTCAGCCATATTTAATACAGGCATGGATGAATTAGATTCAAAATCTATAATATGTTCGTTAAATCTATTAGAAAAATTATATCCGGAATCTGGAATAACTTATATTGGAATTAAACTAAAGCCAGGTGTTGATGAAAATAAAATCACACAAATATTAAAATCCAGATTTAAATTACAAGTATATTCCTGGAAAAACTTATACCCATCTTTAGTTTCTGCTTTAAAATTAGAAAAATATGTAATGATTTTTATTTTTTTCTTAATATCTTCAATTGCTACCATGAATATAATCTCTCTTTTATTTATGTTTATTACACAAAAATCTAAAGATATCGCAATTTTAAAATGTATGGGTCTAAATTACTTTAAAATAAAAATAATTTTTTTACTTATAGGGACAATCTTAGTAGGAATATCTTCGCTATTTGGTCTAATATTGTCCTATCTTGCTGCAAAATTTTTAGAGTATTACCCTTTTATTGAATTACCCGATGTTTATTATGCAACTCACTTGCCAATTAAAATTGAAGCTTCTATTTTTATCTGGATTTTTGTAATGGTTATGTTAATTGGCTTGTTTGCCTGCTGGATACCTATAAAAAAAATTAAGGGATTTTCTTTGGGACAACTCTTAAGATTCTGAACAAGAATCTTGATTTTTCTATTTGTATAACTACAATAATTATATACTTGATTTATTATATTTTTTTCAGAAGGTTAATATGAAAACTGAAATGTTATTTCTATTTATGTGTCTGGGATCTATAGGGTCAATTTATTGCATTGGTAAAGAAGATTCAAATAAAACATTGATTAGAGACTTTACTGCTTTAGAGTTAGCCTTATCTAGTGAAGATGGAATAAAAAAATTATTGTCAGACTATAAAGCTGATCCTGTTCTCAGAATTAGTACACGCATTCTCCGATTTACACCCTTAATGGTAGCTGCTAAAACTGATAGAATAGATTTAGTAAAACTTTTCTTAGATGCAGGGATAAATCCTGATATTCAAGATGCAAATGAATATACAGCTTTGATGTATGTACTCTCATTTCCTGATTCTCGTAATTGTTATAATATGACAAAATTGTTATTAGAAGCAGGAGCTTCTTTAGATTTAGTAACCAACGATAAAAAAACAGCTTGGAGCATAGCAGATGGTAGAGTAAATGCTACTATAAAAACATTAATACTAGATGAATCTAAAAAAAGAGAAAAAATCGCACAGGAAATACGGGGATAAAATACTTTAACATACTTAGCTGATCTAATTTCAGGCATTATGTTTGCGCAAATCCAAATAAGTATGAGGAAATTTTTGATGTATAATTACATCTGATTTAATCTTTTATGATCACTTTATATTGTAGAAATCTAAAGGCACTAAGTGGCCATTACGTTTTCCATATAGTTCATTTATTCCCAAAGCTTTTAAAACTTTAAAAAGACTTGTAACATTAAAATCTTTTTTGTTTCCGGTTGGTAAACGCATGGCTTGAACAACAGTTGGAGAAACATCAGCCATTTCTGCTAATTTACGCACAGAAACTTCATCATCTTCCATTAAAGCAAGAATTAATTCAGATAATGCTAAATCTCTGAAACCTTCTTCAAATTCTTTTCTGCGTTTTGGAGAAAGTGAATCTACATACTCATCATAAGTAGATTTGTATTTTTTAGTCGTAGTAACTTTTTTCTTTGCATCTTTTTTCATAATCAGCTTTCAATTTTAAGGCTTTTTCTTTTTCTCTAGGCGGCATTTTATCAGTTTTTTTTACATATGCATTTGTTACAATAATTTTCGCATCTTTATAAAAGAAACATAAAAATCTGTCAGGAGATGGTTTAAAGGCATATACTTGATCAAGTTCATTTCTAAATTTTTCTTCACTGCGTATTCTTCCAGAAGTCGCAATCAACTTGAATAAATACATAGCCTTCTCTTTTTGTTTGTCAGAAAGTTCATTGAAATAATCAAGAACAGCGCTTTCTTTTCTACTATTGTAATACCATTCTATGGTAAAAAATTCCCCTATATATACTATAAACTTGTTATCCATATTTACTCAAGTTGTTAATACTTTAACTATTTGAATTAGTGTACCACGAACCAAACACGATGTCTAGCGTTTTGTATGACCCTTAAATTTATTTTATTATTCTGCTTTTTGTTTCTTTATTTCATTTTGATGATAAATAATCATGCAATGTGCAAAACTAGATAAGTTCCAATACATTCAAAATCTATTTTAGCAAAAAAACATTTGTTAAAATTAAAAATAATTATTATAGATTTTAAGGAAAAAGATTATGTACAAAAGATTTTGTTTACTGTTTTGTTTTGTTTTCTCTTCTATAAAAACTGAAATTATTTTAAATAAAGCTTTTTTGCACGTTGGAAATTCTAAAGATAAATTAGTTTTTTATTTTAATGAAAATCCAAAAGTAAATTCTACGTCATCTAAATTAAAAAACAATATTATGGAATACAGGTTTTTATTTCCAAAAATAAAAATTAGTACTGAAGCAAATAAAATGATTAATCGTGTAAAAACTAAAAATAATTTTTATGATTTAAAAATTTCAAAAAAACTTGGGGATCTAGAAATAAAAGTTATTTTTAATACTAAAAAAGTAATAGATATAGAAGCCTACTCATTTACAGCAATAACCTCTGCAAAAGGGGTTTCTATAAATATTTTGCATAAACCTGTTTCAAATAAAATTTCCAAAAAAAATGTAATTATTGATATGGGGCACGGAGGTAAAGATAAAGGAGCTGTTGGTAAATCTGGAATTCAAGAAAAAGATATTACTTATAAAATTGGCATTGATTTATATAATCTTTTAAAAGATCAAGGTTTTAATGTATATTTAACTAGAAAAAAAGATGTTTTTGTTGATTTGGACAAAAGAACCAGCTTTGCAAATTCTATACCAGGAAATTCTATATTTATTTCTATTCACGCAAATCACTCTAACAACAGTAATACCTGTGGTATAGAAAGCTATTACTTAGACTATGATTTATTAAGACCCATTCGACTTCCTCTTCGACTCGCTAACGCTCGCTCAGAGGTCGCTCAGGGTGACCGGGGTGCGAATGATTTTTTAAGACCTCTTAATAAAAGCAAAATATTATGTGAACTATTACATAGTAAATTAATAGATGATTTAAAAAACATTAATAATAATATTGTAGATAGAAAGACAAAGAGTTCTGTGAGTCAGGTATTGTTAGGTACAGAGATGGCTTCTGTTTTAATAGAAGTAGGATTTGTTTCTAATAAAAAAGAAGAAAAGTTATTAAGTTCGCCTGAATATATTCAAGCAATAGCAAAATCTTTAAGCGAGGGAATACAAAGCTATTTTTCTACAGGTTCCTGAATCTTTATTTTAACTTGACTTAATAAAGATTGAACAGCTTTATGGTCAGGAACAAAAAGCAATATATCTTCTAATATATTTTTAGCTTTTTCAAGATTGTTCAAATAAATATATGTTATTGCAAGATAATATGAAGCATCAACATACTCTGAAGAAAGCTCAACGGATTTACTCAGGCTTTTATTTGCCTTGACAATAAACTCATTAAATAAAACATCTTGATCTTTATTTCTTATAGCGTTTAATAATTCTAAACGTCCTAAATTTAGCCAGGCAACTTCAGGTGATAAATAATTTTTATTCTCTGTTAATTCCTGCCAAATTTCTTGTGCCTTATCCTCTTTGCCTAAAGCTAAAAGACTGCAAGCATAATTATTTAGAGTATCGGCTTTTAAAGTAACAGGAGTTTTTTTATCATTTATTATTTTTTTACAAAGTTCACAACATTGTTTAAAATCTTGTAATTGATATAAAAGAGTTACTTTATAAGCAAGAGATTCGGGCTTGTTTTCTAATTCTATAGATTTATCTACAAGCTGAAGCGCTTGCCTAATATTATCTTGTTCGGCTTCAAATTTACTTTGTTCTGAATAATTTTTTGCTAAAGGTATGTTTTTTTTATTTGAGCAACTTGGTATTATTAGTATTAAAATAAGAAATAATATAAATGATTGTTTTTTCATACAAATTTTTTAATTAAATTTAATATAAGTCTATATTGAATATAGCAATTATTTTAAAATAAGAGAAACTCTGTGATAGAAAGTATTTGGAACTCATTTTTGGATATCGTTCGTCAAGAAGCGGGAAGTCGAGTTGTTGAAACTTGGCTTAAAGCTGTTTCATTAGATAAATGGGATTTCATTAACAAGACAGCTTACATTCAGGCTCCAAATAGTTTTATAAAAGATTGGATTTGCACCAATTATTTAAACATATTTGAAGTTCATTTAAAGAGACTTTTTAATGTTGACAGCATAAAGATAATTTTTTTTGTGGAAAAACTTGAAACATCATTTATTAAAAATTCGAATGACAATAATATTATTCCTGCAAAATTAGAAAATCATTCAAACAATATGCCCAGTCAAAATATAATCAAGAGTCATGTAAACTCTTCTTATATTTTTGATTCATTTATAGTTGGACCAAATAACTCCTTAGCTTATGCCGCAGCACGTGCAGTTTCAAAAAAACCGGGAATATTATATAATCCATTATTTATTTATGGGGATTCCGGACTTGGCAAAACTCATTTATTACATGCAATCGGAAATGAAATCAAGCTCTACAACAAAAATATTTCAATTCTTTATCAAACCACTGATAGATTTGTTAATGAATTTATTAATGCTATTCGATTTGACAAAATCCACACATTCAAAAGCAAGTATCAACGAGTTGATGTTTTGTTAATAGATGATGTCCAGTTTATCTCAAACAAAGATCAAACCCAAGAAGCTTTCTTTCATATATTTAATAACTTGCATGAATCAAGTAAACAAATTGTCTTCTCAGGAGATAATTATCCAGGAAATATTAAAGGTATAGAAGAAAGACTACGCTCAAGGTTCGAATGGGGATTAGTAACAGATATTCACGCCCCAACACTAGAAACCAAAGTGGCTATTCTAAAACGAAAGGCTAGTTCCACTAATGAAATAATATCAGATGATGTAATTTATTTCATCGCTTCAAAAATAGATTCTAATATCAGGGAACTTGAAGGTGCTTTAATTCGTGTATTAGCCTTTGCTTCTTTGACTAATCAGGAAATTTGCCTTGAATTAGCAAAAAAAGTCTTAAATAATAGTAAAAATTCTCAAGAAAAAACAATATCTCTGGATTCCATTGCTAAAATTATATCGAAACATTATTCATTTAATGTCTCAGAATTACAGTCAAAAAGCCAAACAAAACAAATCTCTTTTGTTCGTCAGGTTGCGATGTATTTAATGAAACAAAAAACTATGAAATCTCTTCAGGATATAGGAGCTTTTTTTAATAGAAGAGATCACACAACTGTATCTTATGCGATAGATAAAATTCACAAAATGAGAGAAACTGATAAAGAATTTAATATAAAAATAAAACAATTAGAATATGAGCTTAATAATTAAAATAAGGGAAAATCTGTTTCAGTATTATTTTGTCTTTCATATCTATAATTTTTAGAGCTCATAAAGTTTTCTTTTATATATTTACTGGCAATAGTTAAATACCAATCCACATAACTATAAAAATGTTTAATTTTCTTTTGTATGCCTATCAAAGTTGTAAAATGTTCAGTATCAATTATTACCATTTTTCCATTTGCGTCAATTTTGAAATTTTTGGGATTTGCGTCTAATGTGTAATCTAAAAAGGTACATAAATTTAAAAATTCTTGTTTGTAAGGAGAATTGTTTTTAATATCACTGTTTATCTCATCGCAAATAATAGCATAAGTTGCAGGAATAATTATTTTTTGCTTCTTTTTATTACCTATATTTGATCCGGAAATTTCAATATATTTTGGATTTTTTGGCAACCAAAACCATTTTCTTGGCAAGTCAATACGCTTTGACCAATAAGAATCTTTTTCTATCTTTTCTTTTATCAAATCTATATTCCTTACTCTAGTAAATCCCATTACATGTCTTAATGATCCACCTAATACAAATACCCCTCTTTCCTGAAATGCCTTTGAATAAGGATCGGTTAAGCTTTCAGGAGTTTCTGTAAAAATTTTTAGTACGAAGGGATAGTTCTTAAACTTCATCACATTTAATCCACAATTTGTAAATTTATTAAAATCCCTTCTTTTTAATGGCACAAAATCTTTAAATTTATTTTTTTTATTCTGAATTTCTTGAAGAAAGTTCTCTATAATTTGATCTAATTCTTTAGATTCAACAAATTTCTCTGTTTCATATTTAAACGAAATCTTACCCTTAGGTAAAATTTTGGATTTAAAATAATTTTCATTATAGGTTTTGAATATTGGAAGCTCTCTTATATGGGAGTCAATGAAAGTATGTTCTTGTGATTCTCCTGGCCATTTTGCACTAATTTTAGCCAAACTTGAATCAATCTTTCTATGTATATTTCTCGAATTTAATTTTGCTCCATAAAACAAAATTATTATTAAAATGTAAATTCTGATTAACTTCACTTTGACCCTCATTAAACGTTCCATTATATCTTAAGTTTATCATCGTAAGAATAGTTACATCAAGATATAATGTTTTTTTATTAGTTGATTTTTTTAAAAATGGCCTGTTATTATAGATACTTAGGTAAGCTTTTAGGTTAAAAAATGTGCCAAGAAAGCAAAAGAGGTGAGTTGTGTCGGATCAAAATAATTTGTTACTAAATTATCAAAAAATACTCAATTGCATAAGCCATCTTCCAAAACAAATTTTATCTCTACATTCTTTAGACAACGTACAACAGTTTGTATTGCACGGGATATGTAATAAAAATTGTTTTAATATACCTAAAGCAGCCTATTTTATTGATAACCCTGATTTTGATTTTATACAGGGTATAGCAGGTTTTAATAATCTTGAATATTACCCGCATGACCATGATATATGGCTAAATCCGGATACATTTTGCGAGTTCATAAAAAATTCTGATTTTAATAATAAAATTAAAAACTTTAATGAACCAAGTGTCAAAAAGAATGACTCCTTAAATAAAACTGTAGAAAAAATATCACATGATATAGGTTTTAATAAACCTTCATTTTGTTGCTGGCAAATGAAGCATGATAATCATGGTCTTCTGATTTATGAAAAAGAAGATAATGTAATGGATTTATTTAATGATCATTTTTTAAATAGCCTTCATTTACTTAGTTTTTGCCATATTGGATAAATTTTTTATTTTAAAATATGTCGTTGAAAACTTATTACAATAGCTGATACATTGTCAGTGCTTCCCTTTTTTAAGGCTGCATCAATTAAAGCTCCGGCTGCTATGGCATAATTTTGATTTTGTTTGAGTGATTCTTTAACAATATCAACAGCATCTTGATTACTTAAAACATCCCAAACACCATCACAAGCTAAAATTATAAACTCAAAATCACTGTCAATTTTAAGCTTATATATCTCAGGCGTGGGTATAACATAAGGATTTAAATTTTTATCTCCTAGGGCCCTAGACATAGCTAATATACCCATTACTCTAGGAACACCATAAGTTTTTACAAATCCTCCTAATTTCTTAATTCTTTCTAATTCATCGGGCATATCTGGTTTATGATCAAACGATAAAGGTATGGCTGCACCTTTCAATGAAAGAACAGCTCTAGAATCACCCACGTTGGCTATATAAAGATCTCTCAAATCATATTTCTCATCTTTTACTAACAATGCAACCAATGCTGTGCAACCTGTATTTTCTGATAATTGTTTATCTGCATTATCATGAGTCTTCTGGAACCCTTGTTCTATAGCTAAACGAATAGATTGAGTTTTATTATCTAGAATTATATTTTTATGTAGATATTTTGCAGCATAATCCGCCATATATCTACCACCATGTCCATCAAATAATCCAAAATATACGTGTTTGCTACCAACATTAACACTATGAGCATCCTCCATATTGGGCCTTAACCCTTTTTTCTCTGCAATTCCATAGAAAGCAACTAAATTATTTAATGTAAAAAAGTGAATAATATTAAAAATAATTAATCTTATTCTCATAATGCTCCTATAATTAAACTATTTTTTTTCCATAATAATTTAATTATAGCAAAATAAAATTTAATCAAAAACGCTTCCTCTTTTATTGTTTACATAAGCACTGAATAGTGCTTATTTCTTCTGTTGTTTGGCCTTTCTTTTGTCTTATCACAGGTTCTGGTATTGAAAGATGCATTGGAAAAAAAGTCTTTGTCTTTGTGGTAATTTTTCTTTCTATCATTACTCGGCCGCCATGTGAATCACAAGTTTTTGTACAATCAGGATCATTATCTTCGATATCATACCAATTATCTGCTTGTAAAGAGCAGATAATTGCAAAAGATAAGATTAATATTCTCTTCACGATTTTATCCTCATTTTAAGACACAATTACTTACTACAGATAAATATAACAGATTCTGATACCTGAAAGCAACAATTTATTTCTATCTGAAATTTGGACTAAAAGTGTTTAACAAACCTGAAAATAAAGCTCATTCCCTGAGATCTATTTCTAACGTTTGTTTCAAAATATAAATATCCAAAAACAATAAAGTCCGGATTTAAAAAATAAAGCATGCCAGGTCCTAGGCCCAAAACTCGTTCTTTGCTATCTGGAATCTCAACGCTTTCAAGTCTATTATTCTCTATTTGTTGCAAGAAATAACCATTAAACCCTAAATAAAATTTTTTTATTACTTCATATTGTAAACTAAAGTTAAGATGAACAGCACTCCCTTGCTTTACATCTGTCACTGTATTCTTCGCGCACCACAGATAAAACAAATGCCAAGATGCGCTTGCTCGTTCTGTAAAATAAAATGTTGCGGCCCAATATGGATTAAGATAAAAAAAACGTGTTCCAGGATTTATTGTATTCCTGGGTAATTCGTTCTTCCCTGAAGGACAAGAAAACTGAAACTCCAATCTATGCACAAAAAGTGGTCTATCTTTGTACATAACAGGATCCCATTGTAAATAGGTTCCAAGTGAAGTATTTCCAAAACCGGCTCCACTACTTCTAATTCCTAAATTGTTTCTTTCAGCATGGGAATAAACAATTGTAGATACACCAAAATCCAAACCTCCCTTGGCATTTAGGAGAACATTCTTTTTTGTTTGATAAACTAATTGTGATATTATAGCAAAAGAATTAAAATTTGGAGATTTCACGCCACCTAAAAGATCACCTGTTGAGTTTAAAAATTTATCAGTATGATAAAAATACGCAAACTCAAACAAATACCAACCAGGATAAGGTCTAATTGGACCACCATCTAACATATTGGTAAGCCCTAAGTTTACGTTAGGCAATCCATATCCCCACAAACCTTGAAACATAAAACCTGTAATAAAACTTGTAAAAAAAATTAAATTTTTCATTTTATTTAATACTCCCTTTCTTATTTTATAGTACAATAATTTGTTTAATTGCTTTAAAACATTTATTATTTTTTAAAAACTTATACTTTTAATAAACTTTTAAGAGAGACTATGAAATATAAAATTCCTCTATTTTTTTTAATAATAATCAGTTTAATATCTTTTTCTAGAATATATTCTACATCAATGGTTTACAACTTTCGTATTGCTCAAATAACAAAACAATTTCAGTTCGATCAAGAAGAAGATAAACATTCTACAATCATAGCGCTGTTTTTTGATCAAATCAGAAAAAAATATGATGGTGAGTATCAAAACTTTTTAGGAGGTTTTGGGTCATTAATTTACAATTTTAATGATTATTATATAAGGATGGATACTGCATTTTCACACATAACAGATAAACAAAAAGATATTTTGACATTTTCCGATACAGAAACTGATGATATTCTTTTTTCTTTTGGATACAATTTTTTAAAAAGAGAAAAAAACTTAATGACTTTTTCAGGTCTATTAGGAGTCCCTACTCATGAAATATATAGATTGCAACATACTGATTTTGGTTATGGTCAAACTTCATTAGGCTTACAATTGGATGGTTCACATTCTTATACTGAAAATGATAAAAATATTTTTTTATATGGCGCTAGATATATAGGCTTTATCCCAAGAACCGCATTTGATATTCATGAAAACAGATATAAATTTACCATAGGCAACATGGGTGATTTATTTATCGCTGATAAACATAATTGGTCAAATCAAGGAATAGAATATGGCTACACAGCTAAGTTCAGATTTGGAGCAAAAGTTTATCCAAAATTTGATGATATAATAAAAAAAACTAATTACATTAGAAGCAACTTTTATATTGTATATAAATATAAATTTTATCTTGGAGACACGTCAAATAAACTTCTATTCTATTTTTCATATGGCTTTGATCATATTCCAAAAATATATGGTAATAAATATATACTTACATTTTGGGCATCTTGGAATGTAAGCTTTTAAAAATGTTTTAATAACCTTAATATCAAACTAATACCTTGTGGGCGGTTTCTTACATCCATTTCAAAATATAAATATCCAAAAAACATTAAATCTTCTGAGTTCATATAAAGCGCGCCTGGCCCGATCCCCAAAACTCTTTCTTTACTGTTAGGAACTACAACATTATCTTTTTTTGTATTATTAAGTTGTTGCAAGACATATCCAACTAAAGCTAAATAAAAATTGTTTATTACCTCATATTCAAAGCTAAAATTGCAATGAATAGCAGTTCCTGGGCTAACTTGATTGGTAGGATTTTTTGCGCACCATAGATAATGCAATCTCCAAGAAACAGACGCTTTTTCAGTAAAATAAAATGTTGCTGCCCAATATGGATCAATCCAGAAAAAACCAGCTCCTGGATTAATTGACTTATTTGACAAAAATTGACCTGTTGGAAATGATGCGTTAAAATTTAATCGATTTGCAAAAAATGGACGACCTTTTCTATAAATAGTATCCCATTGCAAATATATTCCTAGATCAAAATCTCCAAAACCGGCTCCACTATTGGTAATATTTAAAATATTTTTACTAATTGTTGAAGAAAGCACAATAGGCAGTACAAGATCTATACCTCCTTTTGCTTTTAATAAAACATTCTCTTTTGTCTGATAAATAAATTGATTAACAATTGCATAAGAATTGTAAGTTGGGGATGGAACACCATCTAAAAGGTGGCCCGTAGAATCCAGAAATTTATTTGAATAATAATACTGAAAATATTCATAAATATAAAAACCAGGTTTGGGTCGTACTGGACCACCATCTAATATATTTGTAAACCCTAAATTAACTGCAGGTAATGCATAACCATAAAGATCTTGGATAATTAAAGTTCCAATTAAAATCAAAAATATATTAAGTTTTTTCACCTTTATCAAAACTCCCTTTTCTTTTTAAACTTTTTTTAATTGGAACTTTAATTGTTCAAGATCTTTATGGTTATGGGTTACCAATTTAGAATAATAGTTTGTGAACCTATAAAATCATCTATTTCTTTCTGTGAAAATTTAAATAAATATACTGGTGTTAGAAAATAACTTAAAACTATTTCGCTTAATACTGGAAGTAAACTTTTTGTTTTGTCAGGATTTTGAATTATTAAGTTTAAAAGTTTTTTAAGTTTTTCAATTTTTTCTGCATCTTCAACAGAGTAAGAAATATTAAAATCAAATGCCAGAAATGCTTTCTCTAAAACATCTTCTGGTATTAAAATTCTAAATGTATTTGCGTTGCGTACTGTTTTTACTCCCTGTAAATTGAATTTTTCAATTAAAAATACTAAAAATGTCTTAAAAAATGTCTCAGAGTTTTTTTGTGGGGGACTTTTTTCAATTGTATAAGTTTTATCAGTTGAATTAGATATTTTTTTCCAGCCATGCTTTAGCTCTTCAATAATCTTTTTGAAACATTCAATCACAATTTCTAAATCACACTCTTTATTCATAAATAAAAAAAGTATCCATTCCCGACCATACCGAATATGAGTGTGGACATAATTTTGATAATTATTTATTAGGACACTTATTATCGTTATATTTGTAATAGTATCATCCATTCGTAAAACATGACAAGCTCCTGATGCAGACTTAGTATCTAAAACAGGCTGCTTGGAAAGTTGTATTAATACATTTGAAATATATTGTGAAAGCTCATCTAAAGTTTTATATGTACATAAAGGATTTACTTTTTCAAATTTGCTTAGATCTTGTTCAAATTGAGTTTCAGATGCAACTGCATTAAAGCTATTAATAAATAAAAAATTAATTATTAAAAATTTAAAAATCTTAATATTCAAGAGATCTCCTTATATTATGAAAAATTATTGGCTCATATGGTTCGACAAGCTCACCATGAGCGGGG
>Ga0207103_10182_pt1 | contig 18421 bp, 19 predicted proteins | sample Alteio_BWMinHeat_81_FD_153546 | JGI IMG/M metagenome (GOLD analysis project Ga0207103, IMG submission 153546) | Enriched cells from forest soil in Barre Woods Harvard Forest LTER site, Petersham, Massachusetts, United States -... | ecosystem: Environmental > Terrestrial > Soil > Temperate forest >...
TCCGCCGCGCAAGCGGCTTTGTTCTGACGGGCAACCCGGAAGTTATCGGCCGCAATAGCGACAACACTGTGTTCTTTAGAACCCATTCGGCGCTTCCGTGGACGTGAAATCTTCGCCCTCCCGCGCACGTATATTCCAGTGAGACCATCCGCAGGAGCGCAAGAAGGATTTCCCCGATGCCGAATGTCTGGTAAAGCGACTGGTGGCACAGGAGTTGACCCTGAGCTTTGTGCCGGACGTCGAGCAGCGACTGTGGCGAACGGTGATGCGCCGAAAGTACCAGCTGACGCGCAACCGGGTACAGTTGCAGAACCGGCTGGAAGGTCTGCTAGAAGAAGCGCACATCAAGTTGTCGAGCCTTGTTTCGGATCTACTGGGCGCCAGTGCACGACGCATGCTGAAGGCGCTGGCCGACGGAGAAACCAACCCGGGAACTCTGGCCTCCCTAGCCGATCAGAAGTTGCGTGCCACGCAGGAGCAGTTGTGTGACGCGCTCAGCGCGTGCACGGAGCTCAATCCTGTTTACCGCCGGCTGCTGAAGATGATGCTAGAGGAATTGCGATTGATCGACGAGCAGATCGCCCAACTCGACCAAGAGATGGCGAGTCTACTCAGTCAGCATCAGGACGCGGTGCAGCGGCTGGCGGAAGTGCCCGGTCTGGGAGTGGATTCGGCGCAGCAGATCATCGCCGAAGTAGGCGCCACCGCCGCTACCTTTCCTTCCGAGAAGCAGCTCTCCTCGTGGGTGGGCGCCTGCCCCGGCGACGACGAGAGCGCGGGCGTGAACCACAGCCACCGGTCTCCCAAGGGCAACCGCCATATGCGGCGCATTCTCAATCAGTCGGCCAACGCCGCAGTCAAGGCTAAAGGATCTATCTTCGAGATTGTCTATCGTCGTACGGTACCGCGTCTCGGACACAAACAAACTATCGGGGCGATTACCAATCGACAGTGTCGGCTGATCTGGTTGATCCTGCACAAGGGAGTCCGTTACGAAGAACGGGGTCCAGACGTCACCAAACAATCCAAGCAAAGGCGCACTGCGAAAATGATTCGGCAACTCCGAAGCCTCGGCTACCGAATCACACCACCGAACCCTCAAAACCCCAGTCCAGCACAAGTGACGCAGTGATTTTCGACCCTGTTGAAAAGTTTGGTGGACGAGACCGGGATCGAACCGGCGACCTCCTCGTTGCGAACAGTCGGGCAAATGAGCCAAGGCAAGGCGCCACAATCACTTAGCTGTTTCCACGGGGCCCTTAATTGGCAAGTCTGGCAAGCCGGTTTTCTCCTTGTCTTTTCAGTGCAGTTCGACAGTGAGAGCCGCTAGCGGCAAGGCTTAAGAGTTTAGCTCGTGGGTCCGATCGCCTATCAAAATCATGGTTATGCTTCAACGAGTTGCAGAAACTTAGCTCCATCGATCTCAAGTGCCTCGACTACCAATCGATTCGGCGAAGTCCTGCCACGATGTCGAAATGCCAATCTCGGCTCAGAATTGGAAGTCTGTATTGGCGGCAGAGCGCTGCGACCCAGACATCATTGGCAGGAATCGGAGTTCCAGCTTTCTTGAGTTCCGTGCGAAGCGTGGCGTAATAAATGGTCGTCTCCTGGTCCACGTTAAGGATGCGGTAATTCGGAGGCGAATCATCGACGGACGGTGGAGATTTAGGCGCCCGGACCTTGACGCTTTGTTTGCGAACGCGCCCCGTAAACTGGATTTTGCTGAAGAGAATAGTCAGGTGGATGAGACGGTGGGGCGGCGATATAAGTAATTGCGCCTGCCAACTAACTTCATGGTTCCCACGGGTTCACGACTGGCGCTTGTGTATTTGTGAAGTCGCCGACGTTTCGCGAAACAATTGTTAGATTGTGGTGGATCGCCGTCGCTGCCAGCAGGCCATCGATGGCGGACAAAGGCTTGCCCTTACTCTTTGCGTTTGCAGCGAGCAAGCCCCAGCGATCAGCAACGGCGGCATCAATCGACAAAATCCTACCTGAGAAACGCGCTTGCAGTTCCACTTCCAGCCATGTTTCCAGGCGGCTTCGTCGTTTGCCTTGCGGGAGCGCGGCCAAACCCTTCCGAATCTCACCGAGCGTTAGGACGCTCAGATAAAGCAGGGTTTCCTCAGCCGCCTCGATCCACGCCATGACAAGCGGCTCCGGTTTGAGGCGGACAATCTCGGAGATGCAATTCGTATCGAGTAAGAAGCCGGTCATAGCTCGATGTCACGCCCCTCATCTTTGTCCCGCTCCAAGTCCAATTCGATGCCGACGAGCGGCGACTCTCGGAAGAACTGCAAAAGATTTTGTGGCTGATGGGCCTTGCCGACGAGGCGTTGGTATTGCTCATCGGAGATCATGACAACGCCCTCTTTGTCCCGGCGGGTGATGAGTTGCGGTCCCTCGGAGCGGGCGCGGCGAAAGAGTTCGCTAAAGCGCGCCTTGGCGGTTTGCAGTTGCCAGCGGGACTTAGGAGCGGTTTTTCGGGTTCTTGCGCTCCCAGTTGCGGTTTTTGGTTTTGGCATATATTTAGGTCGGTCCTGACCAGTCTGACTAGGCTATTGTACACCAGAAGCAAGAGGAGAGCAAGAGCTTCGGAGGACATGCCGCGTGTTCTAGCGCGGCCGGAAAACGGGAATGGAGCTTAGGGAATGGGGCGCGTGTACAGTGGCGGCGATTTGCAGGGTCCTCGGAAGAAACCCAGTCAAAGACGAGATGGAGGCTGAGCGATGAAGAATGTCGGGACATGTGCCCAGGCACGTTAGCGAGCATTAGGTGAAACTGGCTCAGGACCGGGACTTCCGCCTGATGTGGGCGGAAAGGATTCGTCTTGGATTCGAGTTGCCCGGAAGCACGAAACTTGGGCAACGTGGGCAACTCCTACAGTTCAGAAAAGCGGTGTAAGTTTTGAATTTTGGTGGACGAGAGGGGATTCGAACCCCCGGCCTCCTCGTTGCGAACGGGGAATCACCAAAGCTAAGACGCGTCGCCACAATCAGTTAGCTTTTTGAAAAGGCCGTGAATCGCCCAACTCGCCCAACCTGTCCCTCGCCAAGTCTCTATCCGAGCTCGAAAGTGTTCGATCTCATTGTATTTGTAGGCTGACCTGCTCTCTTGGTGAGATCAAGTTGGAATCCGGCCGCGCTCGTCGTATCGAGCCGAGCCGCAGCCTGATGCTGAACAGAAAAGAACAGTGTGCGAGCTCCCAAGTTATTTGAAGATTAAGCCCGCAGACAAACTTTGCCGAAGTGCCGAGCCTCTTTCAAATAGTTGAGCGCTTCTCGCAGCTCAAAGAAACCAAACACGCGATCCACCACAGGACGAATAACATGAAATGCAATCGCCTTGTTCATCGCTTCAAACATTTCCCGCGAGCCCACGTCCACCGCCTCGACACAACAAGATTTTCCCATGAAAGTCACGAGGTCAACTTCAGCGGTCATTCCATTAAGCAGCCCCACGAACGCTACCCTGCCTCCGGGCCGCAGAGCAGCAATAGCTTTGTTCAGGTCTCCGACTGTATCTACTACGTAGTCGGCTCCGGCGCCGCCGGTTAACTCCGCGATGGCATTCGGCCAGTCAGGGCTCGCCTTGTAGTTTATTCCTGCCTCGGCTCCCAGTTTCTTCGCGCGTGCGAGCTTTTGATCGCTGCTCGATGTGACGATTACGCGGGCTCCGCGTAATTGGGCAAACTGAAGTGCGAATATCGAAACGCCTCCGGTGCCCAGCACTACCACCGATTCGCCAGGCGCAATGTCCCCAAAGGATGACAGCGCGTTCCACGCGGTAACGCCCGCACACGGCAACGTGGCTGCCTCCTCGTCGGCCAAATGAGCCGGCACAGGCACGACACTCGCCTCATCAACGACTGTATATTCTGCGAGCAAGCCGTCCGCGGCTGCACCACCCAAAGCGTGCACCATCTTCTCAGCAGCAACTCTGCCTTCCAACCATTTGGGGTAGAAAATCGGGGATACTCGGTCCCCAACCTTCACTCGAGATACACCAACTCCCGCCGCGACAACAATACCCACGCCGTCGGAGAGGGGCACCCTCCGCAAAGGGGGCATCCATCGGCCCACTCCGTTTACCACCAAAAGATCGCGGTAGTTGATGGCAAACGCCTTCATCTTAAGCACGACTTGTTCGGGCGCTGGCGACGGCTCAGGACGCTCCGCGAGTTGCAAGGAGTCGGCACCGAAGCCCTCGCGAATTTCGACGACCTTCACCGGCGATCCCTCCAAACGCTCAAACATCTCTTATACTACGTTGATTGCGGTCGAACCTAGACAAGTCCCTGAATGCCAATCCACTCGCCGACATCTCGAACACGACGAAGACCGATTCTGTGGTCGTCAACGGGAAACGATTGGATCGCGACCAGCTCGATCAATTGTTCAACCAAGCAAAAATAGCCGAAGCCGGCGGTTGTCCCTACCGAATATTCTGTGCAGCCCATGGGCGATGTCATTCCCCTAACCAGACAGGCTCAAGCAATTCGTGGACCTGCTCGAGTCTGGTGAACGAAATTCGCGCGGGCTCGCGTGTGCAACGAAGCACAGTTCGGAGACAGATCTCAAGGGTCCGAGCAGAGGCAACGCGTAGCACGCTAGATTTGGGCTCTTTAGGCGGCCCGTGGTTCGTAGCGGTGGTGGGCAGTCCCCCGACCTGCGGTAGCGCCACGACCGATCCCATTTCCGGCGGCTGAGTCGCTCGTGGCTCCGGCGAGTCCTTCCCCAACGAAAGATGTGTTCTCGATCGGTGATAATAATCGAAATACGAATTGAGGGTTCGTCGCAACGCGTTTTCATGGAACACGATCAGATGACCGAGGCACCCGCGTCGAATGGTGCCGATCACGCGTTCTATATAGGCACGCTGCCAAGGCGAGCGCGGTGCAGACAGAACTTCGCTGATCCGAAATCACGCGATTGATGAACCGGCCGTAAACCGGCAAGTTCATGCCTCGCGAAGGGCAATCATTGGATCCACCTTAGTTGCACGCCGCGCTGGAAGATAGCTGGCTAGAATGGCAATGGCAAACAAAAGCAGAGGAACGATCACAAACACAGCCGGATCATGCGGGCGCACACCATAGAGCAAACTTGCCATCATGGAAGTAGTGGATGCAGAAACAACCACTCCGGCAATGATTCCCACGCCGGCAAGCGCAACACCCTTGCGTAAGAACAGTTTCAGGATGTCGTCCCGGCGCGCGCCTAAGGCCATGCGCAGACCGATCTCGCGGGACCTTTGGCCAACCATATAAGCCAACAAGCCGTAAATTCCGATGGAGGCCAGAAGCACCGCCAGTCCAGCAAATCCGCCCACCAGGTCGGCAGAAAAACGGCGTGAAGCCAGTGACCGATCAAGGATGTCATTCATTGAAGAAACACTAAATACCGGTAAGCCGGGATCAATGCTCTGGATTTCATGCCGAATCTGTGGTTCGAGCAGGGTCGCGGGCAGAGACGTCCGCAACACCACGCTCAGTTGCCTGCCGGGGTCTTGATAGGTCGAAACATAGATGTGGGGAACGCCATCGATGTCGAGACCGTCACTCTTGATATCCTTAATGATACCTACGACGGTCATCCATGGTCGGGTAGGGTCTCGTCCGAACCGCACTCGGCGGCCCAGCGGATCGCGGGTTGGCCAATACTTACGAGCGGTGGTTTCATCAATGATGGCCACCGGCTGTTTGCCATCTTCATCGCCCTCGGTGAATGAGCGGCCGCGTATGAGCGTCGCCTCCAACACCTCAAAATAATCGGGGCTTATCCGAATTCTCTCGGCGCGCAGATCCTGCGAGGACTCGACCGGTCTATCTTCAATCGCTAAGCCACCGTTCGCGTTGGGGTCGTTATTGGCGGTCGGTAGAGCTGAGGTGATTGCGGCGAGTTCCACTCCCGGAATTGCCTTCATGCGCCGCAGCAACTCACGATCAAACGTGACCCTACGAGGAATATCGAGATAGGGATCCCTCTTCGGATCGTTGGGACCCGTAAGCCAAATGCGTGCAGTGACAACGTGGGCTGGATGAAAGCCTGGATTTTCCTGCAACAGGTCCCGCAGCGTACGCAGCAGCAAGCCGGCTCCGACCATCAGTATGACGGCGAACGCTAGCTCCGAGACGATTAGAACATCCCGCAATCGGCCGGTCTTAGTGCTGTAGCCGGACCCTCGACCGCCTTCACGAATGGCCGAGGAGAGAGCGACTTCTGCCGAATGAAGCGCTGGAGCAAGTCCAAACACTAAGCCGGTGAGAATGGAAATCAGCAGAGCGAAGGCCAGCACCACCCAGTCGATTCGTACTTCGTTGAGCCGGGAAACGTTCGATGGCACAAAGCGCAGGATGAAGCCTAAAGTACCAACCGCGGTTGCGATTCCCGCGGCACCGCCGATGAGCGACAGCAGCATGGACTCGGTCAGCATCTGGCGCACCATGCGGCCGCGGCTTGCCCCCAGCGCTAACCGCACCGCCATCTCTTGTTGTCGGCCCGAAGCGCGCGCCAAGAGGAGATTGGCAATGTTCAACGATACGATGAAAACGATTAGGATTACCGCACCCAGTAACACCAGCAGCATGGGCCGAACCTTGCCCACCAAAGTTTCTTGCAATGGTTGAATCTCAATTGTCCATTGCCCCTGCGGCGGGTAGTCAGTAGGAAAGTCGTGGCGCAATTCGGCGGCCATGGCAGTGAGCCTCGCCTGAGCTTGCGCCAGTGTCAGGCCAGGCTTAAGTCGTCCGATTGCCCCAGCGAATATAAACCGGTTACCACGTATTGGTGGCTGGGGAAAGGGATCGGCGCTGAATCCGGCGGCGAGAAACACTTGCACGTCGCCGGCAACCGTCGGTCCGGGATGGCGAAATCCGCGTGGAAGAACCCCGATAATTGTATATGGATCATCGTCGAGACGGAGGCTGCGGCCGAGAACATTCGGATCGGCGCCATAGGCACGGCGCCACAAAGCATCGCTGATCACGACCGCGGGCGAGAAACCGAGCGTGAAGTCCTGAGGACCATACAACCGTCCGATTTGCGGGATCACACCCAGCACGGAAAAGTAGCTGAAACTGGTAAAGACGACCTCGAGACGCTCGGGCTGTTTGGCGCCAGTCAAATTGGTGCTAGCAGGCACGATCGGGGTCACATCTTCAAATACACTCGCTCGCGTCTGCAGGTCATCCAGTTCGGGCTCGGAAAACCTAACGTCCCGCAATCCTACGCCGGGCTCGTTAAAGAAGATTTTTACTAAACGGTCGGGATCGCGGTAGGGCAGAGAATGCAGCAACACGGCATTCACGATGCTGAAAATGGCCGTGTTGGCTCCCACGCCCAAAGCCAGCGTCAGGACAGCCACGATCGTGAATGTGGGCTTCTTGACCAGCATGCGCAAACCATAGCGAACATCCTGAAGTAAAGTCCCCATGAAGACGCTCCTCCTCGGCCCCACCGCCTGCTAAGACTCGGTTAGACGTGGCGGTACTCCTTACGTTTGAGCAAATTCTCAGATTGGTCGCTTCGTCCGGATCTCCGTTTCGACGTTTACAGCTTTACAAATTGGAGCATCCGTGTCACATTATTTAGGGATTTAGCTTAATGTCAAATACCAAATTGGCTCGGAGAGAAAGTGAAAGCAGATCGCGTGTTTCGGGCGCTGGCCAATAAGCACAGGCTCGGTATATTGTTCTGGCTGCAGAACCCTAGGGCGCACTTTCCTGCGCAGATCGCCGGGGACCTTGTCCGGGACGGAGTCTGCGGCTGTTTGATTGCCGAAAAACTTCGCGTCAGTCATCCAACTGCAAGTGAACACCTGAAAATCCTGTCGCAGGCAGGCCTGATTCGAGGAAAGCGGATTAAGCAGTGGACCTTTTATAAACGCGATGAGAGTGCGATTCGGAAAATAAAGAAAACGGTATTTCCCAATGTTTAGAATATATCGCGCGTGAAGAAAGAGGGATACCTTTGCCGCGTTTGATGCTGTCCCTCGCCAAAAGCTCGGATAGAGATTTGCGGAGATACATCTCAGTTAAGAACACGGAGAATTAACATTAAAATTGGCGCATTGATTCCATTGATTCTCAACGCGTTCGCGATGCTCTCAACAATCTGTGAAGGATTAGTCACAGTCCGCGAAACGAGCAACACTGGGTTTTCAAAAATAATGTAAGTCCTTTGATTTTGGTGGACGAGATGGGATTCGAACCCACGACCTCCTCATTGCGAACGGGGAATCACTAAAGCTAAGACGCGTCGCCACAATCAGTTAGCTCTTTGAAAAGGCCGTGAATCGCCCAACTCGCCCAACCAAATCGTAGAGCTTCTTCACTAGCCGTCAGCTCATCTCCAATACCTCCACCTTCTTGGGAAGGGAGACCCACCATTTCCATTGGGTTCGAATCCGACGGTACTTGGACTGAAGGACTGAAATTACCCTGTCCCTCGCCAAAATCATCGCCGTAACAATGTTGCATATGCGCTCGACAAGTGGATGTATCCCTTCTTCGGGGACAAGTTGCTCGCCAATATTCACAACGCGGCCATGAAGGAATTCGTTAACCACATTGCGGACCTGTCGCCTGCCACCATTCGCGATTACGTGAACATTGCGAAGTCGGTGGTAGCGTCGGCGCGCGACGCGGAAGGCAAGGTGCTGTTTCCGCGTGAGTGGGACGATGACTTCCTCGACGCCCCAGAAATCGACGAGCAAAAGCAGCCGACCGTGGACAGGGAAGAAATGGAAGCGATTCTGCGAGAATCGCAAGAACCTTACCTCACGTTGTACTCGCTACTCGCGGGTTGTGGTCCGATGCGGCCCGGAGAAGCACTCGGTCTCGACATTCGCGCCATCCATCCCGACTTCCGAACTCTGGACATTGTCCAGAAAGCCAAGCGCGGCGAGCTTCAGGACTACATGAAAACAAAAAACGCCGACAGCAAACACGGGCGTGTGGTGGACTTGCCCGTGGCACTGGCCACCCTGCTGCGCGAGTTTGTAGGCGCGCGATGCAGTGGTTTGGTGTTTTGCAAACACGACGGCTCCCAACTCATGCAGCGGGATATCTTGAAATACAGCCTTCACCCCATCCTGAAAAAACTCGCACTCGAACAGGGCGGGCTCAACATTTTTCGGCGCTTTCGCATTACCGCGATGGAGACAGCTGAGGTTCCGCAAGCGCTACAACACACCTGGTCTGGACACGCCAGAACCCACGTGTCCGAGGTTTACAAAAAGCTTCTGAAGCAGCGCGAATGGAGATTAGGATGGGCAGAGAGAGCAGGCATGGGATTTTCGCTTCCAGAACGCAAAAATCCGAGAAATGCCCAACTCGCCCAACTGATCGAATTTCGCAGGGTTGGGTAAGTTGTTGAGCTTGGAGATGTTGGTGGACGAGAGGGGATTCGAACCCCCGGCCTCCTCGTTGCGAACGAGGCGCTCTCCCAGCTGAGCTACTCGCCCTCCGTTTCAGCTAGATAAATAACTATACATCACAGGGTTAGGAGCGACAAGTTGGGACAATTTGGGACAATCAGATACTGAGTTTTCAGCCGTCGCTCGGCGTTGCTCATGCGAAACGTCTATATAACGCCGCGTCATCCGCTGGCTGCTGTGTCCGATTTTCGTCAGGATGATCTTCTCATTCACACCTGCGTCTTGCACTCTCGAAACACGGACCGTGACGGAACGCGTGCATCGTGCCCTTGGGGATTCTGAGTCTCTTGCGGTTAGGCTTGAGCACGTACCTACATCGCAGACTTTCAGGGGAGTTCCGAGCCTCGTGATGAAAATTCTACCCGGATGTCCGGCCAGCGAGAAGCACCCGAACGTCTTCCTGCGTACGTCGATCAAGATAGATGGTACGGCGACCCTTTTGGGTTTTCGGCGTGTCCTCGATGTTGCGGAAGGTCGATCGCATCACCCTGACCGTTCCGGCGTCGAAGTTGAAGTCTTCAACGCGCAATCCGAAAAGTTCACCGGCACGCATGCCCGTGGAGTAAGCGAGATGGAACAAAACCTTGTACTGACCCTCGGCGGCCTCGATGATCTTCTCGACTTCTTCCTCCGCGAACCACCGCTGCTCTTCCTCAGGGAATTTCAGGCAATCGGAGTTTCCAGTCCCGCGTGCCCACATTACTCCAAGACAAAATTGATTTCAGCAGCTTCACGATGTTCGAAACTGTTTTCGGATTTAGACCGCTGACGCTCGTTGATCCACACTTGCACAACTTGCTTGTCCACCTGCTCCAAGAGCATCCCCTCAAATCGAGGAACGATTTGCTTGTTGACGGAATAGCCCGACGTGGTTCTGGCGCACATCTTGAAACCAACGAGTCGTGCGCTAGAGAAACCTGCAACGTCACATTTTATCGTCCACTAAATTTAGCGCACTAAGGTTCCATCAAACATAAGTTCTTGACTTTGCTCAGGATTACGTTCGGCGGCTTTTAGGTTTGTTTAAATTAAAAGCGATTCTTAATCGGAGGTCGCGAGTTCGACTCTCGCCCTCGGCTCCAAACATCTCCTGAGATTTGTTGATGTTTCGCAGGTCAGTTCACCGGCCGCTTTGCCGGCGTTGCAAGTTCCTCGGTTATCGCTCAATGAATCCATCGCGCTCACCCTGAGATTTCGTCACGCTCGTGGTGTGGATATTCTGCGTGATGCCGATGCGATCGGCGCGCCTTCCGTCGCGGCCTTGCAACGAACCTTCACACCCTGAGCGTCAATGACAAAACCATCCAGGCGATTCTCCGGCATTCCGATAATTCGCTCAGAGCAGGTCCGAACGATCCACGGAAAGATCAGAAGAACGATCATCGGGCTGAATCATGGCTTCTCCTCGTTGACCTTCTCGATCTCTGCGCGACGAAGAGCGGATCCATTAAGCTGCCAGTAGCTAGAGGAGCGCGTTTTCCGCCAAGGTCACGAGCGAATAACGTTTAAGTACATCACCCAATTGTTCGGGTCGAATCGGCTTTGCGATGTAGTCATCCATTCCGGCCTCAAGGCAGCGCTCTTTGTCTCCCACCATCGCGTGAGCCGTCATGGCGACAATGGGGATGTGTTTCCCACTCTTCATTTCGCCCTTACGAATGGCCGCTGTCGCCTGCAGACCGTCCATCTCGGGCATTTGAATATCCATCAGGACGAGATCAAACGCTTGCTTGTCGAGCGCTTCAAGGGCTTCCTCGCCGTTTCCCGCCACTGCCACCTCATGCCCTCGCTTCTCCAACAGCCGGACCGCCAACACTTGGTTTACGCGATTATCTTCAGCCAGGAGAATTCTCAGCCGTCCTCGACTCTCACGCAGCGAGTGCACGGTGACGAGCGAAGGACTCCCCTGGGCTCCGGTTTGTGATCCGAGTACTACGTTGATGGCCTCGAGAAGATCCGATCGTTTGATCGGTTTGGTCAGGTAGCCCTGAATCCCCAATTCCCGGCATCTAGCAGCGTCGCCCCGGAAGCCTCCCGAGGTCAGCATGATGACGACCGATTTGGCGAGCCGTGCATCCTGTTTGATTCTTTCCGCAACACTGAAACCGTCCATGCCCGGCATCCGCGCGTCCAGCAGAATTAGGGAAAAAGGAGTTCCTTCGGTGTTAGCGCGCTCAAGGATCGTGAGCGCTTCGGGCCCGTTTTCGGTCAATTGGGGATTCATCTGCCAGGCCAGGAGCATCTCCCGGAGGATGCGGCCATTGGTGGCACTATCGTCCACCACCAATACCGGAAGACCCAGAAGGGCCTCCGCACCCAACGGCGCGTACTTCCTGGATGAAATCTTCTGCAATTGGAAGCGCGTCGTGAAGTGAAAAGTGCTGCCTCGGTCGGGCTCACTTTCCACCCAGATCTTTCCACCCATCCTGTTGACGAGCCGGGAGGAAATCGCGAGACCCAAGCCAGTGCCGCCATATTTCCGCGTCGTCGAACTGTCCGTCTGCGTAAACGCTTCAAAGATGAGCTGTTGTTTCTCCAAAGGGATGCCGATTCCCGTATCCCTAACCGCAAAATGCAGCACTACTTCGTCCTCTGATTCATCCTGAATCTCGACTTGGAGCACAACTTCGCCTTCGGCGGTGAACTTTATGGCGTTCCCCAGGAGATTCACAACAACCTGGCGAATACGGGTAGGATCGCCCTGCAAGCCGTCCGGTACATCGGGCAGAACGTGGCAGGCGAGTTCGAGTCCTTTTTGATGGGCGTGCAGGCCTAGTGCTTTTATCGTATCGTCCAGCGAGTCGCGCAGCCGAAAGTCGATTGTTTCGAAATCTAGTTTTCCGACCTCTATCTTGGAGAAGTCCAAGATGTCGTTTAGCAGAGAAAGCAGAGAATCCGCCGAACTCTTCACCATGCCAAGAAACTCACGCTGCTCCTGGCTGAGCTTGGTGTCGAGCGCCAAGGCCGTCATGCCAATAATCCCGTTCATGGGTGTGCGGATTTCATGGCTCATGTTCGCGAGGAATTCGCTTTTGGCACGGCTGGATGTTTCGGCTGCCTCCTTGGCCCGCTGCAGGTCTTCTTCCGCACGTTTCCGGACCGAGATATCCTGATAGATATAGAGAGTGCCCTCTACCTTCCTATTGACCATTAGTCGCACAATGTGGAGCTCGACATCCACGATACTTCGATCTTTCCGTTGGCACCGTGTCATTATGTTGATGACTTCCCCGTGAGGCGTGCGACGAGAAATTTCCCGGCTCTCGGATAGCAAGTCTCCCTCGGCTATTAATCCATCGATTGCTTTCCCGACGACTTCCTGCCGTGTGTATTGAAACAACGTCTCAAACGCTGGGTTGCATAGCTTTACGAGGCGTTCGGAATCCAAGACCAAAATTCCGAGAGGGCTATTCTCGATCAGAGCGTTTAGATATGAGGTTCGCTCGGCCACGCTCTTTTCGAATCCGTCACGCGCTTGCTGTAAAGATACATCCCGCTGTTGGAGTCGGTCGAGCATGCCGTTGAATTGGTCGACAAGAACCCCGATTTCATCATTGCTTCTTTTGGTCGCCCGCAAGGAATAGTTTTCATGCGCGGAAAACGTCGCCGCCGTTTCTGCTAACTCGCGGATCGGTCCCGAAATGACGCGCTGCAACCGGTGAGACAACACAAAGACGACTGTCAGCGAACCCAGCAACACGATGAAATCAATCATCACGAATCGGAACAACCGGTCATTCAGATCCTCTAGGTCTGCCTCGATGTAAATGGTGCCGATGGAATCGCCATGTAGGACGATATCTTGGAACAAGACCATGTGCCGCGCCACGATGGTGGTTCCACCTTCTCGGACCGTAGGAGGAGGAGAAGGGAAATCGACATGCGTCGGGCTGCTGCTGTACTTCGCGAAGACTGTGCCATCCGAGTCGTAAATACAGGCATTCACTACATGCTGCTTGGCCTGCAGCGCATTCAGGACTTCCCGGGCCAGCCTAGTGTCGTGAAAAGTCAGCGCGGCAGCGCTGTTCGATCCAATCATTTTAGCGGAGGCAATAAGATCTTGTGTTTTCTCGCGAAGGAAAGTGGCCCGATCGTACCAGGTGAACAGGCCGGCCGCCACTACTAGGGCTGCCCCGCAGGTGATCATGACAATGGCTCGGAGCTTGGTAGGGATGGATAAATCTTGATACCGGCGCATCTCATTCAGCCTTAAAGCGGTCGTCGTGTACAATCTTTGCCAAAGCGGCAGTTTGGAGCTGATTTAGCCGAGCCCGTTGTACCGCATCGACGTTCACGGCGATTTTCGACGAAGTGGTTGTACCCTGGCGCGCGGAGAGGTTAAGAAACCAACAAAGGGGGGCCGCGGCCGCGATCATTTCTTGTCGCCTTACAGTGTATGCGTAAATGGCGAAAGCTGACCGGTCCCATTGTGAATAGTTTCTTGTGGCGCAACCATTCGAGTCGTTGAATCCAGCTCAACTCATCGTTGAGGAATGGTGTCAATAAGTGTACAGACATTCGCCTTCGGCCCTTCTAGAATGGCAGTGGGCATAGACTGATAGGTGTCCGTGCGCCATTCGACCAATGCGAGTAGTGAGAATTTCACTTGAAGTACCGGGCGACAGGGCCCACAAGAGGGCCAGTTCAACACCTCGCGCGGTATCGTGACTGACGCGAAGTCAAATTTGTATGGGGCCCAGCGGACCAAATACCCTTGTCTCCTCACCTCCAGGCCCGATCAGCTAACCTTCGTAGGAAGTGTCGCGTGCAATCCGGGCTCTCCTTGGTAAGAGAGCCGTTGTGCCAATGGAGAAGAAGAAAATGAAGGGATTCCTCGCATTCTTAATCGCAGTAAATGTTGTCCTTTTTGCTGGCGCAGCTTCGGCTCAAACCAAACCGCCGCTGCGACTATTGCAAACCATCCCGCTGCCCGACCTCAAAGGTGGGGATTTCGACCATTTCGATGTCGATCTCTCGGGCAACAGGCTATTTCTAACGGCAGAAGAGAACAATGCTGTAGAGGTGTTTGACATTCGCGCCAACAAGCTGATTCATACCATCCAGGATGTAGATACTCCTCATTCGTTGCTCTATCTTCCCGATACCAAGCAGCTTTGGGTTGTCGACGGAGGTGACGGGACAATCAAGGTTTTTGATGGAGGCACCTATGCTGTAGTCGAGTCCGTAAAACTGGCTGTTGGTGCGGACTCCGCGGTCTACGATTCCGCCAACCACCTTCTGTACATCGCTACCGGCGGCGAAGACGCAAAGATGGATTTTTCATTGATCAGTATAGTCGACACTAGCACTCGTAGGCGCATGGGCGACATAAAGGTGAACTCAACTAATATCGAATCTATGGCCCTCGAAAAAAACGGCGATAGGCTATTTGCCAACGTCAGAGACCGAAGTCTTGTCGCAGTGATCGACACGAAAAAAAGGGCAGTGACTTCTACTTGGTCTTTGGGCGGCGTCCACGGAAACACACCGATGGCCCTAGACGAGGCCCATCGGCGTCTTTTCGTTGTCGGTCGTAAGCCGGCCAGACTCATAATCCTTGATTCTGACTCCGGTAAAGTCATTGCCACCTTGCCTACTGCTGAACTTACGGACGACATGCTTTACGATCCGGAGAGTAAGCGTATCTATGTAGCCTGCGACGAGTTCGTCGTGGTGTACGTACAGCACGATGCTGATCATTATGAAGAGCTAGGCAGAATTCCGACGGGCTTTCGTGCAAAGACGGCAATCTTGGTGCCTAAGCTTAAACGCTATTTCGTCGCGGCCCCCCGTCATGGGCAAAAGATAGCCGAAGTCAGAGTTTATGAAGTCCAATAGTGAAAACCCGGAATAGCGAAGCTCTCCCGATCTAGTCGATTGCGGCCACAGTAAGGACATTTCTGGCCAGCAAACCTTCGACGACGTTCCCGCTGGCGATCGCGGATACCGACTGCTCTTGTGTTCGTCGCCGCAAAAGTGCCGTCCGAAAACCGAATTGCGATCAGCATGGTGTCCCGAGTAGTGCATCCCCAACGTCTCGAAGATGTTCTCTTGCACCACGGCGCAGCCGATCACTCAGACTGCCAACGGCTCAGCCGTTACGCTCGACTTTTCCAGCCGATGCGAACCTTACCAACTGAAGGCGTCTAGGCGATCAATGAAACTTATGACAGCACCGTAGCTATGGACGCCGAAGTTCGCTGCACGAATAGCAACTTCCTTCCGCAGCTGCAACCTCACGGCTGATCGAGATTGCCGCCGGCGCGTTGCGCCACGATCTTGCGTACATTTTGATAGAGGGCGCGCGCTTGTGGAATGGCTTCCACGGCTTTCTGCACTTGAGGATCGGCCTCGAGTTGCACCTTGAGGCCTTCCTGCATTCCGAAGTTCGAGACCAAGATTTCCTGCTTGATCTTCCGCTTTACCCAATCCATGTTCTCGGAGAGGTCCGGCTCTGTATAGCGAACGTTGTGCTTGGTGAGATATTCGCGAAACGTCTTCATCACACTATCGTCGACGTCAAATTCTTTTGTGATGGTAGGCTTATTCCCCATGAACGCACGGGCGAAGCCTCCGATCCCACCTTCCAGAGGATAAAAAACATCTGCCCGGAACAAATTCTCCTGAAAATGATTTAACTTTGGCGAAGGTACGACGATATCCGGCGTAATCCCACCGCCGCCGGTAACTTGGCGGCCGCTGTCGGTGAGCTTAACTTCCGTGGGATGCTCGGGAACCTTGCGCTCGTAGTGATATTCGTAAAGGGAAATGGACTTGTAGTCGCGCTGAATGAGCCGTCCGCTGGGGGTGTAATAACGCGCCGTGGTCAGCGCAAGGCCGGTGTTTTCGCTGAGCGGTTGAACGGTCTGCACCAAGCCCTTGCCAAACGTTGTTTCGCCAACAATCAGGCCCCGATCATGGTCCTGCACGGCGCCGGAGACGATTTCCGTAGCCGACGCGGAATTTCCGTTCACCAGAATCACCAGTGGCATCATCATGCCTTGATTGCCCCGCAACGCAAAGTAGCGGCGCTCCGGCGACGTGCGCCCGTGGTGCGAAACGATCAATTGATTCTTGTCGAGGAACATATCGCCCACGGCTACCGCTTCATTCAGCAAGCCGCCGGGATTCCCGCGCATATCGAGGATCAAGCCGTCGAGGCTTGAAGCATTGAGCTGCTTCAGAGCGTCGGCAATTTCGCGGTCGGTTGTCTCATTGAAGCCGGAAAGACGAATATAGCCGACGCCGGGCTTGAGCATGAAGGCGATGTCCACGGAGTGACGCGGAATCTCATCACGCGTGACGGTGAAAACAAGCTGCTGCTCATAGCCTTCACGGCTCACGGTAATCTTTACGACGGTCCCCTTGGGGCCCTTTAGCAAATCGGCAACGTCGGTCGTCGTCAACCCGTCCGTCGACTTTTCGTCCACTTTGACAATAACGTCGCCAGGGCGAATGCCCGCATTGAACGCGGGGGCGCCCACGTAGGGCTGCATCACCACGGTCCGGCTCTCACGCGGCGCCACGACCATACCGACGCCATAGTATTTTCCGCGCTGGTCTTCGCGGAGCAGCGCGAATTGTCGCGCATCAAAGAAATTGGAGTGAGGATCCAGGACGCGCAGCATCCCAGGGATAGCGCCCTGATAAACAGCCTTATCTACATCGACCGGTTCAGCATAGTTCGCCTGGACCACGTCCAGAACATTTGCGAACTGCCGTATCGCCGTGTGCTCGTCTTCCGCCGACGAAGTGGTGGCTCGGACGTTGGGCCCGTAAACCGCCCCGAGAACAGCCGATATGACAATGACCGCAACAACCAGTAAAAACCCACGGCGTTCAGATTTCATCCTGACCTCGCGCAATCTACGCAGAGTAAATTATAGCACACCCCAAAGTGTGGTTTGACACCGTGGGACGCCCTTTCTATGATGCCAACAGGCCTATTTGCGGCCACCTATTGCCATGCTTAGCATGACCCATATGGTTGTTCTGTTTATCGTCGTGCTGGTCGTTTTCGGGCCGCACAAGCTGCCGGAGCTAGCTCGCGGCCTAGGGAAGCTAATGGCTGAGTTCCGCAAGGCTTCCACCGACTTCAAGAGCGCCTTTGAGCAAGAAATGCGCGACATCGAACGCCAAGCCCTTCAAGCCGAGCGCAAGAAAGCTGCCGAAGCGGTGGCGACCTCCGCAACGGAGGCTGAGCAGCCTGCCACGCTCGCTACGCCGGCCGGTACGGAAACCGCCTCAGCCAGCTTAGACGCGGACTCTCGCGCGACGGAAGCGCCGGTGGTCACTCCGGTTGCGGAGTCAGTTCCACGCTCCGAAAGCGACCCGGCGCAAGCAACTGCCGAAGCATCCCAGCTAGCGTCCGCGGAACCGATTGCCGAGCCTTCGCACGAACCTGCTCCACTCCCCTCTCATGACCAACAGCAGCCAGTCTGACTCCGCGATCGTGCCAGCCCAGGAAGAGCCCGGCGCTCAGATGACGTTTTTCGAGCACCTCGTCGAGCTCCGTAAACGCATCATAAACTCGCTGCTCTCGGTCGTCGTCGGCGCGGCCGTCGGCTGGTTCATCGCTCCGCACTTTATCGGCTTGATGGCCAAGCCCATGCAGAAGGCATTGAGCGACGCCGGCCTCGAGCCAAGACTGATTGTCACGCATCCCGCGGGCTACCTAAACCTGCTGATCACAACAAGCATCTACATCGGGATTGTTATCGCCTCGCCGTGGGTGCTGTACCAGATTTGGCTATTCGTTGCTCCAGCCCTGTACAAACGCGAGCGAAGCGCCATCACTGGTTTTCTGTTCTCCACCGTTTTTTTGTTTTTGTCCGGCATTGCGTTCGGCTACTTTATCTCGCTGCCCTATGTCTTACATTTCTTGGTCAAAAGGGCCGGTCAAGCCATTCATCGACATCGATCAATATTTTGATCTGATTCTGCTGATTCTTCTGGGTCTTGGTTTGGTGTTTGAATTGCCAGT
>Ga0207103_10183_pt1 | contig 18291 bp, 12 predicted proteins | sample Alteio_BWMinHeat_81_FD_153546 | JGI IMG/M metagenome (GOLD analysis project Ga0207103, IMG submission 153546) | Enriched cells from forest soil in Barre Woods Harvard Forest LTER site, Petersham, Massachusetts, United States -... | ecosystem: Environmental > Terrestrial > Soil > Temperate forest >...
TTCGAACTTACTGGGACTGAAGACGATGGTGCGGACCTTACCGGGACCGCCAATGTCGGGCAGTGTGGCGCCGTTGTAGGTTACTTCGACACCGCCAGCGTTCCCGACAGTGAGTGTGATCCGGCGTGAAGCGGTGACGTGTTTTTCGGAAGAGGCAGGGAGTGTTTCCGAAAAAACAGTTTTTCCGTCGGCAATGGCCTGGACCCAGGATTCTTCGCTGGTGCGAATCACCAGGTCGACGGACGGCTTTGGTGCAGGCTCGGTTGCATCGGTTTTCAACGCTGCCGGGCTCGCGGTACTTGGTGGTGCGCTCTTGGCGGGGGTGCTTTCCGAAGGAGCAGCAGTCGGTGGTTTCGGCGCGGTCACATCGGCCGTTTGAAGCTTCCGTTCCGCAGGAGGTGCTTCAACGGCAGGTGCGCTGATTGCAGCGGCCGGTGCGGTTTCACGGCTCTCTTTTTCAGCCTTTCGATGATTGTGGTATGTCCAGGCGCCGTATCCGAGCGCAACCAGCAGTACCAGGACTACGATAGCCGTCCAGGAGATGGCTCCTTCTTCGTCGACCTGCCGCGCAGGTCGTTCGGGAATATCTGTAATTTGAGGAAGGTTGTTAATCGGTTCCTCGGGGCCGGTGGCAGCCACGTAATCTGCGACGGCCTGTTCCTCATCGATGCCGAGGAACTTGGCGTAGGAACGAATGAAGCCTTTATTGAAGATGCCGCCGGGGAGCAGATCGAACTTCTCTTCCTCGATCGCTTTCAGCATCCGCGTGCTGATTTTGGTGGCAGTCGCAATCTGGTCGAGCGAGATACCGCGTAGCTCGCGTTCACGCCGCAGTTTTTCGCCAAAACCGGCCAAAAAAGCCCCTTGCGACTGATAAAGTGGAATGCACCCAGATGATAGGTACTGGGGTTGCGAGTGTCAAACCCACAAGTCACTGCATGTTGCTGAAATTTAAGCTATAAGACCGTGGCCCAAGGAGTGACATCGGTAACTTACCTGTATTGCTGTGGGACTAGACCGAAAATATAATTCGCCGAATAGCCCGGAACATGGGCCCGGATCCCCATTGATGACGCAAAGCGCGGAAGTCCAGAGAAAGCGACATCTTCACGAGCTGAACATATTCCACGATGTCGCCAAGGCGCTGACGTCATCCCTGAACCTCGACTCGATTCTGCAAACCATCATGGAAAAGGTAGCCGAGTACTTCAAGCCGGATACCTGGTCCCTGTTGATGGCCGATGACGCGAAAGATGAGCTGTATTTTGCGATCGCCGTGGGCGATGCGGCCGATACGCTCAAAGCTGTTCGGTTGAAGATGGGCGAGGGCATTGCCGGCTGGGTCGCGCGGCATGGGGAGCCACTGATCGTGCCCGACGTGTATAACGATCCGCGCTTCGCCAAGCGCATCGACGAGATGACGAAGTGGAAGACGCGGTCGATCATCTGCATGCCACTGAAATCTCGCCAGCGAGTGCTCGGCGTGATCCAATTGATCAACGTAAGCATGGGCCAGTTCGAGGAGAACGAAATGTTCTTCCTGCAGGCACTATGCGATTACGCCGCGATCGCAATCGAGAACGCACGCTCCGTCGAGAAGATTCAGGAACTCACGATCACGGACGACTGCACTGGGCTCTACAACGCGCGTCATCTTTATAAGACGCTGGAGGCGGAGGTCTACCGTTCAGCGCGTTTCGGGTACGAATTCACAGTACTCTTCATCGATCTCGATCGCTTCAAGATGGTGAACGATACCTACGGTCACCTGATCGGCAGCAAGTTGCTGGCAGAGATCGGGTATGCGGTGAAATCTCACCTACGCTTGATTGACTACGCGTTTCGTTACGGTGGGGACGAGTTTGTCATCCTTCTGCCACAGACCAGCAAGGAATCGGCGACGGTTGTGGCGCGACGTCTGCTCGAATACTTCCGCAAAACGATGTGGCTCAAGGGCGATGGCTTGAACCTGAATGTCCGCGCGAGCTTTGGTCTCGCGTCCTATCCGGAAGACGCGAAGAGCGCACACGAGATCATTCGCCAGGCCGACGAGATGATGTACGTGGTGAAGAACTCCACGCGAGATAACATTGGGATTGCGCAGCAGGGATTGTTGAAGTAGCCACTTCATTCGTAAGCTTCGGTATCACTTCTCTAGATGGGGTAGCTGGTAGCTGTGTCATCCGCGACTGACTACTAGCTACGCCCTGCTTCAGCTGCTCCGAGCCTCCCGCTGGCGTGCTTGCACCCTTGGTGCGTTAAAATCATCCAAGTGACCAGATAACAAGGAGCGAGCCATGAGCTGCGGCAATCCAGTTACGCCCCAACCCGATGATGAACCGGTAACGCGCACAGTGTTCTGCGTGAAGTTTCAGCGCGAGATGCCGGGACTGGATGAACCTCCGTTCGACGGTGAGCTGGGTCAGAAGATCTTCCAGAACGTTTCGCGCGAGGCGTGGAAGATGTGGGCTGAGCACTGCAAGATGATCCTCAATGAATACCGTCTCAATCCGGCGAATAAGTCGGACCAGGAGATCCTGGTAAAGCAGATGGAAGAGTACTTCTTCGGGGAGAATGCCGCGCTGCCGCCAGGATTTGTGCCGCAAAAGACGAAGCAATAAGTCGATCAGTCTTTCAGTCATTCAGTCCGTCAGTTTTAGTGGAGCCCACTCGCCCTCGAGTGGGCTTTCCTGATTTTCGAAAGACTGATCGACTGAGAGACTGATGGGCTAGACCACCTTCAACTCCGCTGAAATCAGAAAGCGCAATTTAGAATGCGCCGCGCGCAGCGCGTTCTCCACAAATTCCGGCGAGGGGCCGCGCGCGAAGATGAATCCCAGGTAGCTTGCGCCCTCGGGCAGCGGAACCAGTTTCTGCTGCAGCTTGGCCGTGATTTCGATCGATTCGATGCCTTCCACTTTTTCCGCGGCTTCTACGTTTTCGACTCCTTCGTAGACGCCAGCCGCAGGGATCGGAATCATCATCACTCCGGATGCGGAATCTTCTCTCTTGATTGGAGCGATGTTCTCGCCGAGAGCATGACGCACGATCAGTTCTTCCAGACGCATGCTGTCTCCGAAGCGCAACGCCTTAGCGCATAGCCCGCCGATTGGTCGTGCCGCTACTTCCAGCACCCAAGGGCCATCTTCATTAAAGCGAAATTCGGCATGGATCGGGCCGTGCTGGAGTCCAATCGCAGTCACGGCAGACTGCGCACAATCGAGAATAGTCTGCTGATCTCGTGAGGGCACTCGCGAAGGCGTGACGTAGATTGTCTCTTCGAAGAACGGGCCTTCGAGTGGGTCGGGCTTGTCGAAGAGCGCGAGCGTTTTCAGTCGACCATCCGTGACCAGTCCTTCGAGCGCGAATTCTTGTCCTGGGATGTAGCTTTCAACTTGAATCCACTGGGTGGAATCGAGTCGGCTGATGCGAATGGCAGCCGCCTCCAGGAGCTTCGTGATGCGATCAAATGCGGCCGCGAACTCCTGCTTATTGTTAGCGCGAATGACGCCGCGACTTGCTGATAATCCGAGTGGCTTGAGCACGCAAGGGAAGGGAACTTCATTGGCCGCCATGGACGCGTCGTAATCGGTGGGAAAGCGACGGTACCAGGGCACCGTTAACCGTGCGGCCTTGAAGCGCTCGCGCGCGATCCATTTGTTGCGGCACGCATCGACCGCATGCGGCGGATGGTAAGGAAGACCGAGGCGCTTGGCGGCGAAAGCTGCAGCCATGGTCGGTGCATCCCCGATGGCCACGATGCCGTCGACGGGGTGGCGCTTCGCGAAATCAGCGATCTTCTCTGCCGAATCCTGAGGGTCCTCGAAGCGCATCGGAATGGCTCCGTCCTGCCATGGATCTTCCAAGACGTGGCAGCGGTCGGTGGCGAGCGAGATTGAAATCCCCATGCGCTCGGCCGCCTCTTTGAAGGCGTTTGCCTGGTATCCGGTGGTATTCGAAAACAGTAAGACGCGCGGCATGAATGACTTCATTGTAAATCCGCATTGCTAATCGGCAGATTCGCTGTCCATCCAGCTCTGCACGTTATAATTTCGCGCAGATTCCCTGGGGAGAGAGAATGCAATCATTGCGACTCACGTTAGTTGCATCATTGATCTTTTCATTGTTGTCGATAAAGACCGTTACGGCTCAAAGCACGCCGCTCGCCGGATATACCGAGCAGTCCTCGACGACCGAGCGCGATTGGGAACAAAAGTTTCGCAAGATTCCAACCGCCGAAAATATCCGTGAGAATAATCAGCGGCTGTCGGCTCGTCCGCACAACGTCGGGTCACCTTACGATAAAGACAATGCCGAATGGATACTTTCACAATTCAAAGGCTGGGGCCTGGATGCGCAGATCGAGACGTTCACCGTCCTCTATCCCACTCCGAAATCGCGCAAGCTGGAACTGATCGGGCCAAAGCCATACACGGCGAAGCTGGTAGAGCCGGCAGTTGCAGGGGATCCGACGTCAAGCCAGCAGTCCGAACAACTACCCACGTACAACGCGTATTCGATTGATGGGGACGTGACCGCGCCACTTGTGTACGTGAACTACGGCATCCCTGAGGATTATGAGCAACTCGAGCGCATGGGTGTTTCAGTAAAGGGCGCGATCGTAATCGCGCGTTATGGAAATTCATGGCGGGGGATCAAGCCCAAGGTCGCGGCTGAGCACGGCGCTATCGGCTGCATCATCTATTCAGATCCGCGCGACGATGGGTACTTTCAGGGGGATGTGTTTCCGCAGGGAGCGTATCGCAATGCAAACGGTGTTCAGCGCGGCAGTGTGATGGACATGCCGGTCTATCCCGGAGATCCCGAGACGCCAGGCGTCGGATCAACGGCAGAGGCAAAGCGTCTCGACCGGAAGGATGTGAAGGTCTTCACAAAAATCCCGGTGCTGCCGATTTCCTACGGCGATGCGCAGCCGTTGCTCGAACAACTGACAGGCCCCGTCGCTCCTGAGGGCTGGCGCGGCGCGCTTCCGATCACTTATCACGTTGGTCCCGGGCCGGCGAAAGTTCATCTTGCGGTCAGTTTCAACTGGGATCACAAACCGATTTATGACGTAGTTGCGCGCATCACCGGATCGACTTATCCCGACGAATGGGTGGTTCGTGGGAACCATCATGATGCTTGGGTTAATGGATCGGAGGATCCGGTTTCCGGGATGTCGCCGCTGATGGAGGAGGCGCGCGCGTTGGGCGAGCTGCTGAAACAGGGATGGAAGCCGAAGCGCACGATTATTCTTGCGGCTTGGGATGGCGAGGAGCCCGGTCTGCTCGGGTCCACCGAGTGGGCAGAGACTCATGCCGACGAGCTTCGGCAATATGCGGTGGCTTACATCAATTCAGACGGCAACAGTCGCGGCTTCCTTTATGCCGGCGCGTCTCACACATTGCAAACGCTACTGAATGATGTTGCGCACGACGTGCAGGATCCCGAGAAGCAGATGTCCGTGTGGCAGCGGAAGCGCTCGCGCGATATCACGGAAGCCAAGTCCGATGAAGAGAAGAAGAAGGTGCGCGACCGCAAGTCGTTGCAGGCTTCGGCGCTGGGATCAGGCTCGGACTACACCGTGTTTATCGATCACCTGGGCATTGCGTCCGTGAATCTAGGATTCGGCGGCGAGGACGGCGGCGGAGTGTACCACTCTGTGTACGACGACTTTTACTGGTACACGCACTTCGATGACACAAAATTCGTTTATGGGCTCGCGCTGTCACAAACCGCTGGAACCGCAGTGTTGCGACTGGCAGACGCGGACCTGATCCCGCTCGATTTTGCGGCATTCGCCGAAACCGTGAAGCGATACGACGAAGAAGTGGAAAAGCTCGCGACTGACGAGCGCAACAAGATCATTGAGGAGAATAAGGAACTGGAGGATGGGGATCAGGTGGCTGCAGCTGATCCGACCAAGACTTATGTTCCGCCGGCACGCGAGGCGGTGCCGCCCTATCTGAATTTTGCGCCGCTGAAGAATGCAGTCGACGCGCTCGCACACAGCTCCGAGAGATACCAGCACGCTTTCACGCAAGCTGAACAAAATGGCGGCGCTGCGCTGGCGAAGGGATCGCTTACGGCGGTGAATGCCAAGCTGATCCAGTCGGAGCGGGCGCTAACGGCCGAGCAGGGATTGCCCAATCGTCCGTGGTTCAAGCATCAAATTTATGCACCGGGTTTTTACACCGGGTACGGCGTGAAGACGCTGCCGGGTATCCGCGAGGCGATCGAGCAGAAGAAGTGGCAGGAAGCGGACGCAGAGATCGGAGTGGTTGCGAATACGCTGCAGAACGAAGTCACGGTGATCGATGCAGCTACAGCCGAGTTGGAGAAGGTGGGGAAGTAGCGAGTCAGGCTGCAGCTTCTGCTGACAAGAAAAACCGAGGTCATAGTTGAGCGAAACGAACGACCTATGCGCCCATGACTAATGCATAGATGCTTCGCGTTGCTCAGCATGACCTCGGAGAGAATGTAAGTCTACGTAGCCTCCCTACTTCAGTACTCCGCCTTGGCAGTCTGCACCGCGATCGGACCATTCTCAGTCGAGATCTTCAAGATCGGTGATCCGCTGCCATACTCCATACGGCGCTCGCGATTGTCCCAAGTCTTCCGCACCTGATCGCAAACACTGGCCGCGCAGCTCATGGGAGCATGTTCGCTGGCCTCGACGAGGAAGGCCGATTGGAACCCTTCGGGGACAGACAACACGATCGGACCGTTTTCGGAGCGGGCTTCGACCAGGCCGCCAGTCCACGCGTTGCCGCGGACTTTCACCGACACCGGACCGTTGGTCGCATTCAGGGTGGCGGAGCCGTTCGTCCCAACTAATTCGATGGGTCCGTTCTCGGCCGTGGCTTTCAGTTGCCCGGAGCAGTTGCGCAGGGCGAGTGGACCATTCTCAGCCTCGACGTTGAGCGTTCCGGAGACGTCGCGCACTTCCACCGGACCGTTCTTGGCGTGCATGTCGAGGTTCACATTTTTGGGCGCATGGATCAGCAGGAACGCGGTCCAGCGATCGTTCGCCGGTCCCTCAACGGTAAGTTGATCGCCATTCAGCACCATTTTGATTTGTGCGACGTGCTGTTGAGCGGCGGCGTCATCGTCTCCGGCGGCAGTTTTGCAGGCCAGCACTTCATAGTGGTCGCCGTCCCATCCGCTGACCTGGATGCCACCGTTCTTCGCCGCATTCACGTGAAGAGTGCTGACCGAATTGGCAGGAATAGAGAGCCGTTGTTCAGCGTTGGCAGTGGCCTCATCGTCCCAGTTGGAATTGTTCGATCGGCAGGTTAGCTCGCTGGCATGAGCGGTCGAGGTTAAGAGAAGAACTGCGGCTGCAAAAGTTGAGAGCAGGAGCGGGAAAATCCGATTCCGCATAAACGTGCCTCCAGGCGCATTCTGCGGATTAGACGGGCCACTCGGGAAACGTTAGCAGCCCGCCACGAATTCAGGCTTTTCCGACCTGCCAGAGCATGAAGGCGTATTCGAATGCTGTTTCCCGAAGCAAGTCATAGCGACCAGAAGCCCCGCCGTGACCGGCGGCCATATTGGTCTTCAGCAGCAGCGGATTTGAATCCGTCTTCAACGTGCGCAATTTCGCGACATACTTGGCCGGTTCCCAATACATCACCTGGCTGTCGTTGAAGGAGGTCTTCACCAGTAGTGCCGGATAGGCCTTGGCTTCCAATTGATCGTAGGGCGAGTACGACAGCATGTAGTCGTAAGCTGCCTTTTCGTTCGGATTGCCCCATTCCTCATATTCAGGGATAGTCAGCGGCAACGATTCGTCCAACATGGTGTTGATCACGTCGAGGAACGGCACGCGCGCGATCACGGCTTTGAAGAGATCGGGACGCAGGTTTGCGATTGCGCCCATGAGCAACCCGCCCGCACTCGTGCCGGTGGCGATCAGTCGATCGCTCGACGTGTAGCGCTCATTCACGAGATAGTCTGCGGCTGCGATGAAGTCGGTGAACGTGTTCTTCTTGTTCATCATGCGGCCCTGGTCGTGCCAGACTTTCCCCAGGTCGCCGCCGCCGCGAATGTGGGCTATCGCAAACACGAAGCCGCGATCGAGCAGGCTCAAAATGTTTGAACTGAAATTCACCGGATAGGTGTAACCGTAAGCTCCGTAGCCGGTGAGCAGCATGGGATGGGAGCCATCGCGCTTGAAATCGTTGCGATATACGAGCGAAATTGGAATGCGAGCGCCATCGGCTGCGACTGCGTAGATGCGCTCGGCCCGGTACTGCGACTGGTCGTAACCGGGAACCTCGGTGCGTTTCAGCAGCGTCGAGCTTCGGTCCTGAAGGTCGTAGTCGTAAACGGAATTCGGCGTGACCATCGACTGATAGGCGTATCGAAATCTCGTCGTTTCCCACTCGCGATTCTGCGCCGGGAACGCCGAGTAAGCCGGCTCGGGGAAGCTCATGCGATGCCACTCGCCGGTCTTAAAATCGGTGATGCGGAAGTGCGGCAGCCCATCTTCACGCTCGAGAAGAACATGGAAGTCGGCGAACAGCTCCATTCCGGCGAGCATCACGTTCGCACGGTGGGGGATCAGCTCGCTCCAGTTTTCGCGTCCGGGACTATGCACCGGCGCAGTCACCAACCGGAAATTACGTCCGGTATCATTCACGCGGATGAAGAACTCTTCGCCGTGATGATCGACCTGATATTCCTGGTCCTGCACGCGTGGCGCAATCAAGTTCCATTCGCCTTGTGGCTCGTCGGCGCGCAAATAGCGCCATTCCGAAGTAGTGTGGCTGCCGCTTTCGATCAGCAGATACTGGCGGCTGCGTGTCAACTCAACGCCAACGTTGAAGCGCTCGTCCGGATCTTCGTAGACAGTCGTGTCCGTTGTAGGATTCGTTCCCAGTACATGGCGGTACACGCGATAGTGCCGCTTTGTGCTCTCCTCTTCCACCGTGTAGAAGAGAGTTCGATTGTCGGCGGCCCATGCAAAGGAGCCGGTTTTCTCCATGCGCTCGGAAGAGAGCTCTCCCGTCTGCAGATTCTTGAGATAGAGCGTGTACTCCCGGAAGCCGGTGTTGTCGGTGGAATAGGCCAGCAGTTTGCCGTCTTCACTCACGCTCATGCCGCCCAGCGACATGAATTTTTGACCCTCGGCGAGAGCATTCTGGTCGAGGATGACTTCTTCGGTCGCGTTTCCATCGCCAGCATCTTTCGCCGCCTGCTTGCGACAGAAGATCGGGTACTGCTTACCGATCTCCGTGCGGGTGTAATAGAAGTAGTCGCCTTCGCGGAAGGGGACACCGATATCGGTCTCCTTGATGTGGCTGACCATCTCCCGATAGAGCTGTTCCTGAAGAGCGCTGGTATGACGCGTGAGTGAGTCGGCATAAGCGTTCTCTGACTCGAGATAGTGCGCCACTTCCGGATTGTCCTTGTCCCGAAGCCAGAAATAGTCGTCGATACGAGTCTCGCCGTGGACCACGTATGTCTTGGGGATCTTCTGAGCAACCGGCGGCTCAGGATTGCCGGCTTCAATGGTGAGAGCGGGATCGGTTTGGCTGGTCATCGCCTTATTATTCGAACGGCTTTTGATGTAAAAAGCAAACTCCTCCGCTCGGATCAGCGAGCACTGCCGAATCCTGTCTCGTCGAGGATGTTCCCTTCGGGACAACTCGTGCTGAAAATTGCAATTCACACCAAGCTAGCCGTACTCCCGTCGGCTACAAAGTTCTGTTATCCATTCTTCGTACGACAACGTTCCACCAAATACTGGGACAGGAGGGCATTGTGGCAGTTGCTCGAAGAAAAGCAATCGAGAACCGGGAGAAAGTCGGGAAGATCATCTCGAAAAGAGAACAGACTGGACTGATCGTCCATTCGACGGACGGGCGTCTGTTCTTCCTGACAAGCAAAGACGCACAGCGCACCAGGATTTCGAGCCGAGAGGGTCGCACCCTGCAGAGAATCATGACTAAGCAAAAGGGCGCGCGGCAATCGGCCAAGAGTGGGCTGGGTTGTACGAAGACCCTTCGCTGGTTACTGAGCCACAATCCCAAGTCGGTGAATTGGAGAAAAGTAAGCGCCTGGTGGATCAGCAACTGCTGACAAAGGCGTTCCTGGACCTGGCATTGCTAGCAGGGCAGAACATGCAGGTGAGCGACTGGAAGCCGCTGGATGGAGAGTGCCCACAAACGCAAAAGTGAACGAGATTCGGGGGAGGGTTTCTGGAGCCGACGATCGGACTTGAACCGATGACCTGCTGATTACGAATCAGCTGCTCTACCAACTGAGCTACGTCGGCTTGCTTTCAGGATTTTATCATTTGACTGCGGATCGGCTGAAGCGAGGACCTGAAAACCAGCAGCCGAAGCATCGAACCAACTCGAAAACTGAAAAATTTGATTACTTTATTTTCCAGCTCTTCAGCATGCGCTCGTAAGTCGGACGCAGTTGCGCGAAGTCCTTGTCCGGCGAGATGAACACCGCATATAGAAGACTGCCGTCGCGCCGGGGCAGAGCAACGAGCCAGTCGTGCTCGCGTTGGCCCTGGATGGGAGAGTTGCCGGTCAGATCGACGGATTTGCCCTGCACTCCATTCACAGCAATGTCGTTGTTGCTGATTGCTTTCAGTCCCGAGTTCGACTGCTGGAGCGACGCAACTAACTGCTGCACGGCGTCGTTCAGATTGCCCGCGCTCTGTGCGTCTGCACCGTTGATGATCACGCCGTAAGCGACTGCATTCTGGCTTACGCCGCCTTCGGGCGCGATGGTTACCGCCGAATTCTGATCGCCATAGACATGCCAATCCTGCGGATAGGAGATGTCGAAGGCGTTGTGATTCAGGGTCTGGAACGCGCTGCTGGTCGCAGGGATCGACCCGCTGATGCCCTCCGGTCCACCCGCCTGCGCCCCGTACGCGTGCTGCTGAATCTGTTGCGATGTGTATCCCTTAATGCTCATTGCCTGCTGGTGCGCAGTGGTGAATGCGGGACTGTTCTCGATGAAAGGCTTGGGCGGAAATTCCGAGATTTCCTTGCGGATTGCCTGCTCGCGATTCCCGGGATTCGGATGGTCGCTGAAGAACTGCGACGCCTGCGAACCACCCTCCTTTTCCAGGTTCTGGAAGAAGGTGGCGAGCTGCATCGGATCGTATCCGGCGTTGTACATGATACGAGCACCGACTGCATCTGCCTGCGACTCCATGTCGCGTGAGTACTTCAGGAAGATCGATCCTGCGCCGAATTGCAGTCCGAGGCGCGCAGCGGTTCCTACAAGTCCGCCGCCAAGTAATGCGCCTAACACTCCGAGCGGAACTTGTGCCGCAGCCTGCTTCGAAGCTTGCTTGGTGGAGTGGCGCTCGTAGATGTGTGACATCTCGTGTGCCATCACACCGGCCAATTGCGCTTCGTTCTGCGCGGCCTGGATTGTGCCCAGGTTCACGAAGACCGGACCACCGGGCAAGGCGAACGCATTCACGTCCTTCTGTTGGATCACATGGAACTCGTAAGGCCACGTGGGCTGAGGCATGGTGGACTGCAGTTTTTGCCCCAGTTGCCGAACATACTGGCTTACGGGATTCGAGTCGGGCAGCACCGGCATCTGCTTCCGCACTTCTGACACGTTCTGTTTTCCGACCTCGATGTCCTGCTCGGGCGAAAACATATTCCAGCCGGTGGGCTGAGGCAGAGGCACAACTGCAACCGCATGCAATTGCGATACGAGGAGAACCACGGCCGTGGCGGCAGCGGCGGAACGTCGCACAATCGAAGCTTTCATCGCAGTTTTAGCCCAGCAGCAATATAGCGTAAGAACTCTGCATGAAGAATTGGATGCTGCCGGAAGGCAGAAGAGGTGCAGGGTAGGAGACAAGCGGGTCGGTTATCCAACCCGCTTATTTATGATCGTTTGAGTTCGCGCCCAATTCGCGGCGTCCAACCGCACTGCGGGCCGCCTTGGCTGGAGCCGGAGCCGAAAATTCCGGCCCGTACTTTTCGAGCAATACCGGGACCAGCGCGCCTTCGGCTTCTTTGACAAACTTCAACTCGCCGGGCGAAGTCATATCGATGCGCACGAAGTCACCGAGCTTGACCTGTCCGGTGGCGACGAGGTTCGCCAGCGGGAAGACAATGTGCCGCTCGATGGCTCGCTTCAAGTGCCGCGCTCCATATTTGGCGTCGGTGCCCTCCTCCAGCAGGTATTCCTTCACTGTGGAAGTGCAGCTGAAGACGAATTGATTGTTTCCGGTCGCCTGCAGGATTCGCTGCTGCACCATACCCAGTTCGATCTCGAGAATCTGTTGGAGATGCTCCGGACGCAGGGTCTTGAAGACGACGACCTTGTCGATGCGGTTCATGAATTCGGGCGAGAACTTGCGGCGCGCCGCTTCCTGAGCCGTGCGAGTCATCTTGTCGTCGAGGCGATTGTCGGTGAAAACCGCTTTCGGACCGAAGCCCATTCCGCCGTCAACTAGTTCCGACATTTCGGAAGCGCCCAGGTTTGACGTCATCACGATGAGGCACTGCGACAGATCGACACGGCGGTTATCGCCGAGCGTGAGGCTGGCTTTGTCGAGGATGCCGAGCAATAACTGCCACAGCGCGTCGGAAGCCTTTTCGATTTCGTCGAACAGTACGATCGAAAGCTTCAACTTCTCGGTGTGCCATTGGTTGAGCGCTTCCTGCGTCAGCAGAGGATGAGTCTCGCGGTGGCCCAGGTAACCGGGAGGCGAACCAATCAGCTTCGCGATTTCATGCGAGTGTTGAAACTCAGCGCAATCAATCTTGATGCACGCGCGAGCGTCTCCGAACAGAGCTTCGGAAACGGCTTCGACCACGCGGGTTTTACCGGAGCCGGTCGGACCCAGAAAAATCAGGTTGCCGACCGGACGGTTTGGCGGATTCAATCCCGCCAGGAACATCTGATAGATCTCAGTGACTTTTTCGATCGCGGCATCCTGGCCGACGATTCTGCGGCGAAGAGCTTTTTCAAACTCAGTTGCATCACCGCTTCGACGGGAAGGATCCAGAACAGCGTTTATACCGGTTTTCATATTCCCCACGAACCTGGGAGCGGGCCGATGCCCGCATTAATCACTGTGGGATGGGATCAGCATGTCTGAAAGTTGCTATTACTAAGTAGTCACGTCAGTCCGCGGCTGCTCCGTAATGTTGGTCTTTCTCCCCCCACGCCTATCACCTTAGATGCACGAAATCCTGAAAAGAGAATGAGAGTCTTGTCGAGGATTTGTCATCTCTTCGCGCGGCCTTGGCCGGACGGGCAATCGGCAGGAAGCTGAAATGCCTGACGCGCGAACGATACTGTACTTTTGAGTTGCTCTTTGACGGAAAGTTCAACATCCAGGAACTCTGAAGATGCTACGATTTGGCCGAAATCCAGGACAGGTCACAATCCAATGCCCCGTAGCATCCGTTTCCTTCTTCTCGGTAGTGTGTTTGGCGCAGTACTTATAGCTGGAATTCTTGCCGCGGCGACTCGCCGCTCAAGCGCTTCCACAAAATCGGCTTCCACTGCGGCTTCTGCCCCAGTAGCGGCTTCGAGCACAACAACGCCCTCGGGCGAAATGGTCGCGCCTCCCGGAACCGTTCTTCATGTCGCCAAGAAGGGCGAGACCATGGCGACGCTCGTCCGGTCGTACTTCGCCGACAGTTCGTACATGACGATTTCCGAATTCGAAAACGCAGTCCGCGAGCGCAACGGCGATTTCAAGGGTGCTTTCCTGAAGCCGGGAGCGAACCTGATCGTTCCGGGCATGGATAACCCGATCCACAGCGAGAACGCCGTTCTGGTTCCCAAAGATTTCGAAGTAAAGGCGGTTTACCTGACTGGCCTGATGGCCGGCAGCGACAAGGGCGTAAACATTGTTCGCGAGTGGAAAAAGGCAGGCGGCAACTCGGTGGTCTTTGACATCAAAGACAGTGACGGTAGTCTTAGCATCGCCTCCGACAATCCGCTGGCTCCGACGGGGCACAGGCCTTACATCCGCAACCTGCCTAAGTACACCCACTGGTTGCACTCACAGAATCTGCACGCCATCGCTCGCATTGCGATCTTCCGCGACGAGTTGCTGGTCACGCACCATCCGGAACTGGCAGTAAAGTCACGTGCCACCGGCCAGCCCTGGCGTGAAAACGGCAAGCTGGTATGGACCGACCCCAGCAACCCGGCCGTTCAGGACTACGACATCTCCTTGGCGAAGGCAGCGATTGCCGGCGGAGCCGACGAAGTGCAATTTGACTACGTCCGTTTCCCCGCCGAAGGCGATCAGAAGGACGCCAGCTTCCACTTCGAGAAGACTCATCCGGAATGGAAGCGTTCGGACGTAATCACTAACTTCCTGTCGCGCGCCTACGAACAGATTCACCCGACGGGTGTGATGCTTTCGCTCGACGTTTTTGGCGTGATGGCCTGGCAGCGGTCGGTTGACCTTTCTCACACCGGCCAGGACATCGTCGGCATGGCGAAGTTCTGCGATGTGCTTTCACCCATGATCTATCCATCGCACTTCTTTGGCATGGATGGCTATAAGGATCCGGGCGACGCTCCTGAGCACTTTATCGGGGAGTCGATGGATCGCTTCCTGAAGATTACGAACGGATCTGGCGTGGTGATTCGCCCGTGGCTGCAGGCATTCGCGTGGCGGACCAAGACCTACTCGCCGGATTACATCCGCGTCCAGGTAGCCACCTCACATGAGCACGGCGGCAACGGCTTCCTCTTCTGGAATGCGCGCAATGATTACAGCAAGCCCTATGTAGCCATGCCGGAGATGGCGAGCAAGCCAGCCAACTACTTCCACGTGGAGAACGCTGCGGTCAAGACGACGCCGGCGTCAAAGACGGTTCCTGAAGTCAAACCGGCGGTTCAGAAATCTGCTCCGGAACCCACGGCAGCTCCCTCGGGGGAATAGCCGGTCCATAAGCATTCATGGAAGCGCGGGCCACCACGGCTCGCGCTTTTTCTTTTCATCCGACAATAGAAAATTCCGATCCCAGGTAGCGGCACTCCCGCAGAATCAGCCTTGATTGCGCATCGTATAATGGCCAAGGCGCAGCGATTTGGTGGTCACTAGCCATGTTTTTTGGCTGACCTGCGCGGGAGGGCCGGAATGGCGATTCAGAAAACAGACAAGATTTGGCACAACGGCAAGTTCATCAAGTGGGAAGACGCGAACATCCACGTGATGTCGCACGTAGTGCACTACGGATCCTCGGTATTTGAAGGAATCCGCTGCTACGAAACCAAGTCTGGCCCTGCCATTTTCCGCGCCTCCGAGCACATGCAGCGGCTCCTCGATTCGGCCAAGATCTACCGCATGGAAATAGATTATTCGCGCGAGCAGCTCGTTCAAGCCATGGTGGACCTGGTTTCGACGAATGGCGTCTGGCCGGGCTATGTTCGTCCTATCGTGTTTCGCGGGTACGGCGAAGCCGGGGTTAATCCGATCCATTGCCCGATTGAGGTCTATATCGTTAATTTCCCGTGGGGCAAGTATCTGAGCAAGGGCGGCGACGAGGGTGTGGACGTCTGCGTCTCCTCGTGGACGCGCATCGCCCCGAATACCCTGCCGGCAATGGCGAAGTCGGGCGCGAACTACATGAACTCGCAGCTCATCAAGATGGAAGCGATCGCAAACGGCTACGTGGAGGGGATTGCACTGGACGCGAACGGCCTCATCAGTGAAGGGTCGGGCGAGAACCTGTTCCTCGTGCATAAAGGCAAGCTGCTGACTGCGCCGATCTCGAATTCGGTATTACCCGGCATCACGCGTGATTCGACCATCCAGATTGCGCACGACCTGAAGATCGAAGTGGTCGAGCAGGCGATACCGCGCGAGATGCTGTATATAGCGGACGAAGTGTTCTTTACGGGAACCGCGGCCGAAGTTACTCCGATCGGCTCGGTCGACAAGATCAAAGTCGGCAACAATGGCAAGCCTGGCCCGATCACCAAAGCGATCCAGAAAGAGTTCTTCGGTATCGTTGAGGGCACTTTGCCCGACCGCCACAAATGGTTCACGGCGGTTCCGGTGGAAGCGAAACAGACGGTCGGCGTGTAGTTCCGATTGGAAGAGAAAGGTTGTGAGGCGCGGACAGCAATGTCCGCGCTTTTTTTTGTGTTATGAAGGGGACGCCCCACTGGAAAGAACGGGTATTCAGATGTAGCTTTGTTCCGGTTGAATATCGGACTTCGAGATATGAAAAAACATCGCCTTACGCCGCTTTTACTGTTTGTTGTGCTTCTTCCACTGCTGACCTTTGCGGAACAAAATACATCCTCCGTAAAACCCAAAGCGCGTTCACCGAAAGCGCTGACCGAGCGCGGCAAACAGAATTTGGTCGCCTTCGCGAATCTATACGGCTATGTTCGGTTCTTCTATCCGGGCGACAAGGCCGCCAGAGTGAATTGGGATGAATTTGCGATCCACGCCATCAACGAGATTGAACCGGCCAAAACCCCGGTCGAACTTGCGAATGCGCTGACTGCAATCTTTGCTCCCGTCGCTCCGGAAGTTCGCGTCTACTTGACGGGATCTCGACCGCCGGATTCCCCAAGTCTAGTCGACGGCAATCAGGTTGTGGTCTGGAAACATATGGGGCTGGGAGTCGTAAAAAACTCCTCTTTTTCGTCGCCCTATTTGAGCCAACGCGCGATCGAGAGCCGCGAGAAAGCCATTTCCCTGCTGACGTCGTATCGGGCCGCCCTCTCTGGCGGAGTGAGTTGCATTGTTCCTTTGGCCTTGCCGAAGGACAACACGGAACCGCTGGTAGTACCTGCCGCATCGACTTCAACGGTGAGCAGTAGCGCGGACGACCGCGCCGTGAGGCTGGCCGATGTTGTCATTACCTGGAACATCATCAAGTACTTCTATCCTTACTCCGACACAGTCCATGTTGACTGGCCTTCGGCACTGTCGGAGTCACTCTCGTCGGCCGCTGGAAATACGAGCGACGCAGAATTCTCATTCACTCTGCGAAAGCTGGTTGCCGCATCGCACGACGGACATGGAAACGTGTTCGAGCGAGGCCATTCTGCGGAACTGGTCCCTCCGGTTCTGTGGACATGGACTGAGGGGCAGATCGTCGCTCTGAACACCGATGGAAAAACAGATGTTCAACCCGGCGACAGGCTGATTTCAATCGACGGTAGTCCTGCCCTCGAAGCTCTTTCGCGAGAAGAGACCCTTTGGTCAGGTGCGACAGAGCAGTGGGTTCGCTACCGTGCCCTGAATCACCTGCTAGCTCGATCTTCTGGCTCGGCAATCCAAGTGGAAATCGAACCATTTGCACAGCCCGGCACGCGCAAGTCTCTGAGTTTAAGTTGCACCGAGCCTTCCTATATCTTGACCGAACCTCGTCCATCCAAGATCAGTGAAGTAGACAGCGGGATCTATTACGTAGATCTCAACCGGATAACAGATGAGGACTTCTCGAAACAGATCGACCAACTGGCCAAAGCGTCAGCGATCATTTTCGACATGCGCGGGTATCCCAGGAACATACAGCGTCCCTTTGCTATTCTCGGCCATTTGACGCACTCAGAGTTAACGAGCGCTCAATTCCTTGTTCCTGAGATCACCACTCCGGATCCCAAATCCGTCGTCCTGCACGGAGGTGGCGATTGGCACATCCCGCCAGTCTCCCCATATCTCCCGGCCAAACGATTCTTCCTGGTCGATGGCCGAGTGATCAGTTATGCCGAATCCATCATGGGAATCGTTGAGTACTACAAATTGGGCGAAATCGTGGGATCTACCACGGCAGGGACCAACGGCAATGTCGATCAGTATGTTTTGCCGGACGGATACAAAATCACGTGGACCGGCATGAAGGTGGTGAAGCAGGACGGAGCGACGCACCATGGTGTCGGAATTCAACCTACGATTCCTGTGTCGCCTAGCCGCGCCGGAATTGCGGCCGGTAAGGATGAAGTGCTGGAACGCGCACTCCGCGAAGCCAGACAGACTTACAGCCGCTCCGGTGTATCCACTTCGACTTCGCGCTGATTGACGAATCCTTTTTTGTCGCGGTGCAGAAATTCGATCGGGTCTTCGATGGTGATGATGTGTTCGGCGCGCGTCGAGTTAATGCGATCGATCATCGCCGCCAGCGTGGTCGACTTACCGGAACCGGTGACGCCTGTTACCAGGCAAAGCCCTCGGGCCTCGTCGCAAATCTTTTCGACAATCTTGGGCAGGAACAGTTCGTCGATCGGCTTGATCTTGGTGGGAATGACGCGGAGCACCAGTCCGACGTTGCCGCGCTGCTGGAACACGTTCACGCGGAAGCGGCC
>Ga0207103_10184_pt1 | contig 18264 bp, 20 predicted proteins | sample Alteio_BWMinHeat_81_FD_153546 | JGI IMG/M metagenome (GOLD analysis project Ga0207103, IMG submission 153546) | Enriched cells from forest soil in Barre Woods Harvard Forest LTER site, Petersham, Massachusetts, United States -... | ecosystem: Environmental > Terrestrial > Soil > Temperate forest >...
TAGGAAAGTCGATTTATGATCATACTGCAGAAAAAAGCATTGAAGCTATGAAAAATAATTTTAAAGAATGGATGAGCACCAAAGAAGTTACAGAGGCTGAAATTTGGGCGAAAAGAAAAGACGGCAGTGTTTTTCCCACCCTGCTAAGAGGCGGAAGTCTATATGATGAAAAAGGTAATTTGATTGGACGAACAGTAGCACTGACAGATATGACAGAAACTTTTCGTGCAAGAAAAATATTTGAAGAAAACCAAAAAGAATTACATGCACAAGTAAATCAACTAGTAAGATCCAATACCCGTCTAAAAGTAGCTGAACAAAGATACAGAACACTATATGAAAAATCTCCTGGTCTGTTAAGGACTATTTCTGTGGATGGAATTATTTTAGACTGTAATGAGGCATATGCAAAGGCTCTTGGCTATACAAAAGAAGAATCAATAGGAAAGTCGATTTATGATCATACTGCACAAATAAGCCACAAAGATATGCAGAATAATGTCGAGATATGGAAGAAAACTCGTGAAATTTCACATTTAGAAATTTGGATGAAGCGTAGAGATGGCAGTGTTTTTCCTGTTTTGATGAGTGGCGGAACCTTGTATGATGAAAATGGCAACATAAGCGGAAGAACTGTAGTTTTAACTGATCTAACAGAAATTCATGAAGTACGAAAAAAACTTGAGCATGATGAAGCTCGTATAAGAGCACAGTTTGAGGAACTTGAAAAATCACATGGATTACTTTCACAAATGGAGCAAAAATTCAGGGCTTTGTATGAAAAAGCTCCTGGTATGTTGCGTAGCATTACAACAGAAGGAATTCTAACTGATTGTAATGAAACGTATGCAATGGCTCTTGGCTATACAAAAGAAGAAGTAATAGGAAAGTCATTTTATGATCATACTGCAGAAAGAAGCATCGATGATCTAAGGGAAAATCTTGAAGCATGGCAAAAAAATGAACAAGTAGAACGAAAAGATATCTGGATGAAAAGAAAAGATGGCAGTACTTTTCCATGTATGTTAACTGGAACCAGCTTGTATGATGAAAATAATAATCTTGTCGGAAGAACTGTGGTTTTAACTGATCTAACAGAAATTCATGAGGCAAGAAACAGACTAATAGAAAAAGAAAATATGATAAGAGGTCAATATGACGAACTCAAAAAATTAGACATTGCAAAAGAAGAGTTTACCTCGATGATCTCGCATGAACTAAAGACCCCCCTCACACCAATAATGGGATGGTGTCAAGCACTCAAGAATCCAAAGATAATGGGACAAGTTAATAATGCACAATTAATGGCCATAGATGCAATCCAATCAAATGCAACCAAACTCAGAGATCTGGTTAGTGACATGTTAGATGCCCAAAAACTAGACATGAAGAAAATGAAGTTTGATCACAAGGATGTAAATGTGACTGAAATGTTAAATTTCTTATCAAAGAATCTCCTTGTTGCCATGGAGCCAAAGCATATTGAATTTATTAATTCAACCACAGAAAACTTGATACTAAAAGGTGACCGCTCTAGATTAGAACAGGTTTTAAACAATCTTATTCTTAACTCTGTAGACTTTGTACCTTCCAATGGAGGACATATTGAAATGAGAGCAGAAAGAAATAATGACGATGTGTTATTCACAATCAAAGATAACGGCATGGGAATTCCAAAAGATAAACAACATCATCTTTTCACACAATTCTATCAATTGGATACTTCGGCTACTAGAAAACACGGGGGCTCTGGCCTTGGTTTGTCAATATGTAAAGGCATTGTTGAGGCATTAGGTGGAAAAATATGGCTTGAGAGTGATACTGGCAAGGGAACCATTTTTTATTTTACTATTCCAATAGAGACAAAATCTGAAACATTGAAGATTGAAGAACAAAATCAATTTTCAACTACACCAGGTATCACATAAAGGATATTGATATGAATAATCTAGACAGGTTTAGAGAAGAACTTCTTGCGTTATTCTCACATGAATTGAAAACTCCATTAACTCTGATAACAGGATGGTGTCAAGTTCTAACAAATCCAAAAATAGTAGGAAAATTAAATCATGAACAATTACGAGCACTAAATGTCGTATCAGCTAATGCAACAAGATTAAGGAGCGAATTAGACGATATACTTGATACCAATAAATTGATTTATGGAACAATGTTATTTATGTTTGAAGACATTGATGCAGATAAATTGATTCAAAGAATCATAATGAAACTCAAACCCGTTACAGATGAAAAAAATATCAACATTGTAAATCTAGTTGAGAAAAAAACATTGCTTAGAACAGATCCACACAGATTAGAACAAATCATAACTAATCTTATTCTTAATTCAATCGATTTTGTGCCAAAGAATAAAGGCATTATCAAGATAGGTGTAAAAGAAGAGAATGAACAAGTCACATTCTTTGTAATAGATAATGGAAAAGGAATACCCAAAAAAATGCAGCAGAAAATATTTGAAAAATTAGTACAAGAAGATTCATCTTATAGAAGAAGACATCATGGACTGGGCTTAGGATTATTTCTGTGTACTGGCATTATAGAATCTCTTGGAGGAAAGATATGGGTTGAAAGCAAATTGAACAAAGGGTCAACCTTTTATTTTATCCATCCAAAATATGGAAATACTGGACGGTTCTCATTATTACGACAAAAGTCACACATGGCCATATCTGAATTATATCAATTCACTGAGAAAAAAATTCATCGCGAAAGAGAACAAGAGATGATTAGACGCTTAAGAGCATATGTTGAAAAAATGAAAGATGAAGAGTTTTTAAAATCAGTAGAAAAAATAGAGGCATAAAGGAAACCTAATCATTTCCACTTTTTACATCACATATTTGCAAGTAGAATTCATTATCAATGAGAATTGGAGATGATCAGACGTTTGAGCATGTATTACAAACTAAATAAATCAATTTTAGAGGAGATACCAAACTCAAAAATCAAAAGTTTTCAATTACACCCATTTTTTATGGTTTGACCAAATCATATACTCATTAAAATAACTAAAATTCCTTAAATTATGAGAAATTCAATGCAGTTGTAAAATTGTCAAAATTATGCTAGGTATTAGCGGTTCGCCTTCTGGACGTATTGACTCTATACCCACCCCTTCATCTGCTACCTCTGTTGACATCATGATATTCAGTATATCGTCTTTTTTTAGACGTACAACTGATTGTGTAACGAGGACATCCTTTATGGCAGGATCAGATATCACTGCTCTGACATTAGAGTTACGTACATCTACACCATTTAATCTCAGCCAAAAATCGATCCAACGCGGTTTGTCGCCTACTAGCTTGCCAATTTGCAAACCAACAATAGTAAGATACATGCCTGATTGTTTTATAATAATATCTCCTTTTTCATTAAATTCTATAGGATGTTTTTCTCCAAATGTATCTTCTTGAGAATCTAATATGATTTTTACAGGATCTAAACCGACTGGTCTTTGAGTTATGGAAGATGAGAATTGACCAAATGCTTTTTGTCCCGGATTTGACATATGTCTAACTATTAACTTTAAAAAAATTAATTAAACTTTCCTGTTCAGAGTTTATACAATTTTACTAGATTGAACTATTTTACATTGTTATAATTTTAGATTAATGAATAATTCATAATGTTCACTGCAAAACAACGAAATTATCATTATAATCATTGCACCATAGAAAAATACTGTATCTGATTTCATTTTATTGCATTTTGCATCAAGTCATCATCATTGTCATCTCATGATTTTGACTCTGTAAGGACCAGATATCTAGCAAATTTTGAAAAAATGAAGATAATAAGTTATTATGATTAGTAAGAAAAACAAGTCAAGAAATAAAAAACAAGGTCATTCCCACTTTTGGCAGTTGGTACTTTTATAATTCCTTAGGTACAATTGAGTGAAATTGGCTCACATTACACTACAAAACAATGTAACAATACAAAATTTCAGGTGCAATGACATATGGAACAAATAGGATATCATAATGAACACACCACTGTCCTAGAAAGGATATTTCCATGGACACAGTCTGGCACAACTAGAGTTTCTAATAAAATAAGCTACAATAAATTAATGAAGGACCAAACAAATGACAGAAAGCGTACTCTATCAACCATGTCTCAAACAGTACTCAAGAAACCAGAGGAACCTCAATTAAATAAAGAAGAATCAATTGTAAATAAAGAAGAATCAATTGTAAATAAAGAAGAATCAATTGTAAATAAAGAAAAACTAATTGTAAATAACAAACAGCAATTCAGATTGCCTGGCAATCAAGAACCTACATCAGTATTTGAAATGTGGAATTTAATTGAAAGTGTTGGCATTAAACGAAATATGCTTGATAAAATATTTACAACCGATGAAGCCACATCGGAATTGTATCATGTTATTGAAAATAGAATACATTATGAGAGAGAACAAGAGATGATCAACCGTTTGAGATCACATGTTGCAAAACTAAATGCATCCAATAAAACGAAAAAGGAAGTGGTCAGTGAGGTCAACATATGAAATTGATAGATAATAATAATATTCAGATCGGAGTTTTTGCATCTAATGAAGATTCTAATCTGCAAGAACATCAAATGAGATTAGAAAAAATAAAAAATGAGCTTTTAAAATATGGATTAACATCAAATCAAGCAAAAGTTTTCATCTATCTCGGAAAACATGGACCAAAATCTGGACCTGAAGTTTCCAAATCTCTTAACATAATAAGAACAGAAGCATATCAAATTCTACATGCATTAGAAGGTAAAGGGATCATAACTGCTAAATTTTCATCTCCAACAAAATATCTGGCATTACCATTCGAACAAGCAATCTCTGCTTTGATTAATACTGAAAAAGAAAAAATAAACACACTTGCAAAAGAGGAAGACAGTCTTACAGAATTATGGAAGAAAATACCTTCATTTACAGTTGAAACAAATGAGATGGAAAATGAAAGGTTGCAGATGTTAGAAGGTGCTGCCCCCATTTATTCAAAGATTAGAAGTATGATAAAAAACGCAGAGAAACAAATTATCATATTAGGAAGTGAAAAAGATATTGCAAGATTCCATTATGCAGATATTTTTGAAACGATTTCAGATTCTTTAACTGATGTAAGGATGATTCTTTCTCCTTCAACAGCATTACCTGATTTTCTTGATCGATTTGACAAGAAAAAGATTAGGTTAATGTCTATCGAAAAAACTGGCAACAGATGTTTTATTATAAAAGATAATAATGAAGCGATATTATTTTTGAGAAATGCTACACATAATTCAGATAGTGTATTTGCAATATGGTCAAACTCCAAATCTCTAACTGATTCAATACGTACCTTATTTGATTATTCATGGGATAGTTCCAAAACTTGTCACTGATTTAATTATTTCTATAATGATATGTTTGATGATCATAAGCGTCGTTCAGTAGATGAAATGTTACAAGTCATTGAAAGTACTGGAATGAAACGAGAAATAATTGAACAGTATTTTTCAACAGTTGAAGATATCACAGAATTATATAATATAATTGAAAAGAAATTGCATGCTAAAAAAGAGGAAGAGATGATTAGACGCTTAAGAGCATATGTTGAAAAAATGAACTATGATTTAATAAAATTAGTAGAAACACAAAATCAAAATACAAAAGGAACGAAAGATAGTCAGATAAATGTCTGAGATATAATTAAATTTTATTGATAATATTTTGATTGTTAAACTCTAACTCTTAAACTTAATAAGAAAATTAATTAACCCGTTTATAGTGGCGTAAAATCGTTGTTAAAAAATGCCTCTAAAATCAAAAAATATTACAGTTAGAAATAGGATTATTTCTACATGAAAAGAAATATCAATAAAATATTTATTCTTATTACATGTCAGATAAAGTTCTATTATGGAAATTAAAGAAATACTATATGATTCCATCAGAAATTATCAAGAACATAAAATAGTATCAGATATCGCGCAGGGCGATAGCCCACAAACAATAAATGCACTATGTAGTGAATGCATGCCTATTCTTGAAAAGATAGAAGGGGAAAGATCTGAAAAAATAATCTCTTTTGCAGAGGGACTTATTCATTATCTACTAACAGTAGCATTAATTCCCAGCCAAAGAAAAATCATATTTTCCTCAATAGATGTAGATATCGTCATTCCGGATATCTCAACTCTTTCCTCAGCACCAGAAGATGCTCTTGTGTTAGCATTTCCGAAAACAAATGATCCACTATCAATAAGGAAAAGAGTTACAGAATTAATAAAAATTCAACCCCATAAAGAAAACATATGGCTTGTTCTTGAAAATGAATTGTCGTTGGATGTGAAAATATACAAGACTGATAACAGTGGCAAAGAACCATTTATAAACATTATAAATGATATTATTTGGTTTACCTCAAATAGAAAACAATCAAAACTTAAAATTTTTAAGATATAAGAGATTTCACATCGATGTTTTTTTCAACATGTTCAATTAACTTTGTAGTGTTATTCAAATCTCTGATAAAAGGAATTGTACCTAAAATTGGTATGTTGGTAAGTTCATAAAGCGATACTGGTGAATTTTTTTCTGCTGGTGTTCCTTTCTCATCAAAGTTATTTATGACAAGACCACGAATCTTAATTCCATAATCTTTACACATTTTACATGTCATGACGGTATGATTTAATGTACCAATTGTTGCTCTTGTTACAATAATAGTCTCTATACCCATTCCTTTTATCATATCAGCTACAAAGAAATTTTTTGCAATGGGCGTCATGATTCCTCCAATTCCTTCAACTAATAACACATCATGCATTGATAACAATTTTTTAAATTGTACAAAAATTAAAGGCATGTCAACAGACAATTCCAAAAGTTTTGTTGCGTCATAGGGCGAAGTTGGAAGTGGAAGAAATACCGGATTTATTAGATTTTCAGGATCTTTTATGGAAGTAACCTCAACAAGTTTAGCAACATCAGAGGATTTGAAACCTGTTTTATTTGGATATCCAGTAGCAATAGGTTTCATTACCCCCACATCTATGCCTATTTTATGCATGGAACCTGCAAGGCCGGCAGTAATTGAGGTTTTTCCAACCCCAGTATCTGTGCCTGTTATAAAATAGGCCTTCACACAAGACAGTTATCTCTGATCCTTAATAATTCACCGTACCATTATTATTGCCAAAGTTAGAATTTTTACTAATTGAATTCCAAAGATTTTGTATGGCATCCATACACACAGATGAACGAGTGGAAAAAATTTGATGTCATAACAAAAGGTAATGGTATGTGGCTTGTAGATTCAAAGGGAAACAAACTCCTTGATGGAGTGGCAAGCATGTGGTGTAATGTATGGGGACATTCTAAAAAAGAATTAGTTAATGCAATGATAAGACAAGCAAGAAAGCTGCAACATTCATCATTGTTTAATCTTACAAATGATCAGGCAGAATTACTTGCTGAAAAACTTGTCAAGATTTCTCCTGGAATGAGCAAAGTGTTTTACTCTGATGACGGTTCTACTGCAATGGAAATTGCAATCAAAATGGCAATTCAATATTGGCAAAATATTGGACATAAAAACAAAATAAAATTTGTCACGTTAGAAAATGGATATCATGGAGACACTGTTGGTGCAATGTCAATTGGTTATGTTCCAACTTTTTTTTCAAAATTTAAAAGTATGTTATTTCCTGTAATTAAAACACCAACACCACATAAATATAGAATGCCAGAAAAATTTACGTTTAAAGAATATCAAGAACATTGTCTTAAAAAAATAGAAAAAACATTTGTAAAAAATAATGATCTTGCAGCATTTGTAATGGAAAGCGGAGCACAGGTTGCAGGTGGAGTAGTAATTTATCCATCTGAATTTCAGAAAAAAATAAGCCAGTTATGTAAAAAACATGATGTACTTTTTATTTTAGATGAGATTGCAACAGGTTTTGGAAGACTAGGCTCATTTATCGAATATCACACTCAAAAAAGCACTCCAGATATAGTTACATACGGAAAAATGCTTACTGGGGGATATTTACCGCTTGCAGTCACTTTGACAAATCAGAAAATATACGATTCATATCTAGGGAATTACAAGGAAATGAAACACTTCTTTCATGGGCACACTTTTACTGGAAATCCTCTTGCTTGCGCCACAGCCATTACAAATCTTGAATTATATGATAAAAATCGCCTAATTTCAAAAAATAAAATTAAATCAAAACAATTTGAAAAACGAATTAATGAGATTTCTAATTTGAATATTGTAGGAGATGTACGACATAAAGGCATGCTTATGGCAATCGAACTTGTAAGTAATAAAAATAAAAAAACTCCAATTAGTCCAGACAAAAAAATACATCAAAAAATTTTCTTGGAAGCTAAAAAACATAAAATTTACTTGCGAACATTAGGTCATATCATAATGCTTGTACCACCACTTGCAATATCTGAAAAAGAATTGGATTTCTTACTTGATGGTGCAATAAATATTATAAAAAAAGTCACGAAGGATGTTTGAGAAAACTATCTCCTTCGCGCTCGTCTAAGTTTCATTTCGAGCTCCCTTATTCTGCGGTTGCGTACTGCAACAGACAATTTCAGTCTGTTTCCTTCTCGCCTTGCCATATCATGTGCTCTTCTAGCTCTGTTTAGAGCTGCATGCACTGTTATCATTTGTTTGCGTGTTGGCGCAGGCTTAGCTCGTCTCTTTGCTTTTTTTGATCGTCTTTTAGAAGCCATGCAAAACATGCAATGAGGAAATAATTAAGCATGACGCAGTAATTGTTTTCATTCAGATACACTTTAACATGATATGTAGTCATCTATGAGATAGATCTTAACAATGCCACAGATCCGTACATGTCCAATTTGTAAAAAAATACTGCAGACAAATGAAAGTCATAACTGTACCAAATCGAATTCAGAGTTGATGATCTGTAACAAATGTGGACAAAGATACAATGCATCACAAGGGCACATTTGCCCCACCATGATCAATTAATTCCTTATACAGACTATAATAACAATGAAAAAAGCATAAACCAGCTATATTTTTTAGGTTTACAATTACAATAATCTTATTAATGGAATCAGAAAAACACTGACTATGAATTCAGAGCAGGTATTCATTTTACAATGCAAACAAAAAATTCTATCTAATCAAAAAATTAATTCAGACGAAGCTGCATCACTTATCAATGTTTCAGAAGACTCATTACAATTCTTATCAGATGCAGCAAATGAAATTACAAGAAAATTTAATGGAAATGTAATAGATGTAGAGACATTAATTAATGCAAAAAAGGGTACATGTCCTGAAGATTGTTCTTTTTGTTCCCAATCAGGATTTTACAAAACTGGTATTGACACATACAAGCTATTGCCGGCAGAAACCATAATGGAAAATGCAAAAATTGCAAAAGACAATGGAGTTAAAAGTTTCTGCCTTGTTTGTGCATGGCGAGGACCGTCTGAAAAGGATTTTGAGCAAATCTGTGAAATAATAAAAAAAGTAAACTCTGAAGTTGGAATAGAAGTAAATTGTTCACTTGGATTCATTAATGAAGATATGGCTATGCGTCTCAAAGATCTTCATGTAAAAAGATATAATCACAATTTAGAGGCCGCAAGAAGCTTCTTTTCAAAAATATGCACTACTCATACATATCAAGAAAGAATGGATACAAACAAAATAATCAAAAAAATAGGTCTTGAGCTTTGTTGTGGCGGAATTATTGGCATGGGTGAAACCAGAATACAAAGATTGGAGCTTGGTCTTGATTTAGCAGACCTAAGCCCAGAAGAATGTCCAATTAACATTCTAGTTCCACAAAATGGAACTCCACTTGAGCTTCAAACAAAATTATCACTTTCAGAAATATTACGCACGATAGCCGTGTTTAGATTTTTAATGCCAAAAACAATACTAAAGATAGCAGGTGGTCGAGAAGTTCATCTTGCAACAGAACAAGAAAAAGCTCTTCTTGGAGGCGCAAACGGAATCATAACAGGAGGATATCTAACTATTGGTGGAAACACAGCTTATGAAGACATGCAAATGATCTCAAGAATAGGTCTTGAAACATAAATTTGATTTTGTAAATGAAACCCTTGAAAAAATAAAAACAAGGAATCTTTACAGAAAATTACAAGACAATCGTGTGCAAGGACCATACATATTATTTAAGAAAAAAAAACTTGTCAACCTTTGTTCAAATGATTATCTTGGACTAGGCAATGATAAAATTCCAAACATGCAATTGCAGTCAAGCTCACGACTTGTCGCAGGAAATGACATATCCTTTAGCATGTTAGAGAAAAAACTTGCACGTCATAAATCCCAAGAATCTGCACTCATATTCCCTACAGGGTACATGACCAATCTTGGTTCAATACCACCACTTACACAAAAAGAAGATCTGATTCTTAGCGATGAGCTGAACCATGCAAGCATAATTGATGCATGCAGGCTCTCTGGAGCAAGAATCGTAGTTTACAGGCATAATGATATTGCCGATCTAGAGAAAAAGATTCGACAAAAAGCAGATCGCAAGTTCATAGTTACAGAAGGTATCTTTAGCATGAATGGTGATTTTGCAGAATTACAGAAGATTTCAGAGATTGCAAGTAAAAACAATGCCACACTTGTCTTAGATGATGCACATGGGGATTTTGTAACAGGTCATGATGGAAGAGGCTCTGCAGAGCATTTTGGTGTTGCAAATAAGATCGATGTCTATGTCAGCAGTCTAAGCAAGGGTCTAGGAGCTTTTGGCGGATATGTTGCATCAAGAACTGAAATAAGAGATCTTATCGTAAACACATCTAGACCTTTTATCTATACTTCGGCATTACCAAGTTTTCTTGTGGAACTTGCACTAGAACGATTTTCTTCTAAACGTGAAAAACATAGAAAGAAACTCTGGAATAATATCAAAATGATGCAAAAAGGACTTGATTCCATTGGATATGCTTTCAATTCGTCTAGTCACATAATTCCGATCATAATAGGATCTGAAAAGAAAGTAATGGAATTTGGCAAATATTTATTTGACAATGGCATATTTGCTCAACCAATTAGATATCCCACGGTAGCACTAGGTTCAGCTAGAATAAGAATTTCTGTTACAGCATTACTTGCAGAAGAAAATATTGAAAAATCAACAGATGTGTTTGAATCTGCTGGCAAAAAATTCGGAATTCTATAATATCAAGACAATTTGGTACAGATTTGGAAGAAGGCATTAATAATAAAACAGTAAAATCAAGTCATGGCAGACATTGGAATAGGCATAGCGGCGTTAGCAGGTCTTGGTTCGTTTCTTGCTCCATGTATACTACCTATGATACCTGCATTTTTGGCATATATTTCTGGAACCACACTGACTGATCTTCAAAGAAATAATGGAACTGTCAACATAGTTGCAAGCAGAATAAACATTATACTTAATACGATTTTTTTTGTTCTTGGATTCTCAGTTGTCTTTTCTGTTATTGGCGTGATTTTAAATAGTGTTTTATCAAGTACCGCTGGAAACATTCTTGCAGGATTCAATCACATAGGAGGAATCATAATAATTGCGTTTGGTGTGTTCATGTTGTTATCTACTAAACTTAAAAATCTAAATTTTGAAAAAAAGTTTCTTCCAAACAGAACAAAGGCAAGTTACCCAATGTCATTTCTTTTTGGATTGGCGTTTGCAACCGGTTGGACTCCATGTATTGGGCCAATCCTAGGTAGCATACTTACATTAGCTGCAACATCACCAAGTCATGCATTTACATTATTGCTTGCGTATTCACTAGGATTAGGAATTCCATTTCTTTTGATGGGGATTTTCTTTTCTAGATTTACAAGAATCATAAAAGCAATGAGCAAACATTTGAAATATTATTCAATAATTATGGGCGCCTTCATCATTCTATTGGGATTTCTAGTATTTACAAACCAGCTTGCAGCAATAGCAAGTTTTCCACTTTTAAACAATTTATTGTTAGGATGATAATATGAGATCAGAAATTAAGAGTGCAGTCATAGTTGGAATAATAGTAGCGGTTGCAATTGGAGCTATAGGCGCATATTTTAATTCCCTAGACATGTCAAAACCAACATCTACGCCTAAAGTAAACAATAGTCAAGCTACAAATGAGATAATACCGCCAAATGGCAACACATCTACAACTCAAACTATAGTAAATACTCCTGTACTCCCACCTATCGATGAAAGTCATAATTTTAAAGCTCCAAATTTGGTAGGAATATCAGGATACATCAACACTACACCAGATGATCTAAAGAACGCTATGAAAAATAAAGTGATACTTTATGATTTTTGGACATATAGTTGCATAAACTGTATCAGAACACTGCCATACATTACTGCATGGAATGAAAAATATGCAGATAAAGGATTACTCATAATAGGTGTGCATTCTCCAGAATTCGAATTTGAAAAAGATATTAACAATGTAAAATTTGCGGTTCAAAAATTTGGTATCAAATATCCCGTTGTACTTGATAATGATCATCAAACATGGGCTGCATTTGGCAATCAATATTGGCCAAGAGAATACATTACAGACTATCAAGGATACATACGACATGATCATATCGGAGAAGGAAATTATGATGAAACTGAAAAAGTAATTCAACAACTTTTAGATGAACGCAGTAAACATCTCGGATTAAATATTCAGGCAGATCAATCACTTGTAAACATGCCAGAATATCAATTTTCCAATTCTCAAACCCCAGAACTTTATTTTGGATATAATTTTGTGGAAGGAAGAAACTATCTTGGGAATTCTGAAGGATTCAATCCAGGTCAAACTGTAGCATATTCTTTACCGACTCAACAAAACAGAGACAATTATTATCTTGATGGAAAATGGCAGAATCTTCCAGACAGTATGAAACTCGTATCAGACAATGGAAAAATTGTGCTTTCTTACTTTGCAAAATCGGTTCACATAGTAGCTGCAAATAATTCTACATTACAGATCTCACTTGATGGAAATTCGATAAAACCATCTGACTCTGGTGATGATGTTCAAAATGCAACTGCCCATATTTCTGAAAATAGACTATACAATATTGTTTCAACAAGCCAGGCAGGTCCACATACTCTAGCTATAACAGCCAAACCTGGTTTTCAGATATACACATTTACCTTTGGCTGACAGTATTCAAAAATAATGTTTCAAAATTCGAATTTAGAAACATTAGAAATCAATACGTGTGACAATAAAAAATTGTAACCACAGATACCTGTCACTGCAGTCACACTATTGAGAAGAACATGACACCTTAAAGCCTAAAGTTTAATCACATTCAGTCAGAAATCATGAACTTTACCAATAAATGGAATCAGCAAAAAGAGAGCATATCTCAGAGAGTAATTGACAAAGTAAAGCCAGACACACCACTTAAACCAAAAATTGATGAAGCACAAAAACGATTGCAGCTTCAGATAGTAAAACTTGATTCCATAACTACAAAATTACAAGAAAAAGATAATTTTATTTTCAAAAAGGTTGTTGAAGCAGTAAAACTTCAAAATAATCCATATTCACAAGCTTATGCTACAGAATTACATGAAATTAGAAAAATGAACAAGATGGTAACAAGTGCAAAACTTGCCATGGAGCAAATTCAACTCAGATTAAACACAATTTCCGAACTTGGCGATGTTGTAGTAACACTGAGTCCATGTATGTCAATAATAAAGGGATTAAGTGCTGGGCTTGGCGGTCTTATGCCAGAAGCTAATTCATCAATGCAAGATCTCTCTAACATATTAGGAGATATTATGGCAGGTGCATCAGTTAATGGAAATGCCAGCATTGCAATAGAGACTCCAAATGTGGACACATCAACCATATTAGAAGAGGCGCATGCAGTATTAGAAGGTCAGGTGAGACAAACCATTCCAGATCTACCTACTTCTCTTCCTTCCACTACACGCACTCAAGAGCCAACTACTTAGATTTTTTCTTGCTTATTTCTTGAAGGATTTTTTTTATCCTGGAAATAGTCGGATAGCTGTATCCTAGTTTTCTATAATTTGCAATCATCATCTTCCAATTTTTTAATCTCCACTGTGCTTGTTCTGAAGTTATCGAATGAATTTCACGCTTGATTATACTTTTTCTTCCCACTTTTAGCACACCTGCATCTTTTGCAGTCCATCTATTTTTTGCAAAGTGCAAACCTGCGAGGATTTCTTCAACAGGTATTTCGTTAAAATATTCTTGCATTTTTCTAATTTGCTGATCGGTTAGTTTTTTACTTGTCTTTAATAAAATTTCAAATTTTTCCATGCTTATGATTGTTGAATTGATATCTAAATGAGTTACGGATTATTTTCTAACTAAATTGACCTTAATCTAATATAAAAAACATTATTTTTTACATTGTTGACAGTCACAGTCAAACAGACCCATTTTTCCTAGACACTCGACATGCTTCTCGTCAGAGCACTTGTAACAAAGAACCATCTAAACTTGAAAATATCAAGTCGCTATAAATTGCTATCACACCATATAAAATCAAAAGGCTTACAGGTAGTCAATTTACATATTACAATATGGAACGTAAAATCCCCGCACCAGATAAAAAAACATTGGAACACATGGCTACTCTAGACTGGAATGATCTTATGATATTCATGCATAAAAAATACGGTAAGAAATTTACTCAGGATTTTCTAAGAAATTACACGTATCGGTTACAAAAATTGAAGTGGCGCAAAAATCAAAAATGGAAATAAGCGGTAGAGAAGCCATACTTTGTTATTTTGAAGTTAAAAAAAAGTATGCTCTTTGTTTGCAATGCAATTCAATGTATACAGAGAGGTTAAATCCTACGGTAACGTAATTAACTATCGGTAAGAAAATGGTATCAGGGTATCATAATTCTGAACTTTTGAACTTCTTTGGAATAAAAGAGACAAGAAAGTACATTCGTATTTGCATAAGATGTGGTTCTGATAACATTCAACAAGAACAAAACTGTATTGAATGTAAAGACTGTGGCAAAGTCCTTTCTACCAAACATAACTAATAGATTAGTTAATGGCAAAATGAGTTAGAATAAACGAGTAAAGTTTTGTATTTTTGGACATCCAAATGATACCAAATAATGTATTTTTTTAGAACATACAAGAAATTATGAATTACTAGTTCTATAGTAATACCAAGTCATTAGCCGATTGGGTCATATCATGTAACCCTTATCCCAGACCCTGACCCAACGGCTTTTTTTATACACTAATTTTGTCCTATGAAAATCACAAATACTAATGATTTATCGAATAATTAATGGTCAAAAGCAGGGTGTTTACTAAGGGAGATGGTAGTGGAATAAGTGAAGAGACATACTTGGACCAAAAAATGAACCAATAGATGAGGAATTTGCTTCTTTTGTAAGAATCAAAGAAACCTTTCTTGATGAAGATAATCAAGAGAAGAAGATTGTTACTGTCAAGAAGATGGATCCTATGATCAATGTTGGGATGAGGAAGAGAGAATAGCAGAACCATAGATGTGTGAATTATATGTATTTTTGATTTAATTTTGCTACTTAATTTTTGTTTTTAATTTCTGGAATATGACCAAAGATATAACAATAATTATACCAAGTACAATTCCGCCAATTAAAGTGATTTCAGATACCACAAATATCATAATTATCAAAAGTCCGTATATTCCAGCAACCCCAAAATAAGATGCGCCAGTTGAAAAAGGTGAGCCTTTTTCTACCTTACCCATGGCTACGTTTAGTCTACCAAGAGTTGCAACAATAAACAATACGCTAGTCACAGCAGTACCAGTAATCAAATAATCTGCATTAATGAAGGAGTTTTTTGTTTGAATCAAAAGAGATAATGCGGCAAAAGTTGTTCCACCAAGAAAGGCAAAGACATACAGTATATATGATCATTCGAAATATTTTCACTGGTCATAATTATACAGTTTGATTTTTAATTAATAGATATTACTTATTTTTGCCAAAAATACCCTCTAATTCAGGGGTTGAGCTTCTATTCGTAGCACAAAAGATCAGACCAACTCTTACCAGGTAATGGGGGTGTTTTGACCATTGGCTCGCATATGTACACACAAATGTTAAACCCCCCACAAAAAATCGATTTTTTGAAAAAATCATTCTATGCGCAATATGTAGTAAGTCGATAGGGGTTTAGCTTTTACGAGTAACTTTGAATTTTTCTAATCTTTCAAGTTTTAATGTCTCTAATTCTAATTTGTAACTTGAACTTTTCCCCTTGCTTGAACTATTTCTATTTCTACAGTTTCTATGGGTTCATCTACTACATTTCGCCTAATGGAAAACATCTTTGGTTTATCAAAATCTTTAGTGCAGTCTGGACAGGCATAAACCAGAACCCTATGTTCGTTGGGAGCTTTTGGGTTAGAAAGGCGGGGGTAATAGACTAATCTTCCCCCACAATCTACGCAGTATCTATTTGCGCGTCTTGTTCTGGCCAATGCGGACCTCCTGCATATATCCAGATGTTGTGATCGGTATAAGATCTAAGTAGTCTAATAGAATAAACCCAAATGTGATCGCATAACAATATTTCAAAACTCGAGTTTTGAAATATATGAAACAAACACAATGAATTTTAAAAAGGTTGAATCACTATAAACAAAATATAATATTTCATAATTCGAATTTAGAAATATAATAAGCGCCGCCCGTCAGACTTGAACTGACGACCAGCTGATTAACAGTCAGCTGCTCTACCACGCTGAGCTAGGGCGGCAATAGATTTGTTCGTAGAATATGCGGATTTAATCCTTGCTAAGATTATTTTTGAATCCCATCAGATTTTTCAAATAGATAGATTCCATCTAAGAAAACTCTGTGATCTTTGTTTTTGACTTTGGTGTTTTGTTGTAAACTTGCTGCAGTTTGAGATACATCAGTCAAAACGGAACCAGTTATTATCACATCATCCCCTTTTGTGGCAACTTTGGTATTACCTACTATCTTTGAAATACGAGCTGCACGTTCACCTTGAAAATTCTCTACTAGTATATCATCGTCTTTTACTTTTACTGTTATTGGAAAGTGGGCATAAACTATCTTCATCTTGAAGGTATATCCTTGTTGAATACCTTTGATGAGGGTTTTAATGATAGATTCTGAGGTCTTGAATATAGCATAGTCTTTTTTTCTTGTTCCAAGTGATTTTAGTATGATATTTTTTCCGTTTACTTGCAAATCTACTGGTATTTTTTTAAAGTTTTTTCTTGTTTTACCTAACGGCCCTTCAACATTTAGTATTCTATGCTTTTCTGTAACCTTAACATTCTCAGGTACAGAAATTGTCACTTCATGGATTTCTATTTCTTTAGTAGACATACCCTATCAATAGTCCTCCCAATCCTTTTGTTGTTGCATCATGATGAGACATTACACCCTGATTTGTAGTAACTAAAAGCATACCACGTGAATATGAAGGAAGATATTCGTGTTCCCATTTAGCATAATCATCTTTTTTTACTTTAAATCTAGGAGTGATTGCACCGCATTTTGTTATTTTTGCCAAAAGTTGAATCTTGAATTTACCACCTTTTTTATCATCAACGTGTTCAAATTCCCCAATATATTTATGATTTTGAAGCGTCTTTAGTATTTCCATAGCAAGTTTTGATGATGGCAATACAATACATTCGTCTTTTCGTCTAGCTTCAGTATTGAAAAGCGTAACAAATAGGTTTGAAATTATATTATTTGATGGCATATTCTCACTTGAATTTCCTAAATCCTAGTGATACAGCCACTTCACGGAAACAACGCCTGCATAGGTCCAAATCATATTTTTGAATTACTGCATTATAGTCGCCACAACGCTTACACCAACGTGAACCTTTGCCAAATTTGTGTACTGTTCTTCCTGTTACTGCATAATCTCGAATTTTTACCATTTACACTACCTCTATTCCAAATTCTTTTGTCAGAAATGCCTTTGCTTCTTCACTTGTAATTCTATGATGACGCCCAACACTTGCTTTGTGTTTACTTCTAAATCTTATATTAAATCCAGGCCTTGCCAATGAAATTGATACATCCAATCCCAAAATACCAACATTGGGATCATATTTCACTTTTGGAATATCTATGTGTTCTTTTATTCCAAATGAAAGATTTCCAAAATCGTCAAAAGATGAACCCTTTATCTGGTTACCCTTTGCTTCAAATAATCTTTTAATTAACTCAATTG
>Ga0207103_10057_pt3 | contig 18261 bp, 18 predicted proteins | sample Alteio_BWMinHeat_81_FD_153546 | JGI IMG/M metagenome (GOLD analysis project Ga0207103, IMG submission 153546) | Enriched cells from forest soil in Barre Woods Harvard Forest LTER site, Petersham, Massachusetts, United States -... | ecosystem: Environmental > Terrestrial > Soil > Temperate forest >...
CTGTTGATTGAGCAAAAGCTGATGGAGCAAATGCCACAATGCCAACTACCAAGGTTACAATAATGAACAGTGAACCTATTAGTTTTGAGTTCATGGATTTTGTTATTTTTAGGCGATTATAAAAACGTGTTCGCTTTTCTCGCTATTTTTACAATTGCACAAGAAGAATAGATTGCGCCAAGTCCCACAAACGTCAAAACTGTTGCAGATGTTGTGATCATAATAAATTGCAGATTACTTGTAACAACTGAGAGTAGTGTCAAAGATAGTACTCCAGAAATTATTGCAATTATGATTTTTGAATTTGGTTTCTTCGATTCTCTAACAGACTTGACTGCAAGACCTGCAGGCCAAAGATAAGTTGCGCCAATCAATGATGATGCCATTATTCCTGATAGTATAACTGAAAGATTGTTATTTCCAATTGTTGAGGATTTTGCTATTTGAAGAATTCCAATGAGTGGAGTTATTCCAGCTCTTACTGTTTCTTGTAAAAGCGGATGTATTCTTTCTGCATCAGCTACTGTAGGACTAAATGAATAGTAAACAGTATTGAATGCATTAAGAAAACTTGAACCAGCCACAGTTGCCATGATTGTATTGTCTCTATATTCTCTTAGGAATTGTACTTGTGGTGCAAGCTCTGAACCAAATGCTGCGGTTGCTATGAGACATCCACTTTTTGGTTGAACTGGTGTAGGTTGAGAACCACTAATAGTGATAGAAAATACTGCCGTCTCTGGTGGAATTGGTTGAAACAATATTCCTTCTACACTAACTGTAACCTGATAATTTCCTGTATTCTGAAATTGATATGGAATACTGACAGAACCTTCTGCAGTGTGAGTAATTGGAATTCCAAAGACTTGGTTTTGTCCTTGTGTTACTGTAACTCTGTAATCTATATGCTGTTGAATTGCATTAGTTTGTTTGTTTAAGAAACTGATTTTAAGCTGGGTTTGATCTCCTAGGTTTGGATTTGCAGGATCTGTTGAAAATCCAACGTTAATGGTTCCACCGCTTGTTAGTTTGATTTGTTGTGATTGTGTTTGTCCAAATACAGGAAAAATTAAGAGCGGTAACAAAACTAACACCAATGACAATTTTAATAACTTACTATCAAAAATCAAATTTTTTCACCTTTACGCGAAATAGCAAATACTGCTATAACTATTCCAGCAACACCAATACCTATTCCTGCCATGCTTATCATGTATAATTTATCAGTAGTATCCTTTACCTCTTGGAAGGATTTTCCAACGTTTGCAACACTTTGAGCAGCTGAATTTGCATTGTTTTTTGCTTCTTCAATGTCGCTTGTTAGTTGATTGATGATTGTTCCAACTTGTCCAATGTTAGAAATATCTGCAGAAGAACCAGATTGTGGAAAATTCAAAGTATCTATGCTTGCAACATCATCTAGTGGTATCTCAGTATCAATGCTTTGATTTTCTATGGTGCCTTTCATAATAAGACTATAACTTCCAACTTTTGTAGGAATTAATGGTGAAACATACTGTCCATCTATGGTGCTATCAGGAACAAAATCCAATTGTTTTGTTACTGAACCATATTTTATTGAAATTTGCATATTAGCTAAAGCATTGATAACAGGTTTAGCGCTGTCTCCACTGCCTTTTTTCACTTCAACTATTGGTGCATTCAGTAATCCAGCATATGTTGGCTCATTCTGCCAACCAACTGTTACAAGATAATTACCAAATACTTTGGTTATGTGGGCAGAAGCTGGTTTAATCACAAAGGGAGAATTAGAAAATACTAACAATATTAGAATAGAAATAGTTGCTAGAGCCATAATTCTTGTTTTCATTTATCTTCAAGTAAATGATCTGATATTTATTGTCTTAAATTAATGGATCTGAATCTTGTTATCATTATAACACCTACTATAGAGATTATCACTAATAATGCTGGCATTGGAAATTCTGGAACCACTTGAATGTTGTAAGCACTAATAAGATTTGGATGTATCTGCATATACATATCTGTCATTATTGTATTTCCATCTGCTTTATTATTAAGATCTTGTAAGAGTTTTGTAAATTCTGCAGATATCTTTTCATTAGAAGTAGATTGAGCAGGATTCTTTGCAGCTAAATCATTAAACATTTGTTGTGCTGCTAATGCAAGACCCATAGAATTTTCATACTTTAGTTGGTCAACTATAGGAACCGACATCTGTTGCATGCCACCGCTTGACATGTTACCACCCATACTCGTATGTGACATATCGTTTAGACTCACAGTACTGTTTATTGCATCACCGTACTTTTCTAAAGCTTCCTTCAAGACAAAAGTTACTGCCAATGCTTGAACGGTTGAATTGTTAAGTTTATCTTTGTCAATTCTGACTGGAATAGCTTCATCAAGATACCCATTTAATTGTGAGACGTCTGAGTTAACAGCTGATTGGTTTCCAGCTCTTGCATTGTTTATAGTGGAATTAATTGTGGCGGGAATTTCTTTTTGTAATAAAGTATTTCTCTCTCCCATTTCCTTGGTATCATTTGCATTCCAGTATTCACCTAAAGCACTGGAATAGTAATCAATTGCTTTCAAATCTGAAACATGTTTTGATATAAAACCAACTTCTGTTTTTATCTCTGACACTTTGGCAAGAAAAGAGGCGCTCTCATCTCCACCAAAATTATGTGCATATACAGGATGGATATAGATCAAACCAGAAGAGATTATACCTACTAGTAAAATTGCTATTAACATTTTATTCATGAAATGAAGATATTCCCATTGTTTAAATATATTCTAGTACAAATATCGAATTCGTCAATGCAAAATAAAAATAATTTTTATACATATTTAATGATTAATTCATTACGTTAAAAAATCTAATTCTATTGTTGTACTAGTATTTTAGCAAGAACCATATAGTAAAGTTGACTTTATTATTGCTATATATGTATAAATTTAGAAAAACCTCATTTCAAATCATTCTAGCTGTTATTATTATTTCATCTATAGTATTTGTAATTCCAAATATTCCAAATTCTTATGCACATGCCTTTGTAACAAAAAGTGATCCTGCACAATCACAATCATTAGCTACACAACCATCAAAAGTTGATGTTTACTTTAGTGATCCTATAGATATTCGTTATAGCCAGCTAAAAGTTTTAGATTCTAATGCGAAAGAAATACAAGAAAAAGATCAACACTATATCAACAACGATCAATCTACGTTAAGTGTATCATTACCCCCCGGACTTAAAGATGGGATTTATACTATTACCACCAAAGTTCTCGACCAAACAGATGGTCATGTAACCGAAGATGCAATAGTTTTTGCAATAGGTCAAGCAGTTCCCCAAAATCTTTCTAGCCTTACAACATCAAATATCTACCAAGAAGTCTCAATACCAGAAGCAATTGCAAGATTTCCTGCATTAATTGGTCAGGTCATAGTAGTTGGAATTTCATTTGCAACATTATGGCTATGGGAACCAATATCACGAATTCCATGGTTAGGAAACTCGTTAACAGAAACAAGAACAAGAATTGATGCGAGTATGCTAAAACTGGCTGTGATTGGTTCCATCATCATATTATCTTCTGGTTTTGCCATGATTGCTGTTCAAGCCTATTCGATCAATGCAGGAATCTTAGATGCAATATCTACGAAATTTGGAAGTATTTGGATTATCAGGATGATTGCCTCATTCATACTGTTTGGATTATCTTTTGCCATGTATCATAAAATAAAAAAATCAAATACAATTCCACCCAAGTTCCATGTATTAGGATTGTTTGGAATTGGTCTAGTAGTGCTTGCAACTACAAGTTTAATCAGTCATGGTGCAGCCACTGGCAAGATACTACCGTTAATACTAGATTTCATACACAGTGTAGTTGCTTCTCTTTGGATCGGTGGGATAATCTATATTGCGTTTATTTTCATGCCAAAGATAAAGCAACTTGTTGATCAAAATATCAGCGTTTCCGTCCTATCAATTTTGATTCCTAGATTCTCAACAATTACAATAACAATTCTTGGTGCAATTGCAATTACTGGCCCATTTTTGCTATATTCTCTAGAAAATAATCTTGCCTTGACTCTGGCATCAACATATGGAAAAATACTAATCGTCAAGCTTTCTCTTGCTGCATCCATGATAGCCATAGGAGCTTATAATCAGATGATAATCCACAAACAGGCATTCAACACAACTACGATCTTAATTTCAAAAAATAAAACAGCTGAGAGAAACTATGAATCAAAAACCATTTTATCTAAATTTAGTAAAACCACAAGAATAGAATCCATAATTGGTATAGCATTAATTGCTTCAGTGGCTGTACTTGTCGATTCTGGAATACCATCAAGTGAATTTCAAAATCAGCTGCAATCAATACAGGAGCAAAATATCTTTGCTCTTGCTACACCAGACAACACAATATACAACAACGCATTGACAGAAACAAAATTTGTAGAAAATGGTAGTAGAATAGTCTTAACAATTAATCCATTTTCTACAGGTAATAATGACTTTAAAATCTCATTTTTAGATTCAAACAAAAATCCAATAGATATGAAATCAGTACAATTGAGATTAACACAGACCGATAAGGGAATAGGTCCAATTACTATAGATGCACAACAAGTTTCTACAGGAATATTTTCTGCAAATACTGCATTTGGATTTCCAGGACATTGGAATGTCCGAATAGAAGGAATACAAAATAAAGAAAATTCACTTAATCTTGTTACGTCTTATGATGATTTACTTGTTAAACCAAAATTGGGTAGTTTAACAGTCAACATTAAAGAATTTAAAATGCTTGAAAATAACAGCTTACCGTTCTATCCTGTGTATGATAACAGCAGAAATGTAGTTTGGGTAGGTGATTCTGCTATCAAAAGTGGCAGAATATTTGAGTTTGATCTAAATTCAACAAAATTCATTGAACATAAAATAGATGGAATTAACATTGTATCAGCTATTGCTTTAGATTCTGCAAATAATGTATGGTATACAGATCCCATATCAAAATCACTTGGAAATTATAATCCAAATGATGACTCTAATCATATTTATAAAATTCCAACACAGGGAATTATTTCTGGTATTACAATAGATAATTCTAAAAATATTTGGTTAATCGATGCAGCTAGTAATGAAGTGTTGAAATTTGATCCTATTGTAAAGAACTTTACTTTAATAAATCTAGGAAATGGTTCACAACCATTAGGAATTACCATAGACAAATCATCTGGACTAATATGGATTGCAGAAGGTATAGGAAAGATAGTTAGTATTGATCCAAGCAATTACAAGATTAATGAATATGCCCCAACAAAAAACAATGTTACACTTGCTACCCCTACAGGAATAATTTCGGATCCTATAACAGGTAACATTTATGTTTCAGAACATGATGGTTACGCAGTATCAGTTTTCAATCCACTTCTAAAGACTTTTAAAAAAATTACCTTAGACTCTCACGGCTTGCCACTTGGAATGGTTTTTGATAATTACCATAACTTGTGGATTGCACAGCATACTCTAGATAAAATTGCAGTTGTAGATCCAAGAACAGGACAATTCCACGAATTCAATATACCATCATCGAATTCCTTTGTACAATGGATAACTACAGATTCACAAGGAGATATAATCATGGCTGAACAAAGAGCAAATGCGCTTGGAATTATATCAACAAGTGTGAACCCTGCATTAACACAAGATAATTCTCAAGCAATTAACTTACCTGCAGGAATTCCACGTCTCGGTTTCAGCTATGCAGACGTTGTAGCTCCATCAATGGCAGGATTGTTAATTATTGTTGCTTTCTTCTACTCAAAAAGTGTTACAGATCTAAAAAACAGTATAAGACAAGTAAAGAAAAATACAGATTAACAAATTTAATTTAATTAATACTAGTTCTACTTTTGTACCAGTTCGTTTAAATTTCTGAGGAGCTAAATTTTAATCATGTTCAGATATAGTGAGATATTAGAAAATAAATCCACTTTACTTAGCATAGTGATATTTGTGGTAGTTGGGCTTTTAGCTATACCTGTTGTACTACCTCACATATCTCATCAATTCCAAGTTTTCCACATACTACTTCATCTTGCAGGGATTAGTTTTGCAGTTTTCCTAAGTATTATTTCTGCTCTTGCATATTCAAAGAACAGAACTAGAAGACTTTTGTTTACCATGATTGCATTTTCTATGTTTGTTGTATCAGAATCGTTTTCTGTAATAGATGCCGCATGGCAATATACTTACTACCTTGGAGAATTCTCAGCAGCTGAATTGGGACATATTTTGATGATTGGCACACTAGGAATGTTTGCATTAAGTGTATTCAGGAGAGATTGAGATGGATAGAGATTTACAAATAATTGATCTTATTGAAAAAAACCCCGGAATAAAATTTCGTGAGATGATGAGAGAAACAGGCATGAAAAATGGTGTACTAAGCTATCATACTAGAAAATTAGAAAAGAGCGGGGTCGTAAAAGTAGAAAGAAGTTCAAGAAAAACTAGATTCTATCCACTTGGTACTACAAATGAAGAATCAGTTTTGATAAGAAGTCTTAGACAAGAAACTCCAAGACAAATTTTGTTATTGTTACTTGAAACAGATCTTGTCTTTAATAAAATAGTTGAAAAAGTAAAAAAATCTCAATCTACAGTTTCTATTTATCTCAGTCAACTCATAAATGATGATCTTATAGAATTCAAAATAATTGATCTAAAAAAAGTCTTTAGTATAAAAAATAAAAAGATAGTTCGTAATGCAATTAACAAATATCATCCAACATTAATAGAGAGATCAGCAGATTGCCTAGCAGATATTTTCAATTCTCTCTAAGACATCGTATACTTTGAGAACCAATTTAGAGTGTTTATTTATGGTACAGAAATTAATTGCAGTATAGAATATGATATCTTTGCATACAAAATATTTTCTACTTTTAATTTTTTTTGGGTCTTCTGGTCTTTTGTTCTTATCAGCATATGGAGATGGTCTTGCAAGTGAAACTTTACCACCTGAAATGATTGGAAACAAAAATGTGACTTTGTCAATTAGCTCTACACCATTCTCAATAGACGCTTATCATATAGGTACACAAATGAACTTCTTTGTCATTGACGCAGCTAATCAACAACCACTTCCTGATGTCACTGTTTCAATTTCTGCATTCAAAGGTGACAAAGCTCTTTTTGGCCACATTTTTAAAAGTGATAGTGGGAATTTTCTAATTTTTTCATATCCACAAGAATCTGGAGACATCTCAATTAATGAGCAAGGAGCAGTTTTTTCTGGCTTGCTTGATCAGCACAGCGGCAAGTATGACATAAAAGGTCCAATCTTTAATTCTGGCGGATTGTACCGATTCAAAATTAACGTATTAACAATTGGTTCGTACGACAATCAAATCAGCAAATCATACAATGCTGCCATATCTATTCCTGAAACTAACCAATATCAAATTCATGATAAAGATTACGGTAATCAAAATGTAACAGTTATTGCATACTATGATCAGATTAATAATTTCCATTATGATTCAGAAAAAAAATCAATAAACTTTACAATGCCATTTGATTGGTCAGAAAACAATATCAATAATGTGTCAGTTGTTCATCAAGAGCTCAAGATTCCAAAAACATTTGGAGATTTTCTAGTTACAAAATATGATGCCTATGTAAATGGAATCAAACTACCTGATAATGCTATTACAATAGATGATTATTCATCTGATGACAGAATAGTTCATCTAATATTATACAAACAGGAACTGGCAGATTTGGCGATAAAACAGCAATCTTCCAAATCAGAAATGGATTATTCCTTAATGCCAAGTAATGAAACTGGCTTTCCCATAGTACAATTTACAAGAAATGCGCAGTTCAAGATTAGTTTGAGTTGGGACCCACCAAAGATCACAGCTGGATCTGATACTAAATTTAACTTTAAAATTCTGGATCCTTATCTCATAAATCAGACAGTTAGTGATATAGGCTATGATTTTTCATTAATTGCAAATCATAAAACAATCTTTCAGAAATCTAGCGTAACCTCTGATTCTGATGCAGGTAATAATATCACAGTATCTATTCCAGCAAATGCCACAGGTCCAATCACAATAGCATTTGAAAACATAAAGGGTAATAGCTTTGCAGGTGCAGAAATGTCATTAGTTATTTCAAACCCTACACGAGTGCCTGAATTTCCATTTAGTTCATTGATAGTTCTCCTTATGATATTTGCAGTTGCAATCTCGTTTTCAAAATTCACAAAATTTAGTTTCCACTAGAAACACATATGTAAATAATTTGAGGTATCAAGAAAAATTCAAAAACGATTCAACTATGACAAATTATTAACTATTTATATATTGTATATGGTAAAGTTATTAAGAATAAAGACATATATTAATAATAAAATAATCTGTTGTAATTGAGATCAAATCAGAAGATCGGAATTATCGGCGGTGCAATCGCAGTCGCAATTATAATAGCTGTTATCATAACAAGTGCAAATATTTCTCAGCAAACAAATTCACCAAGCACAACATCCACTACAAAACTCAAAGTAATAGCGTCATTTTTCCCCATGTATGAATTTGCAAGAAATGTGGCCGGTGACAAGGCAGATGTTAGTGTTTTTATTCCAATTGGTGAAGAACCACATGGATGGGAACCCTCTACTCAAGCTATACAAGATGTACAAAATTCTCAACTTTTCATCTATAACGGAGCTGGTATGGAGGCATTTATTCCTCAATTTATATCGACAGGTAATTTCCCAAATACAACATTTATCAGAGCTTCACAAGGAATTACAATGCAGAATGCGGATGTTACAAATTTGGGTGTAGATGAAGCCAAACCTATCATCGAACAAGGAGGAAAAGATCCTCATGTGTGGAATGATCCCGTATTTGCACAGCAAGAGGTAAGAAATATTGCAAATGCAATGGAAAAATCTGATCCTGCAAATGCACAATATTATGAAAACAATGCAAATGCATACATTACAAAGCTAGCTAAATTGGATCAAGATATCAAATCAGGATTATCAAATTGCAAGATACATACCTTTGTATCATTTCATAATGCATTCAATTATTTTTCACAAAGATATGGTTTGACTGACGTTTGGATATATGGTATTGCGCCAGAGTCAGAACTGGCTCCTCAAGATATGGAAAAAGTGATCAATATTGCCAAAGCAAACAATGTAAAAATGATTTTTTCTGAAGACCTTGTAGATCCCAGACTTGCTGATACCCTAGCAACTGAAGTAGGTGCACAAGTAAAAATATTGAGCCCTCTTGAGGGTCTAAAAAACCAAACTGAACAACAAGAGGGGATAACATTCCTGGATAAATGGTATCAGAACCTAGATAACCTGAAAGTAGCATTAGAATGTCAATGAATGTACTTGATGTAGAGAATGTCTCCGTAAGTCACAATGGAGCTTTAGCAATAAATAACATTAGTTTTAGTGTTCAAGAAGGAGATCTTCTAGGAGTAGTAGGACCTAACGGTGCAGGTAAAACGACATTATTTAGAGCTATTCTAGGATTACAAAGTTATCAGGGAAAAATCAAATTATTTGGATATGAGGGACATCAATATGACACATTACTTCCTATGATAGGATATGTTCCACAAAAAGTAAATTTTGAACCAAACTTTCCTGCAACTGTCTTTGATGTTGTCGCATTGGGAACCTTATCAGGAAAAAAATTAAGAAACGGCGCTAAGCTGATTCAAAGTTGTGGCTGTTGCTGGAACAGAATATTTGGAACATCCAGTAAAGATAGCGAAAAAATAGAAAAAGCATTAGAAATTGTTGGATTAGAATCACTTAGGAATAGAAGAATCAGTGAGCTATCGGGAGGAGAGCAACAACGTACATTCATTGCAAAGGCCCTTGTTAAAGAACCGGTGTTGATGATATTGGATGAACCAGTTACTGGAGTTGATATGGAAGTACAAAATAAATTCTATTCAGTAATTAGAAAGATAAACAAAGAAAACAAAGTTACTATAATATGGGCTTCACATGATCTTACAGCAATTTCTGATCATGCAACCAAAGTGGCGTGCATGAATAGAGATTTATTCTTCCACGGTGAAAAAGATGAATTTTTTTCAAACAAGGATTTGTTAAAAACATATTCAGAATCAGCTATGCAGATGCATATGCATCACCATGAAATGTGATTAGATGATTCTTGATTTCTTGACGTATGGTTTTATGCAAAGAGCTCTTGTTACAGGTATTGCAGGAGCGATTTGCTGTGCGATGATAGGATTGTTCTTGGTATTGAAGAGATATTCTCTTTTTGGAGATGCCCTCTCTCATATGGCATTTGGAGGAATAGCTCTAGGATATTTTATCAATGTATATCCAATTTGGACTGCAACTGTAGTTTCTGTTATGGCTGCACTAGGAATTACAAAATTAAGAAAAAGCACCAAGATATCAGGAGATGCTGCCATTGCTGTTATGTTATCATCTGGTTTGGGCATGGCGGTAATACTCATTAGTGCATCCCATGGATTCACTATTGATCTTTTCAGCTTTCTCTTTGGGAGTGTTTTGTTAACTAACATGAATGACGTGTTACTAATATTAGGAATAAGTTGTGGTGTGATATTCACACTAATTGCACTCAGAAAACCATTATTACATTTCACATTTGATGAAGAACAGGCAAAAGTAAATGGAGTACCAGTAGAGAAATTAAATTATCTCTTCATTTCTCTTGCAGCAGTTGCTGTAATTGTAACAATGAGATTGGTTGGTATTTTGCTCATTTCTGCACTAATAGTGATACCAAATTTAACAAGTATGATGATGGGAAAAGGATTCAAAAAAACAATGATAATTTCTATTTCTTTAGCAGTGACAGCAACGGTAACTGGAATAATTTTGTCATATCCTCTTAACTGGGCACCATCAGGAACTATAGTGATGATATTAGTTGCAACATATGTTGGCACATTGTTAGCAAAACGATTAGGTTCATTTTCAAAGAAAAAAATATCGCAAGAAAATATTATTAATCATTGACACTTAAAATCATTATAAAAAAACATGATTTATTATCAATCATAAATCAAATCTAATTCTAGAAAAGTGATTTATTATTTAAGATAAAAATGAGAAGGGAGTTGCTTTACAAGAGTTGTGGAGACATGTAAACCAGAAAATGACACAAACAATGTTTGTAATCTGCTCATTTTATCATTATTTGTTCGTATAACTTATTAATAAATCTACAAAAAGTTAATAATAAACACTACTAGATTTATAAAATACTTAATAATAGTTATGAACATGCCAATTGTGTCAATCTCACTTAATAACGAGATTCTTTCGGAGATGGACAAACTACAAAAATCCATGGGATTTTCAGGTAGATCAGAAATTATCAGAGCTGGAATAAGAAACCTGATCTCAGAAGAAAAACAGAAAAATGATCTTGAAGGTTTGATTCATGCAATATTGATGGTAGTACATAATGAAGAATCTGAACAAATAGTTACGGGAATCAAACATAATTATGAGGATCTCATAAGTACACATCTTCATACAAAGGTAGACGGGAATAAGTGCATGGAACTCTTTTTGTTACATGGTAAAGCTGAGAAAGTAGGCATAATGACAAATGATTTTAAAACGAATAGAAAAATGGATCATGTAAAACTTGTTGCAATGTAGAAAAAACGATATTATTATTGATTTAAGATTTTTACAAAATGTGATATAGATTTATGATATGAAAATTCCTCTAGTTGTTTGTTGATTTTTTCTACAACAACATTGTGAGCATTACCATACAAGTCTTTGAATATTTCATTTAGGTATTCAGGATGATCATAACAATCTGGAAGATAACATTGATATTTTTTATGTAGATCACGAACAACTTTGTCATACGTTTCTTTTCCAATTTCAAGCAAAGTTGTTTCTATAACAAGGCTAACTAGTGCCTTTTTTACTAGATCATTATCATATGTCAACTTCTAATACAACCCCTTCACTTTGTTAATTTTTTACCTGTTAAAGTTTACTTATAATGTATTTCTTTAAATTTTAATGAATTAAAACCCATTTTCATTTAAAATAAGGGCAAGAAGTGCAGCTCGAGTATCTTTGCCATATTCAGCCTGTTTAAAGTATTTTGCCTGTTTTGTAGAATCCAAATCATGCGAAATCTCATCTAAACGCGGTAGTGGATGCATTATTATGACATCATCTTTCATTTTCTTTAACATATCAGGCACAATCTTGTAGCTACCTTTAACTTTGGCATATTCTTCAGCATCTGCAAATCTTTCTTTTTGTATCCTTGTAACATAAAGAACATCAAATTCATCTAGATTTTCTTCTAGGTCTGTTGATTCTTTGTAAGGCAATCGTTTTTTAATTTCATAAGTAGAATCAGCGCGAATTTTCAAAGCTGTTGGCGAAATAAGATGTACGTCTACTTTGTAGTTGCCAAGTGCATAAAGCAATGAATATACTGTTCTGCCATATTTTAGATCGCCAACAATTCCTATCTTCAAACCATCGATTCGTTTCTTCTCTTTCCAAATTGTATAAAGATCCAATATTGCCTGAGTTGGATGTTCTTCTGTTCCACTTCCTGCGTTTATCATTGGTTTCTCTGATACCTCAGCTGCAAATCTACTAGATCCATCAAGTTGATGTCGCAGTACAAGAACGTCAGAATAAAGTGACATTATTTTTACAGTATCAGCAAGACTCTCGCCTTTTTTGGCGGAAGAAGATGAAGCATCAGCTATACCTATTGATGTACCACCTAATGATGCCATTGCAGCTTCAAAACTTAATCTAGTTCTTGTACTTGGTTCAAAGAAAAGATATCCCAAAGTTTTTCCTCTAGCAAGTTCGCGACGTTCGCTTGGATTCATTTTAATTATTTTATCAGTAGCATCAAAGATTGTCTCAAATTTTTTCTTGTCAAAATCACGGATTGAGACAATATCTTTTTGGAAAAAAGAATTGCTCATTCTCGTTCAATAATATATATGAGTACTATACAAAGTATTCCAATGTCAGAGTCTGATCTTATAGTAAGACGAATCAAGAATGGTACTGTAATTGATCACATTGAGGCAGGAAAAGGTCTCAAAGTTCTAAATGCACTTGAGATAGATGGAAAGGATGGTAATGTCATAACAATAGCACTAAATGTGCCTAGTTCAAAAGTTGCAAAGAAAGACATCATAAAAGTTGAGAATAGATTTCTAAAAGATGGTGATACTAACAAGCTTGCACTGATTGCACCAAAAGCTACTGTAAATATCATCAAAGACTACAAACTGGTTGAAAAAAGACGAGTAACTCTTCCAAATGAGATTGAACGAATATTCAGATGTTCAAATCCTGATTGTATAACAAATAGCGGTGAAGACATTGAGCCTATAATGGATGTAGTTGATAAAACTGGTCTTGTTCTTAGATGCAGATATTGTACAAGAACTCTAGATGTAAACGAATTAAAATATTATTAATTAATTCAAAATACAGAATTATTTTTTGATTTTGGTTTTTTCTTTTATTTCTAATTCGTACTGATCATAAGTAAACTTGCGCATAGTTCCAAATGGTCTAAATGCTCTACCATTTCCATGATAAAATTTGGAAAAAAATTCCACATAAACCAATCTTGCTCCCTGAATGCCAGGCTCAAAAACTCCAATTATTATATTGAATATGTGGCCAATGAAAAGAATCATTGTTCCAAGAACAATAAACGGTATTGAATGATGTAGTGTTTTTATGAAAATGAAATCAATTACATCAGCTAGTATTACTGAAGCTAGTAAAATTCCAACAATTCTTGTGTAAGAAAGTATGTGACTGACTATAGATGGTAATTCCATAATAGCTCTTGGACCTTCTCCAACAAACATTAAACCAATTCCACCCAAAAGTAATCCAACGTAACCAATTCCCTCTACATGGTGAATTGGATTGATGTGTCCATGATGCATTAATGCTAATCCTGTCATCACAACACCCCAGCCAAATACCAACCAGCCAACTTTTCCAATGGCATGTTTCTTTTCGCCCTCTCGTAGACTATTGAGGATTCCAAGAATTAGGCCAAATGTTACCATGCCTAGACCAATATATCCACTGATTAGCAAAAGTCTGCGTAATCCTATAATGGGATTAAAGATTGCTCCGCTAGCAGGAAGAAGTTGCATACCAAGTACCGTGTTTATATAATTAAACAGATAGCCATTGAGATGAAATCCAAAGTACAGATTGAATGTGAATCCTAAAATAATTCCAATAATAGCACCAGGAGTCATTGCCTTTGCCAATTTGACCATCTGTCTCGGTTTCAATATAGTAAGTGCAAATTTTCTCAAAGGCTTTGGCATGATGGTAAGATTACGTTTTCCACCCTCTACTCTTCTGATTACCCATCTGCAAACAAGAAGAATAAAAAGACAATAGCCTGCATCACCTACCATCATACCATAAAAGACCGGAAAGATAAGACCGAAAATTAATGTAGGATCAAATTCTTTGCCTTGTGGTAAAGAATAAAATCTAATGAAAGCCTCAAACAACTTGAACCTTTTTGGATTTGCAAATAACGTTGGTGGGTTTTCTTTGGTCTCTAGTTCATAAACAATTGTTCCTTTGGCATGCTTATCTAGATTAGCCTTGACTGATTCTAGTTTTGATTTTGGAACCCAACCTTCTAGAGCAAAAGAATCAGATGTGACTCCTAGATTGTCAATGACTTCGAGTTTTCTGTTTTCTATTTCAAGTTGCTCTTCTATGCAGACAATATTTGCATAGTGTTCTTTTGAAATTTCGCCTAGTTGTATATCAATTTCTTTTAATTTTTGATTCAATTCATTGAGAACAGTTCCTAATGATTGTTTTAATTGAACCGCTGTTCCATTGAGTTTTGGTACAGCTTCAAGTTTGACATTATACTCTTGAACCGCAGTAGCCAAGGCATGAGGAGGAAAGTTAGGAAATGTAATAAGAACAATGCGTGTAAGTTCTTTTTCTTCTTTAGAGTAAAGGAAAACGTCTAGGTTGTTTGCTTCTAATGCTTTCTTAAAAGATGGGAATTGTTTTGAATCTAAACGACCAAAGTAAGAGTGTCCTAATACTAACTGGAGTACATTGAAATCTTCTGGGAAAAACGAAAACTCTTCAACAAGTTTCATATTATTTTCAGTTTCACTTATTTTAGTTAGGAGATTTTCTTTTTCTCTTTCTAAAGAAGATATTTTAGAATCTATATCGATCGATTTTGCTGCTTGCATCAAGTTGTCAATTGTTGGAAAACGTTGACAATTTGAAACTGGATTAGGAGGTAGAACTGTTTTGAATGCTTTAATTCTAAGAAGTTGATCTGAAACTTGTCTGTAAAGATCATTATCACGTTCATTTTTGAGCATAGAAGCCACGTCTTTAGATAATGGTTCCAATTGTACTATGCCCATATCATGTAAAACAGAAATTACAATTTGCCTATCTTTTCTTAAACCAAGTACTGCCATCATATTCATTGGGACAGGCTTGAGTACCATTATTCTACACCTTTTAATAAAATATCTAGAATTCCATGAATGGTTTTTTCATCCATTTGTGACGATATGGTTTTTGATTTTGTTTTTGCTTCTTCAATAATTTTTTTTACTTCAATTTCGGCATTTTTTCTTGCTTGATCAATACTTGTTTCAACTAGTTTTTCTCCTTGTATTTTTGCTGCCTCAATTGCCTTGTCAGCATCAATTTGAAAAGATTTGATATCTTCCGCTACTTTTTTCTTGAAATTTTGAACTTCTGCCCATGCTTTTTCTTCGCCCTCCTTAATTTGTTTGAGAGAATGAACGTATTTTTCTTGAGTTGACATGCTATACTCCTAAGAAATGCTTTCCTGCATACAGTGCTATAGTAATTGTACCAAGGATGTTTCCAATTTTAAATGCCCTTATAATCATATAGAATTTTCTTTGTTGTGGATTTGCAAAATTAACTGGCAAGTATTTCTTTCTCCCTTTGAATATTTTCTTGTTCTCTTTCACCCATTTTACGTTTTACCGTCTTTAACATGATGAATGTATCACGTTCCATCTCAGCTAGTCTGAATATGATAAATTTAACAGCACCCTGCAATCTTGGAATGAAAACGTTCTCTATTGCATTAGATTTTCGTTTCGTCTTTTCAATCTCATATAGAAGCTTTCGTAATGTAGTTTCTTTTTCTGCAACATCAAGCACCATTTTGTGAACATTTTGAAATGCCTTTATTGCTTCATTAATTGAAGGAGGGAGTTCCAATATATGCTCAATGATAGCAGTACTACTTTGTCCACCTTGTAATTTTGGTATACTAACTCCCATTACATTTTTTACTTGAATTTGCAATTTACTTATTTGTGGAATCTTCATTGCTTCATTTTCTAGTCTCATTGTACCTGCAAGCATCTCTGCTAATCTAATACTTTGGTAGCCTTTTACCAACTCAGATTGTAAACCACTCCTTAATGCAGCAGCGGTTTTGCTTGCATTAAAAAATTCTAGAATTAATGCCTGACGTTTTAGTTTCAGTAACTTCAATCCTTTGTTAGCAACAACAATTCTTCGCTTGGTACGAATGTATTCAAGACGAGTTGGACGAATGTTAATTACTGATGGCAAGTCTATGCACCACCCTGTGTGGTTCTTTTTCCGTACTTTGCAATGAACTCTGGTTTAATACGATTCATTTCTGAATCAGATAGATCGCTAAGTAATTCCCAACCAATGTCTAGAGTTTGTTCAATTGAACGGTTTTCATCCATTCCTTGATCGACAAATTTTCTCTCAAAGTTGTTAGCCACTTTTAAGAATTTCTTATCTAAATCACTTAGAGCTTCTTCACCAACTATAGCTGCAAGTGATCTTGCATCTTTACCTTGTGCATATGCTGCATAAAGTTGGTCCGCAAGACCTCGATGATCTTCTCTTGTATTTCCTTTTCCAATACCTTGATTCATCAAACGTGAAAGACTTGTTAGGACATCTACTGGTGGATGAATGCCTGATCTATGCAAATCTCTACTCATTACTATCTGACCTTCCGTGATATAACCAGTAAGATCTGGTATAGGATGTGTAATATCATCAGCTGGCATCGTAAGTATAGGAATTTGTGTTACAGAACCATGTCGCCCCTTTATCTTTCCAGCTCTTTCATAAAGAGATGATAGGTCAGTGTACATGTATCCTGGATATCCTCTTCTTCCTGGAACTTCTTCACGTGCTGCAGCAATTTCTCTTAATGCTTCACAATAGTTTGTCATATCGGTAATAATGACAAGAACATGCATATCTCGCTCATAAGCAAGAAATTCTGCTGTTGTTAGAGCAAGTCTGGGAGTAAGTATACGTTCCATAGAAGGATCAGATGACAAGTTTAGAAACAGTGCGGTTCTTCCAAGAGCTCCACTTTCTTCAAATTGTTTTATGAAAAAGTTTGATTCTTCACTTGTAATTCCTATTGCAGCAAACACAACAGAAAAGTTTTCAGAACCACCAAGCACTTTGGCCTGTCTTGCGATCTGTGCCGCAAGTAAATTATGTGGAAGACCAGAACCAGAAAATATTGGAAGCTTTTGACCTCGTACAAGAGTATTCATTCCATCAATGTTTGACATTCCTGTTTGGATGAATTCTGAAGGTTCCTCTCTGGCGTATGGGTTGATACCAGAACCTACAAGATCAACTTTTTGTTTTGATACTATTTTTGGTCCATTGTCCCTAGGATTTCCTAGCCCATCAAATACTCTCCCAAGCATTTCATCAGAAACTGACATCATAGCAGTCTCGCCAGTGAATTTTGTTGTAGTTCCAGAGGTGGTCATGCCAAGAGTTGGACCAAAGACCTGAACTACAGCCAAACCTTGCCTAGTATCAAGGACTTGTCCTTGTCGTCGCTCACCGTTGGGAAGTTTTATTTCAACCATTTCGCCATAAGCTGCATTATCTACGCCTTCTACAAATATTAGCGGACCTGCAATTTTTGATAATGTTTTGAATGCTACACCTGACATCTATGTAGTCACCTCAATCATTAGAGTATTGAATTCTTTTTGCATGGTAGATAATGTATCATCAATTAATTTGTCTACTTGATCTCCTTCTTTAGTCCATTTTATTCTTGAAATCATTTTTCTTGATTCTAATGCACCAATCTTTGATGAT